>JABLTH010110957.1_pt1 | contig 10577 bp, 5 predicted proteins | sample 7875711 | NCBI WGS metagenome assembly JABLTH01 (sample SAMN14941262, study PRJNA633318) | bioreactor metagenome | isolation source: bioreactor | place: China | collected 2019-03-05 | reverse complement strand
CGCGCCGACGCGACGCGCCACCACGGCGATTTCCGCAGGATCGTGCAGGGCGTGAACGAAACGCTCGACGCCGTCATCGGACCGCTCAACGTCGCCGCCGAGTACGTCGACCGCATCGCCAAGGGCGACATCCCGCCGCGCATCACCGACGCCTACCAGGGCGATTTCAACGCGCTGCGCGACAACCTCAACACCTGCATCGACGCCGTGAACCTCCTCGTCGAGGACGCCCACGGCCTCTCGCGCGCGGCCGTCGCCGGGCGCCTCTCGGCGCGCGCCGACGCGACGCGCCACCACGGCGATTTCCGCAGGATCGTGCAGGGGGTCAACGAGACGCTCGACGCCGTCACCGGCCCGCTCCGCGTCGCCGCCGCGACCGTCGACAGCATCGCCAAGGGGCAGGTGCCGCCGCCGATCACGGACGCCTGGCACGGGGACTTCGACGGCCTCAAGAACGACCTCAACACCTGCATCGCCGCGGTCGAGGCGCTGGTCGCCGACGCGGGGGCGCTCGCGCGCGCCGCGGTCGAGGGCCGGCTCGGCGTGCGCGCCGACGCCGCCCGCCACCAGGGCGATTTCCGCGACATCGTGCAGGGCATGAACGAGACCATGGAAGCCGTCGTCACGCCGCTGCGCGCCGCCGCACAGGCGCTCGACCGCGTCGCCCGGGGCGACGTGCCGCCGCCGATCACGACCGCGTTCGCCGGCGAGTACGAGGAGATCCGCCACAACCTCAACACCTCCTGCGCGGCGATCGGGGCGCTCGTGAGCGACGCGCTCGAACTCGCCGCCGGCGCGCAGCAGGGCCGGCTCGACGCCCGCGCCGACGCGACGCGCCACCGCGGCGACTTCCGCCGCATCGTCGAGGGCGTGAACGGCACGCTCGACGCGTTCCTCGGCCCGGTGAACGAGGCCGCGGACGTGCTCACGCGTATCGCGTCGCGCGACCTGACCGCGCGCGTCACGGGGGACTACCGCGGCGGGCTCGCCCGCATCAAGGACTCGCTCAACGGCGCGGCGGCCGCGCTCGACGAGAGCCTTTCGGGGGTGAGCTCGGCGGCCGAGCAGGTCGCGGCCGCGGCCGGGCAGCTGACGCACGCGTCGCAGTCCCTCGCCCGCGGCTCGTCGACCCAGGCGAGCGCGCTCGAGGAGATCTCGGCGAGCCTGACCGAGATGTCCGGCTCGACGCGCGAGAACGCCGCGCGCGCGCAGGCCGCCAAGGAGATCGCGACCAGGGCCGTCTCGTCCGCGCAGGGCGGCACCGAGCGGATGCGGAAGCTGTCCGAGGCGATCCTCGCGATCCGCCGCGCCTCCGACGAGACCGCGAAGATCGTCCGCACGATCGACGAGATCGCGTTCCAGACCAACCTGCTCGCGCTCAACGCGGCCGTCGAGGCGGCGCGCGCGGGCGACGCCGGCAAGGGCTTCGCCGTCGTCGCCGAAGAGGTGCGGAACCTCGCGATGCGCTCGGCCGAGTCGGCGCGCGACACCGCGACCCTGATCGAGGAGGCGGTGCACGCGGCCGCGCGCGGCGTCGAGGTGCAGAAGGACGTCGAGGCCGCCCTCATCGAGATCGACGACCAGGCCGGGCGCGTCGCCGCGACGATGGAAGAGATCGCGGCGGAGTCGGCGCAGCAGGACGCGGGCATCGGCCAGGTGAACCAGGCGGTGCACCACATGAACGGTTCGACGCAGGAGGCGGCCGCGAACTCCGAGGAGTCGTCGGCGATCGCCGAGCAGCTGTCGGCCCAGGCGCAGGAACTGCGCGGCCTGGTGGGTCTGTTCAGGCTCGGGAGGGTGTAGCGGATCCGTGACCCCCATGACGGGGCGACGATCGAAGATCGTCACCCCGTCATGGGGACATCAGGGCATCTCGGAGGAGCGGGGGCAGATGGACTACGTCGACTCCTCGAATTCCTTGCGGCGCTTCGCGAGAATGGTCTCCTGCACGTAGAACCGCAGCCGCTTCCCGTCCTCCTCGTTCCCCACCCCCATCCACACGAACTTCGCACGCTCCTTGGCCGCCGTCGCGCGCAGCACGCGCCCGTACAGCGGGTGCACGCCGAGCTTCGTGCCGACCTCCGGCACGTCGATCCGCGCGCGCGCCTGGTCGCCCAGCGCGTACTCGAGACCGAGTTCGGCGCCGACTTCGCTGATGCCGGTGAGCGTGACGGGGACCGCGATGCGCGCGTGCGAGAACGGGTGGTCGCGGCGCACGTAGCGCCGCTCGGGGTCCTGCGGGCCGGCGTCCGGGCGCGCGTGCGCGGCGACCAGCTCGCTCCACGTCCCCGGACCGAACTCCGGCACCTCGAGCGTCGGGCAGCCCGGCCCGAGGCGCGACCAGATCTTCCCCGCCGGCCGCGGCATCATCGGCAGGACCGGCAGCTCCTTCGCCGCGCGGACCACGCCGCCCGAGCGCATCGCGTCCTCGAGGTCCGGGTGCGCGGGATCGACGACGAGGAGCGCGGGGCGCAGATGGCCCAGCGTCACCGACAGGCGCTCGAGGGTCGGGATCCAGCGGATCGCGAACCGGGCCGGGTCGAGCGAGGCGACCAGCTCCGAGATGTCGCTGCCCGGCGCGCTGATCACGCCGACCTTGGTCTTGGCCGGCGCGATCGCGCGCGGCTCGGCGTCGAGCGCGGTGACCAGCGCCGGCTCGCCCGGTTCGCGCAGGCACTGCAGCTCGAGCCGCACGTCCTGGTTGTAGAACACGTCGTCGCGCGTGCGCGAGAGCACGCGCACGGTGAGCGACTCCACGCCCAGCTTCGCGACGAGCGGGCCCTCGAGCGGCACCTCGGCGCCCTCGGGCAGCGCGAGGTCGGTCTCGAAGCGCACGCGGTTGCCCGAGACCCACGAGACGCGGCCGGTGAAGTGCGCGGTCGTCGGCTCCGAGAGGCGCGCCTGCGCGAACTCCTGCTCCATCCCGCGGTCGAAGCGGCTCTTGAGCGCGCGTTCGATCCAGCCGATCAGCATCTCCTCTTCGAACGGGTAGTCGAGCACCTGGTCCGACGCGACGAGCGCCTGGAACTTGCGCTCCGCGTCGTGGCCGACGGCGCAGCACAGCAGCACCGGGATGTGGCGGGTGCGCCCGTCGTTGCGCAGGCGCTCGAGCACGGCGAACGAGTCGGGGCGGAAGATGACGATCAGGTGCGCGCCGTCGTGCCGCGCGGCCTCCATCGCGAGGAGGCCCGCCTGTTCGAAGACGACGATTTCGGCGTTCAGACGGGCGGCATGCGACTGGACGAGCCGCGCCGCGTCCCCGACCGGGTCGGCCAGGAGGATGCGTGCCAGCTTTGCGGCGCTCCCGCGCCCCCCGTCCCCCACCGACGCCTCCGTCGTCTATTCGTGCTGCGAGCCGTGCTCCGTGTCCCACGAGGCCACCTTGTGGCCGTTGGGCGTGAAGATGTCGGCCCGCGTGAACCCGAGCCGCGGCAGCCCGGCGGCGACGTCGTGGACGTAGCCCGAGCGGTCCGAGGGGGACAGCGAGGCCCAGTGCTCGGCGGCGACCGTGACGCGCAGCAGCGGCGGGTCGGCGCTGAACGACTTCACGCCGGGGACGTACTTGAGCGCGCGGGCCACGGTGAGCTCTTCGGCCGAGAAGTACGACCAGGCGAAGAACCCGCCGCACACGAGCGCGATCGTGACGATCGAGGCCAGGACCGCGTGCTTGGTCCGGAGCCCCGTCTTCTTCGTCTCGGGCGCCGCGCTGCTCGCCGTGAACGTGTCGGTCGGAGCCTGCTCCTTGCCGCTCTTCTCCGTGACGACGACCGGGACCGCGGCGGCCCCGTTGTCGACCGTGATCGAGCGCGCGGCCATCTGGCCGTCGCCGCCGATCGCCTCGTCGAGCGGGATCAGCGCGTCCTGGATGCGCTGGTCGAACTCCGCGAGGTAGCGCGCCTGGCCGGTGCGGCCCGCGCGGTTGGCCTCGTTGGCGAGGCGCTCGTAGTCGAGGTGCACGGCGTACGCGAGCGCGCGGTCGATGACGAGGTCGCGGCGGACGGCGTCCTGGTCGGGACCCGGACCCATGCCGGCGATGCGGCACAGGTCCGCGAAGGCCTTGGCCTGCACGGCCATGCCCTCGCCGATCGCGTAGGCCCACGAGCCCGGGGCCGGCGACGCCGTCTCGGACTCGCCGCGCAGCTGCGAGCGTTCCCACGGCTGCACGTCGATCGCGTACTGCTTGATCGTGATCTTCACGCGCCCTTCCCGCGCTTCCTGCTGGGAGAGCACGCTGAAGACCTGGGACACGTACGGCGCCAGCGCCGCTGCGCGGTCGACCCGCACGCCTTCGAGCATGACTTCGGCCACGTCGATCCTCTTCTTCCGCACGCGGGCGGCCGGGAGCAGGCCTCCGGAAGATGCCCGGAACAGCGCGCCCCCAAGGGTCAAACCTAGGAGCCGCGGCCGTTCGGAACAAGCTTTTGTGTACCGGCGATCCAAAAAACGTCAGCGCCGGACGGGCCCAATGCGGACCTTGGCGGACAAGTGCGGCGGCGAACGCCGTCAGTGGGTCATCATGAAGACCTGGAATTCTCCGACCAGGAAGCCGAGCGCCGCTCCGACCGCGATCAGGATCCACTCGTCCTGCTGGAAGGCGGGCCGGAGGATGCCCTCGAACTCGGGCGCGGACAGCTCCTGCAGCTTCGAGACGAGCGTGTTGTGGACGTCCATCGCCTCGCGCGCGTACGGCTCGAGGTCGCCCAGGGTCTCGGGCAGGCGCTGCATGATCTTCTTCACCACGGCGTCCTTCATCGCGGCGTACGTCGCGGGTCCGGCGGTGAACAGGACCAGCGGCTTCACCAGCGCCGCCTGCTCGTCCATCACCCGCACGACGTGGCCCTGCACCATCTCGAACATGCGGTCGGAGTGCGGCCCGTTGAGGACGGCCTCGATGATGTTGCGCGGCGTGATCAGCTCGTTCGCGATCAGCGCGCCGTACGCCGCGGAGACCTCCTTGCGGCGCTTCAGGAACAGGCCCTGGTACTCGATGCCGAAGACGCGGACCGGTTCCTTGGGGTGGAACAGCATCTTGAGCGCGAGCCAGTCCGTGAACCACCCCGTGAACAGGCCGAAGAGCGGCATCACGAGCGGCGAGTGCGTGAGCATCCAGGTCGTCATCTGCACGAGGCCGATCATGAAGCCGAACCAGATGCCCGAGCGCGCGATGAAGCGGAACTCGGCGCTGCCGCTCTCCTGGAAGATGCGGTTCAGGAGTTCCTTCCGCCGGACGAGGTTCCCGATCACCATCGCCTTGAGGTCGAAGACGCTGTCGAGGTTCTCCTTCACGTCGGCCATGACGCGCGCCACGACCGCGGGCGCCTCGGCCTTGACGCGATCCACCAGCAGGCGGCGGGCCGGGCGCGGCAGCGCGGCCCACAGCTTGGGCTGGTACTCGCTCATCACCTCGTGCGCGACGAACTCGAGGTCGAACAGGAGCGCGGTCTCGATCGCCTCCGCGACGCGCTTCGGGTCGAGCCGCCCGAACACGTCGCGCGGCGAGATGAGCTTGCTCGTGATGGTGTCGCAGGCGATCGCGGCCATGCGCTCGGCGCGCCGCGGCACGATCCCCTGCCAGCCGAGACAGGGCTTGACGCCCTTGAACTCGATCGGCTGGAACATCATCCGGATCGCGACCAGCTTGGTGACGTAGCCGATGATCGACGCGACCACGGGCATCGAGAGATAGAGCCAGGCGTGGGCCCGGAAGTCCGTCACGATCTCGTGCAGGCTCATCCCGCGGGAGCGCTCCGTGCGGGCCGCGAACCCGGCCGCCTCGGCAGTTTACGCGGGGGCCCGTCTTTACGAAGCGGTTTGCTACACTTAGGTTCAGGATTGATGAATCGTCGTCTCGAGAGGGCAGCTTCCGCGTGATGGCGCGCAACGGCCACGATTCCCCCGCTCCGCGCGGAGCCGGACGTCTCGGCGCGGACGGTGCGCCCTCCATGCCGGACGTGGCGGAGGCGCCGGCCGCCGCGGTGTTCACGCCGTACCGCGATCCGGGCCGGCACGGCCTGCTGCGCCGCCTGTTCACGACGTGGCGGCACGTGACCGCGCTCGCGATCGGGGGGCTCGCGGACCGGCTGCGCACCCTCCCGCAGCGGGAGCGGCGCCGTCCCGGAACGCTTCTCGCCCGCGGCGTGCTCGCGCTCCTCGGCCTGCCGGTCAAACGTGCGCTGCGGCGCGAGCCGTTCGCCCGCCAGCTGCGGCTGCGCCTCGAGCTCCTTGGGCCGACCTACATCAAGCTCGGCCAGATGCTGAGCCTGCGCGAGGACCTGCTCCCCGCCGAGATCACCGGCGAGCTCACGTTCCTGCTCGACCGCCTTCCCGCGGTCCCCTACGCGGAGTTCGTCGCGATCGTGCGGCGCGAGCTCGGGCGCCCGGTCGAGGACGTGTTCCGCGCGATCGACGAGGTGCCGCTCGCGTCCGGTTCGATCGGCCAGGCGCACCTCGCGACGACGCAGAGCGGCGAGCGCGTCGTCCTCAAGGCCGTGAAGCCGGGCGTGCGCGAGGCGCTGCGGCGCGACGCGACGATCCTGCGCGGGCTCGGCGCGTTCCTCGAGCTGTTCCTCGGCCGCTACCAGCCGCGGCGCGTGATCGCGGACTTCTGCGAGGGCACGCGCCGCGAGGCCGACCTCGCGCTCGAGGCCGCCAACGCCGAGATGTTCCGCGCGGCGTTCAAGGACCAGCCGCGCATCGTGTTCCCGCGCATCCTGCCCGAGTACAGCACGGGCGGCCTCCTGTGCATGCAGTACCTCGACGGGATCAAGCCGACCGATCCCCGGGTGAAGGCGCGGCCGGTCGAGGACCGCGAACAGCTCGTCGACCTCGGCGCCGAGGCGATCGTCTGCATGCTCTACCGCGACGGCTTCTTCCACGCCGACCTGCATCCCGGCAACGTGCTGATCCTCGACGGGCCGCGCTGCGGGTTCGTCGACCTCGCGCGCGTGGGGTGCTTCGACGCGCGCCTGCGGCGGATCCTGCTGTTCTACTTCCACGCGCTCATCAACGGCGACGCCGAGGGCGCGGCGAACTTCCTCACCGGCATCGCGGAGCGCGGGCCCGGCGCCGATCCCGTCGCGTTCCGGCGCGACGTCGAGATGATCTGCCAGAACTGGCCGGACCGGATGAAGAACGGCCGGGCCTCGCTCGCGCGGCTGATCATGGACTCGATCGCGCGCGCCGCCGCGCACCGCATGTACTTCCCGCTCGAGATGGTGCTGATGGTGCGCGCGATCCTCACGTTCGAGGCCGTCGGGCGCCTGCTCGTCGCCGACTTCGACGTGGCCGCGATCTCGCGCCGCCACGTGCGCCGGCTGTTCCTCGACCGCTTCGGCCCGCTGAAGGTGCTCCACGACACGGTCACCGGCGCGCCCGAGGTGATCGACGCGCTCGCACGCACGCCGCGCCTCGTCACCGAGGCGGTCGAGTTCATGGAGCAGACCGCGCGGCGTCCGCCGGACAACCCGATCGCCGGCGTCCGGTCGGCCCTGCTCGGCGGCGCGTGCCTGATCTCGGGCGCGATCCTCGCCGGCCTCGGCGGCCCGTGGCCGGCCTGGGCCGCGCTGATCGTGGTCGGCCTGATCGTCGCGCTGCGCCGCTAGCGTTTTCAACGACTTACACGACAGTCGAATAGAGGACCTTGACGTCCGCTTCTGCTTCCTTCAATATAGGATGCGTTGGTCCGAATATCGCGGACCCGGTGGAGGCGTGATGGGAAACAGGAAGCTCTGGGGCGCGTTCGGAGCCGTCGTCGTGCTCTCGTTCGCGGTCCTCGGTTGGATGGGTCGCGAGATCTACCGGCAGATGCCGCCGATCCCGGCCGAAGTCGTCACGAGTTCGGGCCGCGTGCTGTTCACGGGCGAAGAGATCCAGGACGGGCAGAACGTCTGGCAGTCCATGGGCGGCCAGGAAGTCGGGTCGATCTGGGGCCACGGCGCGTACGTCGCGCCCGACTGGTCGGCGGACTGGCTGCACCGCGAGCTGTCGTTCCGCCTCGACGCGTGGTCCACCGCGGCGCACGGCGTGCCGTTCGCGCAGCTCGACGCCGAACGCCAGGCCGCGCTCCGCGCGCGCCTCGAACGCGAGGTGCGGACCAACACCTACGACCCGGCGACGAAGCGCCTCGTGATCTCCGACGAGCGCGCCGCGGCCGTCGCGGCCACCGCCGCGCACTACGACAAGCTCTTCTCCGACGACGTCGGCCTCGCCGGGCTGCGCACCGCCTACGCGATCCCCGCGAACTCGGTGCCCGACGCCGCGCGCCGCGCGAAGATGAACGCGTTCTTCTTCTGGACCGCCTGGTCGTGCGCGACGAACCGTCCGAACCAGGCCATCACCTACACCAGCAACTGGCCCGCCGAGCCCCTCATCGGCAACCGCCCCACGACCGCCGCGGTGCTGTGGACCGGCGTCAGCGTGATCGCGCTCCTCGCCGGGGTCGGCTTCATGGTGTGGTACCTCGCGGCGCGCCGTAAGACCGCCGAGGACGAGGTCGAGCCGCCGGCGCGGGATCCGCTGCTGGCGCTCACCCCCACCCCGTCGATGAAGGCGACGCTCAAGTACTTCTGGACCGTCGCCGGGCTGATCGTCGCGCAGATCACCGTCGGGGCCATCGCCGCGCACTACGGCGTCGAGGGCAACGGCTTCTACGGCATCCCGCTGGCGAAGTGGCTGCCGTACAGCGTCGCGCGCACGTGGCACGTGCAGCTCGGCATCTTCTGGATCGCGACCGCGTGGCTCGCGACGGGGCTGTTCGTCGCGCCCGCGGTGTCCGGCCGCGAGCCGAAGTACCAGCGCCTGGGCGTCAACACGCTCTTCGGCGCACTCCTCGTCATCGTCGTCGGCTCGATGGCCGGCGAGTGGCTCGGCGCGATGCAGAAGCTCGGGCTCGGCGCGAACTTCTGGTTCGGCCACATGGGCTACGAGTACGTCGACCTCGGCCGCTTCTGGCAGATCTTCCTCTTCGCCGGCCTGTTCATCTGGCTGTTCCTCGTCGGACGCGCGCTCCTGCCCGCCTTCAAGGGCGACCGCTCCGAGCGTCCGCTCCTGGGCCTGTTCGTGATCGCGGCCGCGGCCATCGGCCTGTTCTACGGCGCGGGCCTCATGTGGGGCCGCCACACGCACCTCGCCCTCGCCGAGTACTGGCGCTGGTGGGTCGTGCACCTCTGGGTCGAGGGCTTCTTCGAGGTGTTCGCGACCGTCGTCGTCGCCTTCCTGTTCTCGCGGCTCGGGCTCGTGCGCGCGGCGACGGCCGGCTCGGCCGCGCTGTTCTCGAGCACGATCTACCTCACCGGCGGCATCCTCGGCACGATGCACCACCTCTACTTCACCGGCACGCCGACCTCGGTGCTCGCGCTGGGTGCGACGTTCTCGGCGCTCGAGATCGTGCCGCTGGTGCTCGTCGGCTTCGAAGCGGTGCACACGCTCCGGCACACGCGCGGCCGCGAATGGCTCGGGCGCTACCGCTGGCCGATCCTGTTCTTCGTCGCGGTCGCCTTCTGGAACCTGGTCGGCGCGGGCCTGTTCGGCTTCATGATCAACCCGCCGGTCGCGCTCTACTACATGCAGGGCCTCAACACGACGCCGGTCCACGGCCACACCGCGCTGTTCGGCGTGTACGGCATGCTGGGCATCGGCCTGACGCTGTTCTCGCTGCGCGGGATGGACACGCGCGCGCTGTGGAAGGACCGGCTGCTGTCGTTCGCGTTCTGGGCGACCAACGCCGGTCTCGCGCTGATGGTCCTCCTGAGCCTCCTGCCGATCGGGCTCCTGCAGACCGTCGCCAGCGTGCAGCACGGGCTCTGGTACGCGCGCTCGGCCGAGTTCCTCGGCACCGGCATCATGGGCACGCTGCGCTGGATGCGCGTCTTCGGGGACACGCTGTTCGCCGCCGGCATGATCGCGCTGGGCTGGTTCATCGTCGGGCTGAGCACGGGCTGGTCGGTGCGCGGACGGGTCGGCGAGGCGGAACTCGACGACGTGACGCCGCCGGCGCGCCCCACCCTCTCCCCGGTCCACCCGCGCGCGTAACCGGCGCCGGGCACGATCCTGCGGGCCCGCGCACGCTGCGGCGCGGGCCCGCCCTTTCCTTCAGTGACTCCGGCCGAGTCCGGCCGGCGCGCTGCCGCAGTCCGCGGCCACGAAGCGTGCCGTGATCTGCGTGTGCGTCAGCAACTGCAGCCCGTTGGCCGCCACGGTCCGGGTGTCGACCGTGCCGGACAGGGTGTCGGGGCCGGGCGCGCGGATCTCGACCGTCCCCGTCAAACGGTTCGCACCGCTGCATTCGAGGTCGGCCACGAGCTCGTGCGCCGTCCGGATGCGGAACGTGCGCTTGCACGCCCCGTGGTGCGCGTCGCCGACGAACGCGTCGGCGTTCCTGATCTGCTCGGGCCGCAGGCAGCCGCGGACCGTGCGTGACTCGCGCTGGACGCGGGCGGCGAGCTTCTTCTCGACCTCGGCCCGCTGCCGCGGGTCCAGCCGGTCGAGATTGGTCGGACGCGCCGGTCCCTTCTCCGTGGTGTACGTCGTCTCCCAGAGCCCGGGCTGCACACCGAGCGGCTCCGGCGCCGCGGGGGGGG
>JABLTH010078205.1_pt1 | contig 10578 bp, 5 predicted proteins | sample 7875711 | NCBI WGS metagenome assembly JABLTH01 (sample SAMN14941262, study PRJNA633318) | bioreactor metagenome | isolation source: bioreactor | place: China | collected 2019-03-05 | reverse complement strand
GTGGTCCTGGTGCAGGTCCTGCCGGAAGTGCGTCAGCACCAGATCGGGGGAGTAGCGTTTCAGCCGTTCAAAGCTGTCCTTGAGCGCGGACCCTTCGTGCGGGAAGTAGCTGCCACGAAATCGTTCGACAAACACCTGGACGTCACTGGCACCGGCGAGCAGGTGGGCCGCGGCGGCGCGCGTCTCGGCTTCACGCACGTCGTCGGCCGAGAGCGTGACCCAAATGAAGCGAGCGTCGGGGCGCGCCGCGGCGAGTCTCATCACCAGGCCACCGCAACCGATCTCGATGTCGTCGCAGTGCGCACCGAGAAGGAGGATCGTTGGTCGAGGGGAGGTGAAATTGAAGCTGGAACTGATCATCTCGGCTGGTGGATCGGACGGTGCCAAGCGACGGTTGTCGTGCGCCGCAGAAGCCTGGTCGCCCACTGCACGGCTGATTGCGGTGACCGTACGCGCGCCAGTTCCCAGGCATGGACTCGAAGAACGATGGCGATGATCGCACCGGAATGCCGCCTGGTTGCAGTCCGGAGGGTTGCGTGTCCCAGAGTGCGCGTGAGGCAGTGCACGTTCGTCTATCGAGGCGGGTCGTCGCAATTGCCGGCGACCGCCCAGGGTTGCTCAGGCGCCGGCCGAAGGCCGGGGCGAACAAGATGGCGCATCTCAGCGCCCGCTGGGGCGGCCGACGACACCTGCCGGGCTCGCACCTTGCGGGACGCGGTGGGCCTCGATCAGGGCCCGTGCCGAGTCTTCCCAGCGAAAGGCGGAGGCTTCGCGCAGGATCTCTGCCTCGTCGAAGCGACGAGATCTTGCGTCGACAAGCGCGGAGGCCAGGCCTTCTGGATCGTCGCGCTCGAAGAGCACGCCGCAGCGGCTGCTGATGAGGTCTTTCAGTGCTCCCAGGCGGGGAGCGACGACCGGCCGTCCAAAACTGAGTGCCAACATGGCGCCGCCTGAAGTGAGGATCTCGCGGTATGGAAGCACCACGGTGTCGGCCGCTCTCAGGAAGTACTGCAGGTCCTGGGAGTCGATGAACCCGGGACGCACCAAGACACGCCCTTGCCCGACTTTGCCTACCAACTCCATGATCTTCCGATGGTAGTCGGGAGAGGGGAATTTGCCCGCGATCAACAAAGTGGCAGGCGATTCCATCGCGCCGACGGCTTCGATCAGTGCCTCTAGACCCTTGTAGGGCTTGCAGAGCCCGACGAAGAGAAACAGGTAGCCTTCGATTGGAACACCCAGATGCTGCCGCGCCTGCGCTTGGTCCACGGTATCGGGATAGGCGCCGATCCAGTGCCCGTGCGGAATCGGGCAAAGGCGCGACGAGGGCAGCGCGAATTCTTCCTTCACGATCGCAGCAGCGGTCGGTCCGTGGACAAAGATGCGCTCAGCGACGTGGACGATGAACCAGCGCGCGATACGGTGGCTCCGCAGAGTCTTCCCGCCGTCATGGGGGTAGAGGTTGTGTGCGGTCCACATGATTCGCACGCCGCGAAGGCGCAGGATGCTGACCAGCAAGAGGAAGCGGGCAAGCCTCAGGTAGGTGCGAACAACAGAAGCGGGATCAAAATACTGGAACGAAGGCCAGTGGAAGTGCAATGTGTCGCCGGCTCGAAGCTCCGACAGGAGCCAGCGCCCGGACCAGATTGCCTCTCTCACCTGCGCCCCGGATTGCTCGACCGCCTTGTATAGGCTTTCGGTGTAGGAGTTGCCAGTGACGGGACAGCCAAAGATCTTGGCCGATCGCGGTTCGCTCATGTGATTGACCGCAGGGTATGCCCTTCGGCAGCCGTCGGACTGGCCTTGGAGAGGTCGAGCGCAGGAAGTGATGCCTTTCCGCGACGCCCTTTCGCGCCAGCAGGACGAGCCATGCGAGTCGGGGCCCAGGGGCGCATTGACATGAAGGCGCTGAATACATTCATTGTGTTTGGCAGCTGAGCGTCGCGGGTGATTGCAGCATGTGCTGGCCTTTGCCCGCGCAAGCCCTTCCTGCAGCTTGACTCGGCGAAATCACAGGACTCATCGGATCATCTCGTTTCCGGAGTAGGGCTCTTCCCGAAAGTTGCGCAAGATTCGTCACGCTAGCAGACTTTGCGCACGGATACCGGGGCACTCAAGCCCCCGCAAGAGGGCCAGCGTGGTGAGTGCGCGATTCAGTCAGATTGTCTTCGCTCGGCCGAATGCGCCGGGCCTCCGTCCAGGGGGGGCGCCTATCCGGCTGTGCGGTCGTGAACATATCGCGCCGTTTGCGCGAATTTCCGCGCCTTCAGGATCTGCCGCCGCCGATATTTGGTCCAATCAGGCCCCATGAAGATCCTCCTCACCGGCGCCGCCGGTTTCATCGGCATGACCACCGCGCTGCGCCTGCTGGCGCGCGGCGACACCGTGGTCGGCCTGGACAACCTGAACGACTACTACGACGTGCGCCTGAAGGAGGCCCGGCTGGCGCGCCTGGCGCCGCACGCGAACTTCCGTTTCGTGAAGATGGACGTCGCCGACCGGCCCGGCATGGAGCGCCTGTTCGCCGAGGAGCGCTTCGACCTCGTGATCCACCTCGCCGCGCAGGCCGGCGTGCGCTACTCGCTGAAGAACCCGCACGCCTACATCGACAGCAACATCGTCGGCTTCATGAACATCCTCGAGGGCTGCCGCCATTCGAAGGTGCAGCACCTGGTCTACGCGTCCAGCTCCAGCGTCTACGGCGGCAACACGAAGATGCCGTTCTCCGAGAGCGACAGCGTCGACCACCCGGTGAGCATGTATGCCGCCACCAAGAAGGCCAACGAGCTGATGGCGCACACCTACAGCCACCTCTACGGCCTGCCCACCACCGGCCTGCGCTTCTTCACCGTCTACGGCCCCTGGGGCCGGCCGGACATGGCGCTGTTCCTGTTCACCAAGGCCATCCTCGAGGGGCGGCCGATCGACGTCTTCAACCACGGCGACATGAAGCGCGACTTCACCTACGTGGACGACATCGTCGAAGGCGTGATCCGCGTCACCGACCGCGTCGCCGCGCCCGATCCCGCCTACCGCGCCGAGCAGCCCGACCCCGGCACCAGCAACGTGCCCTACCGCGTCTTCAACATCGGCAACCACGACCCGGTGCCGCTGCTCGACTTCATCGGCGCCGTCGAGGAAGCGATCGGCACCAAGGCGCAGAAGAACCTGCTGCCGATGCAGGACGGCGACGTGCCGGCCACCTACGCCGACGCCGACGCGCTGAACGCCTGGACCGGCTTCGCGCCCAAGACCGACATCCGCACCGGGATCGGCCGCTTCGTGGCCTGGTACCGCGAGTACTACCGGGTCTGAACCGGCATCGGCTGGCCGGTCTCGGCCAGCAGCGCCAGCAGGTGGCGCACCGGAATGGCGTAGGTGATGCCGGTCGGCTGCGAGAGCGCGCTCTCGCGGCTGCCCTTCACGAGCACCATGTTGACGACCCCCAGCACGCGGCCGCTGGTGGCGTCGAACAGCGGCCCGCCGCTGTTGCCCGGGTAGGCGGTGGCGTCCAGCTGGAGGACGTCGAAATTGCCCTCGCGCACGCGTGCGACGGCGCGCGCGTCGAGCTGCTGGGAGGTCGGCGCCTGCACCGCCACCTGGGTGAGCGAAGCGACGATGCCGCGGTGCGTGACGGGCGCGAAGCCGAGCGCGCTGCCGAGCGGGAAGCCCATCAGCGCGATCTCCTGGCCTTCGCGCGCGCCGCCTTCGGCGTCCAGGTCCAGCGGCGGCAGCGGCGCGCCTTCGATCTTCAGCAGCACCAGGTCGCGCGCGCGGTCGGTGGCCGCCACGCGCGCCAGTCGCGGCTCGGCGCGCTGGCCGCCGGCCATCACCGCGATGCGACGGTCGCCGCCGGCGTCGTTGGTGGCCGGCAGTACGTGGGCATTGGTCGCCACCAGGGTGCCGTCGCCGACCGCGAAGCCGCTGCCGCGGAAGCCGAAGCGCGGGCTGTCGGTGGCGCTCCAGGTGCCCACCGGCACGACCGAAGGCTTCAGGCGCGCCACCACCTCGGGCAGCGCCGCCCGCGCCGGCACCGCGGCCGCTGCCGCCAGCAGCAGCGCGCGGCGGTCGATCACTGCAGCGTCTTCTGCAGCGCCGCCACCTCGGCCTGGCCGCGGAAGGCGTCGCCCAGCTTGGCCAGGGTCTGCAGTTCGGCGCTCGCCTTGGCCTTGTCGCCGGCCTTGGCGTAGATGCGCGCCAGGTTGAGGCGCAGGTTGGGGTCCTGCCGGCTGCGCTCGAGCGCTTCCTTCTGGACTTCGATCGCGCGCGGGAACTGGTTCTCGGCGGCCAGCGCGCTGGCCAGCGTGTCCAGCAGCGCGGCGCGTCCGGGCAGCGCCTGGTTGGCCTGCTCGGCCAGCGCCAGCCCGCCCGGCTTGCCCTGCTGGACCATCAGCCAGGCGATGTTGTTCATGGCCAGCGCGTTGCGCGGCTGTGCTTCGAGCACCGCGCGGTAGTGGCGTTCGGCGCCGGCGTAGTCGCGCGCGGCCATCGCCACGTCGCCCAGGTGGTAGCGGAAGGCCTGGTCGGCCGGCTGCTGGCGCTGCCAGTCGGCGGCGAAGCGGTCGGCCTCGGGGCGCTGGTTGCCGTTGAGCAGCGCCGCGTGCAGCGCGATCGCGAGTTCGGGCGACTTGGCGCGCTGCAGCGCGGCGCGCAGCGCGGTGGTGGCGGCCGGCCAGTTGCGGCGCGTGGACTCGATCTCGCCTTCGAGCGCATAACCGGCGGCGTCGGCCGGGTGCTTGGCCTGCCACTCGCGCGCCACGGCGACGGCGTCGTCCGGGTGCTTCTCGGCCAGCGCCACGGTGGCCAGCGCACGCTGGGCCGCGAACAGCCGGGGCTCGAGGTCCAGCGCCTTGCGCAGCGCGGCGCGCGCGCCGGCACGGTCGCCGGCGGCGAACTGCGCTTCGGCCAGTCGCACCTGGGCGACGGCGCTGTCGGGCTGCAGCCCGGCCAGCTTGCGGAAGGTGGACAGGCCCTGCTGGCTGTCGCCCGCGGCCACCTGGGCGCGGCCCAGCGCGTCGAGCAGCGCCGGGTGGTCGGGCAGGGCGGCGGCACCGGTCTGCGCCGCCGACAGCGCGGCCTTGGGGTCGCCCGACTTCAGGTACAGGTCGACCACGCGCACGCGCGGCGTGGGGTCTTCGGGCGAGGCCTTGGCGGCGTCTTCGTAGTGGCGGGCGATCTCGGCCACCGGCGCGCCGGCGCGCACCGAGAGGTCGGCCAGCGCCATGTGGGCCTGCGCGTTCTTCGGGTCGGCCTGGACCAGGGCCTCGAAGCGCTTGCGTGCCTCGGCCGGGCGGCCGGCGGCCAGGTCCAGCGCCGCCAGGCCGGCCACCGACGGGTGGTAGTTACGGTCCTTGGCCAGCGAGGCCTGGAAGGCCTTGGCGGCCCCGGCGGGGTCGTTGCGCAGCACCAGCACGCGGCCCCGCAGGTAGTCGGGCTGGGCGCTGTCGGGCAGCTTCTTCTGCAGCGCGTCGATCGCCTTCAGCGCGCCGGCGGTGTCCTTCTGCGCCAGGCGCGCGCTCACGAGCGCGAAGTCGGCGCGCGGGTCGCTCTCGGTGGCGGCCAGGCTTTCCAGCTCGGGCAGCGCCTGCGCCAGCTGGCCGTGGGCGGCGCGCGAGATCGCCACCGCGGTGCGCACCTGGTTGTTCTGTGGCGCCGCCTGGGCGGCGCGCTTGAACGCTTCGTCGGCGCGCTTGGGATCGCCGGCCTGCAGGTAGGCTTCGCCGGCGACGGCCAGGCTGGCGCCGTCGGCCTTCGGGTTGTCGACCAGCGGCTGCAGCGTTTCGATCGCACGCGCCGGCTGGCCGGTGCGCAGGTAGGTCTGCGCCAGGACCTGGCGCGCCAGCAGGCGGTCGGGCGCCAGCTTGAGCACGCGCGCGAGCTGGGTTTCGGCCTGCTGGTAGCCCTTGAGCTGGTAGGCCGCGGCGCCGGCCATCTCGAGCGCGATCGGGTTGTCCGGCATGCCCTTGACCAGGCGGGCCGCCAGGTCGGCCGCGCCGCGGTAGTCCTTCTTGCGGTAGGCCGCGCGCGCTTCCAGGTAGAGGGTGTCGGGGTGGCTGGGGGCTGCCTTCTTCAGTTCCGCGAGCGCCTTCTCGGAGGCCTCGGTCTGGCCCATCTCGCCCAGCACGCCCACGAGCGAGGTGTGCGCCTGCACCGAACGCGGGTTCTTCGCCAGCACCTTGCGGAACGCCGCCACCGCGCCCTCGCGGTCGCCCTTGGCGCGCCAGAGCAGTTCGCCGCGCATGACGCCGGCGCGGGTGTCGTCGGGGTCCTTCTTGAGGACGTCGTCGAGCAGGAAGAGCGCGCCGTCGGTGTCGCGCTCCATCGCCTTCAGCTGCGCCTGCAGCACCACCGCCGGCGCGTGGCCCGGCTGCGACTGCAGCGCGCGCGCCGACTGCGCCTTCGCCTGCTCCAGGTTGTTCTGCAGCGCGAAGGCGGCGCCCACGGTGGCGTGCAGGTCGGCATTGGCCGACTCGCGCTTGAGCTCGGTGCCGGCGTACTGCGCCGCCACCTTGGCGGCTTCGCCGGTGAGCATCATGGCGCGCGCCATCTCGGGCAGCACGTCGTCGTCGGGCACCTGCAGTTCCTGGGCCTTGCGGAACTCGACGATCGCGTTGGCGGGGTCGCCGGACTCCAGCAGCGCGCGGCCCATGAGCAGGCGCGCCGGCCCCGAGTCGGGGTTCTTCTGCAGCAGGTTCTTGAGCTGGATGACGGCGGCGCGGCCGTCGTGCTTCTCCAGGTAGCCGCGCGCCGAGGCGAGCAGCTTTTCTTCCGAATCGCCACTGCAACCGGCGGCGAGCACGAGGGTCGCGAGGGCGATGGCGCGGAGCGGAAGCTTCATCGTTCGGATGTTAAGCGCCGGGGGTTGGGCCGGCTACAGCGTCTTGAGCAGGCGCTGCACCTCGGGCTGGTAGGGCAGCTTGGGCCCGAGCGCGGCCAGGCGGTCGAGTTCGGAGCGCGCCAGCCCCCGGTCGCCGGCCTGGAGCGCGATCTTCGCCAGGTTCAGGCGCAGGCCCATCTCGCCCGGTGCCAGGTCGACCACCTTGCGCTGCAGCTCGAGCGCGCGCGCCGGCTGCTGCTCGGCCGCCAGCGCGCTGGCCAGGGTGTCCATCAAGGCCGGCTGGTTGGGCAACAGCTCGACCGCCTTCTGCGCCAGCGCCACCGCGCCGGGGCGGCCGCGCTGCACCATGACCCAGGCGAGGTTGTTGAGCGCCTGCACGTGGTTGGGGTCGCGCGCCAGCACCTTTTGCAGCAGCGTTTCCGCGCCACCCAGGTCCTTGCGCGCGATGGCGGCGGTGGACAGGTGGACGTCGAACGCGGTGTCTTCCGGGTGGCGCTTCTGCCAGCCTTCGGCGAAGCGGTCGGCTTCCGTCGCGCGGCCGGCGGCGCGCAGCGCGCGGTCGAACTCGAGCGCCAGCGGCGTGCTGTCGCCGGCCCGCGCGAGGCCGTTGCGATAGGCCTCCAGCGCCGCCTCCGGCGCCTTCACGCGGCGCTGGATCGCGCCTTCGAGCAGCCAGCCCACCGGCGACGCCGGCGAGCGTTGCTGCATCGCGCGCGCCAGGTCGACGGCGGCCTTCGGCCTTCCGTCGACGATCAGCAGGTCGGCCAGGCGCGTCTGCGCGGCTTCGAGGTTGGGTTCGATCTCGAGCGCGTGCTCCAGGCTGGCGATCGCGCCTTCGCGGTTGCCGCTGGCCTTCAGCAGGTCGGCCAGCCGTACGTGCGGCTTGGCGCTGCGGCTGTCGGCGGCGGCCAGCTTGCGGAAGGTGCTGATCGCCTGCTGGGTGTCGCCCGCGAGTTCCTGGCAACGGCCGAGGGCGTCCTGGATCTCGGCGTCGTCGGGCAGCGCGGCGGCAGCCTCCTGCGCCGCCGCGAGCGCGTCCTTGACCTGCTTGTGGGCCAGCAGCAGCTCCACCAGGCGCAGGCGCGGCGTCGCTTCGCCCGGCCCCGCGGTGACGCCTTCGGCGACCAGCGCACGCAGTTCCGAAAGCGGCCGCCCTTCGGCAGCGCGCAGCTCGGCCAGCGCCAGCCGGGCCGCGTGGTTGCGCGGGTCGGCGCGCATCGCCGCCTGCAGCCGCTCGGCGGCCTGCGGACGGCGGCCTTCGGCCACGTCCAGCGCCGCCAGCGCGGCGGTGGCGCTGTAGCGCGCCGGCTCGATCTCGAGCGCGCGCTCGAAGGCGCGGCGGGCGGCGGCGCCGTCGCGCCGGGCGGCGAAGACGCGGCCGCGCAGTTCCTGCACGGTGGCGCTGTCGGGCTGCTTGCGCGCCATGGCGTCCAGCGCGCGCAGCGCGGCGTCGTACTCGCGCCGCTTGAGCCGCGCGCTGACGATCGCCAGGTCGGCCGCGCCGTCGGCCGATTCGGCGGCGATGGCCTCCAGCTGCGCGAATCCGCTCTCGACCTCGCCGCGGTCGAGCTTCATCAGCGCCAGCGTCGTGCGCGGGCGGGGGTCAGCGGGGGCGGCCTGGGTGGCGCGCAGGAACAGCGCCTCGGCGGCGCGCGCGTCGCCCAGCTGCAGCTGCGCCTGGCCGGACAGCGCCAGCGCTTCGGCGTCGACGCTGGTGCGGCCGGCCAGCGGCTCCAGCACCGGCAGTGCCTTCGCCGGCTGGCCCAGGCGCAGGTGGCTGCGCGCCAGCGCGCGGCGCACGAAGGCGTTGCCCGGTTCGGCCTGCAGCGCGCGCGCGAAGTGGTTCGCGGCGACCAGGGCCGAACCGCCCTGCAGCTCGACCATGCCGGCCAGCTGCAGCACGACCGGGCTGTCCGGGGCCACCTTGAGCAGCTGCTGCGTCGATTCGCGCGCGCTCTTCAGGTCCTTGGACGCGAGCGCCAGGCGGGCGTCGACGTAGAGCGTCTGCGGGTGGCGCGGCAGCGCCTGGCGCAGCCGGGTGGCCTGATCGCGCGCGCCGGGCAGGTCGTCGGCCTGCAGCGCGGCCGTCACCAGCGCCAGGTGGGCGGGCACGAAGGCGGCGTCGGCCTCGAGCGCGCGCCGGTAGGCCTTGAGGGCGGCAGCGCGGTCGCCGCGCACGTGTTCGAGGATCTCGCCCTGCAGCTGCCAGCCTTCGGCGCTGCCGCCGTCGCGCGCGAGCGCCGGCTCGAGCAGCGCCAGCGCCGCGTCGGCGCGGCCGGCCACGGCCTCCATGCGCGCCCGCTGCACCAGCGCCGGCACGTGGTCGGGCACGGCGGCGAGCGCGCGCTCGACGGCCGCGCCGGCCTTCGTGGCGTCGCCCTGGCGCAGCCAGGCCGCGGCCAGCGTGGTCTGCAGCGCTGCCTGTGCCGGGCGGTCGGCCAGCGTGGCGGCGCCCCAGGTGGTGGTGAGCCTGCGCTGTTCACCCGCCTGCAGCAGCGCGCGCGCCAGCAGCGGCAGCGCCTGGTTGGGGTCGAACTGCAGTTCGTGCGCCTTCGTGAGCTCCAGCGCCGCGCCGGAGGCGTCGCCGGTGGCCAGCAGGGCCTTGCCCAGCAGGAAGCGCGCCTCGCCGGACTGCGGCTGCTTCTGCAGCGCCGACTTGAACTGGATGACGGCCGACTTCGCGTCCTGCTTGTCGAGGTAGGCCTTGCCGGAGGCGACGAGCTGGCTGCTCGACTCCCCGCTGCAGGCGGCCAGCAGCGCGACCAGGGGCGGCAGCAGGGCGGAGATTGCGGATCTCGGGTGCATGGAGCGGGCGCGGTCAGCGGATGGCGAGCCGGCGCATGAGGTCGTACAGGGTCGGCCGGCTGACGCCCAGCACCTCGGCGGCCTTGACGATGTTGTCGTTGGTGCGCGCCAGCGCGGCCAGGATGGCCTGCCGCTCGGCGGCTTCGCGCACGGTGCGCAGGTCCAGGTCGGAGCGTTCGCCGGCGTTGGTCTCCACTGGCGAGGGCAGGCCCAGGTCTTCGGCGGTGACGCGGTCGCCTTCGCACATGATGGTGGCGCGCTTGACGGCGTTGAGCAGTTCGCGCACGTTGCCGGGCCAGGCGTGCTGCTCGATCGCCAGCACGGCGTCTTCCGAGAGCGCCAGGCCGGTGCGGCGCTGTTCCTGCGCGAAGCGGCGCACGAAGGCGTGCGCCAGCAGCACGGTGTCACCCATGCGCTGGCGCAGCGGCGGGATCGTGATCACGATCTCGGCCAGCCGGTAGTACAGGTCCTCGCGGAAGCGGCCCTCGGCGATCAGGGTCTTCAGGTCCTGGTGGGTGGCGCAGACCACGCGCACGTCGACCGGGATCTCGCTGCGGCCGCCCAGGCGCTCGATCGTGCGCTGCTCCAGGAAGCGCAGCAGCTTGGCCTGCAGCGACTGCGGCAGGTCGCCGATCTCGTCGAGCATGAGCGTGCCGTTGTGCGCGGTCTCGATCTTGCCCGGCGTCTGCTTGGCGGCGCCGGTGAAGGCGCCCTTCTCGAAGCCGAAGAGCTCGCTCTCGAGCAGGTTCTCGGGGATGGCGGCGCAGTTGATGGCGACGAAGCGGCCGCTGCGCTTGCTGGCCGTGTGCAGGCCCTGCGTGAGCACTTCCTTGCCGGTGCCGCTCTCGCCCAGCAGCATGACGGTGGCGTCGCTGGAGGCGACGCGGTCGATGGTGCGCGCGATGCGCATCATCTCGGGGTCGCGCGTGATCAGG
>JABLTH010000419.1_pt1 | contig 10582 bp, 10 predicted proteins | sample 7875711 | NCBI WGS metagenome assembly JABLTH01 (sample SAMN14941262, study PRJNA633318) | bioreactor metagenome | isolation source: bioreactor | place: China | collected 2019-03-05 | reverse complement strand
TTGACGAAACCATGCCCCGGAAAGTGCTTCCCGACAGCCGCCATGCCCTCGGCCCGCAAGCCTTGCATCAGCGCCGTGGCCAGCGCGGACACCGCGATCGGATCACGATGAAAAGCCCGATGACCAATCACTGTGGATTCGCCATAGTCGAGGTCGAGCACCGGCGCAAAACTGAAGTCAACGCCAACGTCGCCCAGCTCGTGGCCGATGGTGAAGCCCAACTCGAACGCGCGGGCGCGTGCCGAGGGTGCGTGCGTCGTCCACAGGTCCCCCAGTGAGCGCATCGGCGGGATCTCGGTGAAGCCATCGCGGAAGCGCTGCACACGCCCACCCTCCTGGTCAACCGCAATCACCAGTGCCGGATCGCGCAGCGATTTGATGTCCGCGGAAAGCGCCGCGAGCTGAGCTTTGTCGACGAAGTTGCGAGCGAAGTAAATGACACCACCGATCAGCGGATGGCGCAACACTTCGCGGTCTTCGGCGGTGAGCTCAGTACCCTCGATGGACGTCATGATGGGGCCGAGAAGTGATTTCGGAACGGCTGAAGATTGGCGTGGCATGGTCGGAAGGTGCAGTCGAAACAATCAGGGCAAGCGGGTCTCACCGTACCGGCGGTGGCTCGGCACGTTTCCTTCGAACACAACGAAGGCTACTGCGTAGTCCCGCTCGTCAGAGAGGGTAAGATGAGTGTGCTCGACGCCGAGCCCTTTCAGGTGCACGGCGACAGTCTTACTCAGTTCGAACAAAGGACGTCCGGCATCATCGTGGCCGATACCAATACCGGCCAGCGTCAGCGGCGCGCGCACCCCAATCCCCGCAGCCTTGCCGAATGCCTCTTTTGCTGCCCAACGTTTGGCCAGCCAGGGCGCAGGGTCCTTGATGTCATTCAGGACGAGCAGCTCGGCGTCACTCAATATCCGCTGCGCGAACTGAGCGCCGTGACGGTCGAGAGCGTCACGAATACGGGCAATCGAGACGATGTCGGTGCCGATGCCAAGAATCATGACGCGCCTTCTGCGACGGCTGTGGCCGCACCGCCAACGTCGCTGGTGGCCCGGTGTGATGCACCGGCCTTGCGGGCGGGCTTCGCGTCCAGTCGCTCGGAGAGCTGGTGCAGATCGTGCATCACTCCGGAAGAGCGCACCGTGCGACGCTCCAGATGAAAATTGATGATGTTGCGCACGAAGTCACGCGCCTCAGCCGCAATGGCATTGTTTTCAAAGCGGCCGCAGGCAAGTGCAAGCAACGCGGCACCACTGACCAGGGCACCGATGCCCTGCTCGGCCGGGCCTGACATCGGGTCGTACCGATAGAGCGTGTCCGGCTTCAATGGCCGACCGGTACGCACATCGTGCGTAAGCTCCAGACCGTAGCCCATTTCGATCAACAAGCTGACTTCAAATTCGCGCAGGATCGCACTGTGCTCGTCGCTGGCGGCCAGAGTAAGCAGGGTCGCGGCATACGATTCAAACAACTGGGGGTGCGGGTCTTCGCGCGGCAGCAGCTTGATCACGAGTTCGTTGAGGTACATGCCGCACATCAGTGCCTGACCAGTCAACCACGGCTGGCCCGGCAACCACTGTGCCTGGGTCAGTGTTTTCACCTCGCCGCGACCACTGAAAACAACCTCCAGCGGCTGCAGCGACAACAAGGCACCACGCAGATTCGATGCCGGCCGCTTGGCCCCCTTGGCAATCGCCGCCATGCGACCATTGTCGAGCGTGAAGAGATCGACAATCAGGCTGGATTCGGAATAAGCGTAACTGTGCAGCACGAATGCGCGTTGCGGGGTGGATTTTTTCGCCTGAACGGCCATGTCAAGCGCTTTGCGCTTGACAGGACGAACGACGAAAGACGAATGACGAGGGGGTGCTGCGTCTGCGTGGAATCCGCTCCCCGCAGTGCGAACAAAGCAACAACCTTTGGGCCAACTTCGCGGCGACAGAAAATCGTTGCACGTTGGTCGTCATTCGTCCTTCGTCTTTCGTCCTGCGGCGACGCCGCTAAGTAATACCCAGATCACGCAGCACCGCCGCGTTCTCCGACCAGCCACTCTTGATCTTGACAAAAAGCTCAAGGTAGACCGGTCCGCCAAAGAGTTTCTGCATGTCAAGACGCGCTTCGGTGCCAATGCGCTTCAACACTTCGCCGCCGGCACCGATCAGGATTGGCCGTTGCGACGACTTGTCCACCAGGATCGCAGCGAAGATGCGGCGAAGATTGCCTTCATGCTCAAACTTGTCAATCATTACCGCCGCGCGATAGGGCAGTTCGTCGCCGGTGAGACGAAAGATTTTCTCGCGGATGATTTCGGCGGCGAGAAAGCGCTCCGGCTTGTCAGTCAAGTCGTCGGCATCAAACATTGGTTCGCCGACGGGAAGCAGTTTCTCGATCTCGGCAAGCAAGGCGTCGGTCTGCGTTCCTTTGCTGGCCGCCACTGGCACTACAGCCGCGAACTCACGGACTGCCGACAGTTCAATCACCGCAGCTGCCAGCGCGGCACGATCCTTGAGCAGATCGACTTTGTTGGGCACTGCGATCACCGGCGTTTTTGCCGGGATCAACTCAAGCACGGCGCGATCGGCGGCCGAGAGGCGCGTGGCGTCCCACACCCAAAGCACGACATCCACCTCTTCCAGCGTACGACGAACGCTACCGTTGAGGCGCTTGTTCATCTCGCCACCGTGCTTGGTCTGGAAACCGGGAGTGTCGACAAAAACGAACTGTGCAGTCGCAGTAGTCAGGATGCCACGCAACGGCAGGCGTGTGGTCTGCGCCTTGCGTGAGGTGATGGATACCTTTTCACCGACCAGACGATTCAGCAACGTTGACTTGCCGACGTTCGGTTTGCCAACCACGGCGATCTGGCCGCAGCGCAGGACCACTGGCTCAGTCACATCAGACTCCAAGCTTGTTCAGCACCGCATTGGCCGCCTGCTGCTCGGCCGCACGCCTCGACGAGCCACGGCCAACGGCTTCCTGATCCACCTGGGGCACACTGCAGCGAACGGTGAACACCTGCGCGTGGGCTTCGCCGTCAACACGTTCGACGCTATAGGTGGGCAACGGCAAATGCTTGGATTGCATGAACTCCTGCAAGCGGGTTTTTGCATCCTTGCCGCCTTCGCGCGGATTCACCTGGGCAATTCGCGTTACGTACAGGCGATTGATCGCAGCCTGCGCCGCATCAAAACCGGAGTCCAGCAGGATTGCACCAAAAATGGCTTCCAAAGCATCGGCAAGCATGGACGGCCGCTCTCGTCCGCCGCTCTTCTCTTCACCTTCACCGATGCGAATATGCTGCGAAATGTCCAGGCGTTGCGCCAGTGAGTGCAAGGCTGGCTGGCTGACCAGGTTCGCACGCATCCTCGAGAGCTGCCCCTCGGGCAACTCTGGAAATTTTTCGTACAGGGCAAGCGCGATAGTGCAGTTCAGGACGCCGTCGCCGATGAATTCAAGGCGCTCATTGTGTGGCGTGCCGAAACTTCGATGCGTCAACGCCTCGCGCAGCAGACGCGGCTCGCGAAAGGTATGGCCGAGAGACGCTTCGAGACTCAACTATCGGTTACCCGTAGCCGACGCATCGAAGTCAAACAGCAGGCTCATATTGCCGGCGACGGGAACCTGGCGCTGGTATGTCACCGAGAGGCTGATACGCCCGTTGTCTTTGCGAATGTCGAGCTCCTTACCTTTGACCGGCAGGTCATCAATACTTGCCCGCCGATCGAACGAAGCTCGAATAGCGGGTGCCTGGGCTTCAACACCAAACTCGTTCGCGACCTGCTGCAAAACTTTCTTCAGCGAAAAGTATTCTGTCCAGGCCGGAACACAGCGGAACGCGGTGAACATCACAAAGGCAACAATCGCCGCGATGAAAATGAAACCAATCAGACTCAGACCACTCTGGTGCTTGAATTTCACAGGTGCCTTTATCGGTAGTTCAGTCACAAATTATTGTATGCCGCGAAACACGCGCTTGAAAGCAAACGACGAAATATCGTCCCAGTTGAACCAGATAAAAAACGCCTTGCCACGCAGGTGACTGTCTGGAACGAAACCCCAATAGCGACCGTCGAGGCTGTTGTCGCGGTTGTCACCCATCGCCAGATAATGCCCCGGCGGCACCTTGCACGTCACTGCATTGCCGTCATCACTGCAGGTCGGGACGGGGGTGCCCGGATACTTCTGGCTGGGAATGAAAGACGGGAACTGCGGAAATTGTGCGATCAGGTACTCATGCGCGCCAAGCTTTTCCCTGAACTTGATGGTCGTCAGGAACTGACCAAATTCGACGTAGCTATAGGTGCCATCTTCTACCTGTGGCACTGCTTCGCCATTGAGTGTCAGTTTCTTGTCCTTGTAGACGATGGTGTCGCCCGGCAGACCGATGATGCGCTTGATGTAGTCCTTCTCGGGCTCATGTGGCGCCTTGAACACAGCCACATCGCCGCGCGCCGGACTGCCTGTATCAACTACCTTGCTATCCAGGACTGGCAGTCGGATGCCATAGCTGAATTTGTTGACCAGAATGAAGTCGCCAGTCACCAGGCCTGGCCGCATCGAACTGGATGGAATGCGAAACGGCTCTGCCAGGAATGAACGCAGCAGGAATACCACCAGCAACACTGTAAAGATCGAGGCAGGCACCTCCACCCCCCAGTGCAACTGCTCTCCAGCCGTCCGGCGCTTGGCGAGGAAAAACTTGTCCGCAGCCCAGGCGATACCGCAGACCACGACAGCCAGCAACAGCAATAGCGGAAAGTTGACGGGAGCGCCGCTGAAAACGCCGCGCAGCGCGGTGACGACAAGTACGGCAAGAGCGAGCGATGGGAGGTACTTCATATTTGTGCGGTCAAAAGCGGTGAAGGCGCGACGCCGGGATACCCAACTCGATGTGCGGAATCAGGAATTAATTGTCATTTTTCGCGACAAAGGGCGACCGCAGGCAGCAATGCGACAACAGGTCTGTCGGCGGCGTCAAAGGTCTGCGGTGGGCGCCAATCACTTGTCACCTGTCTGCAGGATCGCGAGAAAGGCTTCCTGCGGAATTTCGACTGAGCCCACCGCCTTCATGCGTTTCTTGCCTTCTTTCTGCTTTTCGAGCAGCTTCTTCTTGCGAGTGATGTCGCCGCCGTAGCACTTGGCGAGCACGTCCTTGCGCATGGCCTTGACGTTCTCCCGGGCGATGATCTGCGCTCCGATCGCAGCCTGCACCGCCACGTCATACATCTGGCGCGGAATCAATTCGCGCATCTTGGCGGCAACCTGCCGCCCTCGGTAGGCCGATTGCGCGCGATGCACCATCACCGATAGCGCATCCACCTTGTCGCCGTTGATGAGGATGTCGAGCTTGACGACGTCGGCAGCGCGGAACTCCTTGAATTCGTAGTCGAGGGACGCATAACCGCGCGACACGCTTTTCAGCTTGTCAAAAAAGTCCATCACGACTTCGGCCATTGGCAGGTCGTACGTGAGCATGACCTGCCGGCCCATGTACTGCATGTTGACCTGGGTACCACGTTTCTCGTTGCAAAGCGTCATTACCGGGCCGACGTACTCCTGTGGCATCAGGATTGTCGCGGTGATGATGGGTTCGCGGATCTCCTCAACACGCGACAAATCGGGCAGTTTGGCTGGATTTTCAACGTTGGTCACCGTACCGTCGCGCTGCACAACCTGATACACCACCGTCGGCGCGGTGGTGACGAGATCCATGTCGTACTCGCGCTCCAGGCGCTCCTGGATCACATCCATGTGCAGCAGGCCCAGGAAGCCGCAGCGAAAGCCGAAGCCCAGCGCCTGCGACACCTCGGGTTCAAAGTGCAGGGACGCGTCGTTAAGTTTCAACTTCTCGAGCGCTTCGCGCAGCGCCTCATACTGATTGGCTTCAACCGGATAGAGGCCAGCAAACACCTGCGGTTTGACTTCCTTGAAACCTGGCAGTGGGGTCGCTGCCGGCTTTTGGGCGTGAGTAATGGTATCGCCCACTTTGGCCGAATCCAGCTCCTTGATACCGGCAATGACGAAGCCCACCTGCCCGGCAGAGATCGACTCGCGCTGTGTCGAGCGAGGTGCAAACACGCCGACCTGCTCGCACAGATGCGATCGCCCCGTGGCCATGAAGCTGATCTTGTCCTTCGGGCGCAGGGTGCCGTCAAACACGCGCACCAGCATTACAACGCCGACATAGTTGTCAAACCAGCTATCGATAATGAGCGCCTTGAGCGGTGCTTCCGGGTCGCCGGCAGGTGGCGGGATTTTGGCAACGACCGCTTCGAGGATGTCATCGATCCCTTGCCCGGTCTTGGCGGAACACGGCACGGCGTCGGTGGCGTCAACACCAACCACGTCCTCGATTTCCTCCTTCACGCGATCCGGGTCGGCGCTCGGCAGGTCAATTTTGTTGAGCACTGGCACCACTTCGACACCGAGCTCGATGGCGGTGTAGCAGTTGGCGACCGTCTGTGCTTCCACGCCTTGCGAGGCGTCAACCACCAGAAGAGCGCCTTCGCACGCGGAAAGCGAACGCGACACTTCGTACGAAAAGTCGACGTGACCCGGCGTGTCGATCAGGTTGAGGTTGTAAATCTGCCCGTCTCGCGCCTTGTAGCTCAGCGCTGCCGTTTGCGCCTTGATCGTAATGCCGCGCTCTTTTTCGAGATCCATCGAATCGAGGACCTGCTCGGTCATCTCGCGATCCGAGAGGCCGCCGCAGCGCTGAATGAAGCGATCGGCCAGGGTTGACTTGCCGTGGTCGATGTGCGCGATGATCGAAAAGTTGCGAATGTTCTGCATGCGAGAAAATGGAAAAGGCCACCGGGCGCCGACTCGGTGGTCGATCCCGTTGGCCTTTTCGTGGCTAACCGCTAATTTTAGCGTTTCGGCGCTGCCCGGCATGCCCGGCAGACAGGAGTCACTCCGGCAATTTCTCCGGCGCGAAGAATTCGCTGTACTCGCTGCCGGTACGATCTGCCGGCCGCTTCACCCTAAAGGCCAGCGTGGAGCCCTTTTCTGCACCTTTGATCAGCTCGGCCAGCTGCGCGGGTCCGGTCACCGCAGTTGACTTGCCCTTGCGGGTTACGCCGACGATGATGTCGCCTTTGGCAAGTGCCTCGGCCGTTGACTTGTCGGACAGATCGGCAACAACCGCGCCGCCATTCGCCAGTTTCGCAGCCTCGCGCTCCTTTTCTGTCAACGGACGCAGCATCAGACCAAGCCGCCCTTCGCTGGTGGCATCTGACTTCGCCGGCTCCTTTTTTCCTGGGGTACTGGACTGAACCGATGCGACTTGCGTAGCGTCCTTGTACTCATCGAGGGTGACACTCAGTTCCACCGTCTTGCCGTCACGCCACACCTGCACCCTGGAAGGGGTGCCGGGGCGAGCAGAAGTAACGAAGCGCGGCAGATCACGCGAATCCTCGACAGCGCGGTCATTGAACTTCAGGACCACGTCGCCCTCCTTCATTCCAGCCTTCTCGGCCGCACTGCCTTTCGTTACGCCCGCAACAAGCGCGCCTTGCGGTTTGGAGAGACCAAACGCATCGGCGAGATCACGTGTCACCGGCCCGATGTTGACACCCAGCATGCCGCGCTTCACCGACCCGCCAGCGCGCAGTTGCCCCACCACATCCATCGCCAAATCAATGGGGATGGCGAACGAGATGCCCTGGAAGCCGCCGCTTACCGTCGCGATCATCGAATTGATGGCGACCACTTCTCCGCGCGTGTTGAACAATGGACCACCCGAGTTTCCGGGATTGACGGCAGCATCGTGCTGAATGAACGGCACGAGGTCGCCTGTCGCGTCGTTGCCACGACTGGCCCGACCTTTGGCGCTGACCACGCCGGTTGTCAAGGTGCTTTCGAAGCCAAGCGGCTGCCCGATGGCGGCTACCCACTCGCCGATCTTCAGGTTGGTCGGATTGCCCACCTTGACCGCTGGCAAGCCGGTCGCATCAATCTTGATGACAGCGACGTCGGAGCGCTTGTCAGATCCGAGAACCTTGGCCTTGAACTCACGTTTGTCAGTCAGTTTCACCAGCACTTCATCAGCATCTTCGACCACGTGACTATTGGTGACGATCATGCCGTCGGAAGAAATGATGAACCCCGAACCGCCGCCCTGGCGACGGAAATTGCGGGGTGCACCGCGCCCCTGCCCTTGCCCGAAGTAGCGGCGGAAAAATTCTTCCATGTCGTCGCGGTCCGGCGTTGCGTTGTCGTCGTTGCCGCGCGCGCGGTTTCGACCCGGCGTGCTGCTGACACTGATCGACACCACCGATGGGCTGTTTCGCTCGTAAAGCGAAACGAAATCCGGCAGTCCTTGCGGCGCCTGGGCGACAGCAGTGCTCTGCGCGACAATCTGCGACTGCGCGACGGCAGCGCCATGCGGCGAGGTGAAAGCAGCGACTGTCACGCCAAGTGCGCCGACGGCCAAGAGGGAAGCGATAACTGACTTTTTCACGGTTTTTCTCCTGAAAACTTTACGTGAACGCTACATTGACATTGAACGAAAACAATCTGAAATCTGTTCTGCTTGAAGCAAACTGATCCCAAGCCGACGTTGGCCGGAATTTCGCCTGGCGCTACTTGCGGGCAAGCGAGTTGGCGATCGCCTTTACCGCTGCCGGTCGGGCATCACCGAATGCAGTGATTAACTGGTCGTTCGCCTGACGAGTGAATACCTGATGCGAACCCTGCACGCTGGCGCCGAGCGTTGGCGATTCACCAGCGGCCAAGGGCGCAGCATAAACAGACACGGACGTCAGGCCATCGGAATAAACCAGTTGCGACACCGGCTCGGTACGACCGGGCAGCGCGCGCATGAAGGTCTCGCCGATCTTGACGAAACCAGCCGGTAACAGTTTCGCTACCCAGCCAGTATCAGTCTTTACCGCGTTGATCGGCAGTTTGCGATCAACCCTCCAATTTGCAACATTGTTGACCAGCGTCGGCTTCAGTTGCTCACGATCGATTCGCCCGCCAATGCGGATATCGCTGAACGTAATCTCTTCAATCACCTTGCCCGACTCATCGAGCACCCGCCCCCGCAGCCAGAGGCCGGTCTTCAGTTCCGTCCAGAGTTTGTGCCAGAAGCGGAATTCATCATTGGGCTCGAACATCCACACCTGGGCGTCGTGCCCGGCGACGCGTTCGATTTCGAGCTTCTTTACCGTGAACTGCTGCGCCAGCGTCGCCATCTGCTTGGGCAACAGCGAAGGGAAGCCCTGCCGCCCAGTGCGCGGCTCAATGCGGATCAGGCGGGCTTCCGGCAAGTAACAGGTCAGCTCGTCGTTGACCCGAATCACCTCGTAAGGTGGCCCATCAAGCGTCGTGATGCGCTCCATTTCGACACCGTTTTCAAACAGGTGCACGATACGTGAAGTCTCGACAGCGCCACGACGCTGGTAGGTAATGGTGCCGGAATAATTCAGCGACGAGGCCGCGCTCGCCGCCTGTTGCAGGATTTGCCCGACACTGGGCACTGAACTCACTGCCTGCGACGAGGGCAAGGGCAAACCGCCGCTTTGCGCCCAGGCGACGCTCGTCAGCGTCACGCCGGAGCTGCCCACCAGCGCCGCCGCGAGCATTGGCACGCGGGCGAAACGGCGGGCGGCGAAGCGGGTTGCCCGCTCGAAACGGGCAGCAATAGACGTCAGGGTCGTCACGGTCACAGCAGTCACGGCGATGAAACCCTCTTACTGACCCTGAACGATGACGGCTGGACGCAGGTACTGCCGCATCGGCGACATACTGGCGACATCGGCACTTTCCCGATGCGCCTGCTCATAAGCCGAGAAATCCTGTACCGGGCGGGACGCCACCGGCGTAGCCACCACTGCGGATGGCCCGGTAGCGACCGCCCCCGGTGTACCGGTTGCCGCCATATCCTTGTAGACCACGGTGCCAACAAAACCAACCGCCGCTACCGCAGCAGCGGTCGCCCAGGCACGGCCACCTCGACCCATTGACGACATGGCTGCCATGACGCCGCGCTGTTTGTGCTCCGCGGCTTCCCGTGCCTCGCGCGTCTGCCGGGCAAGCGGTGCCACGATCGCAGGTTCGGCAGCGATGGCGGCGCGAATGCGGTCGGCACAGCCGTGCGGCGTGTTTTCCAGCCCTCGTATGCAATCGCCGACAAAGTGCATTTCGGCCCAGCAATAGCGGCCGTCCTGCTTGGCCAGCGTGGTCATCGCCAGTTCGATTTCATGCGACGCAATGTCGCCGTCGAGCCAGCGCGAAATCTGCTCCCGGGTTGCCAGCGGCAGATCGGTGTTGCCCGAGCCGCTTTCCATGTTGCCGTTCATCCCTACCATCTCCTGTCTTCCCGCGTTCCCAACAACGGTCGCAGTTCGGTCGCGATTGCCTCCCGTGCCCGGAAGATGCGGCTGCGCACCGTTCCGATCGGACAATCCATCGCCTCTGCGATCTCTTCGTAACTCAAGCCCTCAATTTCCCGCAGCGTCACCGCCATCCGCAAATCCTCAGGCAGCGCCGCCATCGCCCGGTTGACCGTTTCCGCAATCTGCTTGCTGGCGTATTCGGCGTCCGGGGTTGCGACATCGTGTAGACCATCGTTGCG
>JABLTH010033152.1_pt1 | contig 10583 bp, 9 predicted proteins | sample 7875711 | NCBI WGS metagenome assembly JABLTH01 (sample SAMN14941262, study PRJNA633318) | bioreactor metagenome | isolation source: bioreactor | place: China | collected 2019-03-05 | reverse complement strand
TCGCGCGGCGCGGCGACGGTGTGCGCGGCACTCTAGCGCAGGGGCGCGCGACGCGTCCCCGGCGCGCGAACGCCCGCGGGCGTGGCGCCCGCGGGCGTTCGGTGTCGCTCGTCCGGCGGCGTGGCGCTCAGCAGCCTTCCTTCGTCTTCTTGCCGCCGCCGTTCGCCACCGGCGTCGCCATCACCGGCGCGGGAGCCGCGAGCGGCGCCGCGATGGTCATGGACGCGAGGTTCGCGCCGGCGTCGCCCGACGCTTCGCGTGCGTGGCCGCCGAAGTGCCGCGCGAGCTGCAGCGTGCGCTCGAAGCGGAGCGAATCCGCCGCGGTCGCGTTCGCCGGGATCGCCGGGAAGACGACCTGGTCGCGCCACGCCTCGATGCCGCCGGTGAGCATGCGCACGCCGCGATAGCCCTGCGCCGCGAGCAGCATCCACGCCTGCGCGGCGCGCGCGTCGCCCTCGGAGTAAAGGACGATGGTCTCGTTGCGCGCGAAGCCGGCGTCGTTCAGCGCCGATACCGGCACGTGGATCGCGCCCGGGATGTGGTAGTTCGCGAACGCGGCCTTCTCGCGCAGGTCCACGAGGCGCAGGTCCGTGGCGCCGCGCACGAGCCGGTCGGCCAGATCGACGGGCGCGATGCGGTCGAGGTTGCCGGCGGTGATCGTGGCCAGCTCCTGCGTGTCGATCGACACGTGGTGACCGCGGATCGGATTGCCCGCCATCGCGAGCGCGCCGAGTGCGAATGCGGCCACGGCCAGGCGCTTCGGCACCGTCCACTCGATGCGAACCGGGCTCGCCATGCTCACGCCCTCCCCTTCGCGCCGCCGAAGCGCTTCTCGGCCCACTCGGCCGCCGCGAACCCGCCGAGCGCCATCAGCACGACGAGGAACACGACGACACCGTACGGCACGTGCAGCACCTGCGGCAGCGTCAGGCGGCCGAAGTTGCCCGACTCGTAGAAGCCCTTCACCAGCGGGAACGCCTCGCCGATCACGAGCACGCCCGCCATGACGCCGAGCACGTAGAAGATCGCGTCGAGCTTGAACGTCGCGAGGGCCACCAGCGACGTGCCGGGGCAATAGCCGCCGATCACGAAGCCCACGCCCAGCACGAGCCCGCCGACGATCATCGGCCACAGGTTCGTGTTCGTGAGGTAGAGCAGGTTCAGGTCGAGGACGCCCATCCAGCCCAGGTAGAAGATGCCGAGCATCGCGGTGACGATCGCCGTGAACATGACTTTGAAGACGGCGAGGTCGTTCAGGTAGAACTGCGACACGAGCTTCTTCGCGCTGCCGAAGCCCGCGCGCTCGAGGAACCAGCCGAAGCCGATGCCGATCACGAACGCGATCGCGAGCGAGGTGTCGCCGCTGAAGGCGCCGAACTTGAAGAAGGGTGCGTTCATCGCCACTGCCTCCTGACCAGCCACGCGGTCGCGTAGGCACCGCCGAAGACCATCATCATGAACGCCCAGCTGCCGGCGTTCAGCGTCGCGCCGCCGCTCAAGGCCTGGCCGCTCGTGCAGCCGCGCGCGAGCTTGGCGCCGATGCCCATCAGCGCGCCGCCGACGAACGCGAGGAGGAAGCGCGTGCGCACCGAGACGTTCGGTCCCTTTTCGACGGTGCGCACGGTGCGCGAGGCGAGGTGGCCGGAGACGAAGCCGCCGACCAGCACGCCGAGCACCTCGAACACCAGCCACTCCTTGAGCGGATGACCCAGGCCGCCGTCGAGATATCCGCGGTAGAACTCGTTGCCCTTCGTGTGCGCCGGCGCGACCAGGTCCACGGCCCACGCGACGAAGGACGACAGCGCGCCCGAGGCGCCGAGCCCGCGCCCCATGACCACGTAGGCGGCGAGCAGCACCAGCCCCAGCCCCACGCCGGCGACGTAGGGATTCATGTACGGAGCCGGCGTGCGCGGGGCGTGATCGTGCGCGTGCGCGTGGCTCTTGCCGGTGACGGGTTCGGCGATCGAGCTCATGTGTGGATCCTCGGGATCAGAACGGACGCCAGTGACTGGCCTGTCCGGCGGAGACCATGACGAAGCGAAGCACCAGGCCGCCCACGAGCACGAGCACCGGCGCCACGGACGTGTGGCGAACGCGGTGCCCGACCGCGAGCGTCTGGATGAAGAGCGGAGCGGCGATGCCGACGCCGACGACGCCGACCCAGAAGAGCGCCGTGAACGGACCGCCCACGAACAGCGCGGCGGCCTCGCGATGCGCACGCGTCGAGCTCGCGAGCCCGATCAGGAAGAGCGCGAGGATCGCGAGCTCGGCCTGCAGGAAGCGATTGTCGGCGCGCGCCAGGAACTCGCTCTCGGCGCGCTCGCGCGCCACCATGTGAACGAGCGCCGCGGCGCTCGAAAGGCCCGACGCCAGGAAGAGCGGTCCGAGCAGCGCGCTGTTCCACGCGGGCCGCGCGCCGAGCGAGCTCAGCAGCACGCCCGTGTACACGCCGAGCATGCCGCCGAGCACCATGTTCGCCGTCGCGGTCCCGCGCACGAACGACTCCCGCGCGAGCAGCCGCTCGGCGAGCGCCCGCAGCGCGGGCACGCGCGCGACGAGCCACGCGGGCGGGTGCAGCAGCAGCGCCGCGGCGAGCGCGGGGTAGACCGCGACGAGGATCCACGCGCCCCACGACATCGGCGAGGTCCAGCGGAACGTCGTGTACAGCCGCCAGACGTAGAGCTTGTGCTCCAGGTCGAGGAAGAGCGCGAGCATGCCGAGGGAGAGCAGCACGATGCCGAGCGCCGGCAGCAGGAACGCCACCGACTCGGCGCGGCGGCGGCGGTCGGCGAACAGGAACCAGCCGTGGATCGCCATCATGCCCGCGACGAGTCCGCCGAGGAACAGGTACACCGGGATCTGCCACGCCCACACGTGCAGGTGCGGGTCGACGAGGTGGTTCATGCGGGTGGTCGTGATCTCGATCATGGCCGCCCTCTCACGTCAGGTAGAACACGCGCGGCTTCGTGCCCGCCTCGGGCATCAGCGCGTGATGGTCGCGCGACGCGAGCAGCCGGCTCACGTCGCGGTCGGGATCGTCGAGGTCGCCGAAGTGCATGCAGTGCGTCGGACACACCGAGACGCACGCCGGCAGTCCGCCCTGCTTCGTGCGGTGCAGGCAGAACGTGCACTTGTCCACGTAGCCCTCGGGGTGCACGTAGCGCGCGTCGTAGGGACACGACGCGACGCACGCCTTGCAGCCGATGCACAGCTCCTTCGCCACCTGCACCGTGGCGCCGTAGTCGACGTGGCTCGCGCCCGTCGGGCAGCAGCTCACGCACGGCGGATCGTCGCAGTGGTTGCAGCGCTCGCTGCGGATCTCCAGCTGCAGCGTCGGGAAGCGGCCTCGCGACTCGGTCGTGATCCAGTCGCGGCAGAAGCCCTCGGGCACCTTGTTCTCGGTCTTGCACGCGATGACGCAGTCCATGCAGCCCACGCAGCGCGCCGTGTCGATGACCATCGCGAATCGCGCCACGTCAGGCCTCCCGCACCAGGGTGACGAAGTTCACGCTCATGCTGCTGGCGCCCATGACCGGGTCCATGACGTAGCGGGTGACCAGCTTCGAGTCGCTGACGCCCTTGCGGTACCGCGCGGCGATGTGCTTCGAGCCCGGCGCGAAGCCGTGCACCATCCACACGCAATCGCCGCGGATGCGCTGCGTGGCCTTCACGCACACCGGCCCGGCGGTGACGCCGTCCTGGTTGCGCAGCGTGACGCGGTCGCCGTCGGCGAGACCCATGCGGCGCGCGACGTCCTCGTTGATCCAGACGACGTTCTCGTCCATGGCCTCGGACAGCAGCGGGTTCGTCTGCGTGCGGCCGAACGTGTGCACGGGCGCGCGGCCGAACAGCAGGCGGAACCAGCCCTCGGGCGGCTCAGGCGTCGGACGGAAGCGCGGCACGGGATCGAGGCCGACCGCCTGCAGGCGCTCGGAGAAGAACTCGATCTTCTTCGACGGCGTCGGGAATGCCGGCGCCACGCCGTCCTCGTAGAACGCCGGCGGCTGGCCGCCGGGGATGATGCCGCGCGTCTTGAGATCCGCGAGCGACAGGCCCGCGCTCTTCAGGCGCGTGTCGAGGTAATCCTCGACGTTCGTCCACGGGTAGAACGCCTCGAGGCCGAGGCGCGTCGCGAGCTCGCGCGCGATCCACCAGTTCGGCTTCTGGTCGCCGGGCGGCCCGACCACGGGCTGGCGCAGCGCCACGAACGGCTCGCGGAACTTCTCCACGTTGAGGTCGTCGTAGCGCTCGAGGTACACGGTCTCGGGCAGCACCACGTCCGCCCAGCCCGCGATGTCGCTCGGGACCACGTCGACCACCGCGACGAGATCGAGCGCCTGCAGCGCGCGAATCGTCTCGGCCTGGTTGGGCAGCGCCTGCATCAGGTTCGTCGAGTAGACGAGCCAGCCCTTCACCGGATACGGCTGCCCGGTGATCGTCGCGTCGCGCAGGCCCGTCGAAAGCACCTCGTCCGTGAACGGGTACCTGCCGCCGGGATTGTCGGCGGTGCCGCGGGCGGGCTTCGGGTACGGCGGGTACGGATACGCGGGCACGTTCATCTTGGACGGCACGAAGAAGCCGCCGCGCCGGCCCCACGTGCCGAGCAGCGCGTTCAGCAGCGCGACCGCGCGCGCGCGCTGCGTGTCGTCGCCGTACCACGTCGAGTGCCGCCCCGGGTGCACGAGGCTCGCGGGACGATGGCGCGCCATCTCGCGCGCCGTCTCGCGGATCACGCCGGGTTCGATGCCCGTGATCGGGTACGCCCACTCGGGCGTCGACGCGGCGATGTCGGCCGCGAACGCGTCGAAGCCGTGGCCGTGCTCGGCGACGTACTCGCGGTCGTACAGGCCCTCGCGCACGAGCACGTTCATCCACGCGAGGATCAGCGCCATGTCGGTGCCGGGCTTGATCGGCAGGTAGTACTTCGCCTTGCTCGCGGCGACCGAGAAGCGCGGGTCGACCACGATCACCGTCGCGCCACTGCCCACCGCGTCGGCGAACTCCTGCACCTGCGTGTTGTGCATGTTCTCGCCGAGGTGCGAGCCGATCAGCGTCAGGCAGCGCGCGTTGCGGATGTCGGTGCGCTCGGGCGAGCCGACGTCCTCGCCGTACGTCAGCGTGAAGCCCACGTCGCGCGGTCCGCGGCACTGCGCGTACGACGGCGCGGCGATGTTGGGCGTGCCGTACGCCTTCATCGTGTGCTTGAGGAAGTTGCCGCCGATGCCGTGGCTGAAGAACGCGACGGCCTCGGGACCGTAGCGGTCACGGATGACCGCGAGCTTGTTCGCGATCACGTCGAGCGCCTCGTCCCACGACACCGCCGCCCACTCCTCCTCGCCGCGGCGCTTGCGCCGCACGAGCGGCCGCTGCAGGCGCTGCGTGTCGAAGTGCGCGCCCACGCCGCCGGTGCCGCGCGGGCACAGCCGGCCGCGCGAGAGCGGATCGTCGGGGTTGCCCTCGAGCTTCCAGAGCCGATCGCCCTCGACGGTCGCGATCACGCCGCACTTCCAGAAGCACAGGTCGCAGAAGGTCGGGACCGTCCGGAGCGCACCCTTCGCACCGGGCTCGCCGCGCGAGCCGAGCGCCTTCGTCACGCCGAGACCCGACGCCGTCGCGAGCCCCGCGACCGCCGCCGAGATCTGAAGGAAACGCCTGCGAGAGAGCTGGGCCATGGTCATCCTCCGCCGGCGCGGAGGGCAGGCCGCGTGCCATGGGGCAAGCCGTTGCGCGGCAACGAACGGGTCGCGTCCCGGCGCCGCTCCGGGCGCCGGCGTGGAACGCCGGGTTGCAACATGGCGTCACGCGTGGAACGCGAAGTTGCAACATCGGACGGTCGTCCGGACGGCCGCTTCAGTCGGCGAGGCCGAACTCGCGCATCTTCCGCCACAACGTCGTGCGGCTCATGCCCAGCTCCGTCGCCGCGCGTTCGCGCACCCAGCGGTTCCTCGCGAGCGCCGCCTCGACGCGTTCCCGCTCGTCGTCGACTCGCGCGCGATCGGGGGCCGCGCGCGCGTTCGGCATGACGGGACCCGGCTCCGCGACGTGCTCCGGGGCACGCGCCTGCGGCTCGCGCAGCTCGGTCGGCAGGTCGCCGGGGTGGATCGTCTGGCCGCGACACACGGCGACGGCGTACTCGAGCGCGTTCTCGAGCTCGCGCGCGTTGCCGGGCCACGTGTGATCGAGCAGGGCGCGCAGCGCGTCGGGCGCCAGGCGCAGCGCGCGGCCGTGGCGGCCGGACACGCGTGCGAGCAGGTGATGCGCGAGCGGCTCGATGTCCTCGCGTCGCGCGCGCAACGGTGGAATCTCGATCGGTACGACGCGCAGCCGGTAGAGCAGGTCTTCGCGGAAGCGGCCCTGCATCACCTCGCGCTTCAGGTCGCGATTCGTCGCGGCGAGGATTCGCGCGTCGGAGCGCCGGCTCCGGCTCTCGCCGACACGCTCGTACGTGCGCTCCTGCAGCACGCGCAGCAGTTTGACCTGGAGCGGCAGAGGCAGGTCGCCGACCTCGTCGAGGAACAGCGCGCCTCCGGCCGCGAGCTCGAATCGTCCCGCGCGATCGCGCACCGCTCCGGTGAACGCGCCGCGCACGTGACCGAAGAGCTCCGACTCCAGCAGCTCCGACGGGATCGCGCCGCAGTTGACCGCCACGAAGGGCCCGCCGCGGCGGGGCGAGTTCTCGTGCACGGCGCGCGCGACGAGCTCCTTGCCCGTGCCGCTCTCGCCCGTGATCAGCACGGTCGCGTCGCTCTCGGCGAGGTGCTGCACGAGCCGGAACACGTCGCGCATCGACTGCGACGACGCGACGAGCCCCGAGAACATCGTCGGCTGCGCGCTCGCCTGCGTCACGTCCTCGCCCGATCGCACCACCAGCAGGTACGCGACGCGCGGATCGCAGAGCGGGGAATCCACGCCCGTCACCGGCGCGGCGCTCAGCGACAGCAGCGTCGCCGTCTCGCCGCGGCGCAGCGTGACGCCCCAGCCCTCGCGCCGTTCGCCCGCCACGAGCGCGCGGCGCAGCGATCCGTCCGCGCCGAACAGCTCGGCGCCGAGCGTCTCCTCGAGCGGCCGGCCGGTCAGCGCGCGGACCGCGCCGTCGCCGGCGATCGCGTCGAGTCCGCGCGAGGCGTGCACGACCCGGAACTCGGCGTCCACGCACACGAGCGCGCGCCCGAGGCTCTCGAAGACGCCGCTCATGGCGTGCACGAACTCCGTGGACGAGGACAGCGAGCGTTCGGGATCGCGGGAGTCGTTCATGGCGTCGGTTCCGTCGGCGCGGGCGCCGTCAGTCGCGGTCCTTCTTCCGCTTCTTCTCGTCCTTCGATGCCGCCTTCCAGATCATGCCGACCAGCGAGAGCGCGATCGAGGCGAGCAGCGTGGTCACGACACCGTGGATGTGGAGCCCGGGCACGATCCGGCCGGTGATCCACAGCATCAGCGCGTTCAGCACGAGCAGGAAGAGCCCCAGCGTCAGGATCGTGAACGGCAGCGTGAGCACGAACAGGACGGGCTTGAGGATCGTGTTGGCGAGCGCCAGCACGACCGCGCCGATCAGCGCGGCCTGCCAGCCGTCGACCTGGAAGCCGGGCAGGACCCTGGACATCGACAGCAGCATCATGGCCGCCGCCATGACCACGAAGTAGAGCAGGTGCTTGAGCACGGGACCTCCTTTCGCGAGGGCGCGATTGTCGTCGCGCCCGTGCACGGCGCGCAAGCCGCGCGCCGTGCTACCGTGCGAGCGGGAGGGTTTGGCGATGCTGCTGAAGGCGAACGGCTCCACGCTGCTGGTGATCGACGTGCAGGAGAGGCTGCTGCCTCACATTCACGAGGGCGCGAGCGTGGTCGAGCACGCGTCGTGGCTCGTGCGGGTGGCGACCCGGCTCGGCGTGCCCGTGCTGGCCACGGAGCAGTACCCGAAGGGCATCGGGCCGACGCACGCGGGGCTCGCCGCCCTGCTGCCCTCGCCGCCCAAGCAGAAGCTGCACTTCTCGTGCGTCGCGGCGGGATGCCTCGACGACGAGCCGGCGTGGGCACGATCCCAGGTCGTGCTCGCCGGCATCGAGGCGCACGTCTGCGTGCTGCAGACCGCGCTCGAGCTGCGCGCGCAGGGCCGCGGCGTGTTCCTCGTCGACGAGGCGGTGGGCTCGCGGCGCGCGAGCGACAAGGCGCTCGCGCTCGAGCGCATGCGCGCGCACGGCGTGTCGATCGTGTCGCGCGAGATGGTCGCGTTCGAGTGGCTGCACGAGAGCGGCACGCCGCTCTTCAAGGAGGTCAGCCGCGAGTTCCTGCGCTGACGACGCGGCCGGAAGTCGCCGGCGCGCGCGCCGCGAGCGTCAGCACGCCGGCGCTTCGCCGTCGAGCACCTCGCGCACGCGGGCCAGCAGGTCCTGCGCGTTGAAGGGCTTCACGATCAGCGGCGCGGCCGCTCCGTCCACGCCGTGGTGCGCGATCGCTTCGTCCGTGTAGCCCGACATGTAGAGCACCTTGACCGCCGGCCACATGCGGGCCAGCTCGCGCGCGACCTTGGTGCCGCCCGCCCGCGGCATCACGACGTCGGTGAGCAGCAGGTGCACGTCGCCGCCGCGTCGCATCGCGATGCCGAGCGCCTCCTCGCCGTCGGCGGCCGTGATCACCTCGTAACCCGCCGCGCGCAGCATGCGGCTCACGAGCTCGCGCAGCGCTTCCTCGTCCTCGACGAGCAGGATGGTCTCGCTGCCCATCCGCCGCACGGCCGGGCCGGCGGACGACGCCGCGGGCACCGCTTCGAGCGCGCGCGGCAGCTGGACGCGGACGGTCGTGCCCGCGCCGAGGCGGCTGTCCACCCAGATGTAGCCACCGCTCTGCTTGACGATGCCGTACACCATCGCGAGACCGAGCCCGGTGCCGCGACCCTTGGGCTTGGTCGTGAAGAACGGTTCGAAGATGCGCTCGAGCGTCTCGTGCGACATGCCGACGCCGACGTCCGTGACGCGCAGCTCGACGTACGGTCCCGGCTGGACCTCGACGCCATCGTGGCGCAGGCCCGGCCGCAGCTCGACGTTGGACGTCGCGATGGTGAGCTTCCCGCCCTCGGGCATCGCGTCGCGCGCGTTCACGACGAGGTTCATCAGCACCTGCTCGATCTGGCCGGGGTCGGCGACGACGACGCCCGCGTCACCGAACAGGTCGAGCGTGAACTCGATGTCCTCGCCGACGATCCGGCGCAGCATCTGGTCGAGGCCCTCGATGACGAGGTTGAGGCTCATCGGCACCGGCTGCAGCACCTGCCGACGGCTGAATGCGAGCAGCTGTCTCGTCAGGGACGCGGCGCGCTCGCCGGCCTTGCGGATCTCGAGGATGTCGTGGTGCAGCGGATCGCTCTCGTGCAGCGCCTCGAGCGCGAAGTCGGCGTAGTTGAGGATCACGACGAGGAGGTTGTTGAAATCGTGCGCCACGCCGCCGGCGAGCGTGCCGATCGCTTCCATCTTCTGCGACGCGCGCAGCTGCTCCTCGAGCTTCGTACGCGCGGCGTCCGTCGCGACCTGTTCCGTGATGTCCTGGAGCGAGCCCCAGATGCGCACGACCTTGCCGTCCTCGAACACTGGGTGGCCGATCGAGCGCACGCGCTTGCGGTCGCCGTCCGGCGTCACGAGATCGAGCAGCAGGTCGTAGGGCCGGCCGTTCACCGTGGCCTCGCGCACGGCCTCGTCGAGCTTCGCGCGCGATTCATCGGTGTAATGCGACAGGACCTCGGGCAGCGAGCTGCCGGAGTTCGTTTGCGTCCCGTGGATGGCCGCCACGCCCGGCGTCCAGAGCAGTTCGCCGGTCGCGGGATCGAGCTGCCACCCGCCCATCTTCGCGACGCTCGCGACGTCGCGCAGCAGCTCGTCCTGCCGCTGCACGACCTGCTCCATGCGCCAGCGGTCGGTGACGTCCTGCACGATGGTGAGCGTGAACGGCTCGCCACCGAACTCGAAGCGCTCGAACGAGGCCCGCGTGACTCGCCGACTGCCGTCCTTGGCGCGCGAGCGGACGTCGAGATCGCGCAGACGGTCGCGGAACGCGAGCTCGCGCATCACGGCGTCGCGCTGGCCCGGGTTCTCCCAGATGCCCACGTCGATGGTCGAGCGACCCTGCAGCTCCTCGACCGTGTAGCCGTGCATCTCGGCGAACGCGCGATTGACCTCGACCATGAGCCCGTCGCGCTGGCGCACGAGCACGATGCCGAGCGGGCTGCGGTGCACGATGGCCGTGAGGCGCGCCTGGCTCTCGCGCAGCTGCTCCTCGGCTCGCAGGTGTTCGGTCACGTCCTCCGCGACGCCGATGATGTGCGGCACGCCCTCGATGTCCACGGGCTGGATCGCGATCCGCAGCACGATGGGCTCGCCGTTTCGACGGTGCCCCCGGCACGGGACGCCGCGCACGCGGCCGTCCCGACGCAGCACGTCCAGCATCGCCGCGCGATCGGCCGGGTCGTCCCACATGCCCAGCTCGACCGACGTGCGTCCGACCATCTCCTCGACGGAATAGCCGTACATGCTCGCGAACGCCTCGTTGATCTCGACGATCGCGGAATCGGCGAGCCGCACGAGCATGATGCCCACGGG
>JABLTH010035953.1_pt1 | contig 10591 bp, 11 predicted proteins | sample 7875711 | NCBI WGS metagenome assembly JABLTH01 (sample SAMN14941262, study PRJNA633318) | bioreactor metagenome | isolation source: bioreactor | place: China | collected 2019-03-05 | reverse complement strand
GACTTCATGAGCCGGAGGGTTGCGAAGGTGACGGCGATGGGAACGAATAAGTTCGTCTATGACGGGTGGCTGCCCGTCCGCGAGCAGTCCGCTTCGGGCGGAAATGCGACCAGCAACCATTATGTGTGGGGCTTGGATCTTTCCGGCAGCTTACAGGGAGCAGGAGGGATAGGCGGATTGCTTATGGCCACCCTTGATGACGAAGCATATTTCCCGGCATACGACGCCAACGGGAACGTTACCGAGTACACCGACACGAATGGAACCGTCGTCGCGCACTACGAATACGATCCGTTCGGCAATGTCTCCGCCCAATCCGATGCGATGGCTGCCGACTTCGCCTACCGTTTTTCGACGAAATACACGGATGATGAGACGGGGTTGGTGTATTACGGCTTCAGATTCTACAGCCCAACACTGGGGCGGTGGATCAGCAGGGATCCGATCTTTGATCTCCAACGTCTTCCGGGCATCGGACTTTCCGGTAGGTTGAGAGGGAGCATCAGCAGAGCCAGAACTGAATCGAGTCTCTATGAATTCGTTGAGAACGATCCACTAAACGTGTTTGATGTGCTTGGTCTCGCGTCTTGCAGGCCGCCCAAGGTATGGAAGGACAAGCCTGGAGCTCCTCCGATCACCATTGATGGGTGTTCATATCCGCGTTATCTCGGGTGGTTGCTAGATGGTCCCGACAAAGATCATCCAAGCCCGTCAGGGACTTCGTTCTATGGTGCATGTGCCAATCACGACACATGCTATCAAACTTGTGGGTCGGACAAGGCGAAGTGTGATCAGAATATCCTCGATGACATGCTTGCAGCTTGTCATGCCGACCCCAACAACCGGCCGCCTGGAAGTGCGAATATGTACTGGTGCGAGAACTGGGCTCGCAAGTATGCGTGGGCAGTTCGCAACTTTGGGGGGGGACCCTTCAATAACGATCAAGCTGCACGCTGCAAGTGCGAATGCCCATGAGGGCCAGGAAAGCCATGATGACGTTTGCCGTCGGAAGGTTGGTGATTATTGCCACTCTCGTTGTTATTGGCATTGGCGTCATTGCCGGCTGTGTGAGCCAGCAGAGTGTTGACGAATTGCATTCCGCCGCACTGCGCGATGATGTAGGTGGGATTCGTAAAGCATTGGCCTCCGGTGCCAATGTGGATTCAAGAGATCAGGCGGGAAGAACGCCGCTTTACTTGGCGGCTCTTCAATGCGCTGAGGATGCGGCGCGATACCTGATTGAATGTGGAGCGGCTGTGAACGCCAAGGCGAGTTGGAAAGGAAATGACACCGCGCTTCACGTCGCAGCCCGGGATGGTTGCGTTGCAGTTGCTCAACTTCTTTTGCAGAACGGTGCTCAGGTCGATATTCGGAATTCCGCTGGACAAACACCACTGCAGTTCGCCAGTTGGTTTGATCGTCCTCAACTAGTTCAACTACTAATTGATCATGGTGCCGACGTGAATGCCCGAAGCAAGTGGGATGCGACTGCGCTGACCCACAACTCCGAGAAAATCAGGGAGACGAACGCATACAGGGAGGTTGTTAGGAAACTGGTAGAGGCTGGCGCTGATGTAAATGCTTCCGATAGACTGGGGCAGACACCTCTTTCTTTTGCGCTATCTTCGGGGGACGCGCTGACGGCTCAGTTCTTGATGTCAGCCGGGGCTTCAGGCGGAGGGTCGTGCCGAGATCAGGCCCCCAAACAGTAGAATGGCGTCGTTGCCCTCAGGAGATCAGTGTCAGACCTAAACGGGCTGTTGCCCAAACGGCGATTATTTCACCCCATTCAAGGGAGATCGGTGTCAGACCTAAAGTATTCAGTATCCGCCGGACGCTGATAATCGGTGTCCGGTAAAAACTCTTGAAAAAGGCGGTCGTTGGAGTATCTTCACCGTAGTGGGAAATCCCACCTATGAGCCACCCTTGAGAGGCCGGATATGAATACAGCCATCGTTAAAGAATATGAGGCGCACCTTGACACGAAAAACCGGATCACGATCCGCGGTGCGGAAAGCGACTACTACGCCGTCAAAGCGTTCCGTGACGGACGCGTATTGCTGGAACCCCGCGTGCTTGTTCCCCCATCGGCGGTATCCAAGAAGACGCTCAAGATGTTGGACCGGGCCGCCGCGAACTTCGCGAAGGGCAAGGTATCCAAACCCATCGATCTGGATCGATACCTGTAGGCGCATGCGTTGAACTACGCCATACGGATGGGGCTTCCGGAAATGGATACCCTGTGGAAAGACCTGACGACTCGGCATGAGCAGGGGGCGTTGACCAAGTCGGAAAGACAGCTTTTCAAGAAGCTGGTCAAAACGTTCGGCTTTCTACGCGAAAATCCTCGCCACCCGAGCCTGCAAACCCATGACATCGATGCCTTGACGGATCGGTACGGCTTCAGAGTGTGGCAATCCTATCTGAAGAACAACACCCCGGCGGCCGGTCGGCTGTTTTGGGCATACGGTCCGGGACAAAAAGAAATCACGATCCTCGGCATCGAGCCGCATCCCGAAGACAAAAAACGCGGTGCGTATGACCGGATCAAGTTATCCGCGTTGCCACCGCCGAAAAGCTAAATCGGATCTTTCCCTTCGTCGCCGATTTTAGTAGCTTTGCGCTATGGCAAATCGCGTCACCAATGAGCGTCCGGAGTTGGCCGACCACCCCTCGAAAAATCGCGTCAGGGGGGGCGAGCTACTCCGAAACCAGCGGCTGCTTTTTCGTGACGCAAGCCCTTGAATCGCATCGGAAAAACGAGTCTACCCCTACGACAACCGCGTCGGGTATGCGCTTCTACGGCTTTAGATTCTACCACCCGGAGCAGGGAAGATGGTTAAGCAGAGATCCTGTGAGTGATCTTGCCTTTCTTTCGCGGTACGGACAGGGAAAATCCCGGCAGGAAAGGAAGCGATTGCTTGTGGTCAGCTTGCAGCCGGTCTACCTCTTTGTTTCAAATGATCCGTTATCCCGCTTTGATCCGTTTGGTTTGGACATCGATTGCGGGTGCGGCAGGAAACAGGGCAAGAAGGCCGCAGAAGAAGCAAAGAAAGACAATCCCTACACCGATGAAACGGCCAAAACTCGGGATGCACTGATGCACTGCTACGTTGGCTCCCGAATCGCCCATGAATGCAATGTTGGAACGGCCACGTCTGCCGGTATCCTTAAGGAAATAGGAGATCTTCTCAAGGCGCCGCTTCCCATCATTGGTGGAGACGTCAAAGATGCCGAATGGCGCGATATCCACAACACAAAGGTTGGGGCAACCCAATGTGGCAGCGAATCTACGGCAGACGGTGCGAAGAGTTGCTGTGAACAGGCATTGGACGATGGACTTCTCTTCCCAGTCCCAGATTCATAGGATTGTTTTTGTGCTCGTGGCTTTGGGGTCTTTGACTTCATGTCAAAGTGTTCCACAAGAGCGCCCACAACGAACAGGCGGCTGTGTTCGTGAAGTTGCCTCAAACGCGGTACTGGTCGCCGAATATAAGACAGGTCCAGGCGACCTGATTGATGTTCGCGAATACCGTCTTGATGGTCAGATGCCCGTGATCGTCCTCGTTGACAAGAATCATGATGGTCGTCCCGATCTTCTGCTTAAGCAGGACGCTTCGACCGGGATGATTGAGATGATGATATCGGATACCGACTTCGATGGCCATTTCGACACTTTTGCAGTGCCGGCTGTGCTAACACTGAAAGACGTTAATGGTGACGGTTGGCCCGATGAATATTGGAAAGGCTATCATCGGCCGACAACCGTTGGTAACGGGGTCCGTAAATAGTCAATCCCGCTGGCTCGGGCCGCTGACGCGGTCCTCGGGCTACTCGCTCCCGTTGGTCGCACGTCATGCTCACTCGCGTGCGCTCGTTCGCGTCGGACGCGCACGCCTCAAAAGCCGCGCCAGCGAGAGGACGCACTGGCACGCCTCCTGCGATGCGTACGGCGCGCGAAGAGCCCCCAAGCCCCCATGCCGCGTAGACGCGTCACGGGGGAGATCCACCCCACGAAGATCGTCGTTCTTTTGCGTTTATAGATCATGCGCATTCGCGCGAGAGAAATCGCCGGGTTACGCAGGTGTCCCAATGTTGAACGCAGGTGTGAAAGTTTTCTTTCTTCCGCCGGCCGCGCGGCGAAACTACAGCGTTGTTTAAGCGTGGCCGTTCTCGGACTGACGCCTCGCGCTGATGGGGTGGCGGGTTGAAGCGGGATCAGCCCTTTTTCTTTTTCGAGTCCATGCGTATGGGGACGATGAAAAAGGGAGTTCCGCGATTGTGCAGGCGGGTTTGGACGGCGAGGATAAGGTAGTTGTGGAGCCAGCGTGAGTAGAGGGTGTCGTCGGTGAACGAGAGCTGGCCGCCAAAGAAGACGGCATTTTTGTATTTCTCAGTGATCTCGGGCGTCATCTTGTCAATTTCCTCGAGGGCGTCCACGCCGAGGGCGTAGCGGCTGTCGGCGAAGTAGCCGCGGCGGCGGACGAAGTTGACGTAGCGGGAGAGCTGGGTGCTGACGTGCTGGTCGAGGTGTTGGATTTCGTCGGCGCCTTTGAAATTGCCCGCGTCAATGAGTCCAACGGACATGAAGACGAAGTTGCGAAAGGCGTCGCCGAAGATGCGGATGATGGCGAAGAGGGTGTGGAGACCCATGCCGTTGAACCCGCTGACGAGGATGACGGCGGTTTTTGAATTGGGGTCATATTCGGCGGGCGCTTGGGGCGCGGTGTCGGCGCGGTCGGAAATTTCCGCAGCTTCAACGAGTCCATCGAGTCGTTTGAGGTGTTCGCCCGTGCGGTTGTAGTACGCGCGAACCGAGGAGGAAAGGGCGATGAGTCCGCCCGTGACGAGCAGCGTGATCCATCCCCCTTCGTGGAACTTGGTGAACACCATCGAGATGAGGATGGAGGCGGTCATGGCGAGCGCGATGAGGTTGGTGGCGAGGCGCTTTCGCCAGACCGGGTCGGGTCCGTTTCGCCGCGGCCAGGCGAAGCGGACCATGCCAAGTTGGGAGAGGCTGAAGGAGATGAAGACGTTGATGGAATAGAGGACGACGAGGAGGTGGACGGAGCCGCCGGTGAGGACGAGCGTGAGGAGCGCGCCGATGCTCATGAGGAGGATGCCGTTATGGGTGACGAGGCGGTCGCTGAGCGAGGCGAAGCGGGTCGGAGCCCATCGGTCCACCGCCATACTGGCCAGAACGCGCGGCCCGCTGAGGAATCCCGCCTGCGCAGCGATGAAAAGGATGGCGGTTTCGGAGAGGAGGGCGATCCACACGAAGTTTTGGCCGAGGGCTCTGGGCCACTTGGCGACAATGCTTTCGAGGAGGACGGCGTTGAGGGTTTTGCCGGGGACGAGTTGGACGCGATAGAGGAGAGCGGCGATGAAGATGCCGGCAGCGGTGATGGCGAGAGAGATGGCGATGTAGCGGAGCGTCGCCTTGGCGGTTTGGGCGCGGGGTTCGCGGAGAATGGCCATGGAGTTGCTGACCGCTTCGATGCCGGTGTAGGTGCCGGCGCCCATGCCATAAGCGCGGAGAAGGAGCAGCAGCATGCCCAAGAGTCCGAGTTCGGCGCGCGACTCACGGACATCGCGGACGGTGCCGGCGACGACGTGGGTGATCTGTCCGCCGTGGTCGAAGACGGCATAGAGCAGCGCGAGGGCGTGCGTGATAACGAAAGCCATGAAGATGGGAACCATCGGGGCGACGGATTCCTTGACGCCGCGAAGATTCATGAACGTCAGGATGAGGATGCCGACGAGGGCAAGTCCAAGTTTCAAGGACTGATATTGCGGCGGGAGAAAGCTGAAGATGGCATCGGCGCCGCTGGCGATGGAGATGCTGATGGTCAGGACATAATCAATGAGGAGGGCGCAGCCGGCGACCATGCCGAGGGAAGGGGTCAAGAGCTTGCTGGCGACGACATAGCCGCCGCCGCCTGACGGAAACATTTCGATGACTTGGGCGTAGCTCTTCGAAAGGACCATGATAGTCAGGGCGGTCGCAATGGCGACGAAGATGCTGAGGTGCGGATGAGATCCGAGCGCGATATAGGACTCCTCAGGGCCGTAGCAGGTGGAGGAAAGGCCGTCGGCGCCCAGCCCGACCCATGCAAAGAAGGCAACGAGGGAGAGTTGGTGGAAAATACCGCGCTCATGCGGATTCCGGGGCGCGCCGAAAAGAAGTCGTTTGAGACGGGAGGGGCGACGGCCAGATGCGTCGTTTTCGTTCATGGAAGGGGTAATGCGCCGCAGATTGACTTCAAAGACAAGGATTTTTCAAAAGTTTGCGCATCGAATCTTGCCTGCCCTCGAAACGCCGCAGATCAACTCCACTTGCGCAATGGCGACGTTGTAAGCGGAACGATCCTGACGCAGGATCGGGACGGCTATCGCGTGCTGACGTCAACGCCGCATGGTCCGGTTGGCACGAACATTGCGCGAAGCGCGGTTCGATACGTGGAATACGCGACGCCTGCCAACGCGCGGCGCTGGCTGCAGGCCGACGAGACAGCCCGCGCGCTCGGCGCGCGTACCGATGCGCGGGTCACTTTTCTGACCGCGGAACCCTTCGGCGAAGCCATTGTGGAGGCCGTTCGCAACGCGCGGGAGCGTATCTGGATAATGGCCTTCTATGTCTCCGGTAGCTCCCAGCAGCCCATCCGGGCGTTTTATGACACGCTGAAGGAAAAGGCCAAGGGCGGAGTGGACGTGCGCGTGCTGGCTGAATTCGGGACCAGCACCCCCATGCCGATTCGAAATGCCACACGCGAATTCGGCGGAGAATTGGAGCAGAGCGGAATCAAAATGCTCTACCTGACCTCCGCGCGCAAAACCCAACACAAGAAGGTGATATTGGTGGATAGCGACAAGGTTTTCATCGGCAGTTCCAATCTCACCGCCGCGGGCACCCTCAACAACGACGAATTCAACGTATTGGTGGAGGGCCCCGCGTTCGCCAAATTAATCGAGAACGAATTCCAAGCGATGCAGCGAGGAGAATAAAATGAATAAATGCTGCGCTTTTATTCTGACGGCGCTGATGCTAGCTTGCCAATACGCGCGAGCGGATGCTCCGGACTGTGGAGACTGTGAAGTGCCCAACGACCCCTATGAACGAGCGAATGGAGGACCGCCGTGCGTGCGGGCGCCTTGCAGCGTCAAGACTAATGAGCAGCAGTGTATCGCTGCGGGGCTTGTTACGGGTCAGATTGTCAGCGCGTCTGGTCCTGAATGCCTCGAAAATCCGCCGCAGAAGAAGACGCTATGCGCCACGGTAAACGGATGGATGGCGTCGCCAAATCGGATCAAGTCAAGTACCACTTTCGAAAACAGCCTGTGTTGTCCAAGCACGGGGGCCACCAACACGGTATATGGGGACATAAGCTATAGTTGGAGCATCACCGGTCCCACAAACGCGGTTGGCGAGGGCCCCACCGCCTGCATCGAAACCGACCAGCCGGGAGTTTATAGTGTTCAGTTCAATATCCGGACCTCGAATGAAGTGTGCGGAGTCGCCAGTACTGTGATAAATACAAATCTGTACGTCATTCGAGTAGATATGGATATCGACGTGGATGACGACGGCGACGTGGACGATACCGACGAGTCCAAGGAAGAAAGTCCGGGAGCAATCGTCTTCGAGAATTGGGACAACGATGACGGGGACGCTGCCCATACGCCGGACAAGGACGAGACCTCTGTAACGGGCGAAAATGATCTTGTTCCCTTCTATCCAAAACTTGAACCGACGCTCACCACGGGCACTCTGAAACTGGAAGCCACGGCGGGAGGAAGCCGGGTCAAGGTGTGGATGTCGGCCACGAAGGGACCGGAGGTCACTTTGCCGAAGACGTGGGACTTGGCGACGGAGACGGTCCCAACCACGCTGTACCTTGAAGGCTATGACGAGAGCGCATCGGCTAACGACGTTGAGTTGAAACTGAGCTACGCCAACGGCAGCAGTTCCATCTGCGACGACAAACTCAAGATCACTGTTGTCCGGCAGAATTTTGGGGTAGCGGTCTATCGGGACTTGGATATGCCTTGGCCGTGGACTCCTCTTGGCCACGCGGGATTGATTACGGGATACACGGGGAAGAGAACGAAGGTATTTCTCACCAATGAATCCAACTGGGTCACGACCGAAATGGGAACCGCAGGGATTCATACCAGCGACCTTCAGACGTTCATTGCAACCAGACCTCCTTTCCGGGGGAGTTGTTCTGTGGCCAATCTTGCTGATGTGAGGCGCAACGAAATCCTTCGGAATGCCCACGACTGCCTGACAGAAGCGATAGCGTATCTTTGGGGCGATGCGATCAGCTGGGACGGTCCGACATGGGACGGGACCATTCCGGATATCAACGAGTTGCGTTGTGACGGTTTGGTTGAGGTCTGTTATGAGCTTGCTGCCATTGAAGTCTGGGGTATGAACGGAACGCACTACCCGATTCAGACTTGGCCGGCTGAGCATCAAGACCTCGGAATGGACGATCCGCAAACCGAGTTGTCGCCGGTCGTTCAACGAGGCGGTGTCGCAAACAGTCCAACGCGATTCATAGCGGACGTTCTCTTCCAGCCGCAGACTCTACCCTGATGGAGGCCGAATTATGACGAAACGTTTTTTCCTGATGATGGCGGTTGTTGCTGGGATCTCCGGTGCTGGATATGGGGCAGACGAAATGTCGGCATTTTCAAGATACCAAGAAATCGTGCAGGGAGAGACAAACGCTCCAGTGGCCATAAAGAAAGCGAAGCAGTACCTTGTTTCGTTGAACCATGATGACTTCATGGCCTTTATCCGGCAGGCAGGAAAGCAGACGGAATATGCACGCGAAGACGCTGACGCGGGCGTTGCTATGGCGATCTTCGCCAAGTGCTACAAACAGGGGCCGGGCAAAGACGAGTCAACGCTCGTTACTTTGAAACAACTCTCCGATCCGACCTTGCCGAATTCGTGGAAGATGGGGTTGTTGGATGTCCTCAATCTTGAGGATAGGGCCGACTTGACCGAGTCTGAAGTTGCAGCGGCTACAGAGACCTTGATCCAAGTCGGCCAGAACAAACAGGATTCCGACATATTTCGGTCTTTCTGTCTCGGTAGGCTCGGGAGCCTTCTCTACTCCCAACGGGAACTCATCACGCAGAAGGTGCCGGACTTGAAAGATGCGTTGGAGAAACACGACAAAACCGCTTTGCCAAAACGGGACGACGCCAACGTGAGGCAGGCGGCAAAACTCATTGATGCTATCCGCGACTACAAGACGGCAATACAGAAGACGGCCGACGAAGTGAAAGACGAGCAGATCAAGGCCAATCTGAGAAAACGTCTGTCGAAGTGGGAACCTACCCCCGCCACACCGAACAAATGACCTCCCCAAACTCATGGACGTAGACGAAGCCATAGCGATCGTGACGAAACTTGCCGACGGCGTTGACCCGACCACCGGCGAGCGGTTGCCGCCTTCATCCGTTTACCAGCAGGCCGACACGGTCCGCGCTCTACATCTGGCGCTTGAAGGACTGGACCGGTTGAAGCGGGTCAAGGATCGTATGCGGTCCGGCCCGCCGAAGGCCGGGCGGACGTGGACGAAGGACGAAGAAGCGCGGATGCTCCAGCAGTTCGACGCCAAGGTTGACGTGAAGGTCATTGCCCAGGAGTTGAACCGGACCACCGGCGCGATCTGGGCGCGGCTTGAGAAAGTCGGACGTATTCAGCGCAAGGACTTTGCCGGTTCTACCCCATATCCACCGCGAACCGAATCCCGTCCTGCCGAAGAACCTTCCCACAGTCCGGGCGGCAAGGACGATCCTCTACCGTTTTAGCCTTATCCCTCGCTCACTACGCGAGCGAGCGGCAGGCAAGAGCCACGCCAACGCTACGCGTTGTCATGTCTCTTGCTGTCTGCCGCCCGTCGCTCCGTTCGCTCGGTCGCCGCCTCCGGCGGCTCTCTTACGCTCCGTTACGCGCATCAAGCCTGCGGTGGCGGCCGCGTCTACGCCGCGACCGCCATCCTCGGCTTCATGCGCTCCACTACGCGATGCGCCTTCGCTCTACGAGCTACGGCGGCACGCAGGCGGTGTTCGCGCCTACGGCGCTCACCTGTACTTGCCCCCGCGCGCCTCAAAAGTCACGCCACGCGGCCAGTGCTACGCACTCGCCGCATGTCATGCCTTTTGCGGAGACGGCGCGCGCCCTGTAGGTAAGCGTCACGCGGGGCACCACTTGACCGGCGACATCGTAGATGTCGTAGGCGATGCGCTATGGGGCGCGAGGGTCAGCCCTTGAAAAACAATTAATGATTATTGTTGCCTGACCCCGGCGCTCGACATAGACGGGGATCGGCTGACGGACGAAGAAGAGCTGACCGGTATTTACAATCCGTTTGGAGAGCCGACAGACCCCCTCAATGCCGACAGTGACGGCGACGGGCTTTCTGATTACGACGAGTGCATGGTTCACGGTGCGAATCCAAATACATGGGCCTCGGATGGCGATATTTTCCGGGGGGGCAGCCATGAAAAGAGAAAAACAAATGACATCGGTGGCGAGTCGTGGACTGACTAATGGCCCGACGGGGGCGTCGGG
>JABLTH010086004.1_pt1 | contig 10594 bp, 9 predicted proteins | sample 7875711 | NCBI WGS metagenome assembly JABLTH01 (sample SAMN14941262, study PRJNA633318) | bioreactor metagenome | isolation source: bioreactor | place: China | collected 2019-03-05 | reverse complement strand
GGCGATCGCCCACGGCTGCACCGGCATGGGCAACGACCAGGTGCGCTTCGACCTGGCGGTGAAGGCGCTGGGCGACTACCAGATCGTCGCGCCGATCCGCGAGATCCAGAAGGAGCACACCCAGACCCGCGCCTACGAGCAGGCCTACCTGGAAGAGCGCGGCTTCGAGGTGCGCGCCAAGCAGAAGAGCTACACCATCAACGAGAACCTGCTGGGCGTGACCCTCTCCGGTGGCGAGATCGACCATTGGAAGGCGCCGGGCGAAGGCGCCCGCGGCTGGTGCAAGCCGCGCGCCGAATGGCCATCCGACAAGCTGCAGGTCACGCTGGGCTTCGAGCAGGGCGAGGCGGTGTCGCTCAACGGCGAGAAGCTGCCGGGCGCGCAGATCCTGGCGAAGCTCAACGCGCTGTTCGCGCCGTACGGCGTGGGCCGTGGCATGTACACGGGCGATACCACCATCGGCCTGAAGGGCCGCATCGTGTACGAAGCGCCGGGCCTGATTTCGCTGCTCGCTGCGCATCGCGCGCTGGAAGAGGCCGTGCTGACCAAGCAGCAGAACCGCTTCAAGCCCGAGGTGGCGCGCAAGTGGGTCGAGGTGGTCTATGAAGGGTTCTTCCACGATCCGGTGAAGACCGACCTGGAAGCCTACCTCGCCTCCAGCCAGGCGCAGGTCAACGGCGAGGTGGTGCTCGAGACAACTGGCGCCCAGGTGACCGCGGTGGAAGTGCGCTCGCCGCACATCCTCAACGCCAAAGGCGCCACCTACGCGCAGTCGGCCGACTGGGGCGTGGAGGAGGCCGAGGGCTTCATCAAGCTGTTCGGCATGAGCTCGACGCTGTGGGCCGAGATCAATCGCTGACCGATGGACGACACGCTGCGTATCGACACCTCACGGGACGCGCTGGATCGGGACATGATCCACGCCTTCCTTGCCGAGCAGGCTTACTGGTGCCGGGGCATTCCGCGCGCCACGGTGGAACGTGCCATCGAGGGTTCGCTGTGCTTCGGCGGCTATCTGGGCGGGCGCCAGGTCGCGTTCGCGCGGGTGGTCACCGATGGCGCGACCTTCGGCTACCTCGCCGACGTGTTCGTGCTGCCGGAGCATCGCGGGCGAGGCCACGCCAAGACCCTGATGGCGGCAGTGATGGCGCATCCGCAGTTGCAGGGACTTCGCCGCTTCAGCCTGGCGACCAGCGATGCGCACGCGCTGTATGCCGGCTTCGGCTTCACCGCGCCGGCGCGGCCGCAGAACCTGATGGAAAAGCTCGACCCGGACATCTACACCCGACAGCCAGGCAGGTCATGACCCCTCTTCTGCAATCCACCCTGGAACACCTCGAGGCGCTGGTCGGTTTCGATACGCGCAATCCGCCGCGCGAGATCGGGACCGGCGGCATCTTCGACTACCTGCGCGCGCAGCTGCCGGGGTTCGACGTGACCGTCACCGACTACGGTGCCGGTGCGGTCACCCTGCATGCCGTGCGCGGTGCGCCGAAGCGGCTGTTCAACGTGCACCTGGATACGGTGCCCGACTCGCCGCACTGGAGCGCCGATCCGCACGTGCTGCGGGTGATGGATGACCGCGCGATCGGCCTGGGCGCCTGCGACATCAAGGGCGCGGCGGCGGCGCTGCTCGCCGTGGCCAACGTCACCGACGGCCCGATGGCGATGTTGTTCTCCACCGACGAGGAGGCCAACGACGCGCGCTGCATTGCCGGCTTCCTGAGCACGAAGCACGACTACGACGCGATCATCGTGGCCGAGCCGACCAAGGGCGAAGCGGTGCTGGCGCACCGCGGCATTCACTCGGTGCTGATGCGCTTCGCCGGCCATGCCGGCCATGCCTCGGGCGAGCAGAAGCCCAGCGACAGCGCGCTGCACCAGGCGGTGCGCTGGGGCGATGCGGCGCTGGATTTCGCCGCGGCGCAATCGCACGAGCGCTTCGGTGGGCTGACCGGGCTGCGCTTCAACATCGGCCGCATCGACGGCGGCATCAAGGCCAACATGATCGCGCCGACCACCGAGGTGCGCTTCGGTTTCCGGCCGCTGCCGACGATGGATCCGGAGCGGATGCTGGAGACCCTGCGCACCCTGGTCGAGCCGGTGCCGGCCGAGTTCGCCGAGACCTTCCGTGGCGACTCGCTGCCGGCCGGCGACACCGCCACTGCCGAGGCGCGCCGGCTGGCCGCGCGCGACCTGGCCGACGAACTGGAGATCCCGGTCGGCAACGCGGTGGACTTCTGGACCGAGGCGGCGCTGTTCTCCGCCGCGGGCTTCACCGCGTTCGTCTACGGGCCCGGCGACATCGCCCAGGCGCATACCGCCGACGAGTGGGTGGCGCTCGACCAGTTGCAGCATTACGCCGCCACCATCCACCGGCTGGTCGCACGCGGCCACGCGTGAGACCGCACCCCGTTCCCCGACCTTTCCCCCGATCGACACCATGACCAACGGTTCCCACACACGCAAGACCATCGTTCGCCTGCTCTCCGCCATGGGCAGCGCGAAGGAGATCCAGCAGTACCTCAAGCGCTTCTCCCAGCTCGACGCCAGCCGTTTCGCGGTGGTGAAGGTGGGCGGCGCGGTGCTGCGCGACGAACTCAATGACCTCACCTCGTCGCTGACCTTCCTGCAACAGGTCGGCCTCACGCCGATCGTGCTGCATGGTGCCGGCCCTCAGCTGGATGAGGAACTGGCCGCCGCCGGCATCGAGAAGCAGACCGTGGGTGGCCTGCGCGTGACCAGCCCGAAGGCGCTGGGCATCGTCCGCCGCGTGTTTCAGCAGCAGAACCTCAAGCTGGTCGAGGCGCTGCAGTCGATGGACACGCGGGCCACCTCGGTGCCCTCCGGCGTGTTCATGGCCAGTTTTTTGGACCGCGACACCTACGGCATGGTCGGCAAGGTCGACAACATCAACCTGGCGCCGATCGAGGCCAGCCTGCGTGCCGGCTCGATCCCGGTGATCGCCAGCCTGGGCGAGACGGATGAGGGCCAGTTCCTCAACATCAACGCCGACTTCGCCGCCAACGAGCTGGTGCGCGTGCTGCAGCCGTACAAGATCGTGTTCCTCACCGGTACCGGCGGCCTGCTCGACGACCAGGGCCAGCTGATCGACTCGATCAATCTCTCGACCGAGTTCGATCACCTGATGGCGCAGCCGTGGATCAACGGCGGCATGCGGGTGAAGATCGAGCAGATCGCCGACCTGCTGGACAAGCTGCCGCTGTCGTCCTCGGTGTCGATCACCCGGCCGTCGGAGCTGGCCAAGGAGCTGTTCACCCACAAGGGTTCGGGCACCCTGGTCCGTCGTGGCGAGAAGGTGCTGACCTTCGACAGCTGGGAGGGCGTGGACCAGGCGCGGCTGCGCGAACTGATCGAGTCGAGCTTCGGCCGCAAGGTGGTGGACGACTACTTCGAGCGCACCGTGCCCTACCGCATCTACGTGAGCGAGAACTACCGCGCGGCGATGATCCTCACCCTGGACGAGGGACTGCCGTACCTGGACAAGTTCGCCGTGCTCGACGACGCGCAGGGCGAGGGCCTGGGCCGCGCCGTGTGGCAGGTGATGCGCGAGCGGCATCCGCAGTTGTTCTGGCGCTCGCGCCACGGCAATCCAGTCAATCCGTTCTATTACGCCGAGTCCGACGGCTGCTTCAAGCAGGAGCGCTGGAAGGTGTTCTGGTACGGGCTGGACGGCTTCGACACCATCGAGCGCTGCGTCGCCCACTGCGCCTCCCGCCAGCCCACCCTGGTCGACTGACCCCACGAGCCACCACATGACATCTGCACGCAAAACCCTCGGCATCGTCGGCGCCCGCGGCCATACCGGCGCCGAGCTGATCCGCCTCGTCGCCGCGCATCCGGCGCTGGAGCTGGTCTTCGTCTCCTCGCGCGAACTGGACGGCCAGCGCGTGGCCGACCATGTGGACGGCTACACCGGTGGACTGCGCTACGCCAGCCTCGATGCCGACGCGGTGGCCGCGCAGGGCGCCGACGTGGTGGTGCTGGCTCTGCCGAACGGCAAGGCCGCGCCTTATGTCGAGGCGATCGACAAGGCGAAGCCCGACACGCTGATCCTCGACCTGTCGGCCGATTACCGCTTCGACAGCACCTGGTACTACGGCCTGCCGGAGCTCACCCGGGACAAATGGCGCGGCGAGAAGCGCATCAGCAACCCGGGATGCTATGCCACCGCGATCCAGCTTTCGATCGCGCCGCTGAAGGACCTGCTGGCCGCGCCGCCAGTGTGCTTCGGCGTGTCCGGCTATTCCGGTGCCGGCACCACGCCCTCGGACAAGAACGACCCCGAGAAGCTGCGCGACAACCTGATGCCGTACTCGCTCACCGGTCACACCCACGAGAAGGAGGCCAGCCGCCACCTCGGCGTGCCGGTGGAGTTCATGCCGCACGTGGCGCCGCACTTCCGCGGGCTCACCGTCACCACCAACCTCTACCTCGCGCGCAAGATGACCCGCGAGGAGGTGATGCAGCGCTTCCATCACGCCTACGACGCCGAGCCGCTGGTGCACGTGCTCGACGAGGCGCCGTGGGTGAGCGCCATCGCCGGAAAGCATCACGTCGACATCGGCGGCTTCACGCTCTCGGCCGACGGCAAGCGCGTGGTCGTGGTAGCGACGCTGGACAATCTGCTCAAGGGCGCGGCGACCCAGGCGCTGCAGAACATCAACCGGGCGATCGGGGTCGACGAGCTCACCGCCATCCCACACTGACCTGTAGGAGCGCACCCTGTGCGCGAGAGCTCTCGCTTCTGCTAGTCACCGGGCAAGAGCGTTCGCGCACACGGTGCACTCCTACACAGACCACAGGCAATCCCATGACCCAACCCCTCTGGCAGAAATCCGGCATCCAGATCGACCAGCGCATCATGCGGTTCCTCGCCGGGGACGACGTGATCCTCGATCGCGAGTTCTTCCTGCACGACATCACCGCCAGCAAGGCGCACGTGGAAGGCCTGCAGCACATCGGCGTGGTCAGCGCCGACGAAGCCGCGGCGCTGAAGCGCGAGCTGGACCTGCTGGCCGGGGATTTCCGCTCCGGCGCCTTCGTGCTGGACGAGCGTTTCGAGGACTGCCACTCGGCGATCGAGTCCCGGCTCACCGAGCGGCTGGGCGACGCCGGGCGCCGCGTGCACACCGGGCGCAGCCGCAACGACCAGATCCTGGTCGCCACGCGGCTGTGGTTGAAGGAGAAACTGGCCGAACTGGAAGCGCATTGCCGCGCCGTGGCCGAGGTCTGCCTGGAGCGCGCCGCGCAGCCGGCGTTGCCGATGCCCGGCTACACCCACCTGCAACGCGCGGTGGTGTCGTCCACCGCGATGTGGTTCGCCGGCTTCGCCGAGGGCTTCATCGACAACGCCTACCGCGCCCGCGTTACGCGCGAGCTGGTCGACGCCAACCCGCTCGGTACCGCCGCCGGCTACGGCGTCAACCTGCCGCTGGATCGCGCGCACACGACCAGGGCGCTGGGCTTCGCGCGCATGCAGGTCAGCCCGATCTACGCGCAGTTGTCGCGCGGCAAGTACGAGATGGCGGTGCTGGAGGCGATCGGCGCGGCGATGCTCGACGTGCGTCGGCTGGCCTGGGACCTGTCGCTGTTCACCACCGCCGAATTCGGCTTCGTGCAGCTGCCGGCGCAGTACACCACCGGCAGCTCGATCATGCCGAACAAGCGCAATCCCGACGTGGTCGAGCTGTTGCGTGCCAGCTACGCCAGCGTGGCGGCGGCGCGCACCGAGATCGAGCAATTGCTGTCGCTGCCTTCCGGCTACCAACGCGACCTGCAGTTTTCCAAGGGCTCGATCTTCCATGGCGTACGCCATGGCCTGATGGCGCTGGAGCTGGTGCCGGGCCTGCTGGCGCAGATGCAGTGGAACGAGACGGCGATGCGCGCGGCGATCGAGCCGGCGATGTACGCCACCGATGTGGCGATCGAGCAGGCGGCGGCCGGCGTGCCGTTCCGCGACGCATATCGCGCCGCTGCCGAAACCGCTGCTTCCGCGGGCGAGGGACGCACGCCGGAGGGCAGCCTCGCCGCGCGCACCTCGCCCGGTGCCGGCGAACAGCTGAAGCTGGAAGAGTTGCGCGCGCGGCTCACCGCGCTGGGCCAGTGAGGTAGCCCCGTGACCGCCGTCAGCACCGCCAACGCAGCGCATTACGTCTGGGGCCGGCAGTGCGACGGCTGGCACCTCCTGGACGGCGACGAACTCAGCGTGATCGAGGAACGCATGCCGCCGGGAACCACCGAAGTACGCCATCGGCACGCGCATGCCCGCCAGTTCTTCTACGTGCTGGACGGCACCGCCACGCTGGAGCTCGACGGCGTAGTGCATCGACTCGAGGCGGGGCAAGGCCTGCACGTGCCGCCCGGCATGGCGCACCAGATGCGCAACGACTCGGATGCGGACCTGCGTTTCCTCGTGGTGTCCTCGCCACGCAGCCACGGCGATCGCGAGGTGATCGATGGCTGAGCTCGCGTTCCAGCCGTTGCCTGCATGGCGCCGCGCGGTGATCAAGGTCGGCAGCAACCTGCTGGCAGCCGATGGTGGCGGCCTCACGCCCGCCTATGCGCAGGCGCTGGCAGCGTTCATCGGCGACAGCCAGGCGCAGGGCAGGGAAGTGGTGCTGGTGTCCTCCGGCGCGGTGGCGGCGGGGCGCGCCCTGCTGCAGGAACGTGCCGTGCCCGCCGGCAACCTGGCCGAGCGCCAGGCGCTGGCCGCGCTGGGGCAGGCGCCGATGATCGCGCTGTGGCAGTCGCTGTCGACCCGTGCCGTGGCGCAGGTGCTGCTGACCCACGACGATCTGCGCAACCGCCGCCGTTACCTCAATGCCCGCGCCACGCTGCGCCAGTTGCTGGCGATCGAGGTGCTGCCGGTGATCAACGAGAACGACACCGTGGCGGTGGACGAACTCAAGCTCGGCGACAACGACAACCTCGCTGCCATCGTCGCCGCGCTGGTGGATGCCGATCTGCTGCTGATCGCCTCGGACATCGACGCGTTGTACAGCGCCGATCCGCGTCGCGACCTGTCGGCGGCACCGATTCCGCATGTCGCGGAGATCACCCCCGAGGTGCTGGCGATGGCCGGTGGCAGCGGCAGCGCGGTCGGCACCGGCGGCATGCGCACCAAGCTGCAGGCCGCGCAGAAGGCGGCTGCGGCGGGGATCGCCACTGCGCTGTTCAACGGTCGCAACCACGGCACGGTACAGGCGCTGGGCAAAGGCCGGCTGCGCGGCACCTTGTTCACGCCGGGCCAGAGCCGGATGCAGGCGCGCAAGTACTGGCTGCTGCACGCTCCGGGTAGCAGCGCGTCCATCCGAGTCGACGCCGGCGCCGCGAACGCGCTGGCAGCGGGTCGCGCCTCGTTGCTTCCGGGCGGCGTGGTCGAGGCCGTCGGCGACTTCCATCGCGGCGACCTGGTGGACGTGACCGATCCGGCTGGGCGCTTGGTGGCGCGTGGCCTTTGCCAGTACGGCGCAGTGGACGTGCGGCGATTGGCCGGACGTCACAGCCGCGATATCGAAGACGTGCTCGGCTACAGCTACGGGCCGGCGATCGTGCACCGCGATGACCTGGCGTTGGTATCGCCATGAATCATTTGGACGTCCAGAAGGTTACACATGGAAAGGACGCTCATCCAGGGATTTCGCGTGCAAGGGTTGAAATAGGGGAGCCTGCCCAGACCCTCGGAGGGTTGTACCGTTCGAGGATGCCGGGGACATGACCCAACTCAGGGCCTTTCGACAGCAATCCGTGCCGCCATGGCGGCGCGCCGTACTCAAGGTGGGCAGCAGCCTGATCGCCGCCGACGGTGGTGGGCTCAGCACACGCTACGCACTGGGCCTGGCGCAGTTCATCGCCGCCTGCCACGCCTCCGGGCGCGAGATCGTGCTGGTCTCCTCCGGTGCCGTGGCGGCCGGTCGCGTGGTGCTGAAGGACCATGCCGGCGAAGAGGACGCGAGCAACGCCGCGCGCCAGGCGATGGCGGCTCTGGGCCAGACGCAGACCGTCGGCCTGTGGCAGCGCCTGCTCGACATCCCGCTGGCGCAGGTGCTGCTGACCCATGACGACCTGCGCAATCGCCGTCGTTACCTCAATGCCCGTGCCACGCTCGGCGAACTGCTCAACCATCGCGTGATGCCGGTGGTGAACGAAAACGACACGGTGGCCGTGGACGAGCTCACCCTCGGCGACAACGACAATCTCGCCGCGATCATCGCCGCGCTGGTCGATGCCGACATGCTGCTGATCGCTACCGACATCGATGGCCTGTACACCGCCGACCCGCGCAGCGACCCCGATGCCGAGCCGGTGAACGAAGTTCCCGAGCTCACTCCCGAGATCATGGCGATGGCCGGCGCGGCCGGCAGCGCGGTGGGCACCGGCGGCATGCGCACCAAGCTGGAAGCGGCCGAGAAGGCCGCGGCCGCGGGTATCGAGACGATCCTGTTCAACGGTCGCGACAGCGAGGTGGTGAGCCTGCTCTCGCGCGACCTGCTGCACGGCACGCTGCTGCGCACCCGGGCGACCCGCCTGCAGGCGCGCAAGTACTGGCTGCGCCACGTGCCGGCGGTGCCCGGCCACATCGAGGTGGATGCCGGCGCGATGCGTGCGCTCAACGAGGACGGTGCCTCCTTGCTGCCCAAGGGCATCCTCGCGGCGGATGGCGGGTTCCAGCGCGGCGACATGGTGGAGATCGTCGGGCCGGGCGAGGGCGGCTCGCTGCAGTCCTTCGCCCGCGGCATCAGCCAGTACAGCGCCATGGAAATCAACCGCATCGCGCGGTGCCACACGCGCGAGATCAACGCCCGGCTCGGCTACAGCTTCGGCGAGAACGTGGTGCATCGCGACGATCTCGCGCTGGTGCGCGAGCTGGACCTGACCACAGGAGACCTCTGAGCATGAGCGATATCCGAACCCGAGCCCTGGCCTGCCGCGACGCCGCCCCGGCGATCGCCACGCTGGACGCCGATGCCCGGCGCGCCCTGCTGCGCGACATGGCCGCGGCGATCGATGTGCATGCCGAGGCCATCCTCGATGCCAACGCGAAGGACATGGCCGGTGCCGCCGACAAGGGTGTGCAGGGCGCGATGCTGGACCGCCTCAAGCTGGACGGCAGCCGCATCGCGGCGATCGCCAACGCCGTGCGCGAAGTGGCCGACCTGCCCGATGTGGTGGGCCAGGTGACCCGGCGCGAAACGCGCCCGAACGGCCTGGCGATCGAACGCGTGCGCATCCCGCTCGGGGTGGTGGCGATGATCTACGAGGCCCGCCCCAACGTCACCGCCGATGCCGCCGCGCTGTGCATGAAGGCCGGCAACGCGGTGATCCTGCGTGGTGGCTCCGAGGCACTGCACTCCAACCTGGCGATCGCTGCGGCATTGCACGAGGCGATGGACAAGCACGGCGTGCCACGCGAGGTGCTCACCATCATGGACGACCTGCGCCGCGAGGCGATGGTCGAACTGCTGCAGTTGAGCGACATCGTCGATCTCGCCATCCCGCGCGGTGGCGAGGGTCTGATCCGCTTCGTCACCGAACACGCGCGCGTGCCTGTGATCAAGCACTACAAGGGCGTATGCCATCTGTACGTGGATCGGGAGGCCGACCTGGACCTGGCGTTGGACCTGCTGATCGATGGCAAGACCACCCGCACTGGCGTGTGCAATGCGCTGGAGACGCTGCTGGTGCACAAGGACATCGCGCCCGATTTCCTGCCGCGTGCCGCCGAGGCACTGCGCGCCCAGGGCGTGGAGCTGCGCGGTGATGAAGCCAGTCGCGCCCTGGCCGGCGACATGAAGGCGGCGACCGAGGACGACTATGCCGCCGAGTTCCTCGACCTGATCATCGCGGTGCGCGTGGTCGACAGTCTGGACGAGGCGATCGCCCATATCCGCCGCTACGGCTCGGACCACACCGAGGTGATCGCTACGCGCAACGAGGCCACGGCGGCGCGCTTCGTCCATGCGCTGCGCTCGGCGGTGATCATGGTCAATGCGTCCTCGCGCTTTTCCGACGGCGGCGAGCTGGGGCTGGGCGCGGAGATCGGCATCTCCACCACACGCCTGCATGCCTACGGCCCGATGGGCACCGAGTCGCTGACCATCGAGCGTTTCGTGGTGCGTGGCGAGGGGCAGGTGCGGCACCCGGAAAGCCGTAGTCGTTGACGCCGCATCGTAGGAGCGCACCTTGTGCGCGACCGCCTTCGGCCGTGCGACGGAGAGCAGTCGCGCACAGGGTGCGCTCCTACGAAACAGGGCGCCCGATCGGGCGCCCTGTTTTTTTCGATGAGCAGCCGGATCAATAGCCGGCGGCCAGCCCCGCCGGGCGACGGCGGTCGTTGGCGCCCTCCAGCAGCCCGGTCTTCGGGCTGCGCAGGATCGCCTCGTCGGCACCCCAGGACTGCACTTCCTTGAACTTGTAGCCCATGCCTTCCAGCTCCTTCTTCACCGCATCGGTGAGCAGGCCTGGCTCGACGATGACCGCGTCCGGATACCACTGGTGGTGCATGCGCGGGGCGTTCACCGCCTGCTGCATGTTCATGCCGTAGTCGATCACGTTGGTGATGCTCTGCATC
>JABLTH010150470.1_pt1 | contig 10600 bp, 10 predicted proteins | sample 7875711 | NCBI WGS metagenome assembly JABLTH01 (sample SAMN14941262, study PRJNA633318) | bioreactor metagenome | isolation source: bioreactor | place: China | collected 2019-03-05 | reverse complement strand
GTGGCTCCGACCCTGGGCCGAGGCGGCGCTCACGCCCGTCACCGGCACCGTCGGCAGCGTGAAGCTTGGCACGCACGAGGGCTTCATCACCATCAACGGCCGCCTGCGACTCACGCCCGAGCACCCGGTGCTCCTGAAGCGCAACGAGGAGATCGGCTTCGCGTCGGCGGAGTTCGTGCAGGTCGGCGACGCGCTCATCCGGCAAGATCTGAGCGAAGAGTTGGTCGAGACGGTCGAGCGGTCGGCCGAGCGTGTGACGACGGTTGCGGTGCATGTGCCTGGCCTGAACGTGTTCCTGGCGGGCGGCGTGTGGATCCACAACGACATGCCCGCGACGCAGCAGAGCGGTTCGGGTTCATCGTCGGGCTCAGGGTCGAGCTCCGGCTCCGGGTCGGGGTCCTCGAGCGGCAGCGGCTCCGGCAGCGGCAAGTCAAGTGGATCGTCCATGTCGAGTTCGGGATCGAGCTCCGGGTCCAGTTCCGGCAGTTCGTCGGGCTCGTCGAGCGGCAGCGACAGCGGCTCGGGCCCGCCCGGTTCAGGTTCGGGCTCCGGCAGCGCTCAGCAGTCGGTGGCGCTCGGCGAGGGCGCATCGTCGTTCATCGAGGGTGGCATGGAGGGTGTGCCGCCCGCAAAGTGGCAGCAGAGCGGCGTGGGCGGTCTCATCAGCGGCATCGAAGAGGAGGCAAAGGCGTGATTCCGAAGGTGATCTACACGGCGGACCTCAGCGAGGCTCCCGACAAGGAGCGGCTCACCGCGTGGCGGCACGCATGGCAGGCCATGCACCCCGAGTGGGACGTGGTGACGCTCACGCTCGACACCAAACCACCGATCCTCAACTACGACCAGTGGCAGCAGACCTTCGGGCTCGCCGAGCCCGCGGCGTCGGCCGCGCGGCTCAACATGCTGCGTTACGAGCTGCTGGCCCGCGAAGGCGGCGTCTTCGTCGATCCCGACCGTCTGCCGCTGCGCCCGCTCGATGAACTCGTTGCCGGCGTCGGTGCATTCTGCTCGACGACCGCCAGCCACGGCGCGAGCAGGCCGCACATGCTCTCACCGTCGGTGCTGGGAGCGACGCGGAACCATCCCATGCTGTGGCACGCGATCCGCGACCTGCCGCACTCGGTGCTGGTCTATCGGGGCGTGTGGGACCAGAGCGGGCCGGGGTTCCTCACGCGCGTGGTCCGCGACCACGGCCACTTCCGTGACGTGGTGCCGTTCCACTGGGGGCTCTTCGAGCAGACCGAGGAGAACGCCAAGACCCACGGCGGGGCGTTCGCCTTCGTGCAGGCCAAGCCCGCGGAGGTGGTGGCGTGAGTATGCCCGCCCACACCACCTCAATCCCGCGGGTGTTGCACCAGATCTGGCTGGGCAAGGGCGAGATGCCGCTGAACCAGCGGCGCTGGCGTCGCCGCTTCGCCGAGATGAACCCGCACTGGGAGATGCGGCTCTGGACCGACGACAACCTGCCGCCGATCCTCAACCGCAACGCCTGGGACGCCTGCGGCAACGTCGGCGGGACGCCCGGCTGCGTGATGCGCTCGGACATCCTGAGGCTTGAAATCCTGGCCCGCTTCGGCGGGGTCTATTTGGATACGGACGTGAAGCCCGTGCGGTCGCTGGACGAGATGTGCCCGCCCGAGGTCGTCGCGTGGGCGGCGTGCGAGCAGCTCGACATCGTGACCAACGCCGCGATGGGCTTCCCGCCCAACCACCCGGCGATGTGGCACGCGGTCGCGATGGTCGAGGAGTCGTTCTTCGAGCGTCGGTACGTCGGTGATCAGGCGGGGCCAGGGCTGATCGCCCGGGTCGTGACGCAGTACGACGACGTGGCGCTGTACCCGCCGGCGTACTTCCACCCGACGGTCGGGGAGTCGAAGTCGAATCCCGGTGCGAAGAACTTCCTACTCGGCGCACACCTCTTCGCCGGAACGTGGGTCGAGGCAAACCGGGAGCGGTACGAGGGAGTGTGGATGGCTAATCGAGGGCCGGGGGAATAGGTGTTCGCCTGCGGCTATGCACGGGCCTTGGCCACCGCCCGAACAATCCAGCCAATCGTGCCCAGCCCGATCACGGCGAACGTGAGGAAGATGACGAACCCCGCGATGGTGCCGACGCGCTCGTGGCGGGCGAAGACGGCCTCGGAGCCGATGATCGAGAGCCGGGCGACCTCGCGGCTCATCAGGATTCCCAGCCAGAAGAGGGCCGCGCCGCTAGAGGCCAGACTGAGCGGGGCCTTGCCGACCAACCTGCTGGATAGCGCGGGCAGCCAGCCCGCTACTTGCAGCAGCGCGCCGAGACCCGCGATGGCCATGCCGATGCGGATGCTGGTTTCGGATGCGGGCGCGCCGGCGGCGGGCAGCACGCCTCGGATCACCGGCCACGCGGCGACGGCAGCGACGATGACGGAGATGAGCGCGACCCACGCGAGCGGACGGGTCGCACGCTTGGCCGATTCCGCTGCTACGCCCGACGCGCCGGCGCGGAGTTGCCACGCGAGCAGCAGGGCCGCCGTCGGCAGGGCCGAGGCGATCCAGAACCCCAAGCGCGGCAGGATGGCCGGGTTCTTGTAGACCATCGCCTGTGACTCGTACTGCACGGGCCAGGCGGCCCGGTTGAGCGACAGCAGGTGATTTTCAACCCATGACCAGCCCACGAAAAGGATGCACGCCATAACGAGCATCGCCACGATGCCTTGCAGGGCGGTCTTGCCCTCGATGCGGTGGGCCTTGAGGAGGTAGAGCAGGTAGAACGCGACGATGAGCACCGGCAAGATGGCCATCCAGCGGTGGAACGAGAGCAAGTTGGCGGTGTAGAACTCCTGCTGGTAGAGGATCTGGACGAACAGCAGCGGAGCAATGCCCGCGGTGATCGCTGCTGAGAGAGCGAACGGCATCCAGTCCTTGAGGATCGTGGTCACCGCCGACCAGTCGGAGGGCTTGGCTGTGCTGCCGAGCATCCCTCGGAACCCTGCCACGCCGAGCATGATCGAGCCCGCGAGCACGTAGGACATGAACACGATGTGCAGCAGCAGCGTGAAGACGTAGAGCACGGCGTACCACGCGGTCGGAGCGGGCAGGTTGAACGGGAAGATCTGGTCCATGGGTTCCTTCGAGCAGCGTGCGGTCTAGCGGGTGCCGGTGGGGGTGTTCGTTGCGGAGGTTTGCTGCGGCGGGCGAGGTCCGGTCGCAGGCCCGGTGCCCGCCTCGTTGAGCCACGCCTTGATCTGAGCGAGCACACGTTCATCGCGGCTCTCGGTCCACGTCGCGGGACGCTTGGCCGTCTCCCACTGGATGAACTGCACGAGCGCTTCCAGCTCCTGCGGCGTTCCGGCGAAGGGCGGCATGAAGCCTTTGGTCCACTGGAGTTTGGCCACATTCATCCGCTGCTGGTCCTGCGTCCACGCGCCCATCAGGTGCGTCAGGCCGTTGACGCCGCTGACGGTGTGGCACACGGCGCACTGATTGCGGAACGTGAGTGCCCCGAGCTGGAGCTGGGGGTTGGGCATCGACGCGGCATCGCGGAGCGGGAACGGGTCGCCGGTCGTGCAACCGACTTCACGCAGATGGGCCACCTGCTCGGGCGCGATCGAGTTGCTGTAGAGCACGGTGCGGATGGTGTAGGGCTTGCGCACGCCCTCGCGGACAAACTCGCCGCCCGCCGAAGCCCCGAACGCCAAGGCCACCAGCAGCGTCGCGGTGGCCCCGTTGATGTAGAGCTTCTGCCGCCAGAGGCCGACGACGATGTACCCGCCGATGAGCACGCTCGCGCCCACGGCGATGTTCATGAACAGCGTCATGGCGATGCTGCCGCCCATCACCCAGGCCCGGCTGTCGTCGGGCATCGCGGCCAGGAACCAGAGGCCAAAGAGCGGCATGAGGACGATGGGAAGCATGAACCGGGCGGTGCGGTTGATGAGCCGCGTGCGGTCCTCGCGCGAGAGCGCGGGCATGGTGTTGACGATCACCGCCGCGACCAGCCCCGCGATGACCATGCAGGCGATGGTGCGGTAGAAGAGGCTGGGCCAGAACGTGGGGTTGAAGAACCCCTGCCAGATGTTCCCCGACTTCACCCATTCGCCGGGCGTGAGCTGCCAGGAGAGGATGCCGTTGATCCAGAAGAGCGATCCCCACCCGGCGATGCTGTAGATGACCAGCAGCGTGAGCCGCGTTCGGTCGGATAGGATCTTGCCGTAGCGGTAGAACGCGTACCCCGCGACCACCTCGACCCAGAAGAAGATCCACTCGGTGGCCCAGACCCAGTGGAAGACATCGACCATCTTTCCGATCGTCCCCGGCGAGATCTGGATGCTGGTGAACCACATCCCCACGCCGGTGAGCGCGCCGGTCACGAACGAAACGAGCACGAGGTACTTGAAGTAGGAGTCGAGCACGGTCCGCGCGGCGGGTTCCTTACCCTTCATCGCGAGCCACTGGAAGTAGGCCATGAGCATGCCACCGCCGATGGCGAACTGCGCGAGGAAGACGTGGAATATCCCCAGCCCGCCGATGACCATGCCCTTCATGGCCGGGCCGAAGTCGTTGATGGGGTAGGAGATCAAGCCTGAGGCCATGGGATCGGTCATGGAAACCCTTTTGTCAACGCACCTGGCCCACCAACGAGTCGCGCCAGCAAGCAATACGGTAGCGGCCAACTCTTGGAGGCAGGCGAAGGCTCGCGGGTTCCCGGTTCAATCTGGACCCCTGAAACTCCTATACTTCCTGCGTGAGAAGTCCCGCCGTCACCCAGCGAACCGCCAAGCCGGCTCGCACTACGCCGCAGTCGAGCGAGGGACCGCACGCGTTGGAACCAGCCGCGACGGCGATCCCGCAGTTGGTCGAGCTCCATGGGCCGCGGCTCTATAGCCTCGCCTCTCGCTTGTGCGGCAACGCCGCCGATGCCGAGGACATGGTGCAGGAGGTCTTCCTGCAGGCCCATCGCAAGTGGCACACGTTCAAAGGGGACGCGAACCCCGGAACGTGGCTCTACGCCATCGCGGCCCACTCGTGCAAGGCCCGTTTGCGGCGCAAGGGGGCATCGACAAGCGGATGCCCGCGTTGTCGCAGCTCATGCCGTGGAATGAGACCCGGAACATCGATCTGGATGGCATGGCGGGCGGCGGCTCCCAGGAGTCTGGGCCGGGGCCAGTGGCAAGCGCGATCGAACGCGAGTCGGCCCAGGCGGTGCACGAGGCGATCCTGACCCTGCCGGAGAACTTTCGCGTGCCGCTGGTGTTGAAGGAAATGCTGGAGTTGTCGATCGACGATGTGGCCAAGACGCTGAACATCAAGCCCGAGACGGTCAAGACGCGCGTGCATCGGGCCCGGCTGCTGCTGCGGAAGGCGATCGTGGACCGGCGCGGCGTCCCGAAGCGCGCCGCGACAGCCCCAACCTACGAGAAGCAGGTCTGCCTGGATCTGCTCAAGGCCAAGCTCGACGCGATGGACCACGGGCGAGGATTCCCCATCGGACAGGGGATCGTGTGCGAGCGGTGCCAGGCGGTGTTTGCCGAACTCGATTTGGCACAGAACACATGCGCACGACTGGCGGATGGGAAGATGCCCCAGCGCGTGCGTTCGGCGATCCTCAAGGCCATTCGTGAGGCGGAGCGTGAGACAGACGAGCGAGCGAACTAGCGCGCAGCCGTCGGCGGCACCTCAACCCAGAACCACCCGCGCAGGTCACCCTCCTTGAAGCCGGTCGCCTGGTCCTTCGGATACTTGGCGGCGATCGCAGCCTTCACCGCCGGGTCCATCGTGTCCGGGTTGCCGTGGCAGGCCAGACAGTTCGCGGCCAGTTTGATCGGGAGCGTGACGCCGAGCGATCCGTCGGTGTTGGCGGCGAGTCTTGCGTCTGCGGGTTGATCGGCAAGCAGCGACGCTGCCCACGAAGGGGCGGCATTGGCCGGGTTGCGGAGTTTCTCGCTGGTCCGGCCGATCATGACGCCTTTCTCGCGGGCGACGGCCTGCGCGATCTTGGGGGCCTGTTCCTTGCACACGCCGATCGCGCCTGCGGCTCCGGCGGGGGACCCGTCCGCGCTGGGGGCCTGCATCGCTTCGCCCAGCCGCGCAAAGAGCCGCCCGAACATCGCGTCGCGTGCGGCGACGGCGAGGTCGCGCTGCGCACCCTGCATCGGGGTCAGCGCATCCGCTTCGATCGTCTTCCACGTGTCTCCCGTGCTCGCCGCCGAGCGGGAAGGAAGCAGAAGCGTGCCGCCAGGCAGCAGCCGTACATCGTCAACGTGCCCGGAGATCCGTTTGTCGCTCGTCCACGCGTGCATGTGGAAGGGGCTCACCATCGGGGTGAAGACGCCTAGGTGCTGCGTAGACCAGAATCCGATGATCGAAACACGCTCGTCCCTGACGGCCACCGGAACTTTGGCCTTGTCGTGCGCTTCCTTGCCGACCGCATCGCCCGGCTCGTGCCAGATAACGTGCATCGCCAGTGACTCGGCCTGAGCTTCTACACGGAACACGAGCGGCTCGTCCGCGGACAGTCCGGCGTTCTTCGCCGCCTCCAGCACGAACACCTGCAGTTGTTCCTGCGTGTGAACCGAAGGGGGCACGGTCACGCGCGTCCACTCCGGGACGTACGCCCACACAAGGAATGCCGCTTCCGCGTCGGTGCTTGATGCGACTGGCCCCGTCCGGCCAACGACGGATACCGAGGACTCGCCATCGATGACGGTGATCTCGCCTCGCAGACCCGCCACCGGGCCGATGGCGTTGAGGTGCGGTGTCCGAAGGAGCGAAGACACGGCGATCTTGCCGCCGCGATCGCCGTCGTGAACAGCCTTGTGCATCGCGCCGACCCACCGCACGCGAGCGGGGATGCGCGCTGCCGCGGACATTCGCCGGATGTAGTCCCGCGTCTTGGACTCCATGAGCGGGTCCACCATCTGCATGGCCTTGGCCTCGGCGATGGCTTGCTCAACCGGTATGCCTTTGTCGAGTGCGCGATATGAGGCCCATCCCGGCCCAATGCGGTTGCCGGTGCGGCAGTGCAGGGCGGCAGTGTCGCCCTTCTCGTCGGCGGCCTTGATCGCGGCACGGGCCGAGTCGAGCAGTTCGTCGGTGATCTCCGCAGCGCCCGCGTAGGAGAGGTTGCAGTACGTCATGCCCGTGTCCGCCACTGCTCTCTGTTCGTTGTACTCCGGATGCTCGGCGGGCTTGCGGAAGTTGATGACCACATCGACACCGGCGGACTTGAGCCCGGCCAGTTGTCCGGCGTCCGGCTGCGTGAGGATGAACCGGTGCGGCACGCCGCCGATGGCGAGCTCCGGGGCGGGAAGCGGATCGCCGGCCTTGAAGCGCGGCGTCGGCCGACGTCCCGCTGCGTGCCCCTCACGCACAAACTCGCTCACGCCCATCGCGTGCGAGCGGAGGAGGACGACAGCCTCAGGGTCGGCGCTGCTCTCGCCGATCTTCACGCCCTTCTCAGTCGGCGTCACCTCGATGGTCACGGCCCCGTGCTTCTTGAAGAGTTCGGCGAAGACCGGGTCCCACACGCGGACCTGAGCGCTGACTTTCATGCGGGCCTGCATCGCCTTGGCGTGCTCGATGATCTTGGCGGCAACGGCGGGGTCGTCGGACTCTGTGACGGCCTCAACACCGCTCTCCGTGTGCCGCACGGTGCGGCGTATCTTGGTGTTTGCGCCGAGCAGTTCCTGCCACATGTCGCGGTCCTTGGCGACTGAGTTCACGCCCGGAAACGGGTCGTTCGCCGGCGTCTTACTCGCGGGAGTATGTGAGGACTCGGGCTGCTCGCCCGAGCGGCTCGTTGATTGTGGAGCATCCGCGCATGAGCCGAGGAAGCAGAGCGACACAAGGCAGGTACTCGCCAGGAACGAAACCGGGATGCGAGTGCGTGTGGACATGATTGGTCTCCCTCTCGACGAGAGGTATCTTGCGATGGTCTGTGCCGAGGCGGCGAGAGGTTAATTTGACGAGTTGCTGCACGTCGAGAGCTTGAGGGGAATGTAGAGCGGACACATGCCCACGGCGGCGGTGCCGAGCATGACCACCCCGACCACGGCGGCGACGATCCCCCACAGTGAACCGGTCATCACACCCAGCGTGGTGAACGCGAGCACGAGGGCGATGATCCCGACGAGAGCGCGAAAGCCGCGATCTACCGAACCGACATTCTTGCAGAGAGCCATAAGCGTGTACTCCGGAAAGTGCCCGCTGCCGGGCGAGTGCGAGAAGAGAGCCGACTAGGCGGTGACCGGACGCCGCTCGCGCCGTTCAAGCCAGGTGAACAGGGCAACGGCGACAATCGCCAGACCGACGATGAACCACCAAGGCGACGCATGGGTCGCATCGGCAAACGTGATCTTGCCGAGCTTGCCGATTGGTTCGACGGTGCGAGCCAAGAGCGGGTAGACCTCGGCGTAGACGGCGGCCCCGACGAGGGCTCCAACGATGCCGACGACCGCGTCTCGGGATCCCTGCCCCACGGCCGCGAGCGCGGTGCCGGGGCAGTAGCCCAGGAGCACCATCCCCACGCCGAAGATCAGCCCACCGCCGGCGTTCATGGCGAGTTCCGCGCCCTTGACACTCAGGCCCTTGATCATGCCGAGTTGGAGCATCGCGTAGATGCCGATGGCCCCGACGATGATCGCGGTGAGCATGGTCTTGAGAACGGTGAAGTCCTTGAAGCGGAACTGGTTGACGATGACGTTGTAGCGCGTCACGCCGCCCTTCTGCAGCAGGAACCCAAACACGAGGCCGGTGATCGCGCCGAGAATGAGGGTCTTGGGATCAGCGAAGAAGTGCTCAAACACGGGACACCTCCGACGATGCGAGTTTGCCGAACGAACCGGTGCCAAAGAGCGCCACGGCGGTCACGATGCCGCTGATGAACATGCTGATGAAGAAGGTCCAGCTCGACACGGCGAGTTGTAGCCCGCCGGAGATGCCGTGGCCGCTCGTGCAGCCGCCCGCCATTCGTGCCCCGAAGATGAGGATGAAGCCGCCGATGAACGCGGCGGCGTACCGCTTGGCGACCGAGGGTCCGAACCGCTCGGCCCAGACGGTTGGGACACGCTCCTTGCGGAAGGTGCCGCCGAGCCAGGCCGCCAGGAATGCACCGGCGACGAGCGCGAAGTCGAGGGCCATCTGCCAGTCGAAGATCGGCTTGAAGCCACCGGCCTTGGCCCCGTACTCCTTGAGGTAGTAGGCGTTGCTCGCGACATGGTCGGGAGCGATCGCACAGACGCCCGATCCGGCCGCACCCACAAACGAGGTGCTGGTGCCCAGTGCCTTCTCCATGAAGTAGAAGGTGGCCCAGCTCAGCACCCCAATGCCGATGCCGACGATGTAGGGGGACCATTGCGGTTTGCGAAGGTATCCGAGCATGAGACGTCTCCATCGAGCCTCAGATGATGAGAACTCGTCGTCACCTTTGAGGCTTCCGGGGGTTCCGAGGTTCCCAAGGCAATGCTGAACGGTACGGACGAGCCGGGCTCCCTGCCCCCCCGGCGCATAGATTGCCCGTGGATCAGGAACCTTTGAGGGGATGGCCGCCTCAAAGGCAGCGTCAAGGATCTACTACGCGGAGAACTTCTCGTGAGCACGCCCACCAAGCACATCCGTCTGCCCCGCTGGCTCACCGTCTCGTCGGTGCTGTTGGTGTTCACTCTGGGGGTCGTGGTGCTCATGATGTGGCTCGTTGGTGCGTTCAAGCCCAAGATCGCGCACGAGGGAACGCTCGATGCTCCCGCTCGCACCATCGGTACTGGGCGCGTCGTTGAGGTCGTCGCACGCACGCTGCCACTTGAAGAAACCGCAGTGGGTGCGATCCAGCCTGTGCATCGGGTCGAGATCGCGTCCAGGCTGCTGGCCAAAGCGCTTGAGGTGAACGTCATTGCGGGCCAGCACGTGGCCAAGGGAGATGTGCTCGTGCGTCTCGAAGAGACCGACCTGAACGCTCGCCGAGCCCAGGCGGAGTCGGCGGTGGCCCAGGCCCAGGCGGCGTTGGACCAGGCACGGATCGAGGAGTCTCGCCTCAGGGCCGCGTTTGAAAAGAACGCCGTCGCAGGCATCGAGATGGACCGAGCGGTGAACGCTCTCAAGGGAGCGGAAGCCAACCTCGCTCGTACCAAGCAGTCGCTGACGGAGGCTCAGACGGTCATGGAGTACGCGACGATCCGCAGTCCGATCGACGGCACGGTCGTCGACAAGCGGGTCAACACCGGCGACACCGTGTCGCCCGGGCAGGTTGTCGTTACAGTTCTTGACCCCAAGCGCATGCAGATGGTGGCCAGTGTTCGGGAGTCATTGTCTCGCTACCTCGCGGTTGGCGGGCAAGTTTCAGTCAAGGTTGACGCGCTCGACCACGCCTGCTCCGGCACGGTAAGCGAGATTGTCCCGGAAGCCGAGTCCTCCAGCCGCACCTTCCAGGTCAAGGTGACCGGGCCGTGCCCAGAAGGCGTGTACGCCGGAATGTTTGGGCGACTGTCCATCCCTGTCGGCGAAGAAGCCGTCCTCCTGATCCCGAAAGAGGCCGTGCACACCTGACATGCCCCCCTCAACCCGATCCAGTCTGAGGTACCGTGTATCTGGGCTGGAGCAAGGAGGGCAACGTCGATGGCAAGGCAGCG
>JABLTH010052797.1_pt1 | contig 10600 bp, 8 predicted proteins | sample 7875711 | NCBI WGS metagenome assembly JABLTH01 (sample SAMN14941262, study PRJNA633318) | bioreactor metagenome | isolation source: bioreactor | place: China | collected 2019-03-05 | reverse complement strand
TGGGCGTGCTGTGGCTGTCGCCGCTGCTGCTGGCCGCGATGGCCGCCTCGGCCTGGCTGAAGCGCTGGGGCGTGCCGGTGCTGGCCGCCGTGCTGGGCCTGGGCGGGCTGCTGCTGGAGCAGGTCTACGGCCTGCGCATCGTCTGGGACGTGCTGGGCCACCAGTTCGAGCGCTTCGCCTCGGCGGTCTTCCCGCACAGCGTCGAGATCGCCCGCGACGACGCGCTCGCCCGCCTGCCGGTGTGGGTCGGCCAGGACACGATGACCGTGCTCGGCCAGCTCGCCGACCCCGCCTTCGTCGTCGGCCTGGCGGTCGCCGCCGCCTGCTTCGCGCTGCTGGTCTGGCGCCGCGCCCGCGGCTGAGCGGCGCCGGCGGCCGGCGCGCCCGGCGACAATCGCGCCCATGAAAGTGATTCGCCTGCGTGAGGGCAAGGAACGTTCGCTGCTGCGCCGCCACCCCTGGGTGTTCGCCGGCAGCATCGCCAAGGGCCAGGCCGATGCCGGCGAGACGGTGCGGGTCGAGGCCCACGACGGCCGCTTCCTCGCCTGGGCCGCGTACAGCCCGAGCTCGCAGATCCGCGTGCGGGCCTGGACCTTCGACGAGCACGAGCGCGTCGACCATGCCTTCTTCAAGCGCCGCATCGGCGCCGCGCTGGCCTTGCGCCAGCGGCTGGCCGTCGAGAGCGACGGCGTGCGCCTGATCCACGGCGAGGCCGACGGCCTGCCGGGCCTGGTGGTCGACCGCTACGGCGACCTGCTGTCGGCGCAGTTCCTGTCGGCCGGCACCGAGCGCTTCAAGCAGACCATTGCCGACGTGCTGCTGCAGGCCACCGGCTGCCAGCGGCTGTACGAGCGCTCGGATTCCGGCGTGCGCGCGCTCGAGGGCCTGCCCGCGGTGACCGGCTGGCTGCGCGGCGACGGCCCGACCGAGGTGACCATCCGCGAGCATGGCTGGCGGCTCACGCTGGACGTGCACGAAGGCCACAAGACCGGCTTCTACCTCGACCAGCGCGACAACCGCGCCCGGCTCGCCGCCTGGGTGCGGCAGTTCGGCTGCCGCCGCGTGCTGAACTGCTACAGCTACACCGGCGGCTTCAGCGTCGCCGCGCTGGCCGGCGGTGCCGAGCAGGTGGTCAGCGTCGATTCCTCCGCCCCGGCGCTGGCGCGCGCCACCGCCCACGTCGCGCTGAACGGGCACGACCCGGCCCGCCACCAGGCGGTCGACGCCGACGTCAACGCCTACCTGCGCGAGGCGCTGAAGAACGGCGAGCATTTCGACGCCATCGTGCTGGACCCGCCCAAGTTCGCGCCGACGGCCGCCCACGCCGAGCGGGCCGCCCGCGCCTACAAGGACATCAACCGGCTCGGCCTGAAGCTGCTGGCGCCCGGCGGGCTGCTGCTGACCTTCAGCTGCTCGGGCGGTGTCGGTGCCGAGCTGTTCCACAAGATCGTCGCCGGCGCGGCGATGGACGCCGGCGTCGACGGCGCGATCCTGGCCCGGCTGGAGGGCGCGCCCGACCACCCGACCACGCTGATGTTCCCGGAAGGCGAATACCTCACGGGCCTGGCGGTGCTGAAGCAGTGAGCCGCCGGGCGCCCCCTCGTCGTGGGGGGGCGCCGCGGCGGGGCCTTGCCGGAAGCGGGCGTCTCGCGCACAGTCGACCCCACGGCGCCGTTCGCCACGCACGACGGCGCGCATCGCGGTTCAACCGGGTTGTGGAGCGACGTGCATGGACGCTGAAGCAATGGGGTTGGCGGGCAACGTCCCGGCGCAGCGGGAGCGGCGCGGCGGCCGCAGCGCGCAGGAATGGTTCGAGCGCCTGCTGGCGCGGGCCGACATCCGCGTCGGCGGCGACCGGCCGTGGGACATGCGGCTGCTCGCGCCCGGCGTGCCCGAGCGCGTGCTGGGGCAGGGCACGGTCGGCCTCGGCGAAAGCTACATGGACGGCCACTGGACGGCCGAGCGGCTGGACCAGTTCTTCCACCGGCTGGTGCGGGCCAACATGACCCTGGGCGGCCAGGCGCCGGGCGCCGCGACGCGCCCCCCGGTGTGGCACCTGCTGAAGGCGCGCTGGCTGAACCGGCAGTCGCGCCGCCGCGCCTGGGAGGTCGGCCAGCGCCACTACGACCTCGGCAACGACTTCTACGCCGCGATGCTCGATGCCCGCATGACCTACACCTGCGGCTACTGGGCCGGCGGCGCGGCCACGCTGGACGCGGCACAGGAGGCCAAGCTGGCGCTGGTCTGCCGCAAGCTCGGGCTGCAGCCGGGCATGCGCGTGCTGGACATCGGCTGCGGCTGGGGCAGCTTCATGCAGTTCGCCGCCGAGCGGCACGGCGTGCGCTGCGTCGGCGTCACCGTCTCGGCCGAGCAGGTCGCGCTCGGGCGCGAGCGCTGCGCCGGGCTGCCGGTCGAGTTCCTGCTGCAGGACTACCGCGACCTGCCCGGCATGCTCGGTGCGCTGGGCGGCCGCTTCGACCGCATCGTCAGCCTGGGCATGTTCGAGCATGTGGGCCACAAGAACTACGCCACCTACATGGAGGTGGCTGCCCGGCTGCTGCAGCCCGACGGCCTGTTCCTGCTGCACACCATCGGCCGCAACGAGCAGGGCGAGGGCACCGACCCCTGGATCGACAAGTACATCTTCCCCAACGGCGAGCTGCCCACCATCGCCCGCATCGGCCGCGCCTGCGAGCAGCGCTTCGTCGTCGAGGACCTGCACAACTTCGGCGCCGACTACGACCGCACGCTGATGGCCTGGCATGCCAACGTCGAGGCCGCCTGGCCGCGCTTCGCCGACCGGCTGGGCGAGCGCTTCCGGCGCATGTGGGCCTACTACCTGCTGTCCTGCGCCGGCGCCTTCCGCGCGCGCGACATCCAGCTCTGGCAGTGGGTGCTGTCGCCGCAGGGCGTGCCGGGCGGCTACCTGCGGCCCGGCTGAGCCCGGGCGCTCACGGCGGCGCGACGCGGGGGTCGAACTTCGCCCGCTTGAGGGCGAAGTAGGTCTTCACATTGCGCACGTTGGCGTCCTGCGTGAACAGGCGCTGGGTGAAGGCGTGGAAGGCCGGCATGTCGGCGGCCCAGGCGAGCAGCACGACATCCGGCCCCGGCGACACCCGCCAGCACTGCTGCACCGCCGGGTCGGCCACCGCGCGGGCCTCGAACGCCGCCTGGTGCTCGTCGCCCTGGCGGTCGAGCGTGATCTCGCAGATGGCGCTCACGCCGCGGCCGGCCAGGCGCGGCGCCAGCAGCACGGTGAAGCGCTCGATCACGCCGGCCTCGCGCAGGCGCTTGACCCGCCGCAGCGCGGTGGCGGGCGACACATGCGCCGCGTCGGCCAGGGCCTGGTTCGTCAGGCTCGCATCGGCCTGCAGCAAGTCCAGCAGGCGCCAGTCGATGGCGTCCAGAGCGATCGAATCAGCCGATTGGTCATTCATGATGAATGATTATTTCATCGTCCGGTGTGAGTGACCAAAAATTGCTTGAGGCCATAGAAATTGCAAGCATGCATCACGCCACCGCGCCTACGATGCCTGCCATCCGCCGCCCGGTGCGGCTCCCAACAGGACTCCTCCCATGTGTGGCATCGTCGGCGCCGTCAGCGCGCGCAACATCGTTCCCATCCTCGTCCAGGGCCTGCAGCGGCTGGAATACCGCGGCTATGACTCCTGCGGCGTGGCCGTGCATCAGGACGGCCGCCTGCGCCGCAGCCGCTCGACCGCGCGCGTGGCCGACCTGCTGGCCCAGGTCGAGCAGGACGGCGTGGCCAGCGGCACCGGCATCGCCCACACCCGCTGGGCCACCCACGGCGCGCCGGCGGTGCACAACGCGCACCCGCATTTCTCGCGCGACCGCATCGCCCTCGTCCACAACGGCATCATCGAGAACCACGACGAGCTGCGCGACGAGCTCAAGGCCCGCGGTTACGTCTTCGAGAGCCAGACCGACACCGAGGTCATCGCCCACCTCGTCGACCACCTCTACGACGGCGACCTGTTCGACGCGGTGCAGCGCGCGGTGCAGCGCCTGAAGGGGGCCTACGCGATCGCGGTGTTCTGCCGCGACGAGCCGCAGCGCGTGGTCGGCGCCCGCGAGGGCTCGCCGCTGGTGCTGGGCGTCGACGAGACCGGCGGCGCGCGCTACCTGGCCTCCGACGCGATGGCGCTGGCCGGCGTGACCGACCGCATCGCCTACCTCGAGGAGGGCGACGTCGTCGACCTGCAGCTGGGCAAGCACTGGGTGGCTGCGCGCGACGCCAGCGGCCAGTTCCGCCCGGTGCAGCGCGAGGTCAAGACGGTGCAGGTGGCCAGCGGCGCGGCCGAGCTCGGGCCCTACCGCCACTACATGCAGAAGGAGATCTTCGAGCAGCCCCGCGCGATCGCCGACACGCTCGAAGGCGTCGAGGGCATCACGCCCGAGCTCTTCGGCGACGGCGCCTGGCGCGTGTTCAAGGAGGTCGACCGCGTGCTGATCCTGGCCTGCGGCACCAGCTACTACGCCGGCTCGACCGCCAAGTACTGGCTGGAAAGCATCGCCCGCATCAAGACCGATGTCGAGATCGCCAGCGAGTACCGCTACCGCGACAGCGTGCCCGACCCGCGCACGCTGGTCGTCACCATCAGCCAGAGCGGCGAGACGGCCGACACCCTGGCCGCGCTGAAGCACGCGCGCTCGCTGGGCATGGCGCACACGCTGACGATCTGCAACGTGGCCACCAGCGCGATGGTGCGCGAATGCGCGCTGGCCTACGTCACGCGCGCCGGCGTCGAGGTCGGTGTGGCCAGCACCAAGGCCTTCACCACCCAGCTCGCGGCGCTGTTCCTGCTCACGCTTGCGCTGGCGCAGGTGCGCGGCCACCTGAGCGAGGCCGACGAGGCCGCGCACCTCAAGGCCATGCGCCACCTGCCGGTGGCGCTGCAGGCCGTGCTCGCGCTGGAGCCGCAGGTCATCGGCTGGGCCGAGGCCTTCGCCCGCAAGGACAACGCGCTCTTCCTCGGCCGCGGCCTGCACTACCCGATCGCGCTCGAAGGCGCGCTGAAGCTCAAGGAGATCAGCTACATCCACGCCGAGGCCTACCCGGCGGGCGAGCTCAAGCACGGCCCGCTCGCCCTGGTCACCGCCGAGATGCCGGTCGTCACCGTCGCGCCGAACGACGCGCTGCTGGAAAAGCTCAAGAGCAACCTGCAGGAGGTTCGGGCGCGCAAGGGCGAGCTGTTCGTCTTCGCCGACGCCGACACCCGCATCGAGCCCGCCGAGGGCCTGCACGTCATCCGCATGCCCGAGCACTACGGCCCGCTGTCGCCCATCCTGCACGTCGTGCCGCTGCAGCTGCTGGCCTACCACACCGCCTGCGCCCGCGGCACCGACGTCGACAAGCCGCGCAACCTGGCCAAGAGCGTGACGGTGGAGTGAGGTGGGCCGGGGGGGCTGGCGTGTGGGCGGGAAACAAATGCACTGACTGGAAATAGTGCCGCTTCCTGCCAAACAGACTCGTTTACTGGCTACCCTAGGTTGGGGAATAGAGTCCCTGACTGCGTTGGGTGGTGCGACCGACGCGGCGGCGCGCGCCCGGATGTTCTTCGAGGGCGTTGCGGGTCAGGAGGGGTATCCAGCGCAGTTGCGAGAGACGAACTGGAAGCGAAGCCCTCATGGCGGCGGCAAGACCGCGCTGTTGAACAAATTCGTCCGGAGCGATTTCTCCTTCCTCAGTAGTGCTCGCATCGGAGCCGTTAGGTAGGTCGCAGTTTTCAGCTTGCTTGCAGTTAGCCGAGCGTACTTCCGAGCAATCTCCCGCACAGTGCGTTCAGCGGATTGAGACAAGACCTGTGCACGACCGTTGGCGAGAAGGTCCTGCTGCCCTAGCGAAACCATCAGTTGATTGCCGACCACCCGAGTCCGGCAGCCGTCGACCAGGGCTGGGAGACGACTCGCGTGAAGCTCAACGCAGTAGGGTCCGTCCTTCTGGCGCACAAAGTAGCCCTCGGTCAGTCGCTCCGAAGTTGCCTCAAGATGTCGCACCTCAGCCAGAAACAGCAGCTTGTGGAGTGCGAAGTAGCTGAGCTCGCCGGACTCTTCAAGCAATAGCCCAGCAGCAGCGCCGACCTTCGCTGAAGACCGCCCCGGCTTGGCTGTCGGCCGACGTCTGCTCGGCGCCCCGATACGACGCACTGTCTCGGCAATGAACTGATAGTCGGACAGTTGATTGGCGAAGCTTCTGTGCACCATGGCCCGCTGGCCCGGGTGATAGGCGGGGATAAGCTGCCGCCCAGCCCAAGGTCGCGCTGAGCGCACACATTCCTTCAGAGAGAAGTTGTGCGGGCTTACCAGCGCGGTCGCTCGCAGGGCCACGGCCCCCAGCGTTACAACCACAGGTGCGTCCACGAGTTCGAGTTGCTCCTTCAGAAACGCGCTGCAGTTCGAGATCTCCGCCGGCGAAGGCGTCGCGTTGTTGCCGGCCGCATCTTTCGGGTTGCACAAGACCGCGTTGGTGACGAACGCGTCGTATCGGCTAAGCCCGACCTGCTCGAGTAAGGACTCGAAGTTGTGCCCAGACTTGTCGCCATGAAAGGGCAACTCCGATGCGTCTGCACCTAGCCTCCCCGGCGCTTCCCCAATGAACATGACCTTGGCGGCCAGGGAGCCACTGCCAGCGCCCAGCACTCGCGCACTGTTGGCCATCCTTGGGCACAAGTTGCATGCCTTGACGCGCTGAACCAGCTGGGCGAACTGGCGCTCTCTATCGCTTGTCGTCATGGGTCAATTCGAAATGGCGCGCAGGGCCTCGACTGACCCGCCGTTGTAGGCGTGAACGGAGTGACAGACCAGCTTGCCTGGTGTCTTGCCGGACGCTGCACAGATGAAGCCAAGAAGCTGCCCAAGCCCCAAAAAATTGCCCAGCGCCTTGTTGTAGAAGTCGTGGTTCCGATACACGACCACCAAGTCAAGAAGGTTGCCAGGGTGCCAGACAAGCTCACCGAAGTGCCAACAGGGCCCGCCGCGCGTGCGCGGTGTATCGCGCGCTGGTGTCGAAAGATGAAACACGAGCCCGGTGCTACTTCGCTTCTCCCACTTTTGAAGTTTCTCGATGACTACTTCAAGCTGATTTTTCTCGGGATGGTCTGGAAAGCGAACTAGCCGCTCGAAGTAGGTACCCCAGGCGCTCCGGTTCCGCTTGAACCTCATGCCCCGGTCATGTCTTTCAAGATAGGCCCGATACAACGCAGCTCGGTCTGGCAGCGCCTGCGCTAACTCGAGGGGAAAGATTGTCTTGATGACCTCTCGTACATCGTCGCCGGGGAAGCCTCTCTTCCTCGGCGAGCACTGCGCCAGCCAACCGGCATCAAGGATTGTTGGTTCGTCGATGGTCGTGAAAAGATTGAAGACTTCTCTCCTGTCCAGAATTACCGCAACGCCGTTGCGCCAAGCATCCAGAGCAGTCCGGCCCGCGACGTTCAATGCACTCATGCCTTGCCTCCAGCAGCAAGAGGCGCGACATACGTGAGGGTTTGCTGGTCTAGGTCCACATCAACCCTCCCACCTCGATGCTCCTTCAAGGCACGGAACGCTGCGTATCCTTGAAGTATCGCGGCCTTCCACTGTTTGGCCGTGCAGCGACTGACCTCGAGACCGGCTGTAAGTCGGATAATGGTCTTGAGCAGGCCAATGTCGACAGAGCTCTCATCGCTGTACCAGCCTCGCTGCGCAGCTTCGTTGAAGACCAGCACCGATATGGCCTCCTCGACTACCGAGGCTCGTCCCCCATCCTCCACTTCATCGATGCGTGGATCGCTCTTCCTCTTGCGCCGCAGCATTGCCCGGGTAACGGGTGACCAACCGAGCACGGCGGCATAGGCAAGGTGAAAGACGTCATGAAACCGATAACCGTCGTCTTTATGTGCGTTGTCGGTCAGGGTGTCGCCGACAATCACTCCGCTGACCATGATGCGAACTAAGAGCTGCCTCTCCCTCCGCTTTTCGGAGAAGGTCACGCTGAACTGACGTGGCAGGCGTTCCTCTGGCTCAAAATCGTCATCGAAGCGGCTTACCTCGCCCTTCGAGTAGAGTCGCTCGGCCTTACGAGCACTCTCACGAGCAATCTCTTGGAGCGGTATCTTGTGCAAGACCGCCAAGCTCGTCAGGTACCACAGGATGTCTCCGATGTCCTCGCGAAGGTCCGCACGAAAGGTTCTGTTGTCGCGCAAGAGCACTAGCTTCTTGAATGTTGCGTTCAGGTCTCCCAGCTCGCCCGCCAAGCCCAAGAGCGAAACGATGGCCTTCTTCCGCTCGTCAGTTCGCTCGACCATCTTCTGGTACTCGCCGAACGTTCGAACGCGATTGGTCTTCGCGGGCGTGCTATCTGGACTCGACGACATCGTTCCTCCCTGGGCGCCTCGGACTCAAACCACTGCATAACGTTCACATTCTTGGGGAAGACAGCTACCCGTGCAATCTCGGGATAATGGAACGGTCGCTGCTTGCCTCGCGGCCCAAGAGGTGCGTCGAAGCCGGTCGCCCCAGTCTGTGTGGCTCGAGAGCAGCCTCGCCTTGAACAGACGGGCGGGTTGCTGTGGCAGTTAGTCCCGCTTACGCGGCTGCCCGTGCCCTGATGTCCTTCAGCACCTCGACGATGCGCGTCACCTGCGCAGCCGGAAACACCGCCGTCGGCCCCAAGGCGTTGATGTCCGTGAACGGCGGCTCGAACAGCCGCTCTGGCGCTGAACTCGGCGTTTTCAATCAAGCGCCGGGCTGTGCCCACCCGCGCCGATCCCACGACCCGGGCCCCCCGCGGTTCAGGACCGGGACGCGAAGCGACGGCGCCACCACGGCCCCCCCGGCGCCGATGAGGCCGGGCCGGTCCATGGCGCCTCAGCGCCGGCCCGGCGCACCGCTGCCGTCGACGGCCCTGACCAGGTAGTCGACGAAGGCGCGGACCCGCGCCGAGAGATGGCGGTTCTGGGGGTACAGCACGTAGAAGGGGCGCGACCGTCCGGCCGCGGGCTGCAGCACCTCGACCAGTTGCCCGGACTGCACCAGCGCGCGCGCCACGAAGTGGTAGATCTGGAACAGGCCCCCGCCGGCCACGGCCCAGCCCACGCCCGCGAGCACGTCGTCGTGCACCCGCTGCCGGCTCTTGAAGACGAAGTCGATGTCCTGGCCCTCCGCGCCGCGGAAGATCCAGGGCATCGGGCGGCCCGTGCTGGGCAGCACGAACTGGATGAGCTCGTGTTGACGCAGCTCCTCCAGCGTGCGCGGTCGGCCGCGGCGCTTCAGGTACTGCGGGGACGCGAAGACGCCGACGCTGGCGTCTTCGAGCTTGCGCGCGACGAGGCGCGAATCGCGCGGCTCGCCCAGCCGGATGGCCAGGTCGTAGCCGTCCTCGACGAAGTCGATGTTGCGGTTCGAGACGTTGACCTCGAGCTCCACCCCCGGGAAGGCGGCGCTGAAGCCGGGTAGCAGCGGGACCAGCCGGTGGTGCCCGTAGACGGTGCCCACGCTGACCCGCAGCAGCCCCTTCGGGACGCTCTGCTGACCGGTCAGGGCTTGCTCGGCGTCGGCGATCTGGTCCAGCGCCTGCTGACACTGGGTGCGGTAAAGCTCGCCGTCGCTCGTCAGCCGCACGCTGCGGGTGGTGCGCACGAACAGGCGCACGCCGAGCCTGGCCTCCAGCCGCGCGATGGAGCGGCTCACCGAGGCGGGCGTCAGCCCCAGGGCCTCCGCGGCCGCCGTGAAGCCGCCCAGCTCGGCGGCCTTGCAGAACACCTCGATGCTGCCGAGCTGGACCGGGTCGAAGGTGCGGCTCACTTGTTCACTGACGTAATCAAAGACTTTCCTCGAACCCAGTTTATCTGCCGGAGATCACTCCATAGAGTGGCGCCATCCCGCCGCGACGGCGGCCTCCCGGTTTGAAAGGACCCCCCGATGAAACCCCGCATCCTGATGATCGTCACCTCCAACGCCCGCATGGGCGACACCGGCAAGCCCACCGGCCTGTGGGCCGAGGAGCTGGCGGTGCCGTACTACGCGCTGGCCGACGCTGGCGTCGAGGTGACGCTGGCCTCGCCGGCCGGTGGCCCCGCGCCCGTCGACCCGGGCAGCATCAAGCCGGCCGGCCAGAACGACCCGGTGGTCGAGCGCTTCCTGGCCGACGCCGCCCTGCAGGCGCGCATCGCGGCGACGCCCCAGGCGTCGGCGTTCGACGGCGCGCAGTTCGACGCGGTCTTCTTCCCCGGCGGACACGGCACGATGTGGGACCTGCCGGTGGACGCGGGCGTGACCCGCGCCGTCGAGCGCGCCTTCGCGGCCCGGAAGCTGATCGCGTCGGTCTGCCACGGTGCCGCCGGCCTGGTGACGGCCCGGCGCCCGGACGGGCAGCCCATCGTGAAGGACCTGCGCGTCAACGCGTTCACCGATGCCGAGGAAGTGGCCGTCGGGCTGGAGAAGGTCGTGCCCTTCCTGCTGGAGACGCGCCTGCGCGAGCTCGGTGCGCGCTTCGAGGCCGGCCCGAACTGGCAGGCCTTCGCGATCCGCGATGGCCAGCTCGTCACCGGCCAGAACCCGGCCTCCTCGCAACGGGTCGCGCAGATGCTGCTCGACGCGCTGG
>JABLTH010002355.1_pt1 | contig 10601 bp, 12 predicted proteins | sample 7875711 | NCBI WGS metagenome assembly JABLTH01 (sample SAMN14941262, study PRJNA633318) | bioreactor metagenome | isolation source: bioreactor | place: China | collected 2019-03-05 | reverse complement strand
TAGCCGAGCTCCGCGCGGATGTCCTTGGTGGTGCGCCCCTCGTAGCCGCCGTAGTCCCACTCCACCAGCAGCGGGTCGACGTCGGCCTCGAGACCGGCCAGCTGCGCCGTGCGGCGGGCGCGCTGCAGCGGCGAGGAGAGCACGAGCCGGAAGTCGTAGCCGGTGACGAGCGCGCCGGCCAGACGGGCCAGCTCCTCCCCGCGCGGCGTGAGCGGGATGTCGGTGCGCCCGGTGTGCCGACCGCTGCGCGACCACTCGGTCTCACCGTGCCGCAGCAGCACGAGCTTGCCCTGCGGGTTGTCCGGGGCGGGACGGTCGGGCAGCGGGTCAAGGGGCGTCGCGAGGTTCTGCACCCTGCAACGGTACGCTCCCGCGCCCGTCCTCCTCCCGGACGACAGGCGGTCGCGCGGCATCGCGCTGCGCGCGGCGCAGCCGTGTGCAGGCGAGCGGGACGATCCTCACCCCGACGATCATGCTGCGCAGACCGAGCACGATCGTGAGCGCACGCACTCCCCAGGCCGGCAGGAACGCGCAGAGCACCGCGAGCGCGAGGTCGAGAACGCCGAAGACGAGCTCGACCCGGGGCGTCTCGCTCTGCGCCCGCACCACCGCCACCACCTTGGACATGCCGCTGGAGAGATAGACGAGCGCGGCGATCAGGACCAGGCCGTCGTCGGGCACCGCCCCCGCGCACAGGGCGGCGCCGCCCGCCACCGCGAGCAGACCGCTCACGACGCTCAGGATCCGTCCCCGGCCACGCGTAAGCGCGGAGCCGAGATCGTCGATCCCCGACAGCAGGAAGCCGAGGCCGATCAGGAGGCGCAGCCGCAGCAGCACCGCGTCCCCCTCAGCGATCAGCAGCACGACGCCCGAGAGCAGCGAGACCGCTCCCGCCGCGGCGACGAGCCACCACGGCAGCCCACGGAGCCGAGCGGCGAGACGCTCGCGAAGGGTCCAGGCACGGTCATGCAGGGCGGGCACCTGAACATGCTACGGGCGCCAGGACAGTGCCACGAGGGCGAGGACCCGGCTTCGCGTCAGCCGCGCAGCAGCACGAACAGCAGGCAGAGCACGCCGACGAGCAGGGTCGCGGCCGTCAGCGCCACCACCGGCAGGCCGGAGCGCAGCACGACCGGCTCGGTCGAGGTGAGCGCCCTGTGCTGTCGCCGGTACCGCCGATGGGATCCGACCAGCACCATGAGCGCGAGCACGAGCCCCGCGAATCCGAGCACGAGCGCGACCCCGCCGATGACCGAGGGCAGGATGCGCATGATGACCACCGACCCGCCGGCGAGCGCGAGCGCGGTGCGCCGCCACGCCAGGGCGGTGCGCTCGGGCTGCAGTCCGGGGTCGAAGACCCGCTCGGGTTCGCCGGTCACGCCAGGAGCACCCCGAGGAGCACCAGCACGCCGGTCGCCACCACGACCAGTGCCAGCGGGATCGCGATCCACGGCGGTCCGAGCGGGGTCGACTCGCGCAGCGCCCGCTCGGTGCGCATCCACCCGAACCACGCCTGCACCGGGGTGAGCAGCCCCGCGACGATGAGCAGGATCGACGCCGCATGACGGAATCCCGGATGCATGCCGAGCCCCAGCGCCTCCAGCGCGACGCCGCCCGCGAGCAGGGCGAGGGAGGTGCGGATCCAGGCCAGGAACGTGCGCTCGTTCGCGAGCGTGAACCGGGCATCCGGCTCCTCGCCGCGGTCGTAGACACGCCGCGGGAATCGGCTGCTGGTCATGCGTCCTCCGTTCGGAGCGAGACGGTGCGGAATCCCGCGTTGCCCATCGACGAATCCGGGGTGTTCGAGCTGCGGGCCGAATTGCGGTAGCGGTTGCAATACGAGCTGTGGCACAGGTAGCTGCCGCCGCGCAGCACGCGCGCCGCGCCGAGCGACGGGCCGCGGGGATCCTGCTCCGCCGAGCGCTCGTAGGCGCGCGGGTCGAACCAGTCGGCGCACCACTCCCACACGTTGCCGACCGGCTGGTGCAGTCCGTAGCCGTTGGCGGCGAAGGCCCGCACGGGAGCGGTCGTCAGCCAGCCGTCGTCCAGGGTGTTCGTACGGGGGAAGTCCCCCTGCCAGATGTTCACGCGCCAGCCGCCGTCGTCGGGCTGCTCGTCACCCCACGGGTAGGTCGCCCCCTCGAGCCCGCCCCGGGCCGCATACTCCCATTCGGCCTCCGTGGGCAGGCGGCGGCCCGCCCAGCCGCAGTAGGCGACGGCGTCGTTCCAGCTCACGTGCACCACAGGGTGGTCCGCCAGTCCGTCGAGGTCGGAGCGCGATCCGCCGGGGTGCGCCCAGTCGGCGCCCCGCACGCCGAACCACCACGGGGTGCCGGCGGCCGGCCCCATGACGTCGGCATCGGGTGCGGCGACCGCGAGGTGGAACACGGCCGAGAAGCCGAAGGTCTCCGCCTCGGTGCGGTAGCCGGTCGCCGCGACGAAACGCGCGAAGTCCGCGTTGGTCACGGTGGTCGCATCGATGTCGAACCCGCGGAGCGTCACGCGGTGCCTCGGCGTCTCGCCGTCGCCGCGGTTCTCGTCCCCCGAGGAGTCGCCCATGACGAAGGATCCGGCGGGGATCCGAGCCTGCGCGATGCGGTGTCCGTCACGTCCGTCGAGGGAGTCGTCGACGGGAGTCCCGAGCAGCGGGAGCGCCGTCCGTCCGCCCGGCAGCGCCTCGCGCGCGGGCCCCCCGCATGCGCACTCGGGACCGCAGGATTCACCCATGGCACCATCTTCCTCGCCCCGTGGCGCGCAGGCGAATCGAGCGGCTCGCCCCGCGGCCCGACACACGCGCGGCGGACACGAAGAAGGCCCCGAGCGACTGCTCGGGGCCTTCTGTTCCGGTGGACCCAAGGGGATTTGAACCCCTGACCTCCTCGATGCGAACGAGGCGCGCTACCAACTGCGCCATGGGCCCGAGAACTCCCTCAGCCTATCACGCCGACGCAGGCGGGTCCGACTCGGCGGCTGAGCCTGCGCACACCGGGCGTGTCGGAGGGTGTCAGCCGGCCGCGCGCTGCGCGAGCAGACGCCGCACGTGCGCCTCGATCTCGGCGTCGTCGACGTAGCCCATCCGGGCGTACGGCGACTCCCCCGCGGCGGCGGGCGCGGGCAGCTCGACGGGCGCCGGCGGCGCGAGCTCCTCCGCCTTGCGCTGCAGCTCGGCGGCGCGGGCGGCTTCGCGCGCCAGCGTCTGGGCGTCGATCGTGGCGCGTGCGGCGTGCGCGCGGGAGCCGGCGACCGAGACCATCGGCTCGGGCAGGGTGCGCGGGGTCCACGTCCGCGGACCCTGATCGTGCAGCTCGGCCTCGCGCGCCGGCGCGGCGACGGCCGGGGCGGCCTCGACGCGCACGGCACGACGGGCGGCGCGGCGGGCGACGGCGGCCATGCGCTGCAGCATGCCCAGGGCGAGGACGGCGACGACGCCGGCCGCCCACAGCAGTGCCGAGGATCCGCCTTCGACGACCTGCCACACGCCGACGCCGACGGCGGCGAGCGCGAGGAGCAGGAGGACGGTGGCGACCAGGCGTGTGCGACGGCGCGCACGCGCGCGACGGAAGGCGGGGTCCGCATGCGTCGCGGCGAGCTGCTCGCGCAGCCGCTGCAGCTCCGCCTGCTCCCGGTCGGACTGCAGGCGACGCGCGAGCTTCTGCTGCGCGAGGGCCGTGCGGGCGTTGAGCTCCAGCTGCACCTCGCGCGGAGCCTCGCTGGTCTCCGCCAGCACGCGCAGCGCGCGGTTGAGCCGCAGCGCGTTGCGCTCCGCCGCGTCGTACTGGTGCTGTCCGCGCCACGACGGCAGGAAGTACAGCAGCCACAGCAGCGCCGCGACCAGGACGATCACGCCCCCGCTCAGCACCGGCCCGTTCATGCCCTCCACGGTATGCGACACACTGTCTGCGGCGCCGCAGACACGCGCATGCGCCCGCGGCGGACACGCGCTCGCGCGCGCCCGCTCGCACGCCCGCGCGACGCCTGCAGGACCGCGCGACTCTTGCAGGACCGGATCCCGGATCTGATCCTGCAGGCGTGCGGGAGTCCTGCAGGCGTCGCAGCGCGGCCCCCGTGTCCGCCGGGGCGAGTAGGGTCGGCACGTGACCCCGTTCACCCCTCTGCACCGGCTCGTCATCGCGGTCGCCGTCCTCGCCTCCTTCGTGACGTTCCTCGACGGCACGGTCGTGACCGTCGCACTTCCCGCGATCAGCCGCGAGCTCGGCGGCGGCATCACCACGCAGCAGTGGGCGGTCGACGCGTACCTGATCACCCTGAGCGCGCTCATCCTGCTCGCCGGATCCGTCTCCGACGCCTACGGGCGCGTGCTGGTGATGCGGATCGGGCTCATCGCTTTCGGCGTGGCCTCCGTCGCCGTGGCCGCCGCCCCCACTCCCCTGGTGCTCATCATCGCGCGTGCCGCCCAGGGCGCGGCCGGCGCGCTGCTCGTGCCGAGCTCCCTGGCCCTGATCACCGCCGTGATGCGGGGCGAAGTCCAGTCCAGGGCGATCGGGGTGTGGACCGCGTTCACCACCGCCGCGCAGCTCGTGGGCCCGCTCCTCGGCGGCCTGTTCGTCGACCTGCTCTCCTGGCGCTTCGTCTTCCTCATCAACGTGCTGCCGATCGCGGTGACCCTGGTGCTGCTGTCCCGCCTGCATCTGCCCGACCCCCCGCGCACGGTGCGGGTCGACTGGCTCAGCGGCGCGCTATGCGCGATCGGCCTCGGCGGTGTGGTCTACGCGCTCATCGAGCAGCCACACCAGGGCTGGTCGTCCCCCGCCATCCTCCTCACCGGGATCGGCGGCGCCGCCCTGCTGGCCCTGTTCCTGCTGCGGCAGCGGCGTCCGCAGCCGCTCATGCCGCTGTCGCTGTTCCGGGTGCGCAATTTCGCCTGGGGCAATCTGGCCACCCTGTTCGTGTATGCGGCGCTGTCGCTGAACGGCTTCGTGCTCGGCGTCTACCTGCAGCAGGGCGCGGGGCTCAAGGCCACCGAGGCGGGGCTGGCCAGCCTGCCCATCACGATCCTGATGATCCTGCTCAGCTCCCGCGCCGGCCGGCTGGCCGGGCGTCTCGGACCCCGGCTGTTCATGGCGGCCGGTCCGCTGATCATGGCCGCGGGGGTGCTCCTGCTCCTGCTCGTCGCCGAGCAGTTCGACTACTGGTGGCAGGTGCTCCCGGCGATGATCGTGCTCGGCGTGGGGCTCTCCGTCACGGTCGCGCCCCTCACCTCGGCGATCCTCGGCTCGATCGACGAGAGCCGATCCGGCATCGCCTCGGCGGTCAACAACGCCGTGTCGCGTGTGGCCGGGCTCCTCGTCGTGGCGATGCTGTCCACGATCGTGGGCGGCACGCTGAACCTCGCGGGCTTCCACACGGCCACGATCGTCACGGCTGCGCTCTTCGCGATCGGCGGGATCGTGTCCTGGATCGGGATCCGACGTCCCGCGGCCGAGCCGGCGATCCCGGATCCTGCCGTGTCGGATCCGTCCGCCTGAGCCCCGCGGCCCGGAGCGGCCGAGCGGGAGCGGGTCAGAGCGGCAGATCCGTGTGCGGCAGGTCGGTCGGCGGCACCGCCGCCCAGTCGGCCGGTACGCGCCCCTCGGTCCACCGGTTGAGCACACCGCCCGGCACGTCCTCGCGCACGAGCGAGAACGCGAGGTGGTCGCGCCAGTCGCCGTCGATGTGGATGAACCGGCGTCGCAGTCCCTCGTAGCGGAAGCCGAGCTTCTGCACGACGCGGAGACTCGGCCGGTTCTCCGGGCGCAGACAGATCTCGATGCGGTGCAGCCCGAGGTCCGTGAAGGCGAGATCGGTCGCCATCGCGACCGCCGCCGGGGTGATCCCGTGCCCGGCGAAACGCTCGCTCACCCAGTAGCCGATGGTCGCGGAGCACAGCGAGCCCCGCATCACGCCCCAGATGTTGAGCTGGCCGGCGATGACCCCGTCGTACTCCATCACGAACGGGTAGCCGGTGCCGTCGCGGTACTGCTGCAGCAGACGGCGGATGCTGACCCGCATGTCGATGCCGGTCTGCAGGCCGGGCAGCGTCGCCTCCCACGGCTGCAGCCAGCGCCGGTTCGTGACCAGCTCATGCTGCAGCGGGCGCGCGTCCTTCGGCCGGATCAGCCGCAGCTCCACCGGTCCGTGCCGCATCGGGGCCGAGATGTCCACGAGCCGCTCAGATCCCCTCGGCGAACTCCTTGAGCCAGACGCGCAGGTCCGGCCCGAGGTCGTCGCGGTCGGCGGCCAGCTGCACGATCGCCTTGATGTACTCGAGGCGATCGCCGGTGTCGTAGCGGCGGCCGCGGAAGATCAGGCCGTGCACGCCCGGGCCGTCCGGGTCGGCGGCCAGCTCCTGCAGCGCGTCCGTGAGCTGGATCTCCCCTCCCTTGCCCGGCGGGGTGCGCTCCAGGATGTCGAAGACGGCCGCGGGCAGCACGTACCGGCCGATCACAGCTAGGTTCGACGGCGCCTCCTCGCGTGCCGGCTTCTCGACCAGCCCCGTCACGTGGCGGACGTGGTCCGGTGCGCCCACGGGGATCCCGTCGACGGCCGCCGTGCCGTAGAGGTGGATCTGCTCCGGCTCCACCTCCATGAGCGCGATCACGGCCGCGCCGGAGCGCTCGTGCTCGGCGATCATCTCGGTGAGCAGCGGATCGCGCTCGTCCATGAGGTCGTCGCCGAGGAGCACCGCGAACGAGCTGTCGCCGACGTGGGTGCGGGCGCGGAGCACGGCGTGCCCCAGTCCCTTGGGCTCACCCTGCCTCAGATAGTGGATGTCCGCCAGGTCGCTGGATGCGACGACGCGAGCCAGGCGGCTGTGGTCGCCCTTCTGGCTCAGCTTGCCCTCGAGCTCGGGGACGGAGTCGAAGTGGTTCGAGATCGCGTTCTTGTTCCGGCCGATGATCACGAGGATGTCCTCGATGCCCGCGGCCACCGCCTCCTCGACGACGTACTGGATCGCCGGCTTGTCGACGACGGGCAGCATCTCCTTGGGCATCGCCTTCGTGGCCGGGAGGAACCGCGTGCCCAGACCCGCCGCAGGGATCACGGCCTTGATGCGTGCCTTCGTCATCTGCTCAGCTTAGGGCGCGTCGCGCGCGTCGAACCCTGCGTACAGCGCGGACAGCGCGGATCGCCTCGCGTCCGCACGTGCGCCCCGCCGGTAGAATCGGGGCCATGCCGGGCGCCATCGACCATGCGAAACGCGCGCTGCGCGCCGACCTGCGCGAGCGTCGCGCGCTGCTGTCCGACGCGCAGCGGGCTGCGGCGGAGGCGGCCCTCACGGCACGTCTGAACGATCTGGTCGCGACGACCGGCGCCCGCTCGGTCTCGTGCTTCCTGTCCACCACGACCGAGCCCGGCACCCGCACCTTCATCCGGGAGGCCGTCGCGCGCGGGATCCGGGTGCTGCTGCCCATCACCCGCGAGGACGGCCTGCTGGACTGGGCCGTCGCCGGCGACGAGGACGAGATCACGACCGGGCTGCACGGTCTGCCCGAGCCGACCGGCGAGATCCTGAACCCCATGGCGCTCGACGAGGTCGACCTGCTCCTGGTCCCCGCGGCCGCCGTGGACCGCACCGGGATGCGCATGGGCTGGGGCCGCGGGTACTTCGACCGCACGCTCGGCTCGATGCAGAAGTGCCCGCCCGCGTACGCCGTCGTGTTCGACTCCGAGATCCTCGACGAGGTCCCCCGGGATGTGCACGACCAGCCGGTCACCGGCGCGGTCACGCCCGAGCGCACCGTCGTCTTCCCCCTGACCTGACCCTTCCTCACCGAGACCCTGCGAGGCCCCATGCCCACCTACTCCTACGCCTGCACCGCCTGCGGCCACCGCTTCGACGCCGTGCAGTCGTTCTCCGACAGCGCGCTCACCGAGTGCCCCGAGTGCCACGGGCGGCTCCGCAAGGAGTACGGATCGATCGGCGTGACGTTCAACGGCTCCGGCTTCTATCGCACCGACTCGCGGTCCGGATCCGGCTCGTCGTCCTCCTCGGGTGCATCATCGAAGGCGGAATCGACGGCGAGCGCCAAGCCGGCGCCCGCCTCCTCACCGGCCTCGGGATCCTAGGCCGACCTTTCAGGGGAGAGAAAGAACAATGATCAAGGGCTTCAAGGAGTTCATCCTCCGCGGCAATGTCATCGACCTGGCCGTCGCGGTCGTCATCGGGGCGGCGTTCTCGGCCATCGTCGACGCGATCGTCAAGGGACTCATCAACCCGCTCATCGCCCTGTTCTTCAGCGCACAGGATCTCAACCACTTGGTCTGGGAGGTCCCCAACCTGCAGGGCACCACCACCACCTTCGCCTACGGCTCGATCATCGGGGCCGTCATCAACTTCCTCGCCGTCGCCGTCGTCATCTACTTCGCGTTCGTGATGCCGATGAACCACTTCAACCAGCGCCGGGCCGCGAAGGCCGGCGTGACGGAGGAGCCCGAAGCCCTGCCCAGCGAGCAGGAGCTGCTGATCCAGATCCGCGATCTGCTCGAGAAGCAGAAGTCGGCCTGACCTGCATCCTCGACGCCCCGGCGCCCTCGTGGCGACCGGGGCGTCGTCGTCTCGGGACGCACGGTCAGTAGTGCGGCGGCACCTCGCGGCGCATGCGGTCGTCGTTGGGGCCGCCGGTCCCCGTCGCGGGCGCGGAGCCGTCGCGATCGCGCTCGTCGGGTTCGGCGTGCGTCCCCGGTGCGGGGGTCAGCCTCGCGCGCCGCGACCCGCGCACCCGCACGACCCGCTGACGGGAATCGGTGGCGTCGGCCCGCGGCTGCGGGTCAGGATCGTCAGGCATCGTCGACGTCGAGGGGTTGCGTGTCTCCATCGACGCGCGGCGCGTCCAGCGGGACTCCGAGCACGGCGCCGATGCGGCGGGCCACCCCGGCCGGGTCGCTGTACAGGTCGAACGCGTGCACGCGGATGTAGTGCCAGCCCAGGCGCCGCAGCACCTGCGGGCGCAGGCGCAGCGTCTCGCGCAGCGACTCGGGTCGCGACTCCGGATCCGGCTCGATCACCACGGCCTTGCCCGCGTGCTGGGCGACCAGGGGCAGCAGGCCGCGATAGTCGACGTCGACGGCGATGCCCAGGCGGCGCAGCTCACGGGCGAGGGCCAGCGTGAGCGGATCCGCCTGGTCCTCCGCGCGCTCCTCGCGCGCGTGGCCCGCGAGACCGCCGAGGATCGACATGAGCGTGGCGGCGCCGTGATCGAGACGGCCCTCGTCGAACGACGAGGGGCGGATCGAGGAGACGATCACCATCGACCGGCGAGCCCGGGTCATCCCGATCGTGAGCAGGCGGTCGCCGTCGGGCGAGGAAAGGTCGCCGAAGTCGCTGAGAACCCGGCCGTGCTTGGTGACGCCGAAGCCGAGGGAGAAGATCACGCGGTCGCGACTCTCCGCGGCCGCCTCCTCCAGCGTCAGCACGATGAACGGCTCCTGGGTGTCCCTGCCCACGAACTCGGCGACGTCGCTACGCCCGGCGAAGGCGACCGACACGGCGGCGAACACGCGCTCCGCGTGCGTGCGGCTCGCCGTCACCACCATGAGGGACTCGGTGGGGCGGTGCACCGCGTGCTCCACGACGAGCGTGACCACGCGCGCGACCTCGGCCTCGGGGCTCTCCATCGCGCCGGTGTCGGGGTTCGGGATCCCCACGCCGCCCTCGACGTAGTCGACCGTGAGCGACCCGCGGCCGAGGTACGAGCCGGCCCACGGCAGCGACACGATCTCGCCGCCGTAGAACGCGTCGTTGATGAGCGAGGCGAGGTCCTCTCCCCCCGCGCGGTAGCTGCGGGTGAGCGTGACGACGGGGAGGAGCTCGGAGAGGCGCTCGAACACCGACACCTCGTCGAAGGGCTCCTCCTCGTCCCGGTCGTCGGCGGGCACCGTCGCGACCTGGAAGGGCGTCGGCTTCTGCAGCACGGGATCGCCGAACGCGACGATCTGACGCGCCCGCCGGATCGCGGGCGTCGCCTCGGCCAGGTTGATCGCGGCGGCGTCGACCAGGATCACGGTGTCGAACTCGACGGAGTCGGGCAGTTCGGGCACCTGGTACGGCGATGCGATCCAGACGGGCGCGAGCACCCGCATGAGGGTCGGGGCCGCGGCCACCAGCTCGGCGACCGTGGTGCGGTGCTGCGTGAGCGCGTGGCGGAGGTTCTGCGCCTCCGTCGCCTCGTCGACGATCGCGATCTTCCACTGCCCGCTCAGCTGCCAGGCCAGCAGCGGCCCGGCGGCTCCGGCGTGCGCCTCGTCCACGAGGCGGAAGTCGCGCTCCAGCTGGTCGACGACGGACGTGTTCGCCCCCAGCAGCGAGCGGTTCTGCCGCAGCGCCTGCTCGAGCAGCGACTGCCACCAGGCGTATTCGAGCTCGACGCCGACGCGGTCCTCCGAGAGGTGCCGGGTCGACAGGTCGACCAGCAGCGGCTCCAGGCCGAGAGAGGCCAGCTCGTCGCGGATCCGGGCGCGCTCGATGAGGTTCTCGAAGACGTCCGACTTCGCGGCCAGGCCCGCCAGCGTGCGCACGAGCCTCGCCACCGGAAGCGCGGCGAGCGGCTCGCGCCGCCCCAGGGCCGCGTCGAGCTCGGCGAGCTGGGCGTCGACGTCCCGCC
>JABLTH010003334.1_pt1 | contig 10615 bp, 11 predicted proteins | sample 7875711 | NCBI WGS metagenome assembly JABLTH01 (sample SAMN14941262, study PRJNA633318) | bioreactor metagenome | isolation source: bioreactor | place: China | collected 2019-03-05 | reverse complement strand
GCGCGTTGACCTGCGCCGAGGCCCAGGCGGGCATCAGCGCGACGAGAAGCAGAAAGCACCAGCGAGCCATCGAACCCATCCTTGTGTCGTGCCTGGCCCTTACAGGCCCTTGGCCGCCTGCGCCACCGCGCGAAACAGCGCGCGGCCCTTGTTCATGGTCTCCTCCCACTCGGCGGTGGGGTTGGAGTCGTAGACGATCCCGGCGCCAGCCTGCACGTGCAGGCGGCCGTCCTGGATCACCGCCGTGCGGATGGCGATGGCCGTGTCCGCATCGCCCCACCAGCCGATCCAGCCGATCGCGCCGGCGTAGATATTGCGCTTGTAGGGCTCCAGCTCCTGGATGATCTCCAGCGCGCGGATCTTCGGCGCGCCGCTGAGCGTGCCCGCCGGGAAAGTCGCCTTGAGCACGTCCATGTAGTTGACGCCCTGGCGCACCTTGCCTTCGACCTGCGACACGATGTGCATGACGTGCGAATAGCGCTCGACCACGAACGACTCGCTCACCTCCACGCTGCCGGTCTCGCTGATGCGGCCGATGTCGTTGCGGCCCAGGTCGATCAGCATCACGTGCTCGGCGCGTTCCTTGGGATCGGCGAGCAGTTCGGCTTCCAGCGCGCGATCTTCCTCTTCGGTGGCGCCGCGCTTGCGCGTGCCGGCCAGGGGACGCACTACGACCTTGCCGTCCTTCAGGCGCGCAAGGATCTCGGGCGAGGAACCCACGATCTGCGTATTCCCCAGGTCGACGAAGTACATGTACGGCGAAGGATTGAGCGCGCGCAGCGCACGGTAGACGTCCACCGGGCGCGCGTTGAAACCCACGCTCAGGCGCTGCGAGGGCACGACCTGGAAGATGTCGCCCGCGCGGATGTACTCCTTCGCGCGCTCCACCATCGCCTCGAACTCCTCCTTGGTGAAGGAGGACTTGAAGTCGCTCTCGTCCAGCGCGACCGATTGCGTCAGCTGCGGATACGAGGCGCCGCCCTGGCGCAGGCGGTGCACCAGCGCATCGAGCCGCCGCTGCGCTTCGGCATAGGCGTGCGGCCGGGAAGGATCGGCGTGCACGATCAGGTACAGGCGGCCCTTGAGGTTGTCGAATACCGCCACTTCCTCGGCCAGCATCAGCAGCACGTCGGGCGTGCCCAGCTCATCGGCGCGATCCCAGCGCGCCAGGCGCGGTTCGATGTAGCCGATGGTCTCGAAACCGAAGTAGCCCACCAGGCCGCCGCTGAAGGCGGGCAGCTGCGGCAGCCGCGGCACGTCGTACTGCTGGCGGAGCTTCTCGACCTCCCCCAGCGGATCCTCGACATGGCGGCGCTCGGTGACCTCGCCGCTGTCTTCCACTTCCAGCTCATGGCCGCGCAGGCGATACACGCGCCGCGCCGGCAGGCCGATGATCGAATAGCGTCCCCAGGTGGCGCCGCCCTCGACGGATTCGAACAGGAAGGTGTACGGGTCGTCGGCCAGCTTCAGATACACCGACAGCGGCGTGTAGAGGTCGGAGAACACTTCGCGCACCAGCGGAATGCGCGTATGCCCCTGGGCGGCCAGCGCATCGAATTGCTCTCGGCCTAGTTTTTCTGGGGAGGTCACGTCTGGGGATCCGGGAAGCCATGCGGAAAACAGTCAAGGCGACCATTTTAGGCACAGCCGCAGGGCGAACCGAAGAGGCCGCCGCGATGGCGCTTGTGGCATGCCTGCGCGGCGCCTAACCTTGGCCGCGTCGGCGCGGGACCAGGCGCCCGGGGAATCGATATGGATCAGTATTGCCTCGTGCTTACCGGCCGCCTCCTGCAAGGGCAGGCTCCGGAAGCCGCGCATGCGCGCATGGCCGAAGCCTTCGGCATGGAAGGCGCGGACTTCCGCAAGCGCGTGTTCGAGCGCGCGCCGCTGCTGATCCGCCGCGGGCTGGACCTCGACGCGGCACAGGCGCAGACGGCCCAGCTGGAGGCCATGGGCGTCGAAGCCCACGCCGTGCCCGACGACGCGCCGCTGGTATGGCTGCTGCGCGGCGGCCAGATCCGCGGCCCGCTCCCCGAATCGGCGTTGGGGCGCTACGCGCAGCCGGGTGACCAGTGGTGCCACGACGGCGGACAGCAATGGTTTCCCTGGCCGCCGCCCACTGCGGGAGCATCGCTGCCCCCGCCGTTGCCCGAAGGCATCCCGCCCGGCCAGCCTGCGCTCACGCCGGCGACGCCACCGCCTGTACCGGGCCCCGCACAGGGTTCGCCCGGCCTGGTGGGCGCGGCCATCGGCGCGACCGTGCTGGCCCTGCTTGGCCTCATCTGGCATGCGCTGGCGCCCATCGCCCTATTGGCCGGCCTGGTCGTCCTGCTGTTGCTCGTGCGTCGCCCCGGCGCGCGCGGGCGCCCCTGGGCGGTGGCCGCGCTGTTGATCGGCGCGGCAGGATTGGCCATGTGGCTGCAGCGTCCGCTGGGTCCGCCGTCTCCCGCTGTCGCCCAGCCTTATGTAGCGCGGCCGCTGCAGCCGCTCGAATTCGCCGACGACGACGAAGCCGACGTGACCGCCGCCGATGCCGGCCAATGCGCCGCGGCCGCGCCGTCGCCGCGCGGCGACGAGGACCGCTTTCTGCTGACCGGCGGCCAGCGCCTGCTGACCGGGCGCGCTCCGCGCAAGGGCGACACCTATGTCGCCGAGGCCGCGGCCAGCTTCGATCGCCGATGCCAGCCCGAGAGCCTGCAGCTCTATGTGTTTCGCGGTGGCGTGTTCGTCGGCACCGCGCTGGAGAACGCGGTGAGCGCGGCCAGCGCGAAACTGGCGGACTTCCAGCTGGACGACGACCAGCACCTGAGTGTCACGCTGGTCCCGTGCAAGGAAGGCTCCGCCGATTGCGGTGTCCCCGACAAGAAACAGGTGGAACTGCTGCACAAGGCCAGTGGCTGGATCGTGCGGCAGGCCGCGTTGGCCAAGCCCTGACGTCCGGCCGCCTCACAGCCGCTGGCGCGGCATGCCCTGCAGCCGCAGGGTGAACGCCACGCCGCTGCCTTCTTCAAGATTGCGCGCCGACGCCACGCCGTGGTGGCGTTCGGCGACCAGGCGTACCACGTAGAGTCCCAGCCCGAGATGCGGCACGTCGCCCGGCCGGGCCTTGTCGCGCAGGCTCACCAGCGAATCGAACAGGCGCCCTTGCATCGCCGCCGGCAGTGGCTCGCCCTGGTTGGCCAGTTCGATCTCCGCGCCATCGCCGACAGCGCGGAGGCTGAGCCGCATCCAGCCGTCCTCAGGCGTGAACGACAAGGCGTTGTCGAACAGCTTGTCCAGCGCCTGCGCGATCAGTTCCGGCGCGCAATGCAAGCGCAGCGGCGCATCCGGCAGCACGCAGTCGAGGCGGCGCGTGCCGGCGAGCGGCCGGTAGGCATCGGCGCAGCCGCGCACCACTTCGGCCAGGTCCACGTCTTCGGGTTCCGCCGCGGCGATCGCGCGCTCCATCCGGCTGGCCTCGCTCATCGCGCGCACTAGCGTGCCCAGGCGCGCGACGCCGTCGCGCGCGCGCGCCAGGTACGGCGCGGCCTCGGGCGGCAGCTGATCGCGCTCGGCGAGCGAATGCTCGAGGTTGTCCAGCGAGGACTTCACGATGGCCAGCGGCGTATTGAGTTCATGCGAAAGCTTCGAAGCCAGTGTGCGCAAGTAGTCGGTATAGCCGCCGACCACCTCGAACAGGCGCTCGAAGCTGCGTGCCAGATCGCCGATTTCGTCCTGCGCGTCGGTCATCGGGAAGCGCGCGAGCATCTGGCCGTCCAGACGGCCATCGTTGGCTTGCGCGCGCTCAGCCGCGTCGCGCAGGCGCGATAGGCGAAAGCTCAGGCGCGTGGCGAAGGCCAGCAGGATCGCGCCGGCCACCAGCAGCACGCCGAAACTGGTGGCCAACAGCCCCAGGAAGGCGCGGTTGGCCAGCAGCGGTACGGCGCGGCTGGATTGTTCCAGCAGCAGCACGCCCTGCACCTTGCCGCCCTGCTGCACCGGCACCGCGGCCGCCAGCACCACGCTGCCGCGCGCCTCGCCCTGCCGCCACAGCGTGGCCGGCTCGCCGCCGGCGGCCTCGCTCACCTCGCGGACATCCAGGCGCGGGGCATCGTCCGTCCAGGGCTCGGCGTCCTCCAGCTGGTTGGCGAGCAGCGAGCGATAGACCAGCGATGCGAGCCAGCCCGGTTGCTCGCCCGCTGGTATCGCCGTATTGCCCAGCCGGCCGCTGCGCGCCAGCAGCCAGCCTTGCGGCGCGAGCACGCGTGCACGCACGTTGTCAGGCGCAAGCTGGGACAGTTCCTTGGAAAGCGCGGAGGAATAGCCGAGCAAGGGACGGACTTCCGTCGCCAACGGTTCCTGATCCGGCGACGAGGCGTCGTACACGCCCACGCCCAGTCCGTCGAGGCCGAGGCTGCGCGAAAGGCGCAACTCCACGCGATAGCCGCTGCCGTCTTCCTGCCACTGCGCCACGATCAGCTCCGGAAAGCGCGGCGCGGAGGGATCCAGCGGCTGCGCCGTGACGGGTCCAGGCGCAGCGCTGGCGAGCAGATAGCGGCGTACCTGACCGTCCTTGCGCAGGCCCAGCACCAGGTGATCGGCCGCCAGCGCATTGGCATCCGCCGCATCGGCGCGGGTGCGATGGGTGCTGCGCACGTCGACGTAGAGGTACAGCCAGTCCTTGTCCTCGGCCAGCAGCAGCTTGCCGCGCTTGCCCAGCGGCTGGCTCCACGGCGTGAGCGGGGCCCAGTCGTCGCCATAGCCGTCGACCGTGATCGGATTGGCCGCCTGCTGCACGTACCAGCCGGGCCCCACGGGCGGCAGCGGAGCGCGCGTCGCGACCAGGCTGCGCGCCACCGCGCGCGCCGAAGCCACCAGCGCCTGCGCCTGTCCCTCGCGCAACAGCGTTTCCATCTGCCGCACATACAGCCAGCCGGCCACGGGCAGGGCCAGGGTGCAAAGAGCGACGAGGAGCAGCTTGCGGCGGAGGGTCATGGGGCTCGTGGGGACCAGGTATCGGGAAACGGAGCATAGCGGCGGCATGCGGCCTCGGCGGGCCGCTTCTGCTCCCGACCTTCTACCTGCCCTCTACCTGCTCAGGGACGCCAGCGGTAACCCACGCCGTGCACGGTCTCGATGGCGTCGAATTCCGGCGCCACGGCGATGAACTTCTTGCGGATGCGCTTGATGTGCGAGGTGATGGTGGCGTCGTCCACCACCAGTTCCGCCTCGCGCATCAGCTGGTCGCGGTTCTTCACGTGGCCGGGAAACCGCACCAGCGTATGGACCATCCAGAACTCGGTGACGGTGAGCGGAATCTCTTCGTTGTTCCAGGTCACTCGCATGCGCTCGGACTCGAGCTTCAGCGGACCGTGCTCGATCACCGTCTCGCTGGATGCCGGCGCCTTCATCGACTCGATCCGGCGGAACAGCGCCGCGATGCGCGCGGCCAACTGGTGCAGGCTGGTGTCCTTGCTGAGGTAGTCGTCCGCGCCCAGGCGCAGGCCGGAGATCACGTCGAAGTCGGAGTCGCGTGCGGTGAGGAAGATGATCGGCAGCGTGGGCGATTTCGCGCGCAGCTCGCGGCACAGGTCGAAGCCGCCTTCCGGTTCGTCGCCCAGCCCGATATCGATAATCACCAGCTCCGGCAGGCGCATGGCGAACGCACTGGAAGCCTCCTGCCGCGAGCCGTAGCCGCGCGTGTCGTAGCCGAAGCGGTTGAGCGCCTCGACATAGTTGGCGCGGATCAACGGTTCGTCTTCGACGATGGCGATGCTGCGGCCCATGGGGCGGTTCCTCCTGGATGCGATGGCGCGCAGCGTGCAATGCGGGCCGCCGCCGCGCAAGGCGGCTGCAGCCGCTGCCCGCGTTTTGTCAGATGCCATCGGGCGATCGCCCGCTCCAGGCCGCGGCGCGCACCCGACCGGGGCGCCTCATAGGCCCCACTTCAACTCTCGCCATCGCCGCCGCCATGACCAAGCCCGAACCGACCGACCCGAACGCCGAACTCCGCGACTTCGAACCCCTCCGCGTGGTGCTGGCCCTGGGCGCCCTGCTGCTGGGCCTCGTGATGAGCATCCATTGATACGTCTATTGATCCTGGCAAACCGTCCTCTGTGAGCTGCCGTGGAAGGCATGGGCGTCCGGCGCGAAAGGAATCGCGTCGGGCGCCAGGGGCAAGGATCTTGTCCCGAACCGCCGGCCGCTCGCCTGCTTCGCCCCCCCTCCGTCCTTCGGACGGCGAGTTCCGCCCCGCATCGCGCGGGGCTTTTTTGTTCCGCGGGAAATACCGGCGAATAGGCGGGAACCAAATGGGGAATGGTCTGTCAGAACTTGCGGCGGCACCCGAATCCATTGCCGTGGAACACGCAGGAGCGGCGGGTGCGGCCAGCGTGGTCTCCTCTGAACAACGTCGTTCCGACGTCTTATCCCGGCGCTTCCCCTGCGCCGGGATTTTTATTTCCGGGTTTTATTCGGCGAGCGCTTACTTCGCGAGCTGGGCATGCATCGCCTGGATCACCGTGCGGTAATCCGGCGCATTGAAGATGGCCGAGCCCGCTACGAAGGTGTCCGCGCCCGCGGCGCCGATCGCGCCGATATTGTCGGCGGTGACGCCACCGTCCACTTCCAGGCGGATCGCGCGGCCGCTCTCGTCGATGCGGCGGCGCACTTCGCGCAGCTTCTCCAGCGCCTGCGGACTGAACTTCTGCCCGCCGAAGCCCGGATTGACCGACATGATCAGCACCAGGTCGAGCTTGTCCAGCACGTGGTCCAGCCAGTTCAGCGGTGTGGCCGGGTTGAACACCAGGCCCGCCTGGCAACCGGCCTCCTTGATGAGCCCGATGGTGCGGTCCACATGCTCGCTCGCTTCCGGGTGGAAGCTGATCAGGCTCGCGCCTGCCTTGGCGAAGTCCGGAACGATGCGGTCCACCGGCTTGACCATCAGATGCACGTCGATCGGGGCCGTGACGCCGTAATCGCGCAGCGCCTTGAGCACCATCGGCCCGATGGTCAGGTTGGGCACGTAATGGTTGTCCATTACGTCGAAATGGATCCAGTCCGCGCCGGCCGCCAGCGCCTTGGCGGTGTCCTCGCCCAGGCGGGCGAAGTCAGCGGAGAGGATGGATGGAGCGATGACGTTGGTTTGTTTCATGGGAGCCAGCGAGCGGTAACGGAGAATCGGGAATGGGGCGAGCCTAGCATCCGGGTCGGCAGCGGCCCGTGGAGGCGCCGGCGCGGTCCAGGAAAACAGAAGCGGAACCGAAGCGGCGGCGCCCGCGCTCCTGCCCCCTTATGTTCTATTTGAACCCGCGCTCGGCCTTGATCCGCTCGTACGCCGCGTTGATCTCGCTGGCGCGCGCCTCGGCCCGCTTGCGCATGTCCTCGGGCAGATCGCCGAGGCGGTCGGGATGGTGTTCGGAAATCAGCTTGCGGTAGGCGCGCTTGACGGCGCGGTCATCCACGCCGCGGTCGATGCCCAGCACTGTGTAAGGATCGGGGCCGCTGGCATTGCGCTGGGGCGGGACATAGCCACCGCCGTGGCCGTTGCCGTAGCCCTGGCCGCGGTAGCCGGCGCCGGCATTCCAGGCATAGCCCTTCATCGCCATCAGCGCCATCAGTTCCATGTCGCTCACGCGCAGCGCGAAGGCGAGCTGGCGCAGGATGCCCATCTTCTCCGGCGGCGGAGTGCCTTCGGCCAGCACGGTATCGATCACCACGTCCAGCACCGGGAACGCGTGGTCGCGGCGCACGCCCACCCATTGGCGCAGCCCCTCGATGGCCGGCGTGACGTCGAACTCGGGCTGCTTGCCGGCATTGAATGCGCCGATCGCCTGCTTGCGCTGCTCCGGGTCCAGCCCCATGCGCGACATCAGGCGCTCGGCGATGGCGATCTCCGCCTCGGACACGCGGCCGTCCGACTTGGCCACCGCGCCCAGCAGCGCGAACAGCGGCCCGATATAGCCGCCGGCCGCCGGCGCCCGGCGACGCTGGCTCTGGCGCATGCTGTCGATGACGAAGCCGAGCACGCCGCCGCCGATCATGGCCGTCAGGCTATGGCCGAAGATCAGGCCCAGGAAGGCCAGCAGCAGGGTCCAGGACATGGTCATGGCTGCGCCTTCGCCGGCGCCTGCTCGCTGTACCAGCGGGCCAGTTCGTCGAGATCGGCCTCGCTGACCGGACCGATCGCCGCCTGCATGATCGGCGCCTTGCGCCGGCCATCGCGGTACTGCCGCAGCGCCTCGCGCAGATAATCGGCCTTCTGGCCGGCCAGATGCGGCGCGCCCGGGATCTGCGCGACGCCGGTCTCCCCGTGGCAAGCCGCGCACAGGCCCAGCCGCGCGGGCTTGGCGGCGACGGCGGACTGGCTGGCGACGAGGGCGAATACCGCGGTCAGAACGATGCGCATCGGCAACACGTATGGGGGCGGGTGGAATGAGGGCGGCAGGTCAAAGCGGCCGATTCTAGCAGCCCCGTCGGCGCCAACCGGGCACGCGTTCCGCCACCGGCCTGCACCGCCCCTCCGCCGCTACAATACCGGGCTCGCCCTCTCCCGCCCGTTCCAGGAGCCCGCCGTGCCGACCACCCTGCTGCAATCCGATCGTCCCGGCCTGGAGCTGCTCCACCGCGGCAAGGTGCGCGACGTGTATGCGCTGCCGGGCAACCGCCTGCTGATCGTCGCCACCGACCGCCTGTCCGCGTTCGACGTGGTGCTGCCCGATCCGATCCCCGGCAAGGGCGAGATGCTCACCCAGATCTCCAATTTCTGGTTCGGCAAGACCGAGCACCTGGTGCCCAACCACCTGTTGCACACGCCGCTGAGCGAGGTGCTCCCCGCCGGTGTCGATGCCGCCCTGTACGAAAAGCGCGCCGTGGTCACGCGCCGCCTGAAACCCGTGCCGGTCGAGGCGATCGCGCGCGGCTATCTGATCGGCTCCGGCTGGAAGGACTACCAGGCCACCGGCGCGGTCTGCGGCATCCAGCTGCCGTCGGGCCTGAAGCAGGCGCAGCAGTTGCCCGAGCCCATCTTCACGCCATCGACCAAGGCCGCCGTGGGCGACCACGACGAGAACGTCAGCTTCGACGCGGTGGTCGCTGCGGTCGGCGCCGAACTCGCCGGACAAGTACGCGACGCCACGCTCGCCATCTACCAGTGGGCGGCCGCCTATGCCGCCGAGCGCGGCATCATCCTCGCGGATACCAAGCTCGAATTCGGCACCGACGAGCACGGCAAGCTTTACGTGATGGACGAGATGCTCACGCCGGATTCCTCGCGCTACTGGCCCGCGGACGAATACCAGGTGGGGATCAGTCCGCCCAGCTACGACAAGCAGTTCGTGCGCGACTACCTGGAAACGCTGGACTGGACCAAAAAGGCGCCAGGCCCGCACGTGCCGGCCGAGGTGATCGCGCGGACCGAAGCCAAATACGCCGAGGCGCTGCGCCGCCTGGCCGGCATCCAGCTCAGCTGAGGCCCGCGCCATGCGCCCCGACACCGTGCGTAGCGGCATGCGCGACTGGCTGGACAGCTATGCCGGCGATCATCGCCACCCGCTCAACCAGCGGCTGCACGAGGTGTGCGTGCCGCTGATCCTGTGGAGCGCGATCGCGCTCCTGTGGACCGTGCCGGTCCCCGCGCTGCTGGGCCGCCCGGGCTTCTGGTCGGTCGCTGCGCAGGTGCTCGCCTTCGCGTGGTACTGGAAGCATTCGCGTCGGCTCGGCGGTGCGATGCTGGTGGCGTTCGCCCTGCTCGATTTGCTGACCGCGTGGCTGTTCGGCGAGCTGGGCGCGTCCACGCTGCGCTGGAGCGCCGTGGCCGTATTCGCGTTCGCATGGGTGGGCCAGTTCGTCGGTCATGCGATCGAGGGACGCCGCCCCAGCTTCCTTACCGATCTCTCCTATCTGCTGGTCGGCCCGGCCTGGCTGATGGACAAGCTGCTGCGTCGCCTGGGCCTGGGAGAAGAACCGGCATGAACACGCTTCTCGTCCTGGTGAGCAGCTTGTTGTGGTGGGTGCTCTACAGCAGCATCGGCGCGCTGTTCGTGGCCATCATCGTGTGGGGTGTGCTGCGCTGGATCGAGCGCAGCGCCGTGGTGTTCAACCGCACTTACCTGGCCTGCCTGCTGTGGATGCTGCTGGACGTCATCGTCGGCGGTGCCGCGCTGATGAAGCACGGGGCGCAGGCCGATCCGCGGGCGCTGTTGCAGACGTTTGGCTGGCGGGCGTTTCTGGTGCTCAACATGCTGGTGGGCGCGGGGTTGTTGTGGCGGCTGGTGCCGCGGGTGGATGCGCGGCGGATCAAGCCGACGAGTGCTTGTCTGGCGGTGGCGGTGGTGATGTTGGTGGGGTTTGGGGTGGCGACCAGTTTGTGGGCGTGAGGTTTTTGGTCTGGGGTTGATGGTGGTTGGGGATCTCTTCTCGCTTGCGCAAGCCACGCTTCGATTTGCCGCTGCGCCTCCCTGCTTCGTCATTCCGGCGTCGCCGCGTAGGTTGGGGTGAGCCGCAGGCGAACCCCAACGGGGCGCTTCGGATCACCGCTCCGACACCTACTTCGTCATTCCGGCGCAGGCCGGACGGAGCGCGTAGCGTGGAGAACGCCCGGAGGGCGGCCCCGAAGGGGCGAGCGGAGCGAGTCATC
>JABLTH010100823.1_pt1 | contig 10620 bp, 7 predicted proteins | sample 7875711 | NCBI WGS metagenome assembly JABLTH01 (sample SAMN14941262, study PRJNA633318) | bioreactor metagenome | isolation source: bioreactor | place: China | collected 2019-03-05 | reverse complement strand
TGAGGGGTGGGTGCTCGCGGGAGCTTCTCGGCTGCTGCTACACACGACACGGCTTGCAACGCCGCTGCTTCGCCCTCAGCTTGTCACTCTCCTCACTCCGCTTTCGGGCACCATGCGGGTCCGGCATGGCAGGACATTCCATGATTTTCCGTTGGTTCGAATCGCTGATCGATGCTTTCAAGGAACCCGAGGACGGCATGCCGCCGGCGTCGGTGTGGCGGTTCTATGTGTTCTACCTGCGGCAGGTGTGGCCGGTGTTTGCGGCGGCGATCGTGGTCGGTTTTGGCGTGGCCATCGTCGAGGTGGCGATGTTCGGCTTCATTGGCCGGATCGTCGACATGGCCAAGGGGGCGCCGGCGGTCGATTTCTTCCGTGCGCACGGTAACGAGTTGCTGTGGATGGGTGTCGTCACGCTCATCGCCCGGCCCGTACTGATCGGCTTGCACGACCTGCTGGTCAACCAGGCCATCGTGCCCAATCTGACCAGCCGGATCCGTTGGCAGAACCATCGCTACGTGATTCGCCAGAGCCTCGGTTTCTTCCAGAACGACTACGCGGGGCGCATCGCCAACCGCATCATGCAGACCGCCGGTTCGCTGCGCGAGTCCGCGGTGCAGATCGTGGACGCGATCTGGTACGTCACTATCTACACCGGCAGCGCGCTGGTGATGTTCGCGCATGCGGATCTGTGGCTGGCTGCGCCGCTGCTGGCGTGGCTGGCGATGTATGTGGTGACGCTGGCGTACTTCGTGCCGCGCACCAAGGAGCGTTCCTGGAAGCAGTCGGAGGCGCGCTCGCGGCTGATGGGGCGCATCGTCGACGGCTACAGCAACATCCTTACCCTCAAGCTGTTCGCGCACACGCGCCGCGAGGAGGCCTACGTGGCCGAGGCCATGGGCGAGCAGATCCAGCGCATGCGCGCGATGACCCGGCTGACCACCGCGATGGACGCCACCATCGCCACGCTCAACGGCTTCCTGATCGTGGGCACTTCCGCGCTGGCGATCTGGCTGTGGAGCCAGGGGCGCGTGACGGTGGGCGCGATCGCGCTCTCGACGGGGCTGGTGATCCGCATCCACAACATGTCCGGCTGGATCATGTGGGTGGTCAACGGCATCTTCGAAAACGTCGGCACCGTGCAGGACGGCATCGAGACGATTTCCAAGCCGCGCCAGGTGCAGGACAGCCCGGACGCCGTGCCATTGCAGGTCACGCAGGGCGGCGTGCGCTTCGAGGACATCCACTTCCACTACGGCAAGCAGGGCGGCGTGATCGCCGGTCTCGACCTGGTCGTGCGGCCGGGCGAGAAGATCGGGCTGGTCGGACCGTCCGGCGCCGGCAAGTCCACCCTGGTGAATGTGCTGTTGCGCCTGTACGACCTGGAGGGCGGGCACATCCTGATCGATGGGCAGGACATCGCGCGGGTGGAGCAGGAAAGCCTGCGTTCGCAGATCGGCGTGGTCACCCAGGACACGTCGCTGCTGCATCGCTCCATCCGCGACAACCTGCTCTACGGCCGTCCGGCCGCCACGGAGGACGAGATCCGCGAAGCCGTGCGCAAGGCGCGCGCGGACGAGTTCATCCTGCAGCTCACCGACGGCGAGGGCCGCCATGGCTACGACGCGCATGTGGGCGAACGCGGGGTAAAGCTCAGCGGCGGCCAGCGCCAGCGCATAGCGATCGCACGCGTGCTACTGAAGGACGCGCCGATCCTGATCCTGGACGAAGCCACTTCGGCGCTCGATTCGGAGGCCGAAGCGGCCATCCAGGACAGCCTGGAACTGCTGATGCGCGGCAAGACCGTCATCGCCGTTGCGCACAGGCTTTCCACCATCGCGCGGATGGACCGCCTGGTGGTGATGGACAAGGGGAAGATCGTGGAGACCGGCACGCACGCCGAGCTGATCGCCCATGGGGGCCTCTATGCACGCCTGTGGAAACGCCAGACGGGCGGGTTCGCGGCGGCGGAGGACGAAGCTGCAACCGCCGTGACCTGACGAGGGAGTCGGGGTGGCCGGCCCCGTGCCACACCCCTTCTGTGAGTTGCCGCATGTTTCCGTAAGCCGGCGCTACCGTTCGTCGGCTTTTTCATACCGTCAGCCCCGCGAAAGCTTGTCGCAAATAGTTACGCTTCGTAAGCTCAACGACAGTTTTCAGGGGTGGCCCGATGCGGACCAAGGCGCGGCAGCGAGGCGTTTCGCTGATCGAAGTATTGATGGCGGTTCTGATCTTCAGCGTCGGCCTGATCGGCCTGGCCGGCCTGCTGGTGATGGCGACGCGTTCCAACCACGCGGCCTACCTGCGTACTCAGGTCACTTTCCTGGCCGGCAATATGGCCGATCGCATGCGCGCCAATCCGATCGGCTTGTGGACCGGCGCCTATGACGGCGAGGCGAAGGCGGACGGCTCGGCCAAGGCCTGTACCAAGGCAGCGCCCTGCACACCGGCCGAGGTGGCCGCGCGCGACAAGTCGGCATGGGCCACGCTGCTTGCCACCGCGGTGCCGGACGCCAAGGCCAGCATCCGCTGCGACCGCGATGCGGCGGGCTTCGCGCTGTCGGCCGACCAGATCAACATGCGGCCGCCGTTCGGCGGCAACTGCTCGATGACCGTGCAATGGACCGAACGCGGGGCGGGCGACAAAGACCACAGCGCCGCGGCCACGCAGACCTTCGCCTGGGTGTTCCAGCCATGAGCGGCGGATCCGCACGGCTGCCGCGCGCCCAGGCCGGCCTCACCCTGATCGAACTGATGGTCGCGATGGTGCTCGGCCTCGTCGTCGCCGCCGGCATCATCTCGGTGTTCCTTTCCACGTCCAGCAGCCACCGCATTCAGAGCCAGATGGCGCGGCTGCAGGAAGATGGACGCTTCGCCGTCACCCGCCTCGTGCAGGACCTGCGCATGGCCAACGCGCAGTACTGCACGCATTCCGGTGGCGTGAACGGCCAGGGCGGCGGCATCTACCTGTCGCAGCTGCGGGCACCGACGGTGCAGGCCAACGGGCTCGCCGAGACCCTGGCCGATCTCACGACTCATTGGGGCAGCAGCCCTTATCCCGACCGGCCCGGCAGCCCCTACAGCTTTCCCTCCTTCCTCTCGATGCGCGGCTACCAGTGCGACAAGACCTCGTGCGTGCCGGAGGCGCCCGACAGCCTGCCGTCGCCCGGCAAGGGCGCCGGCAAACGCGTGGCCGGCTCTGCCGTGCTGACATTGCGCTATCTCGATGCTGCGGGTGGCTGGGCGCTCGGCGGCGCCAGTACGGTGAGCGGCGCGGCAGACGGCTCGCTGCACCACGTCGCGGTGACGCCGGGGCAGGGCGAACCGGCGATTGCCGACGTCTACAAAGCCGGCGACCTGATGATGCTGGCGGACTGTTCCAACAGCCAGATCTTCTCGGCCAACCTGCAGGGCAATGCGTTCTATCCGGACGCGCCGAGCACGGGCCTCAACCTGGCCATGCCGGTGGCGCAGCAGCCCTTGTCCGCGCCGCGCCTGTTCGACTTCAACCGCGACTTCCACACCGTCACCTATTACCTGCAGGTGGTGGATCTGGGCGATGGCGCCACCACGGGCGCGCTGATGCGCCGCGACAATGGCGAAACCAGCGAAATGGTGCGCGGCGTGGAGCGGCTGGATGTCCTCTACGGCGTGGAGGACGCGAACGGCGGCACGCGCTACCTCTCGGCCGCCGAGGTCGACGATCGCGCGGGCGACAGCATCGCCTGCCCGCCGGGGCCGCCGAATCCGCTGGGCACCGACTATGGCTGCCTGTGGCGTGCGGTGAAAAGCATCGAGGTGCACGTGCTGATGAGCGGGCAGCAGGTGCACGGCACGCTCAGCGCGAACGAACAGCGCTACGCCTACAGCATCGACGGCGATACCGCGCCGAAGGCGCCCGATGACGCAGCGCGGGCGGTCACGCCGGCCGACCAGGGCTTCGACAACCGCCTGCTGCGCCGCGAGTTCAACGCACTGGTGTCGGTGCGCACCTACAACCCCTGAAGGCATCGGCGCCCAGGGGCGCCTGCGCCGATCTCCAAGGAGTGACCGATGGCGATATCGCCCCAGCCGCGACCGAACGGCACTGCCCGCCAGCAACGCGGCGTGGTGCTGGTAGTCGCGCTGATCTTCCTGCTGCTGCTCACCATGCTCGCGCTGAGCGCCTCCGGCCATTCGCTGTTGCAGGAGCGCATGGCCGGCGGCCTGCGCAATGCGCAGCAGGCGGAACTGGCGGCCGAGACCGCGCTGCGCGGCGCCGAATGGCGGCTGTGGAAAGCGGCCGGCGTGGGACCGATCAACTGCGGCACCTCCTTGATCACCGACTGCTACCTCTACGACCCGGCCCATCCCATCGACGACGTGCGGGACTTCCGCGGCAAGGGCGGCTGGGTGACCAAGGGCGCCACCGAGTACAAGGGCAGCGACGGTAGCCAGGACTACACCACGCTCAGCGGCAGCGGCCTGGACGACGCGGCGCGCAAGGTCGCGGTCCTGGCCAGGAATCCGTTCTACATCATCGAAGACCTCGGGCCCGAAGTGCCGCCCGGCGTCGGTACGGCGCATGAGTCCGGCGTCACCAGCAGCAACGCGACCGGGCCGACCAACACCGGGCGCCACATCTATCGCATCACCGCGCGTGCGACCGGCGGCAACGAGAACGTCGTGCGCGTGGTGGAAAGCACGGTCGCCGCGAAAGGCAACTGAGTTCCTGGGGGAATCCGATGAACAAGCGCGACACGACGGGCATGCGCGGCCGGGCCGCAGCCGCTGGGCTGTTCCTGGGCCTGGCGGCCGGTTATTCCGCCGTCTCCATGGCCGGCACGGTGGAGCTGAGTCCGGGCCCGCCCGCCGCGACGGTGACGGTGGCGCCGAACCTGGTGCTGACCCTGGACGACTCCGGCTCGATGAACTGGCATCACATGCCGGATCGCCGTCCGTACGACAACAATTACTGGATCGATTCCCGCACGGACCAGCAGCAGGACGCCACTACCAACCGCACCTTCCCGAGCAGCGGAGGCCCCTTCCTGTGCGCCGGCGTGATCACCCCCGGTGTGACCGATCCCGCCGATCCGCGCTCCTGGAGCATGAATGGCGTCTACTACAACCCGAACAATACGTATCTGCCGCCGAAGAAGGCGAATGGCAGCTCGATGCCGGATGCCTCCTTCGCCGCGGCTTGGGACAACGGCATTCTCGCCAACCGCTCCAAGAACCCCACGAGCTCCACCCAGCGCAACCTCGGCAAGTACGATTTCTGCGGCCACGGCGCAGCCGGCTATTACCGGTATACGCGAGCGGCCAGCACCTTGCCGGTAGATACCGCGACGGGGCGACTGAGCGGCACTGCGATCAAGAACCTGTTCGCCAACAACACCGGCGACTGGACGTGGGTGGCGATCAGCACGGACGCCGAGAAGAAGAACTTCGCCAATTGGGTCTCCTACTACCGCACCCGCACGATGGCGGCAGTGAGCTCCATGTCGCTTGCGATCGATCCGCTCAAGGACAACGTGCGAGTGACCTGGCAGAACATCAACGCCAACCAGCTCGCGAACGACAAGAAGATCTACAAGTTCGTCGACGGCACGGCGACCAACGACGTGCGCAGCAAGTTCTACGACTGGCTGTTCGCCACGCCGGCCACCGGCGGCACGCCGAACCGGTCCGCGGCCAAGCGCGTGGGCGAGTACTTCACCAATCGCAGTGGCGCCGACGACAGCAATCCCTATTGGGACCGCGACGTTAACAAGGAGCTGATCTGCCGGAAGAACTTCCATATTCAGATGACCGACGGCCTGTGGAACGGCGACGACGGCATCGGGGCGCCGGCTCAGACGGACACGAAGAACACCACCGTGCCCGATGGCCGCGCGTTTTCCACTTCCGATCCGGAAAGCAAGGTGATCTGGAACGAGGGTTCGACCAGTCCGGTCACGATGGCCGACATCGCGTTCCACTATTGGGCCAACGATCTGCAGAAGCAGCTCGCCAACAGCACCACCAGCCTGTTCGGCAAGGAAGCCAATCGCCGCAAGGTGCCGGTAAACATCGTCGACCAGTCCACCAGCCTGTTCGGCAAGCCGCTGGACAAGGATGCCGATCCGCTCACCAACAAAGAGATCTACTGGAACCCGGCCAACGACCCGGCGAGCTGGCCGCACCTGGTGCAGTACATGATCGGCTTCGGTGCGTCGGGCACGCTGCTCAACAACGACGCCACTTACGCCAAGCTGCGCAAAGGCGACATCGCCTGGCCCGTGCCGGCCGAGGGCACCGACGACGGCCGCAAGATCGACGACATGTGGCACGCGGCGATCAACAGTCGCGGCAAGTTCTTCGCGGCGAGCAGCCCGTCGGCGCTGGTCGAGGCGGTGAACAAGATCATTTCCAGCATCCTGCTGCAGTCCACCACGCCGATGGCCGGCGGCTTGAATTCCGCCGTCCTCACCGCTCACTCGGTGACTTACCAGGCCGGCTTCGAGCCGCAGTCCTGGAGCGGCTCGCTCAAGGCCTTCGCGATCGGTTCCAACGGCGCGATCGGTACCGCGGCGCTGTGGGATGCGCGCGACCGGTTGGATACGCGGGCCGCGGCAGGCGATTCACGCGTGATTCTCACCAGTACCGACGTAGGCGCCGGCCACGGCGCCGCGTTCACCTGGGCGAAGGCGGGCGCCGCGCTGACGGCGGTGGATCCCGACTTCGACGCCGAGAGCACCGGCGCCGACCGCCTGGCGTGGCTGCGCGGAACCCAGAGCAAGGACGGCACGGTCTTTCGGCAGCGCCGCTCGGTGTTCGGCGCCGTGATCAACGCGCAGACCGTCTATGTGGCGGCGCCGACTGGCGGCTACCTGGACAACTGGCCGGCCGACTCGCCGGAGGCCGATGGCGTGGCCGACGGCAAGAGCTACGAGAAATTCCGCGCCGACCATCTCAAGCGCGCGCCCACGCTCTACGTGGCGGCGAACGACGGCATGTTGCACGCCTTCGACGTCACCATCGCCACGACACCCGCGGACAGCGTCGATGTGACGCCGAACCCCGGCGCCGAGCGCTGGGCCTACGTGCCTTACTCGGCATACGAGCGCCTGCGGGGATGGTCTTCGCTGACCGATTTCAGCTTCATGCCGTCGGTCGACGGTACGCCGGTGAGCCGTGACGTGTATTTCGACGAAGGCGACAGCGTCGGCTGGCATACGATCCTGGTCGGTGGCCTGCGCCTGGGCGGGCGGGGCGTGTATGCGCTGGATATCACCGAAGCGGCCTCGACCGAGGGCAGCACCTCGGGCAAGACGATGGGGCCGGCGCAGCGGGTGCTGTGGGAGTTCAACCACACCAGCGACGGTGGTGCGAATCTCGCCTACACCTTCGGGCGTCCGAACATCGGCCGTCTTGCCAACGGCAAGTGGGTGGTGCTGGTGACGGGCGGCTATTTTCCGGAGGGCAGCACGGACAACGCGGCGAAGAACACCTTCAGTTCGCTGTTCGTGCTCGATGCGCGCACCGGCGCGCTGCTCGCCGAGTTGAAGACGCCGACCACGGTCGGCGGCGGCACGGTGGAAAGCTATGGCCTGACCACGGCGGTGCTGGGCGATTACAACAACGACCAGGTCGACGACGTGGCATTCGCCGGCGACCTGCGCGGCAATGTCTGGCGTTTCGATCTCAGCGACGCGTCGCCGGCCAAGTGGAAAGCCGAGCTGTTCTTCCGACCCGAGCATCCGGGCGACCGCCCGGTGACGGTGATGCCGCGCCTGTTTCCCACGCCCGGCGTCAGCGGCTTCACCGTCGTGTTCGGCACCGGCAAATACCTCGGCGGCTCGGACAACAAAGTGGACGACAACACTCGCGTGCAGGCGGTGTACGGCATCCGCGACAGTGCCAAGGCGGGCCAGACGGTGGTAGTCGAAGGCAGTACCGACACGCCCCTGCTGAAACAGCAGCTCGTCGAGGTCGATGGCGTGCGCGGCCTCACCACCCGGACCATGCCCGCGACCATCGGCAGCAAGACGCCGCGCGGCTGGCAGATCGACCTGGACGTCGCCGCCGCGAAAGGCGAGCGCGTGGTGGTCGACGCGACGGCCTTGTTCGACTCGGGACGGGCCATCATCACCACGCTCAGTCCGCAGACCAACGACCCCTGCGATCCGGCCCCGAGAGGCGCGCTGATGGTGATCGACGCGTCGACCGGCGGAGCCGCCCAGGGCGTGGACTTCGGCAACGTCGCCGGCTGGCCGGCCGGCTACACCCAGGCAGGCGCGCGCGTCACGAATCCGCCGACGGGCGGCTTCCTGCCCGCCACGGTGACGATGGGCGGCGGCCAGGTCTACGTGCCCGGCGTGTCGATCGAAAAAGATCCCAGCAAGACGTTCTCGTTCGGCGACACCGTGTGGCGCCGGCGTTCATGGAGGGCCCTGGTCAATGGCAACTGATCTCCGGTGCCGCACACGCGGCTTCACGCTCGTCGAACTGCTGGTAGTGGTGGCGATCATCGCCATCCTGGCCTCGCTGGCCGTCCCCGCCTACGGTCGCTACGCCTATCGGGCGCGCCGTGCGGAGGGCAAGGAGCTGCTGCTGCGCATTGCCAATGCGCAGGAGCGCTACTACGCCACCTACAACCGCTACGGCAAGCTGACCGACATCGGCTATGCCGATCCCGCGTTCTCGGAGAAAGGGTATTACCAGGTCACCGTGGCCTTGCCGGCCGGGACCGCCCCGCAGTCCTTCAGCGCGACGGCGACGCCGGTTCTCGCGCAGGCGAAGGACGCGTGCGGCGCGCTGGTGCTGGACAGTACCGGCAGCAAGACGCCGCTCGCCTCGAACGCTTCGGCCAACAGCAATGGAGCCTGCTGGTGAAGCGCGCGCGGCAGGTCGGCGTGACCCTGGTCGAGCTGATGATCACCTTGTTCGTGCTGGCGATCCTCACGGCGGTGGCGATGCCCAGCTTCAGCGATGCGATGCGCCGCGGCGAGGTCCGCACGGCGACCGGCGCCCTGGCCGCCAGCTTCGCGTATGCGCGTAGCGAGGCGGTGACGCGTGGCAGCTTCGTGTCGGTCTGCCCGAGCTCCACCGGCGATGCCTGTTCGGACAGCGCATCGTACGAGGAGGGCTGGATCGTCTACGCCTATCCGCCCGGCACGGACGGCGCCGACCAGGACTACGACAAGAGCAACGAGGACTTCGCCCTGTTGCGACGGGTCGATGCCCTAGGCGGTGTGGCGGTGGCGGCGGCTGACACCGGCGTGATCACGTTCGGCCAGCAGGGCCAGCTGGTGCGCAAGCCGGTGGCCGGCAAGGCGCCGGTGCGGGTGGCCGTGTGCGCAAAGGGGCGCGGCGGTCATCCGGCGAATACGGACGCGGCGCCGGGATCGCTGGTCGAGTTGGAAGGCGGTGGCGGCAGTCACGCCACCGCACTGAAAGCCGGCGCAGGTTGCACGCCGGACTAGCGATGCCCTTCACGCGCTAGTCGTCCATCCGATCCTGCAAGCCGGAGTGGCGCAGGGTCACATGCCTGACCGCGTACGCGACGCGCGCATCCGCGCCGGCCAGCATGAAGCGCCGGCGCGCGCGCGTGATCCCGGTGTACAGCAGTTCGCGGGTGAGCACGCCGTTGTCCTGGTCGGGCAGCACCAGCGCGGTGTGCTCGAACTCGGAGCCTTGCGACTTGTGCACCGTCATGGCGTAGACCGTCTCCAACTCGCCCAGGCGCGAGGGTAGTACGAAGCGGATGCGGCCGGCCGGCTCTCCGTCCGCGCCGGCGGCGAGGAAGGCGACGCGCAGGCGCGGCTCGCCGTCTTCGCTGGGCACGCGCAACGCGATGCCGACGTCGCCCTTCATCAGGCCCAGGTTGTAGTCGTTGCGCGTGACCAGCACCGGGCGGCCTTCGTACCAGTGATGCACGGGATCGATCAGGCGCGCGCGTTGCAGGATGTCCTCGATCTGCCGGTTCAGCCCCTCGGTGCCGTAAGGACCGCGGCGTAGCGCGCACAACAGCTGGAAGCGGCCGAAGGCTTCCAGCACCCGATGCGCCCAGTTCGCGTGGGCGCCGTCACCCGCCGCGGCAGCGGGACGTTCGCGTTGCAGCAGTTCCAGATAGCCGCGATAGCCGGCGGGCGTATCCACCTCGCCTGCGAAACGTTCGGCGCCGCCATGCAGCACCAGCTCGGCGAGATCGGCGGAGGTGGCCGCGCGGGCGATCCAGGCGACGTCCGGCTGGGTCGACGCGAACAGCGCGCGCACGCCTTCCATGTCGCCGGCATTCACCGCCTGCGCCAGCCTGCCGATGCCGCTGTCGGCGCCGAAGCGGTGACTGTGCCGCAGCATCACCACCTGCTGGTCGAGGGCGCGGGCGTCGGCGGCAGTCCATGCGGTGAGGTCGTCGCCGGCTACCGTGCGCAGCCACGCCGCGGTGTCTTCACTGTAGTGACCCGCCTCGGCGCGCCGGCACAGATCGCCGAGCACGGCGCCGGCCTCCACCGAGGACAGCTGGTCCTTGTCGCCGAGCAGCACCAGGCGGGCGCCGGGCGGCAGCGCGGCGAGCACGGCGGACATCATTTCCAGGTCCACCATCGAGGCCTCGTCGATCACCAGCACGTCCAGCGGCAGCGGGTGCGCCGCGTC
>JABLTH010086865.1_pt1 | contig 10621 bp, 8 predicted proteins | sample 7875711 | NCBI WGS metagenome assembly JABLTH01 (sample SAMN14941262, study PRJNA633318) | bioreactor metagenome | isolation source: bioreactor | place: China | collected 2019-03-05 | reverse complement strand
GCGCGGGCAGGTGAGCGGGCAGGTGAGCGGGCAGGCGCCGGCCTCCACACCCGCAGCCCTGCGCGTGACCGTGCTGACGGACACCGTGGACGGGCTCATGCGCGCGCTGCCGCCGCCGGCCGGCTGGCTGTCGCCCGCCGAGCTGGTCCGCTTTGCCGCCCTGTCGGCCGGCCGGCGCCGCGCGCAGTTCGTCGCCGGCCGCTGGCTGGCGCGCCAGGCGCTGGCCCGGGCCATGGGCGGCGGCTGGGGCGACTGGACCCTGTCGGCGGGAGGCGAGGGCCCGCCGCTGGCGAGCGGGCCGTATCCGGCCTGGATTTCGCTCTCGCATTCGGCCGACCGCGTGGCCTGTGCGGTGGCCGCCGCGCCGGTCGGCCTGGACCTGGAAGCGATCCGGACGCGCCGCGGCCTGGCCGCGCTGGCCGAGGCCACCAGCAGCGCCGCCGAACGCGCTGCGCTGCCCGACCTGGTGCGCGCGGAGGCGGACGAGCCGGCACGGCTGCTGGCCTTCCTGCACGCCTGGACCCTCAAGGAAGCCTGGCTCAAGCGCAACGGTGGCAACCTGTTCGCCGCCATGCTCGGCCGCGAGGCCACGCTGCGCGCCGTGTCCGCCGCGCAGGCCGATGCCTGCACCTGGGTCGCCCATGGCGCGGTGTTCGCCCTGAGCAGCGGCGGGCCGGCACAGGTGGATGGCGCCGCCGCGCGGACGCTGCGCCACTGGTGCCAGCAGTCGCCGGCCGGCGCGCAGGATGGCGGCAACTGAGGCCTGCGCCGGCGGCGCTGAGCCCGCTTCAGAAGCTCCAGAAGTCTCAGAAGCGGTAACGGGCGCTGAGCGTCAGGCTCTGCTTCACATGCTCGGGCTGGGCCACCGTCCCGACCGGGCGTCCGCCGATGGACGCCGTGACCGGCTCGCTCCGGCCCACGCGGATCCAGTCCGCTTGCGCACGCAACTCCAGCGACGGCAGCCCGGCCGGACGCCAGGCAATGCCGAAGCGTACGCCGGTGGAGGCGCGGGTTTGGAAGTTGGCCTCGTCCAGCACACCGGAGAAGCCCACGTGCAGGCGCTCTGGTGTGGAGAAGACCACCGCGGCATCGGCCGACAGCCGGCCCGGGCCGAAATGCCATGTGGTTTCGCCGCCCAGCAGCAGGCGCGTCGAGGTCGAGCGTTCCTGCAGGCCGGCCACGGTGGCGTTGCCACGGATGTCGCGGTTCCAGCGCTCCCACTCGACGGCAGCCTGGGCGGCCAGCCAGGGGGTGAACGCGTAGCGCGCGCCGGAGCGCAGCCGCAGGAACTGCGTGCCGGTGGAGGAGCCGTAAGGCTGTCCGGACTGCGTGCTGCCCACGTAGTCCAGCGTGCCGCCGTAGAAATCGGCTTCGCCGAACAAGGTCCAGTCCTGCCAGGCATAGCCGAGCCGGGCCTCGACGCCGGGCAACCAACCCAGCTCGCGCACGGTGCGGTTGCCGGCAGTGTTGTACTCCGACACCGACTGATAGCGTGCGCCGGCGCCGAAGGCGTTATCCCATGCCGCGGCGGCTGGCGTCGCCCATGCCGAAACGGCCGTGGCGCAAGCCGCGACGGCCGGAAAGAATCTCTTGCGCTTCATGGCGGTCAAGGACCGTCAGGGGCACGGGCCGCTGACGGCATTCCTTCGTTTCTTAGATGCTTGCCGCGAGCGCAGCCCAGGTGATGGTGACCTGGTGCGTCACGTTGCCGTCGCCCTTCGCGCTGTAGACGAGGTTCACGGAGTTCTTGTCGACGGCCTTCAGCGTCACCGTGGCGCCATCGACACCGGTGAACGTCGCGCTGCCGGTGGATGGGTTCTCGCCGCTCGCGGCCACGAAGCTGGTCTGCGTACCGATGGTGCCAGAGAAGTTGCCGATGGTGGCAGCGTTGCCGGACAGGACATAGTCGGCGCGGCTGGTCAGCTTCGTGCCTTCCTGCGTCCAGTTGCCGCGCAGGCCTTGCACGGTGCGCGACGAGCGCAGCGTGCCGGAACGGTTCAGGGCCAGGCTGAGGTTCGTGTTGGTGAGGTCGAGCGAGCGCTTCGAGGCGGTCTGGTTCAGGCTGATCGTCAGGTCGCCGTTCGCCACTGCGCTGTCCGAGCCGGACGCCACGCTCAGATTGCGGTACTGCACGCCGAGCGCGCCCGACCAAGTGGCATTGGCGCCCGGCTGGCCGTTGAGGCTGTTCACCGTCACGGTTGCGCCGCCGTGGATCATCGCACCGGACTCCACGCACTGGTTGGCGGTTACCGTAACCCGGTCGCCTGCCCTCAGCTTGCCTTGGGGATCGGAGTAGGACACCGTGGCCGTGACGGACCCGCCGCCGGCGCATGGCGCGGTATTGGTCTGCTCGACCCCCATGGCGAGGTTGCCCGCCGGATTCTGCAGGGCGCGATAGAGAAGATTCAGCGAGGCATCGGCCAGGCCGACGTCGCCGGTCTGCACGCTGACGCCCGAAACGATCTGGCCGACCAGCAGTGCGGACTGGCCCAGCGCGCTGGTCGCCGAATAGGCATGCGCGGCAATGATCTGGTAGTTGTCCTTGGTGATCTGGGGGCCCGCTGGCGCAGGCTGTTGCGTGGCGCCGGTGTTGCCACCGCCGTCGCCGCCGCCACCGCAGCCGGCAAGGGCGAAGGTCAGGCAGAAAGCGGACACGGCGGTTCCCTTCATGAGGAATGTCATGATTTTCGGAAATTGAACCGAAACAGCATGGATGGCGCGCCCTCTACTAGCCGAGGGGCGCGTAGAAAATGCGTGCGCAAGCAGCGGGGATCGGTTTTCTGTTTATTTTCAAGCTGCCGGAAATCCGGCAGTCTTCCCTGGATATCTGTTTTATTTACAGCCAGCCGGTCCCGGCGTGAAGCGCGGAAGCAGGCGGATCGCGACAGGATCCCGCGCTTTGTCGTCAGGATTGGCCGAAGGATTCTATGCTTTCATTTTCCTTTCAATACACCCTACCTAAGCAGGGGAGGGGGACGAACCCGGCTTCGGTTTCGGCTTCTGAGGCCGCTCCACGATCCATTTCCACGGCGGCCGCCCGGCGTTAATCCGCATCAGCGGCGGAATAGCGGAGTAAATCGACTTCATTGTTTTGTGCGCGCGCCGTTGCGCCTGGCGGGCATCGAGGCCCAGGCAGGGCCTCAGGCGAACATCGCCGCGATCACGCCGCCCATCTCATGGCGCCGGCTCGCCGGCATGCGCGTGGTGGCGGAGACGATGCTGATGGCCGCATCCGGCCCCATCGGCGGTGGCAGCACGTAGCCGATGCCCGCCACGCCTTCGGCACCGGCCAGCGCGTAGCCCAGCCGGCGGCAGCGCTCGACGCCGCGCTGCAGCTTGAGCAGGCTCAGTCCGCCGGCCTCGTACTCGCCGCGGTGGCGGGCGAAGTGCGCGGCGATCTCGCTGTTGTCCAGCCCGGCCAGCAAGGCCATGCTGCCGGTGCCCTGGCCCAGCAGGCGCGAACTGCCGGTCAGCATGTGGAAGGACTTGATGCGGTGGCTGCCTTCCTCGGTGTGCAGGCAGTGGCCGTGGTCGCCCAGGCGGGCGATCAGGAATACGGTGTCGCCGGTCAGGCGGGCCAGAGCCTTCATCTTCACCACCAGGGCGCTGTCGGCTGCGGTGCGGTTCAGTGCGCGCAGGCCCAGTGCCATCGCCGCCGGGCCGAGGTGGTAGCGCTTGCCGGCGGCTTCGCGCTCCACCTGGCCGGCGCTTTCGAGGAAACGCACCATGCGGTGCGCCGTGGTGCGGTCGATGCCGGCCAGTGCCGCCAGGTCGGGGAGCGCCAGGCCCGTGCCGTTGTGCGCGGCAAGCAACTCCAGCAAGGTGAAGACGCGCGCCAGGCTTTGCACGCCCGGGCGGGCAGGGAGGGCGGGGAGGGGGCTGGCGCTCATCGGGGTGCGTAATGGTGACGTAATGGTGACGCAATGGCGACGCAATGGCGACGCAATGGCGACGTGATGGTGACGTGATGCCGTGGCGAGGCGGGCGGCCGGAGCATCCGGTGCTCCGGCGGATCCGGCACGTTCGCGCGTTTGTGCACATTATGCACAAAGACCGGTTTTCCAGTTGTGAGCGGGACGGCCATGGTTTGCAATCGCTCCATCACGGAACCACCCCCTGTGCCATGACTCCCATCGAATCCCGCCTCGACCCGGCATCCGCCGCCTTCGCCACGCAGCGCAGCGGCATGGCCGCGCTGATCGAGCAGATGCAGGTGCTCGAGCGCCGCGCCAGCGATGCCTCGGAGCGCGCCCGCCCGGCCTTCGCCAAGCGCGGGGCGCTGCTGCCGCGCGAACGCCTGGCGCGCCTGCTCGATCCCGGCTCGCCTTACCTCGCGCTGGCCAAGCTGGCCGGCTACGGCATGGATGATCCCGACCACGCGACCTCCATCCCCGGCGGCTCGCTGCTGGCCGGCATCGGCTTTGTCAGCGGCGTGCGCTGCATGGTGGTGGTGACCGACTCCGGTATCGACGCGGGCGCCATGACCGAGGGCGGCAACCTGAAGATGATGCGCTGCCAGGAGATCGCGCTGGAAAACCGGCTGCCCTTCGTCCACCTGGTGGAGTCGGCCGGCGCCAACCTGCGCAAGTACCGTGTCGACAAGTTCATCCGCGGCGGCGCCATCTTCTACAACCTGGCGCGGCTGTCGGCCGCCGGCCTGCCGGTGATCACCGTGGTGCACGGCTCGTCCACCGCGGGCGGGGCGTACATGCCGGGCCTGTCCGACTACGTGGTGATGGTGCGCCAGCGCGCGCGCGCCTTCCTGGCCGGGCCGCCGCTGCTGAAGGCCGCCACCGGCGAGATCGCCACCGACGAGGAGCTGGGCGGGGCCGACATGCATGGCGGCATCAGCGGCCTCGCCGAGTACCTGGCCGAGGACGACGAACATGCGATCGCCATGGCGCGCGACGTGATGGCCAGCCTGGACTGGGCCGATGCGGGCGTGCCGGCCGCGCAGCCGGCACGGCCGCCGCGCCTCGATGCCGACGAACTGCTCGGCGTGATGACGCTGGACATCAAGCGGCCGGTCGACATGGTGGAAGTGATCGGGCGCCTGGTCGACGATTCCGCCTGGCTGCCCTTCAAGCCGGACTACGGTCCGGCCACTGTATGCGGCCACGCGCGTATCGAGGGCCATGCGGTGGGCTTCATCACCAACAACGGGCCGATCGATCCGGCCGGCGCCACCAAGGCCGCCCAGTTCATCCAGGCCTGCAACCAGTCCGGCACCCCCATCGTCTTCCTGCAGAACACCACCGGCTTCATCGTCGGCCGGGCCTCGGAGGAGGCCGGCATGATCAAGCACGGCTCGAAGATGATCCAGGCCCTGTCCAACTCCAAGGTGCCGCAGATCACGCTGTACTGCGGCGCGTCCTATGGCGCCGGCAATTTCGGCATGTGCGGACGCGGCTTCCGCCCGCGCTTCTGCTTCTCGTGGCCGAATGCACGCACCGCGGTGATGGGCGGGGAACAGGCGGCGATGACGCTGGAGATCGTCGCGCGCCAGCAGGCCGAGCGCAAGGGCGCGGCGGTCGACGAAGCGCGCCTGGCGCAGCAGACCGCGGAGATCGTCGCCAACTTCGAGCGCCAGGCCAGTGCCTTCGTCACCAGCGGGCTGCTGCTGGACGACGGCGTGATCGATCCGCGCGACACGCGTGCCGTGCTGGCCTTCGTGCTGGCCACGGCGCGCGAGGCGCAGGCGCGCGCGCTGCGGCCGGTGCAGTTCGGCGTGGCGCGCTTCTGAGGCGAGTTTCCGGGGCGCGTGATCGAAGCGAGCGCGGCGCGGGTTCGCTCCCCTCTCCCGCATGCGGGAGAGGGGCCGGGGGAGAGGGCAGGCGCCTGCATGGAGCGAGCGGGGTCATTCCAGCGCATGCCAGCCCTCTCCCCCGGCCTTGCCGCCACGACGCCCGGGAGCCGCCCCGTACGACACAACCGATCCCACCAGATCCGACCAGACCACAGCAGTTCAGGAGACAAGTGATGCTCTACACCGAAGACCACCGCAACATCATGGACAGCATCCGCCGCTTCGTCTCGGCGGAGATCGATCCGCACGTCGACGAATGGGAGGCCGCCGAGATCTTCCCCGCCCACGCCCTGTTCAAGCAGATGGGCGAGCTCGGCTTCCTCGGCATCACCAAGCCGGTCGAGTACGGCGGCCTGGGACTGGACTTCTCCTACGCGGTCGCCGCCGCCGAGGCGCTCGGCCATATCCGCGCGCAGGGCATCGGCATGGGCATCGGCGTGCAGACCGACATGGCCACGCCGGCGCTGGCAGCCTTCGGCTCGGACGCGCTCAAGCGCGAGTTCCTGGCGCCGGCCATCGCCGGCGAAATGGTGGTGTCGATCGGGGTGTCGGAGGCGGGCGCCGGCTCCGACGTGGCCTCGCTGAAGACGCGCGCGCGCCGCGATGGCGACGACTACGTGATCAGCGGCTCCAAGATGTGGATCACCAACGGCACCCAGGCCGACTGGATCTGCCTGCTGTGCAACACCTCCGACGGTCCGGTGCACAAGAACAAGTCGCTGATCATCGTGCCGCTGCGGGAGGGCGGCAAGCGCGCGCGCGGCGTCGAGGTGCAGAAGATCAAGAAGTTCGGCATGTGGAGCTCGGACACCGCGCAGATCTTCTTCGACGAGGTGCGGGTGCCTGCGCGCAACCGCATCGGCGAGGAGGGCATGGGTTTCATCTACCAGATGAAGCAGTTCCAGGAGGAGCGCCTGAACGGCGCCGCGCGGCGGCTCGCCGCCGGCTGGCTGATCGAGGAGACCGCCGCCTACCTGCGCCAGCGCAACGCCTTCGGCAAGCCGCTGCTGGACAACCAGTTCATCCAGTTCAAGCTGGCCGAGCTGAAGACCGAGCTGGAGGCCCTGCGCGCGCTGGTCTACATGGCCACGCAGACCTATATCGACGGCGGCGACGTGGTCGAGCTGGCCTCGATGGCCAAGCTCAAGGCCGGCCGCGTATCGCGCGAGATCGCCGACTGGTGCATGCAGTTCCAGGGCGGCATGGGCTACACCTGGGACAACCCGGTCTCGCGCGCCTACCGCGACTTCCGCCTGGGCTCGATCGGCGGCGGCGCCGACGAGGTCATGCTGACCGTGATCGCCAAGCAGATGGGGTTGATGGCGCGCGGCTGAGCGTGCCGCACGGCCGCCAGGGCCGGGCCATCGCCTTACCTTGGCAAGGCAGCACCCGCTGCCGATCGCCAATCACCAAACGCCAATCACCTTTCGTCAATCGCCATGCCCTACGACGCCGCACAAGCACCGGTCATCGTCCGCCGCTACCAGGACGTGCTCTTCGTCACGCTGAACCGCCCCGCCACGCGCAACGCGCTGGCGCCGGAGGTGGTGGACGAGCTGGCCGCGGCGGTCGACGCGGCGCGCCGCGATACCTCGCTGCGGGCGCTGGTGCTGCGCGGCGCCCAGGGCTTCTTCTGCGCCGGCGGCAACGTGGGCAACTTCCAGGCGCGCCTGGCGGCCGCGCCGGGGCTCGATGACCCCGTGGCCGCGCGCAATCGCCTGTTCGGCCATTTCATGCAGGCCTTGGCCGAACTGCCGCTGCCGGTGATCGCGGTGGTGGAGGGCGCGGCCATGGGCGGTGGCATGGGCCTGGCCTGTGCGGCTGACGTGGTACTGGCCACGCAGGACGCGCGCTTCGCGCTGAGCGAGACCTCGCTCGGCATCATCGCCGCCCAGATCGCCCCCTTCGTGGTGGCGCGGCTGGGTGCGCGCGTCACGCGCCGCCTGGGCCTGACGGGCGAGCGCGTCAGCGGCGAGGCGGCGCGCGCGCTCGGCGTGGTCGACGAACTGGCCGTGGACAGCGCCGCGCTCGACGCGCTGCTGGCACGCTGGCTGACGCAGCTGTGCCGCTGCGCGCCCCATGCCAATCGCGCCTTCAAGCAACTGGTGCCGCGCTGCGGCGCGGAGCCGCTGCCCGGCCTGCTGGACGACGCGGCGCGCGTGTTTGCCGAGTGCATGCGCGACGAGGGCGCCGAAGGCGTGCAGGCCTTCCGCGACAAGCGCGATGCCGCCTGGGTCGCGCACTTCGATGCCGATGCCGTGCGCGCCGCGCAAGCGCCGGCCGTGCTGCCGCACTGACGCACCGATGCACTGACGTTCTGATGCGAGAACGGGCCCCGGCCGGCCCGACCGCTTTCTTACCGGATCCAAGCCATGCCTGCTAGCACCCGTCCTTTCCATACCTTGCTGGTCGCCAACCGCGGCGAGATCGCGCTGCGCATCATGCGCACGGCGCGCCGTCTCGGCCTGGGCGTGGTGGCCGTCTATTCCGAGGCCGACCGCCACGGCGCGCACGTGGCCTGCGCCGACCGCGCGGTGCGCATCGGCGGCGCCGCGCCGCGCGATTCCTACCTGAACATCGACGCCATCATCGCCGCGGCGCGCGCCAGCGGTGCCGACGCCATCCACCCCGGCTACGGCTTCCTGGCCGAGAACGCCGACTTTGCCGAGGCGGTCGCCGCCGCCGGCCTGGTCTTCGTCGGTCCCCCGGCGGCGGCGATCCGCGCCATGGGCAACAAGGCCCAGGCCAAGCGCCTGATGCAGGCCGCCGACATGCCCTGCGTGCCCGGCTACCAGGGCGAAGCGCAGGACGACGCCACCCTGCTGGCGGAGGGCGCCCGCATCGGTTTCCCGCTGATGGTCAAGGCGGCCGCCGGCGGTGGCGGCCGCGGCATGCGGCTGGTGCAGGAGCGCGCCGGCCTGGCCGCCGCGCTGGCCAGCGCGCGCTCGGAGGCGGGCGCCGCCTTCGGCTCGGAGGAACTGATCCTGGAGCGCGCGGTGATCGCGCCGCGCCACGTGGAGATCCAGGTCTTCGCCGACAGCCAGGGCCACGTCATCCACCTGGGCGAGCGCGACTGCTCGGTGCAGCGCCGCCACCAGAAGGTGGCGGAAGAAGCGCCGTCGCCCGCGGTCGGGCCGGCCCTGCGCGCGCGCATGGGCGAAGCGGCGGTGCGCGCGGCGCGCGCCATCGGTTACGTCGGCGCCGGCACCATGGAGTTCCTGCTCGATGCGCAGGGCGAGTTCTACTTCATGGAGATGAACACGCGCCTGCAGGTGGAGCACGCGGTGACCGAAGCCATCACCGGCTTCGACCTGGTCGAGTGGCAGTTGCGCGTGGCGGCCGGCGAGCCGCTGCCGGTGTCGCAGGACGAGGTGGCGCTGCGCGGCCATGCCATCGAGGTCCGCCTGACCGCCGAGGACGTGCCGGCCGGCTTCCTGCCGCAGGGCGGGCCGGTGCTGCGCTGGCGCCCGCCTGCCGAGGGGCGCGAGGTGCGTGTCGACCACGCGCTCGAGGAGGGCGGCACCATCCCGACCCACTATGACTCGATGGTTGCCAAGCTGGTGGCCCATGGCAGCACGCGCGAGGAGGCGCGGCGCAAGCTGCTGCGCGCGGTCGAGGACTGCGTGCTGCTCGGCGTGCCCACCAACCAGGGCTTCCTGGCTGACTGCCTGGCGCATCCGGCCTTCGCCGCGAACGATGTCCATACCGGCTTCGTCGCCACGCACCTGCAGGCCGCGCTGCAGCCCGCCGAGCCGGCACCGGCGGTGGTGGCCTGTGCCGCGCTGGCCAGCGCCGGCCTGCTCGACGGGCGGGCCACGGCAGTGCTGGCGGCGGCGCCGGTGGCCATGACGCTGCGCCTGGGCGAGCGCGCCTGGCGCGTGACGCTGTATCCGGAGGGCGCGGGCTGGCAGGCGCAGGTGCAGCCTGCCGGCGACCACGAGACACGCGATGGTGCCGCCGCGCAGCGGCTGCCGCTGCGCGTGCTGCGTGCCGACCCGGCGCGCGGCGATGCGCTGGTCGAATGCGCCGGCGCGGCCTGGCCGCTGGTGAGCGCGCGCGACGGCCAGGTGCTGCACCTGGGCGCGGGCGGGCGCGCCTGGCGCTTCGAGCGCGAGGATGCGCGGCGCCGGCGCGGCGCCGGCGCGGCCGCGGGGGACGGGGCGCTGCTGGCGCCGTTGACGGCGCGCATCGTCGCCGTCCATGTGGAAGAGGGCGCCAGCGTGGCCGCGGGGCAGGCGCTGGTGGTGCTGGAGGCGATGAAGATGGAACATACCCTGGTGGCGCCGTTCGCCGGCGTGGTGGCGGAACTGCCGGCGCGCCCCGGCGGGCAGGCGCGCGCCGGGGCGCTGCTGGCGCGCGTGCAGGCAGCGCCGGCAGCGTCGGCCGGGCAGCCGGGCAGCGCCACGGTGGAGGGCCAGGCATGAGCACCGGTGTGAATCGCAGCGGCGCGGTCCGCATCGGCGGCGCCTCCGGCTTCTGGGGCGATTCCGCCACGGCGACGCCGCAGTTGCTGGCCGTGCCCGGCCTCGACTACCTCGTCTACGACTACCTGGCCGAGACTACCATGTCGATCCTGGCGCGCGCGCGCGCCAGGAACCCGGCGCTCGGCTATGCCACCGACTTCGTGCAGGCGGCGATGGCGCCGCACCTGCGCGAGATCCTGGCACGCGGCGTGCGCGTGGTGGCCAACGCCGGCGGTCTCAATCCGCACGCCTGCCGCGATGCGCTGATGGCGGTGGCGCGCGAACAGGGGCTGTCGCCGCGCATCGCGGTGGTGAGCGGCGACGATGTGCTGCCGCACTACGCGCCTTGGCG
>JABLTH010017194.1_pt1 | contig 10621 bp, 5 predicted proteins | sample 7875711 | NCBI WGS metagenome assembly JABLTH01 (sample SAMN14941262, study PRJNA633318) | bioreactor metagenome | isolation source: bioreactor | place: China | collected 2019-03-05 | reverse complement strand
TCGACGAAGTCGATCGTGTGCGGGCACTTGTAGTGCGCAATCCCGGCACGACAGAACGCGATCAGCTCGTTCGCGAGGTCGGGGCCGGGCGTCACGCCGGGCGCGGGCACTACGACCGCCTTCACCTCTTCGCCCATCTCCTCGTTCGGCACGCCGATCACCGCGACGTCGTGCACCTTGGGGTGCATGACGAGGTGGTTCTCGGTCTCCTGCGGGTAGATGTTGACGCCGCCCGAGATGATCATGTTCGACTGCCGGTCGGTGAGGTAGAGGAAGCCCTCCTCGTCGAGATAGCCGATGTCGCCGATCGTGAAGAGGTCGCCGCGGTAGGTCTTCGCGGTCTTCTCGTCGTCCTTGTGATACTTGAAGCGCGCGCCGGCCTCGGGCGGCGCTTCGAAGTAGATCCCGCCCTCGCGGCGCGGCGCTTCGATCTCGCGCCCTTCCTCGTCGAGGACGTGGATGCGGCCGTTCGTCCAGTGCCGCCCCACCGACCCCTTGTGCGTGAGCCATTCCTTCGCGCGGATGAGCGTTCCGCCCCCCTCGGTGCCGCCGTAGTACTCGACGATCGCGTCGCCCCACCACGCGATCATCGCCTCCTTGAGCGGGACCGGACACGGCGCCGCGGCGTGGATCGCGACGCGAAGGCTCGAGACGTCGTAGCGCCGCCGAACGTCTTCGGGGAGCTGGAGCAGCCGCCGAAAGTGCGTCGGCACCCACTGCGACGCGGTGATGCGGTAGTCCTGGATCATTCGCAGCGCGTCTTCGGCGTCGAAGCGACGCATCACGTACGACGTCGACCCGAGACGCATCTGCGCCGACGTGAAGAGCAGCGGCGCCGCGTGGTAGAGCGGCGCCGGCGTGAGGTAGCGATCGTCCTCGGTGATCCCGAACAGGTGCAGCAGGCCCGTGCTGAGCAGCGCAACCAGCGGGTCGCCCGCGGGCCGGCCCGTGAGCGGGCGCCGAACGCCCTTCGGGCGGCCCGTGGTTCCCGAGGAGTAGAGCATCACCGAGCCCTCGAGCGGGTCGTCGAGGCCGAGATCCGCCGGCGCCGCAGCGACCTCTTCCTCGAGCGCCGCGAAGCCCGGGATCTCGCCGCCGACCGAGAGGCTCCGCACGAGCCGCGGCACGCCGCGCGCCGCCTCGGCCGCGATCTCCGCGAAGCGCGCGTGCGCCACCAGCACCTTCGCGTCCGAGTTGTCGACGATGTACGCGACCTCGTCGCGCTGGAGGTGCCAGTTGACGGGCGTGAAGAAGAGCCCCGTCCGGTGGCACGCCCAGTAGAGGTCGAAGAAGACGTCGTCGTTCGCGACGTACGCCGCGACGCAGTCGCCGGGCCGGAGGCCGAGCCTTCGAAGTACGTGCGCGAGCCGCCGCGAGCGCTGCTCGAGGTCGCCGTACGTGAGGCTCGTCTCGCCGTGCCCGTAGACGACGGCGAGGCGATCGGGATGCTTCTCGGCGATGGTGGCGACGGTCGTCAAGCGGCGGCTCTCCTCTCGCGCGGCCCCCGGCCGCGGCTATGCTGGAGCCGGAGAATGCCACAGAGGGGACGAATCATGCTGCGGACTGCGCCCCGGGACGCGGCGACGCGCCCCCCGCCGCACGACGGCGCAGCGCGGCGGGCCGCGGCGTGACGCAGAGCCCGCTCGCCGGGAAGCCGGCGCCGCGCAGCCTGCTCGTGAACGTGCCGCGGCTCGTGACGGCGTACTACACGGGGCGCCCCGATCCGTCGGTCGCGGAGCAGCGCGTTGCGTTCGGCACGTCGGGGCACCGCGGCTCGTCGCTGCGCGACGCCTTCAACGAGGCGCACATCCTCGCCGTCACGCAGGCGATCTGCGAGTACCGCCGCGCGCAGGGGATCGACGGCCCGCTGTTCCTCGGAATCGACACGCACGCGCTCTCGGAGCCGGCGCGCGCCACCGCGCTCGAGGTGCTCGCCGCGCACGAGGTCGAGGTTCGCATCGACGCGAGCGACGGATACACGCCGACGCCGGCGGTCTCCCACGCGATCCTGTGTCACAACCGCGGCCGGAGAGCGGGCCTCGCCGACGGGATCGTCGTCACGCCCTCGCACAACCCGCCCGAGGACGGCGGATTCAAGTACAACCCGCCGAACGGCGGCCCGGCGGACACCGACGTCACGGGCTGGATCGAGCGGCGCGCGAACGAGCTCCTCGCCCGCGCAGCGGCCGACGTCCGCCGCATCCCGTACGAGCGCGCGCTGCGCGCCGGCACCACGAAGCGACACGACTACGTGTCGGGGTACGTCGCCGACCTCGGCGCCGCGATCGACATGGACGCGATCCGCAGCGCGAAGCTGCGGATCGGAGCGGACCCGCTCGGCGGCGCCGGCGTCGCCTACTGGGGGCCGATCTCCGAGCGCTGGGGCTTCGCCGTCGACGTCGTGAGCGACGTCGTCGATCCCACGTTCTCGTTCATGCGCGTCGACTGGGACGGCCGCATCCGCATGGACTGCTCGTCGCCGCCGGCGATGGCGGGCCTCGTCGCGCTCCGCGACCGCTACGACGTCGCGTTCGCGAACGACACCGACCACGACCGGCACGGCATCGTGACGCCGAGCGCGGGGCTGATCCCCCCGAACCACCATCTCGCCGTCGCGATCGACACCCTGTTCCGCAGCCGAACGGGCTGGCGATCCGACGCCGCCGTCGGCAAGACGCTCGTCTCGAGCGCGATCCTCGACCGCGTCGCCGCGCGGCTCGGGCGCCGCCTCGTCGAGGTGCCGGTCGGGTTCAAGTGGTTCGTCGAGGGGCTGCTCGACGGGAGCCTCGGCTTCGGCGGCGAGGAGAGCGCCGGCGCGTCGTTCCTGCGCCGCGACGGCAGCGTCTGGACGACCGACAAGGACGGGATCCTGCTCGACCTCGCGGCGTGCGAGATCACCGCGCGAACGGGGCGAGATCCCGGCGAGCTCTACGCCGCGCTCACGAAGGAGCTCGGCGATCCGGTCTACGAGCGGATCGACGCGCCGGCGACGCCCGAGCAGAAGGAGCGCCTCGGGCGCCTCTCGCCGCAGGACGTCTCCGCGCGCGAGCTCGCGGGCGAGAAGATCGAGGCGACGCTCACGAAGGCGCCCGGCAACGGCGCGGCCTTCGGCGGGCTCAAGGTCGTGACGCAGAGCGGCTGGTTCGCCGCACGCCCGTCGGGAACCGAGAACGTCTACAAGATCTACGCCGAGAGCTTCCGCGGCCGCGAGCACCTGCAGCGGATCCAGGAGGAGGCGAAGGCGCTCGTCGGACGCGCGCTCGCGAGCTAGACGCGAAGACGGAGGTGAGCGACGTGACCCGGCCCGAGTCGCTGATGCCCTACCTGCTCCCCGAGGTGCCGGACGGCCTCGAGCGCCTTCCGCAGCTCGCGCTCGACCTGCTGATCGGCACCCGGCCCGGCGCGGGGGCCGGCTGGAGCGAGATCGATCCCGAGCTCTGGCACGCGACGCACAATCCGTGGCTCATGCTGCAGGTGGCGTCGCGGACCGCGCTCGCCCAGGTCGCGGCCGATCCCGCACGGATGCGGCGCATCCAGGAGGCGATGCGCGCGTACGAAGCCGAGCTCGCAGCCCCGGGCTGGATGCAGCGCGCGCACGGCGGCGAGAAGCTCGGGCCGGTCGCGTACCTCAGCATGGAGTTCGGCCTCTCGGAAGCGCTGCCGATCTACTCGGGCGGCCTCGGCAACGTGGCCGGCGACCAGCTCAAGAGCGCGAGCGACCTCGGCGTTCCCGTGATCGGCGTGGGCCTCCTCTACCAGCAGGGCTATTTCCGGCAGGTGCTCGACGCCGACGGCGGGCAACAGGAGTTCTATCCGTACAACGATCCCGCGCAGCTCCCCGTGGTTCCCGTCCGCGACGCGGACGGCGAGTGGGTGCGGATCGACATCGGCTCGGGCGGACGCCGCTTCTGGCTCCGCGCGTGGGAGGCGCGCGTCGGCCGCGTCCGCCTGCTGCTGCTCGACAGCAACGATCCCGTGAACCCGCCGGCCGACCGCGGCGTCACGAGCGAGCTCTACGGCGGCGACGGCCGGCTTCGGCTCGAGCAGGAGATCGTTCTCGGGATCGGCGGCTGGCGACTGCTGCGCCGACTCGGGATCGAGCCCGAGGTCTGTCACCTGAACGAAGGCCACGCCGCCTTCGCCACCCTCGAGCGCGCGCGCTTCTTCATGCAGGAGGCGGGAGCCGATTTCGAGACGGCGCTCGCGGTCACGCGCGCGGGCAATCTGTTCACGACGCACACGCCCGTCGCCGCCGGCTTCGATCGCTTCGCCCCGGAGCTCGTCGCACGCTCGCTCGGCCACTACGCCCGCGAGCGCCTCGGCATCGACATCGGCCGCCTGCTCGCGCTCGGCCGCGAGAACCCGAACGACGCGGCCGAGCCGCTCAACATGGCGCTGCTCGCGATTCGCGGCAGCGGAGCGGTGAACGGCGTGAGCCGGCTCCACGGGGCCGTGAGCCGGAGCCTGTTCCGCTCGCTCTTTCCGCGCTGGCCGCTCGCCGAGGTCCCGATCGGCCACGTCACGAACGGCGTCCATCAGCGCTCGTGGGTCTCTCCGGCGGCCGAAGCGGCGTGGACCTCTTCGTGCGGCCCCGACGTCTTCGAGCGCTGCGCGGGCGAAGACGAGTGCGCGCTCGGCGCGGTGTCCGACGAGCAGCTCTGGCAGATGCGCGCCGAGAACCGCCGCGAGCTCGTCGAGTTCGTGCGGCGACGCTTCGCGCGGCAGGCCGCGCAGCAGGACATCGCGGCCGAGAAGCTCCCCGACGTCTCGCTGCTCTTCGATCCCAACACGCTGACGCTCGGCTTCGCGCGGCGCTTCGCGACGTACAAGCGCCCGAACCTCCTGCTGCACGACCCCGGCCGCCTCGCGCGCCTGCTCGCGAGCGCGGACCGCCCGGTGCAGCTCGTGATCGCCGGCAAGGCGCATCCGGCCGACGCGCCGGGAAAGGCGCTCGTCCGCGAATGGGTGCGCTTCACGCAGCGCGACGACGTTCGCGGCCGCTGCATCTTCCTCGCCGACTACGACATGGCGCTCGCCGAGCACCTCGTGCAGGGCGTCGACGTCTGGATCAACAACCCGCGGCGCCCGTTCGAGGCGAGCGGAACGAGCGGGATGAAGGTGCTCGTGAACGGCGGCCTCAACCTCTCCGAGCTCGACGGCTGGTGGGCCGAGGCGTACGCGCCGGAGGTCGGCTGGGCGATCGGCGATGGCGCCGAGCACGGCGAGAACCCGGCGTGGGACGCGGCCGAGGCGCGCGAGCTCTACGCGATCCTCGAGAACGACGTCGTCCCGGCCTTCTACGACCGCGACGCCGCCGGGATCCCGCGGCGCTGGGTGGCGCTGCAGCGCGAGAGCATGACGCGGCTCACGCCGCGCTTCTCGAGCCAGCGCACCGTTCGCGAGTACACCGAGCGCTACTACCTGCCGGCCGCACGCGCGTACCGCGCGCGCGCCGCCGAGAAGGGAGCGGCCGGCGCGAAGATCCGCGCCTTCTGCGAGCGCGTCGCACACCTCTGGCCTTCGCTTCGCCTCGGCCCGGGCTCGGTCGCGACCGCGGACGGCGTGCACCGCTTCCGCATCGAGGTGCACTTCGGAGAGCTCGCGCCCGACGACGTCCTCATCGAGGCCTTCGCCGACGCCGCCGGCGGCGACTGCGAGCGCCACGCGCTCCGGCGCGCGGCGCCCGTGACCGGCGGCGTGAACGCCTTCTTCTACGAGGCCGAGGTGAAGTCCGATCGCCCGCTGCGCGACTTCACGTTGCGCGCGATTCCGTCGCATCCCGGCGTTCTCGTCCCGCTCGAGGCGCCGCAGATCCTCTGGCAGCGATAGGGCCTGCGCTTGCGTCGCGGCGCGACGCGCGGGCGCCGAGGCGGGCCGCGCGAACGGCCGGCCCGCTCCATGCGAGGCTCGTGGCCGCGCGCCCGCGTGGTACCGTTGCCGTGCGCCCGCGGCGGGCGCGGGGAGATCGCGCGTGGGAATCGACGAAGGAATCCTCCTTTCGCAGTGCGGCCACACGCTCGAGCGGACCGATCTCGCGGGCTTCGGCCGCCGCGAGGAAGGCAAGGTCCGCGACAGCTACGTCGCGGCCGGACGCCGCGTGATCGTCGTCACCGACCGCGTGAGCTGCTTCGACGTCGTCGTCGGGACGCTCCCGTTCAAGGGGCAGGTCCTCAACCAGGTCGCGGCGTTCTGGTTCGAGAAGACGCAGCACGTGGCGAAGAACCATCTGATCGCGGTCCCCGACCCCAACGCCTCCGTCGTGCGCGAGTGCCGGCCGCTTCCGATCGAGTTCGTGATGCGCGCGCACCTCACGGGCGTGACGTCGACCTCGATCTGGACGGCCTACGCGCGCTGCGAGCGCGTCTACTGCGGGCACCGGCTTCCCGACGGCCTTCGCCAGCACGAGGCGCTTCCCGAGCCGCTGCTGACGCCGACGACCAAGGCCGCGAAGGGCGAGCACGACGAGCCGATCTCGCGCGCGCAGATCCTCGCGCAGGGGATCATCGACGAGGCGACGTTCGACCGCGCGTCGCGCGTCGCGCACCGCCTCTTCACCGAGGGCCGGCGCTGGGCCGAGCACCGGGGCCTCGTGCTCGCCGACACCAAGTACGAGCTCGGCCTCGACGACGCGGGCGAGATCGTCGTGATCGACGAGATCCACACGCCCGACTCGTCGCGCTACTGGCTGCGTGAGAGCTTCGAGCGCGCGATGCGGGAAGGCACGAACCCGACGGCGCTCGACAAGGAGTACGTTCGCCGCTGGCTCGCCGAGCAGGGCTACCGCGGCGACGGCGCGCCGCCGGCGATCCCCGACGACGTTCGCTGCGAGGCCGCGCGCCGCTACATCGAGGCGTACGAGCGCGTGACCGGCCTCGCGTTCGTTCCCGACCTCGAGCCGGTCGCCGACCGCCTCTCGCGCAACCTGCGGCCGTACGCGGCCTAGCGCGGTGCGGGTGCTCGTCGCCGGCGGCGCCGGCTACATCGGCTCGCACACCGCGCGGCGCCTCGCCGCTGCGGGCCACGACGTCGTCCTCTACGACGACCTCTCGCGCGGGCACCGCGCCGTCGCGGACATCCTCGGGCTGCCGCTGGTCGCGGCCCCGCTCGCCGACCGCGAACGCCTGCTCGCGACGCTTCGCGAGCGGCGCATCGACACCGTGATGCACTTCGCGGCGTACGCGTACGTCGGCGAGAGCACGGCGTCTCCCCTGCTCTACTACGACAACAACGTCGCGACCACGATCGGCGTCCTGCGCTGCATGCAGGAGGCGGGCGTTCGCCGCTTCGTGTTCAGCAGCACGTGCGCGACCTACGGCGACCCCGACCGCGTCCCGATCACCGAGGACGCGCCGCAGCGGCCGGTCTCACCGTACGGCTGGGGCAAGCTCATGGTCGAGCGCGTGCTGCGCGACCACCTCGCGTCCGATCCGTCGTTCTGCTTCGCGGCGCTGCGCTACTTCAACGCCTGCGGCTGCGCGATGGACGGGAGCCTCGGCGAGGACCACGACCCCGAGACGCACCTCATCCCGTCGCTGCTGCAGGCGGCGCTCGGTCTGCGCGGCGAGCTGGTGGTCTTTGGAACCGACTACCCGACGCCCGACGGCACCAACATCCGCGACTACGTCCACGTCGACGATCTCGCCGACGCGCACGTGGCCGCGATGGAGCGGCTCGCGTCCGGAGACGCGATCTTCTGCAACCTCGGCACCGGGCGCGGCTTCTCGGTGCGCGAGATCCTCGCCGCCGCCGAGCGCGTGACCGGAAGACCCGTCCCCGTTCGCTACGGCGAGCGCCGCGCCGGCGACGCCGTCGCGCTCTTCGCCGACCCGTCGCGCGCGAAGACTCTCCTCGGCTGGGAGGCGACGCATCGCGATGCCGAGGCGATCATCGCGTCGGCCTGGCGCTGGATGGAGGCGCATCCGCGCGGCTACGCGAAGTAGCGCGCGTGCCGGCTCGCCCGGCATCGGGTTCCGGGCGGCGACGCCGGGCCCGCGAGCGCTCGGGTGCGCGCCTCACGCGCGCCCGCGGCGCGCGGCCGCGATCCGCACGCCGAGCGCCGCGAAGACGGCGAGGCTCGCCGGCAGATAGGGCGGCTTCACGAGGAACGCCGGACCGTAGTTCAGCAGGAAGATGCCGAACAGGTACCACACGCCCGCGCGGTGCAGGAGCTTCCAGCACCGCTGGCCGAGCACGCGAACGGCCGCGTCGCTCGACGTGAGCGTCAGCGCAGCGACGAACAGATAGCCGAGTGCGCCCCCGTAGAGCGTCACGTCGCTCGTCTTCGACCAGAACGCGTCCGGCCAGCCGGTCGCGAGCGCGACGATGCCCGCGAGGTGCAGCGCGTGCGACGCTGCGAACGAGACGCCGAGGTAGCGCCGGTTGCGAAGCAGCCACGCCGTCGCGTCGTTTCGCAACAGGCGCCGGAGGCTCGACGCCGTGAACGCGGCGAGAAAGAGCACGAGCGAGCTTCGCGCCGTCGCCCGGAGGACGGCGCGAACGCCCTCCTCCTGCGCGCCGCAGGCCATCAGCACGAGCCCCGTCATCGCCACGACCGCGAGCGTGGATGCAGCGGTGATCGCCCAGCCCTCGAGACGCCTCGCGGCCATCGCCCTCCTCGCGCGACGCGCCGGTACCAGCGGCGGCTGCCCGGGCTCGAACCCTACCGGATCGCACGAGCGGTTCGCAGCGGGCCGGCGTTCGCGGCTCGGCTCGAAGGACGTTCGAGTGCTCGGTTCGTCTCCGAAGCGAGGAGCAGGACGACGCGATTCGCAGAGAGCGAGCCCGCGCGGCCCGAAGTTGGTACTATCGTACCATTCACGCGCCCCTCACGCGGGGGCGCGGGGGGCCGGGCCGAGGGACTTTTCTGCGCCCGGCGGGTTCGACCGTGCGGCCGGAGAGCGAAGGAGCGCGCGTGACCTTGCAGGCAGACAGGCGGTCCGGCGGCGCAAGCCTCTGGGCCCGGTGGGTGATGGACCGCCGGCGCTGGTGGCTGCCGCTCGCCGCCGTCCTGCTGACCGGCGCGGCGAGCCTGCTCTTCGTCGGCGCCCGCACCTACCGCGACGCGCCACCGATCCCGGACTTCACCCGCGAGTCGGGAGAGCTCCTCGTGCCGGCCGCTTCGATCCTGCGCGGGCAGGCGGTCTTCCAGCGCCATGCGCTCATGGACTACGGGAGCCTGTTCGGAGACGGCGCCGCGCGCGGGCACGACTACACGGCCGATGCGCTCCACGAGGTCGCGGTCGCCATGCTCGCATTCCACCGCGCCCGGGCCGGTGCGGGCGACGACGGCGACGCCGCCGCGCGGGCCCGCGTGCAGCAGGAGATTCGGCGCAACCGCTTCGATCCGGCGACCGCCCGCGTCCCGCTGTCGGCGGCGCAGGCGCACGCCTACGAGGCCCTCGCCGCACGCTACACCGCACTGTTTCGAAGCGAGAGGCCCGATGGCTTCGCGCCGGCCGGATCGATCACGGACGCCGGCGAGCTGCGCGACCTCGCCTCCTTCTTCTTCTGGGGCGCCTGGGTCTGCGGCGCCGAGCGCCCGGGAACCGGCGCCAGCTACACGCACGACTGGCCCTACGACGAGCTCGCCGGGAACCGCCCCGGCCCGGCGATCGTGCTCTGGAGCGTTGCTGCGCTGCTCGCGCTGCTCGCCGTCCTCGGCGCGGTGCTGTTCCTTCATGGCCGCTACGGCGACGCTGCGGGCTGGCGCCCGGATCCGCGGGCGGCGGCGGCCGCTTCGCCGGTCCTGCTCGACGCCTACCGCCCGACGCCGGTGCAGCGCGCGAGCTACGCGTTCTTCGTCGCGGCCGCGCTCCTCTTCGCCTTGCAAGTTTTCGCCGGCGTGCTCACGATCCACGACTTCCTGCACGCGACGACCGTGTTCGGCGTCGACTTCTCGCGCTGGATCCCCCTCCCCGTGACGCGCGGCTGGCACCTTCAGCTCGCCCTGCTCTGGATCGCCTCGTGCTGGATCGGCGCGTCGATCTTCGTGCTGCCCTTGGTCGGCGGCGCGGAGCCGCGCGGGCAGCGCGCGCTGGTGCACGCGCTCTTCGCCCTGCTCGTCGTCGTCGTGGCCGGGAGCCTCGCGGGCATCGCCCTCGGCCCGCTCGGCCGGCTCGGCGCCGCCTGGAACCTGCTCGGAAACCAGGGCTGGGAGTTCGTCGAGGCGGGACGCGCGTGGCAGGCGGGTCTCCTGCTCGCCTTCGTCCTCTGGGCGGCGATCCTCGCGCGCGCGCTCGCGCCCGCGTGGCGAAGCGCCGATGCCTGGGTGCTGCCGAAGTGGCTCCTCTACGTCGTCGTCTGCGTGATCGCGCTCTTCTCCTCGGCCTTCGTCTCGACGCCCGAGACGAACTTCGTGATCGCGGACTTCTGGCGCTGGTCGGTCGTCCACATGTGGGTCGAGGCGTTCTTCGAGGTGCTCGCGACCGTGCTGCTCGCGCACTTCATGCTGGCGATGGGCTTCGTCGGAGCGGCCGCGGCTTCGCGGGTGGTCTACCTCTCGGCGCTGCTCTTTCTCGGTTCGGGCCTGCTCGGCATCTCGCACAACTTCTACTGGAACGCGAAGCCGGTCGCGACGCTCGCGATCGGGAGCGTGTTCTCGACGCTCCAGGTCGTGCCGCTC
>JABLTH010086217.1_pt1 | contig 10622 bp, 10 predicted proteins | sample 7875711 | NCBI WGS metagenome assembly JABLTH01 (sample SAMN14941262, study PRJNA633318) | bioreactor metagenome | isolation source: bioreactor | place: China | collected 2019-03-05 | reverse complement strand
TCTTGCCGCGGCCGCGCTTGAACGGCTCGCAGTAGACGGCGTCGTCGAAGTCGCGCGCGTCCTCGCCGTCGATGGTGACCAGCGGCACGTCGGTGAGGTCGATGCGGTGCTTGCGGTCGGCCGGGCGGATGCGGTCGGGCAGCGCCGCCGCCTGCGCCAGCGTCTCGGGGCTGAAGCGGTGCGGCACCTCGTACTTGCGCACCGCGATCTCGATCTCCATGCCGGCGTCGTCGATCTCGCCCAGCACCTCGGCCACGCGGCCCACCGGCTTGGAGTGCAGCGAAGGCGGCTCGGTCAGCTCGACCGAGACCACCTGCCCCACCGCGGCGCTGGCGGTGGCGTTCTTCGGGATCAGGATGTCCTGTCCGAAGCGCCGGTCCTCGGGCGCCACGATCCACTGCCCGCCTTCGTGCAGCAGGCGGCCGATGATGGGCGTCTTCTTGCGGGAGAGGATGTCCAGCACGCGGCCCTCGGGGCGGCCGCGGCGGTCGAAACGCATCACGCGCACGCGCACACGGTCGCCGTGCAACACGCTGCGCATCTCCTGCGGCGCGAGGTAGATCGAAGGCTCGCCCTCGTCGGGCACCACGAAGCCGTGGCCGTCGCGGTGGCCTTCGACGCGTCCCTCCACTTCGCCCAGCAATGCGGTGGCCGGATGGGCGGGAACGCTTGAAGTGTCTTTTTCTTTGATGATAGAATCCTGGATTCTTGTGAGGCTGTTGGAAGTTTCTTCGTGCCAGCCGGAATAGGACACCTGCCCAGGTGGCGGAATTGGTAGACGCACTAGTTTCAGGTACTAGCGCTTAACGGCGTGGAGGTTCGAGTCCTCTCCTGGGCACCAAGGAACATGAAGACAAGGCCGGCATCCCCGGCCTTTTTCTTTTGCGGCGTCAGATCGCGAACTTCTTGGCCAGGCCGTCGGGCCGAAGGTTGTCGTATTCCTCGAACGGCTGGTGGATCCACGGGCTCGTGGGCAGGTTCTCGACGAAGTAGTCCGGCGTGTAGCTCGACACGCCCTTCACCCAGATCACGGCGCAGCGCAGTTCGGTGATGGCGGGCATGCCGCGCAGGCGGTCGACCACCGCGCGCAGCGTGACGCCGGTGTCGGCCAGGTCGTCGACCAGCAGCACGCGGCCGGCCAGTTCGCCCTTGGGCATGGTGATGTACTTGGCCATGTCCAGCCGGCCCTGGATGGTGCCCGCCTCGGCGCGGTACGAACTGGTGGACATGATGGCCAGCGGCTTGTCGAACACGCGCGAGAGCACGTCGCCCGGGCGCATGCCGCCGCGCGCCAGGCACAGGATCTGGTCGAACTGCCAGCCCGAGGCCGCCACCTTTAGCGCCAGGCGCTCGATGTGCAGGTGGTACTCGTCCCAGGACACGTACAGGTGCTTGCCGTCGTCGGTGAGCATCGGTGCTTCTTCCTTCTACAGGTTTCAGGCGCGGAACGGGTGCCGCAGCAGGATGGTGTGCACGCGGTCGGGGCCGGTGGAGACCATGTCGATCGGCGCCCCGATCAGCGCCTGCACGCGTTCCAGGTAGCGCCGCGCGTTCGCCGGCAGCTGCTCCCAGTTCGTGAGGCCGGCGGTGCTGTCGCTCCAGCCCGGCAGCGTCTCGTAGACCGGCTCGCAGAACGCGATCTCGTCGGCGTCCAGCGGCAGGATGTCCAGCGCCTGGACGCCCAGCTTGTAGCCGGTGCAGACCTTGATCTCGGGCAGTCCGTCGAGCACGTCGAGCTTGGTGATGCACAGGCCCGAGACGCCGTTGATGATGATCGCGCGCTTGAGCGCCGCCGCGTCCAGCCAGCCGCAGCGGCGTGCGCGCCCGGTGACGGTGCCGCGCTCCTGGCCCACCGTACTGAGGTGGTGGCCCACGGTGCCGGGCTGGTCGATCGGCAGTTCGGTCGGGAACGGCCCGCCGCCCACGCGCGTGGTGTAGGCCTTGGTGATGCCCAGCACGTAGTGCAGCAGGCCGGGGCCGAGGCCCGAGCCGGCGGCCGCGTTGCCGGCCACGCAGTTGCTGGAGGTGACGTACGGGTAGGTGCCGTGGTCGATGTCCAGCAACGTGCCCTGCGCGCCTTCGAACAGCAGGTTCGCGCCCGCCGCGTGGGCGTTGAACAGCTTGTAGCCGACGTCGGCCATCAGCGGCCGCAGCTGTTCGGCGGCGCGCATCGCGCCTTCGACGATGGGCCCGGCCGCCAGCGGCGCCGTGCCCGACTTCGCGAGCTCGGCGTTGTGGCGCTCCAGCAGTTCGGCCAGGCGCGACTCGAAGCGCTGCGGGTGCTTCAGGTCCTGCATGCGCAGCGCGCGCCGCGCGACCTTGTCTTCGTAGGCCGGGCCGATGCCCTTGCCGGTGGTGCCGATCTTGCCGCTGCCGCTGGTTTCGCGGTGCGCTTCGCGGGCACGATCCACTTCCACGTGGAACGGCAGGATCAGCGGGCACGACTCGCTCACGAACAGGCGCGAGCGCACGTCGACGCCCAGCGCTTCCAGCCGTTCGATCTTGCCCAGCAGGTGCGCCGGGTCGACCACCACGCCGTTGCCGACGTAGCAGGCCACGCCTTCGCGCATGACGCCCGAAGGGATGAGCTGCAGCGCCGTCTTGCGGCCGGCGATGACCAGCGTGTGGCCGGCGTTGTGGCCGCCCTGGAAGCGCACCACGCCTTGCGCGTTGTCGGTGAGCCAATCGACGACCTTGCCCTTGCCCTCGTCGCCCCACTGGGTGCCGACCACCACCACGTTGCGGCCGGCGGCGGGCCGGATGCCTGTCTGCATGAAAGGAACTTCCTCTTCGATTCTCAGGAAACGGGTCGCAGGACCCAGGTGCCACCTTCGCCGCCCACGCGGACGAGTTCGCGGTCGCACTCGAAGGCCTGCGCCTCCACCTCGTGGCCGGGCAGCACCGCGAGCACCGTCTCGCCCGCTTCGCGCAGGCGGCGCACGGTGGCGCGCAGCGACGCGTCCTCGCCCCAGGGGGCGCGGATGGCCTTGCGCGCCGGCACCGGCCTGGCGATCTCGGCGAGCGCCTTCAGGTCGAGGCTGAAACCCACCGCCGGGCGGTTGCGGCCGAACACGGCACCCACCTCGTCGTAGCGGCCGCCGCGTGCCAGCGCGTCGGCGGCGGTGCTGCCATAGACCGCAAAGCGCGCGCCGCTGTAGTAGGCGTAGCCGCTCATGTCCGACAGGTCGAAGCCGATGCGCAGGCCGGGATAGACCGTGCGCAGGTGGTTCGACAGCCAATCCAGTTCGTCCAGCGCGGCCGTCACCAGCGGCCGCGCCGGCAGCTCGCGGCGCGCCGCGGCCAGCACATCGGTGCCGCCGTACAGGCGCAGCAGCGCCGCCAGCGGCTGGCGCGCCTCGGCCGAAAGGCCGGCGGTGAGCGACTGCAGCGCCGAAGCGTCCTTGCCGGTGAGCGCGGCCACCACCTCCTGCAGCTGCGCCGCTTCCAGCGGCACGCCGGCCAGCACGCCGCGCAGCACGCGCGCGTCGGCAAGGTCGATCAGCAGTTCGCCTGGCTCGGCCGCGTGCAGGCAGTCGAGCGCCAGCTCCATCACCTCCAGGTCGGCCTCCAGGCCGGCATGGCCGAAGATCTCGGCGCCGAACTGCAGCGGCTCGCGGGTGGCGTTGGCGCCCGCCGGCCGCGTGTGCAGCACCGGGCCGCAGTAGCACAGTCGCGTGACGCCTTCGCGGTTGAGCAGGTGGGCGTCGATGCGCGCTGCCTGCGGCGTGGTGTCGGCGCGCAGGCCCAGCATGCGGCCCGAGAGCTGGTCCACCAGCTTGAAGGTCTTGAGGTCGAGTTCGCGGCCGGTGCCGGTGAGCAGCGAGTCCAGGTGCTCCAGCAGCGGCGGGATCACCAGCTCGAAGCCGTAGCCGCGGGCGCGGTCCAGCAGGGCCCGGCGCAGCTGCTCGATGCGCCTGGCGGGGGCCGGCAGGACGTCGGCGATGTGCTCGGGCAGGAGCCAGGCGGAGAGCATTGCCAGAAATGGCCCGCAGTTGAAAACCGCATTGTACGGGGCCGGGCGCGGCGTTCGGCTCAGTTCCAGACCGCCAGCAGCACCATGCCGATCAGCATCGAGCTCAGCCCCAGGAAGCGGATCTGGCCGTCGCTCATGCGGGTGGCGCGCTCGAACACGCTGCGCCAGGCCTGCGGGCTGAGGAAGGGCAGCAGCCCTTCGAACACCAGCATCAGCGCCAGCGCACCCAGCAGCAGGTCGCCCATGAGCGCGCGGCGCCGCCGGGCCTACTTGCGCGGCGCCGCCGGCGCGGCGGTGGTCGGGGCGCCGGGGCCGCCGCGCATCGCCTTGAAGAAGTCGCTGTTCGGGTCCAGCACCATCAGGTCCTGCTTGTTGCGGAAGCTGGCGCGGTAGGCCTCGAGGCTGCGGTAGAACTGGGCGAACTGAGGGTCGCGGCCGAAGGCGTCGGCATACAGCGCGCTCGCCTTCGCGTCGCCCTCGCCCTTGATCTTCTGCGCGTCGCGGTAGGCCTCGGCGATGATCACCTCGCGCTGGCGGTCGGCGTCGGCGCGGATCTTCTCGCCTTCGGCGCTGCCCTGCGAACGCAGCTGGTTCGCCACCTGCTTGCGTTCGCTCTCCATGCGGCGGTAGACCGAATCGGTGATGTCGGCGACGAAGTCCACCCGCTTGATGCGCACGTCGACGATCTCGATGCCGAAGGCCTTGGCCTCGTCGGCCAGGCGCGCACGCACGTCGTTCATGACCTTCTCGCGCTCGGTGGCCAGCACGCCGCGCACGTCGCGGCGCGTGATCTCCTCGTTGAAGGCGGCCTGCGCCACCGGCGAGAGCCGGCTTTCGAGGTTGCGGATGTCGGTGCCATTGTTGCGGATGAACTGGCGCGGCTCGGTGATGCGCCACTTCACCAGCCAATCGATCACCAGGCTCTTCTTCTCGGCGGTGAAGATGGGGCGCGTCTCCGGGCTGTCCAGCGTCTGCACGCGCTTGTCCAGGAACACCACGTTCTGGAACGGCGGCGGCAGCTTGAACTTCAGGCCCGGTTCGGTGATGACCTCCTTGATCTCGCCCAGCGCATAGACCACCGCCACCTGGCGCTGGTCGACGACGAAGAGCGTGGAGGCCGCGAGCATCAGCGCGACCAGCAGGCCGGCGACGACGAGTCCGATGCGGTTCATCTCAACGGCCCTCCCGGTCGCGCGTGCGGGCGCCTTCGCGGGCGCGGATGTCGCCCCCGGTCGGGTTGGCGGGACTGGCGTCGGGTACCGTGGCCGCGCTCGGCGCCGCGCCGGCCACCGCGCCGGCCGCGGCCTGCTGGACCAGCTTGTCCAGCGGCAGGTACAGCAGGTTGGAGCCGCTGCGCGAGTCGACCAGCACCTTGCTCACGTTCGAGTAGATCTGCGCCATCGTGTCCAGGTACATGCGGTCGCGCGTGACGACCGGGGCCTTCTGGTATTCGGCCAGCACCGAGCGGAAGCGCTGCGCGTCGCCTTCGGCCTGTGCCACCACGCGCGAGCGGTAGCCTTCGGCTTCCTCGAGCAGTCGCGACGCGGTGCCGCGCGCCTTCGGGATGACGTCGCTGGCGTAGGCCTGGCCTTCGTTCTTCAGGCGGTCGCGGTCGGCGCCGGCCTTGACGGCGTCGTTGAACGCGGCCTGCACGGAGTCGGGCACCTGCACGTTCTGCACGTTGACGTTGGCGATCACGATGCCGGCCTTCAGGCGGTCGAGCTGGACCTGGATCGACTTCACCAGGTCGGCCGCGATGGCGTCGCGCTGCTCGTAGAGCACCGAGTCGACCTTGCTCTTGCCGACGATCTCGCGCACCGCCGATTCGGCGGCCTGCAGCACGGCTTCGTCGGGGTTGCGGTTCTCGAACAGGTAGGCGCGCGCGTCGGCGCGCCGGTACTGCACGGTGAAGCGGATGTCGACGATGTTCTCGTCCTGCGTGAGCATCGAGGAGTCGCGCAGCCCGGTGGCCTGCACGATGGTGCTGCGCCCCACCTCGACCGACTGCAGCTGCGTCACCGAGACCGTCTCGTGGGCCTGGATCGGAAACGGGAAGCGCCACTGGAAGCCGGCGTCGGTGGTGTGGCCGTACTTGCCGAAGGTGGTGACCACCGCCTGCTGGCCCTCCTGGACGATGAAGAAGCCGCTGCCGAGCCAGACCAGCGCCACCACGGCGCCGATGAGGCCGACCCCGATGCCGGCGCTCTTCATGTCGGGCTGGAACTGCGGGCCGCCGCGGTCGTCGTTGTCGTTGCGGCCGCCGCGGCTGCCGCGGCCGCCGAACAGGTTCGACAGCTTGCGGTTGAAGTCGCGCCACAGCTCGTCGAGGTCCGGCGGACCGTCGTTGCGGCCGTTGAAGACGAGCGACGAGAAGACGTCGCGCCAGCGGCGGCGGGGGGTGGTGTTGGAACTCATGCGAAGGTGGAGCGCAACGCGGGCGCCTCGGGTTCGGGCCGCTCGGACGGCGGTGGTTCTTCGGACTCGGGATGCTGCAGGCGGCCGGCCGCAGCGTCGGCGATCACGTGGCGCAGCACGTCCAGGCCCTGGCCGTCCTTCGCGCTCACGAACACGCGCGGCCGGCGCACTCCGGGGTGCACCTCCAGCCAGTCGAGTGCCTGACGCGGCTGGCGCGAACTCTCGAGCAGGTCGCACTTGTTGTAGACCAGCACCTGCGGCACCTGGGCGGCGCCGATCTCCTCGAGCACGCGCTCCACCTCGGCCTGCTGCTCCAGCAGCTGCGGGCTGGCGGCGTCCACCACGTGCAGCAGGAGGTCGGCTTCGGCCGCTTCCTGCAGCGTGGCTTCGAAGGCCTCGACCAGCTTGTGCGGCAGGTCGCGGATGAAGACCACCGTGTCCGACAGCGAGACCGAACCGCCGAACGACTCCAGCCACAGCTGGCGCGTGGTGGTGTCCAGGGTGGCGAACAGCTGGTCGGCGGCGTAGGCACGCGCCTTCACGAGCGCGTTGAACAGCGTCGACTTGCCGGCGTTGGTGTAGCCCACCAGCGAGATGCGGAAGGTGCCACGCCGCTCGCGCGCCTTGCGCTGGGTGCCGCGCTGGCGCTTGACGGTCTCCAGCCGCTTCTTCACCGACTTGATGCGCTCGCCGATCATGCGGCGGTCGAGTTCGATCTGCGTCTCGCCCGGGCCGCCGCGGGTGCCGATGCCGCCGCGCTGGCGCTCCAGGTGCGACCAGCGCCGCACCAGCCGCGTGGCCATGTACTGCAGGCGTGCCAGCTCCACCTGCAGCTTGCCTTCGTGGCTCTGCGCACGCTGGGCGAAGATGTCCAGGATGAGGCCGGTGCGGTCGGCCACCGGCACGCCCAGGTGCTGCTCCAGGTTGCGCTGCTGCACCGGCGAGAGCGACTGGTCGAAGATGACGCCCTCGGCCTGCGTCGCCGCCACCATGGCCTTGATCTCGTCGGCCTTGCCGCTGCCGACGAACAGCGCCGCGTCGGGCGCCTTGCGGCGCGCGGTGATGCGTGCCACCGCCTGGTCGCCGGCCGATTCGGCCAGCAGCGCCAGCTCGTCCAGCGTGGGGTCGAACGCGGACGCGCCGCCGAGGTCGACGCCGACGAGCACTGCGCGCGTCGGGCCACCCTCCAGCGGCGCTGCCGGGGTTGGGGCGTTCGTCAAGATCGTGGGTGGGTCAGACTCCGGAAGGTCTTATTGTGACCGTCAGGCCTGATCGTTGGTCTCGTTGGGGTGGAAATTGACCCCGCGGCTGGGGACGACGGTGGAGATGGCGTGCTTGTAGACCATCTGGGTCACCGTGTTGCGGAGCAGGACCACGTACTGGTCGAACGATTCGATGTGGCCTTGGAGCTTGATGCCGTTGACCAGGTAGATCGAGACCGGCACATGCTCCTTGCGCAGCAGGTTCAGAAAGGGGTCCTGCAAAAGTTGGCCTTTGTTGCTCACGATATGCTCCGTGTTGAGGTTCCGAAGAACACCTACGTTATCACACAGGGGACAACCCTGAGGGCGGTCCCGGGCGATTTCAAGGTGTCCGGGTGTCGAAGGGGTTCTTCGCCGAGCGCAGCTCGATGCGCAGCGGCGTGCCGACGAGCTTGAAGTGCTCGCGGAAACGGCCTTCCAGGTAGCGCTTGTAGGCCTCGGGCACGTGGTCCAGCGAGTTGCCGTGGATCACCACGATGGGCGGGTTCATGCCGCCCTGGTGCGCATAGCGCATCTTGGGCCGGAAGCGGCCTTCGCGCCGCGGCGCCTGGTGCTGAACCGCCGCCTGCAGCAGCCGCGTGAGCACCGGCGTGGACATCTTCACCGTCGCCGACGCGTGCGCCTGCAGCAGCGCCTTCCACACCGCCGTCAGGCCGGTGCGCTTCCTGGCCGAGATGTGCAGCACCGGCGCGAAGCGCAGGAAGGCCAGCCGCGAGGCGACCGAGCGCTCCAGCTGCTGGCGCTGGTACTCGTCGGTGGCATCCCACTTGTTGATCGCCACCACCACCGATCGACCCGACTCGAGGATGTAGCCGGCGATGTGCGCGTCCTGCTCGCTCACGCCTTCGGTGGCGTCGATCAGCAGCAGCACCACGTTGGCATCGGCGATCGCCTGCAGCGTCTTCACGACCGAGAACTTCTCGACCGCCTCGAAGACCTTGCCCTTGCGGCGCAGGCCGGCGGTGTCGATGAGCTCGAACTTGCGCCCGTCGCGTTCGAAGGGCACGTGGATGGCGTCGCGCGTGGTGCCAGGCTGGTCGAACGCGACCAGGCGTTCCTCGCCCAGCCAGGCGTTGATGAGGGTGCTCTTGCCGACGTTCGGCCGCCCGGCCACCGCCAGCCGGATGGGCGCGTCGGCGTCGGGCTCGGCGCCCTCTTCCGCCTCGTCGAACTCGAAGCCCTCGAGCGCGGCTTCGAGCAGGCTGCGCACGCCCTGCCCGTGGGCCGCGCTCACCGGGTGCGGGTCGCCGATGCCGAGCTCGTGGAATTCGGCCAGCAGCGGCGAGTCCGACATGCCCTCGGCCTTGTTGACGGCCAGCACCACCTTCTTGCGCCGGCTGCGCAGGTAGCGCGCGATGTCGTGGTCCTGCGCCGTGAGGCCACCGCGCAGGTCGACGACGAAGATCACCGCGTCGGCCTCGGCCACCGCCTGCTGCGTCTGGCGCGCCATCTCGGCCACCACGCCGGTGGGCTTCTCGGGTTCGAAGCCGCCGGTGTCGACGACGATGAACTCGCGCCCGCCGAGGCTGGCGTCGCCGTAGTGGCGGTCGCGAGTGAGGCCGGCAAAGTCGGCGACGATGGCGTCGCGGCTCTTCGTGATGCGGTTGAAGAGCGTCGACTTGCCGACGTTCGCCCGGCCGACGATGGCGATGACGGGCTTCAAGGAGGGTGCCTCAGTTGGGCCTGAAGGCGAACAGGCCGCCCTTGCGCGTGACCACGAGCATCGTGTTGCCCGACAGCACCGGCGTGCCGACGATCTGAGAGTCGTCGGTCGGCAGGCGCAGCTGCATCTCGCCGTTGTCCTGCGAGATGAAGTGCAGCCAGCCCTGGAAGTCGCCGAACACCACCGTGCTGCCGAGCGCGAGCGCCCCCGACAGGCTGCGGTTGATCAGCTTCTCGTTGCTCCAGAGCACTTCGCCGGTGTCGGCCTTCCAGGCCGTGATGCGGTCGCTGCCGTCGGCGCCGAACAGCCGCTCGCTGCTGCCGCCGATGGCGTTCACGCCGCCGGCGTTGCGCGACCAGGTGACGCTGCCCTTGGAGGCGTCGACGCAGCCCACCGCCGACTGGACAGCGCGCATGCAGAAGCGTTCACCGTGGCGCACCGGCGGCCCCAGCAGGTCGGCCAGGCGCTCCACCTCGTTGGTGCCGCGCGGCGAAGCGAGCGGCACCTCCCACAGCAGCGTGCCCTTCAGCGGGTCCAGCGCCGCCAGCCGCACGCCCTGGCCCACCAGCAGGCTGTTGCGGTAGGCGCCGAGCACGCCACCCTGCGCCAGCGTGAGCGCGTCGCCGGGGCGGCTCACGGTCCACAGGCGGCGGCCGTCCTGCACGTCGAAGGCGTGCACGGCGCGGTCGATGCTCATCACGAAGACGCGCTCGCCGGCCACCAGCGGCGGCGTCACCACGCGCGAAGGCACGCGCTTGCGCCAGAGCGCGCGGCCGGCGTCGAAGACCACGACCTCGTTGTCGCGCGTCACCACGGCGGCGTGGCGCCCGTCGCTGCCGACGCCGGCGGACAGCGGTGCCCCGGTCTCGGCGCGCCAGACCTCGCGCCCGGTCTCGGCTTCCAGCGCCAGCACGGTGCCGTCGTCGCCGGCCACGTAGAAGCGGCCGTCCTTCACCGCCGGCTGCAGCGGGAAACGCACGTTGTCGACGCTGGCACGCCAGACCTGGCGGCCCGCGATCCTGGCCGGGTAGTCCTCCAGCTTGGCCGGCGGCGGCTTGTCGGCCGAACAGCCGCCCAGCAGGGCGGCGGCGATGGCGACGGCGAAGGCGGCGGCCGGCAGCCGCAACGTCACTTCGCGGCCCCTGAAGCGGCCGCCGCGGCGGCCGGGGGCGCGCCGGCCGCGGTGAGCTTGGCTTCCACCAGCTGGCGGTAGCCGTCCTTCTCGTCGAGCGCCTTGTAGGCGGCCTGCCAGGCGGCCTTGGCCTCTTCCTTCTTGCCGGCGGCCGAGAGCGCGTCGCCGCGGCGGTCG
>JABLTH010014486.1_pt1 | contig 10630 bp, 10 predicted proteins | sample 7875711 | NCBI WGS metagenome assembly JABLTH01 (sample SAMN14941262, study PRJNA633318) | bioreactor metagenome | isolation source: bioreactor | place: China | collected 2019-03-05 | reverse complement strand
CCGCGCGGCATTCCCCTCGTCACCCAAGGAGTCCGTCATGTCCCTTTCCAGACGCCTCGCCATCGCCGGCATGCTGGCCGGCGCCCTCGCCCTGAGCCCGCTGGCCGCGCTGGCGCAGTCCGCGCCGGCGGCCAAGCCCAAGGCCGAGCGGGTGCAGTTCACCACCAGTGCCGGCAAGTTCACCGTCGAGGTCTACCCGGACGCGGCGCCGAAGACGGTCGCCAACTTCCTGGAGTACGTCAAGAGCGGCTTCTATGCGGGCACCATCTTCCACCGCGTGATCAATGGCTTCATGATCCAGGGTGGCGGCTTCGACCGCGAGATGAACGAGAAGCCGACGCGCGCGCCGATCCCGCTCGAAGCGCGCAACGGCTTGAAGAACAAGGCCGGCACCATCGCCATGGCACGCACCAGCGACCCGAACTCCGCCACCGCGCAGTTCTTCGTCAATGTGGTAGATAATCCCAACCTCGACTATCCGGCACCGGACGGCAACGGCTACGCTGTCTTCGGCAAGGTGATCGATGGCATGGATACCATCGATCGCATCAAGGTCGCCCCGACTACCGCCTACGGGCCGATGCGCAATGTGCCGGCCACGCCGATCGTGATCCAGTCGGCCAGCATCGTCCAGTAGGCATTGACCCAGAGAAAGGAAAGCAGATGTCCAAGGTTCAGCTCCAAACCAGCGAAGGCGTGATCACGCTCGAACTCGATGCCGAGAAGGCTCCCAAGACGGTGGAGAACTTCCTGTCGTACGTGCGCAAGGGCCACTACGACAACACCATCTTCCACCGCGTGATCAAGAACTTCATGATCCAGGGCGGCGGCTTCGAGCCCGGCATGAAGCAGAAGGGCACCGACGCGCCGATCGACAACGAAGCCGGCAACGGCCTGAAGAACGACCGCTACACGGTCGCCATGGCACGCACCAACGCGCCCCACTCGGCAACCGCCCAGTTCTTCATCAACGTGGTCGACAACGACTTCCTGAACTTCTCGTCGCCGACGCCGCAAGGCTTCGGCTATGCCGTGTTCGGCAAGGTGGTCGAAGGCACCGAGGTGGTCGAAAAGATCAAGGGCGTGCGCACCGGCAGCTCCGGCTTCCACCAGGACGTGCCGCTCGAAGACGTGATCATCGAGAAGGCCACCATCGTCGAGTAATGCCTCACGCACCGGCGCGGGCCGCGGGTCCGTGCCGGCTGCTGCGGCCAAGTGCGCCCCGCGACCATGACCGCCCCCCCTGCCCCGCCGGCGTCCGGCGTGCCTGAACTCCAGGTGCCCGCGCCGGCGTGGTTCATTTCCGACCTGCACCTGACGCCCGCCATGCCCCGCACGCTGGCGGCCTTCGAACGCGCGCTGGAACGCGCGGCAATGCAGGCGCACGCCCTGTTCATCCTCGGCGATTTCTTCGAATTCTGGATCGGCGACGACGAGACCGGCACGCCCTTCGCGGCCGGCGTGGCCGCCGCACTGCGCACGCTGGCGACAGGCGGCGTGGCCGTCTACCTGATGCACGGCAACCGCGACTTCCTGCTCGGCGAGCGCTTCGCCGCCGCGGCCGGTGCCACGTTGCTGCCCGATCCCACCGTGATCCGCTGCGCCGGCCGGCGCGTGCTGCTCAGCCATGGCGACATGCTCTGCACCGACGACGCACGCTATATGCGCTTCCGGCGCCTGACGCGCAACCGCTGGGTGCAGCGCGCCTTCCTGGCGCTGCCACTAGCGGCGAGGCTGTCAGTGGCGCGCCGCCTGCGCGCCGACAGCGAAGCCGGCCGCGCGCGGCCCCAGCAGCCGCGCAACTATGGCGACGTCGCGCCGCAGGCCGTGGCCGGGCTGATGCGCGCGAGCGGCACGGACCTGCTGGTACACGGCCACACGCACCGGCCCGCACGCCACCTGGAAAGCACCGGCGAGCGTTGGGTCCTGACCGACTGGGATCTCGACGGCGCGCACGGCGGCCCGCCACGCGCGGCGGCCTTGCAACTCGACGACTCCGGTTTCCGTACGGTACCCCTGGACGACTGAGCGGCCGTGGCCGCCGGCTCAGTCGAACCGGCGTTGCAGGAGCGATCGCCCCCCGCGCGGCCGGCCACCCGCCGCCACGTGTTCAATCGTCACCCCAGCGCCAGCGCGGCGGCTCCCCTTTGCGCCAGCAGATAGCGAGCAGCAGCGCGCAGAGCGTCAGCTGGCTGCCGATGAAAGCGCCCGGCCGGGTGTGCGGCGGGAAGCAGGCAACAGCCATGCCGACCAGGAGCGCATATACGGCATACACCAACCAGCCCTGCCAGCACGTAGGCAGGCCCCAGCCCCATCCGTAACGCTTGGCAGGGAACCAGTACCTGGGGGACGATGGCATGGCGATGCTCCTTGGCAGAAACGCCGGAACGCGCCGGCGACAGCCACATCATAGGCCCGCGCGGCGAACAAGCGAGCCCCGCCGCCGCGTGGACGCGGTGGCGGAGGTGCCCTATTTCAGGAGCTTGCGCAAGTCGCTGGCATCGAAGCTTTCGTTGGGTGTCTTCTCCAGGTGCTCGCCGAGCCGATCCAGCGCCGCCAGTACCGCCTCGATGCGCTCATGCTGGCGGGCCGCGTTGTCGATCAGGCTCTTCAGCGCCAGCGACACCGGATCGTCCGCATTGGGCGTGATGCCATAGGCGGAGAACTCCTGCTTCGCGGCCTGCTGCTGCGGCGGCGCGTCCGGCAGGATGATGCGTGCCGGCACGCCGACCGCCGTCGCACCCGGCGGCACCGGCTTGAGCACCACGGCATTCGAGCCGACGCGCGCGCCGTCGCCGACAGTGAAGCCGCCCAGCACCTTGGCGCCGGCGCTGACGACCACGTTGGCGCCGAGCGTCGGATGGCGCTTCTGGCCCTTGTAGAGCGAAGTACCGCCCAGGGTCACGCCCTGGTAGATGGTGCAGTCGTCGCCGACCTCGGCGGTCTCCCCGATGACCACGCCCATGCCGTGGTCGATGAAGACGCGCCGGCCGATGGTGGCGCCGGGATGGATCTCGATCCCGGTCAGGAAGCGGGACCAGTGCGAGATCCAGCGGCCCAGCCAGCGCAAGCCCGCGTTCCAGCAGCCGTGCGCGAAGCGGTGGAACATGACCGCGTGGAAGCCGGGGTAGCAGGTCAGGACTTCCAGGCGGCTGCGCGCAGCGGGATCGCGCAGCATGATGGCGTCGATATCTTCCTTCAGACGAGTGAACATCGTGTCGTGTCGTGGTGCCATGCCGTGCGCCGCGCCCGTCCGGAAGCGGATCGCGCGGTCGCCGGCATGGTCATTGGCCGGTGGGAACGGGATCAGGAGTGTAAGAGATTTGCCGCCCTGATGCCGTCATGGACTTTGCCGGCGGCAAGCCGCCGGGCCCGGACCGTCAACATCGCTCCGGCACGTGCACCAGCCCGCTGAGCAGGCGGCGGGCACCGGAGCGCACGGTGACACGCCGCACCGCCGCGGCGGGCGGCGGTGCGGCCGGCGCAAAATAGTCGAGTTCGATCGTGGCGGCAGGATCTGCCGCGCCGCCCCCGCCCTCGTGTGCGGAGCACGGTTCGAGCGGATGGCCGTTGGTGCAAGGCACGTGCGCGAGCACGACGCGCCCGGTGTTGCGCAGCCAGATCCGTACCGTGGTGATGCCGTCGCGCGCCGGCACGAAACCGCGCCAGATGGCAAAGGCTCCGGCCGCGGCCGGCAATTCGGCCGCGGGCCCGCCAGCTTCTTCGCCACTGTCCTCGCCCGACCAGTCCATGCGCGCCACCTGGGTGGCGACCGCTCCGATGCGGCACTCCACGTCGCAGCCGGCTCGGCGCGCGGCGCGCATCAGCGCCACGCGGCCCTCGAGGCCGTCGGCATCCCCCGCGGCGACTCCCGGTGCGGCCAGCAAGCGCAGCAGCAAGGCATCGCGCGCCGCGCCGTCCTGGGGCAGGTCGTCCTCCAGCAAGAACACGCCCTTGCCGGCACCGCTGCGCATGTAGAAGGCCGGAATCTCCGTCACCGCTCGCCGCTCCTGTCGATGGTCAGCCTGCCTGCCCGTCCGTACCGCCGTCCGGGCGGTCGTCCCGGCCGCCCCGGTCGTCCTGCGCGGCCAGCAGCATATGCTTGGCGACGCCGCGCAGGATGTTGACTTCCTCGCGCTCCAACCCGGTGCGGGCCAGCAGGCGGCGCAGCCGCGACATGAGCTTGCGCGGGTGCGCGGGATCGAGAAAACCGATGGCTTCCAGGCCCGACTGCAGGTGCCCGAACATGGCCTCGACCTGCTCGGCGGTGGCGGGCTCTCCAGCATAGCCGATCCCCGCCTCCGGCGCCGGCGCCCCCTCCAGCAGGGCCAGGCGCATCTCGTAGGCCACCAGCTGCACCGCCTGGGCGAGGTTGAGCGAAGCGTAGGCGGGGTTGGCGGGAATATGGGTCACGGCCGAGCAGCGCTCGACCACCTCGTTGGGCAGGCCGAATCGCTCATTGCCGAAGACGAAGGCGATCGAGGCGCCGGCGGCGGCGTCCAGGCAGAGACGCCCCTGCGCCACCGCGGCGCGCGGCAGCAGCCGCGGCGGACCGAATTCGCGCTGGCGCGCGGTCATGGCCACCGCCAGCGCGGTGCCAGCCAGGGCCTGCTCGACGTCGTCGACGAGGCAGGCGCCGGCGAGCACGTCGTCGGCGCCGCTGGCCATTGCCACGGCCTCGGCATGCTCACGCACGCCGGGCTCGCGCGGACGCACCAGCACCAGGCTGCCCGGTACCGTGCCGAACCCCATGGTCTTGAGCGCGCGAGCCACCGAGCCGACGTTGCCGGGGTGGCTGGTCTCGACGAGGACGAAACGCACCCGGGCGAAGCCTTCCTGCTCCGTAGCGCGCCCACTTGGCTGGTCCAGGCGACTCCCCGCCTGGCTCGTCTGATTTGCCGGCTTGTTATACAATGTGCGATTCCTCTTGGGCGTGGCCCCGGCCTTGTGCTTTCTACAGCACCCGGAAGCGGCGCACCACCGTTCTTCTACAATCCGTTGTGTTGTCAGCCGCCAGCCGTGCAGCGCGCCATCGCGCGCCCGGTCCGTGCCGGCTTGGAGAGATTCATGCACCCGATGCTCAATATCGCCGTCAAGGCGGCCCGCAAGGCAGGTACCATCATCAACCGCGCGTCGATGGACGTCGACCTGCTGCGTGTCTCGCGCAAACAGCACAACGATTTCGTTACCGAGGTGGACCGCGCGGCTGAGGCCGCGATCATCGAGGTCATCCGCACCGCCTACCCGGAACACGCCATTCTAGCGGAAGAGTCCGGCCAGTCCTGGACCGACGGCGAGGAAACCAGCGAATACACCTGGGTCATCGATCCCCTCGACGGCACCACCAACTTCATCCACGGCTTTCCGCAGTACGCCGTTTCCATCGCCCAGTTGCACAAGGGCGTGCCCGCCCAGGCCGTGGTCTACGATCCTGCCCGCGACGAGCTGTTCACCGCCACCAAGGGCGCCGGCGCCTTCCTCAACAACCGCCGCATCCGCGTGACCCGCCGCGACAAGCTGGCCGACTGCCTGGTCGGCACCGGCTTCCCTTTCCGCGACATGGAAGGCCTGGACGAGTACCTGGAGATCTTCGCGCTGATGACGCGCAGCTGCGCCGGCCTGCGCCGCCCGGGCGCGGCCGCGCTGGACCTGGCCTACGTGGCCTGCGGCCGCCTCGACGGCTTCTTCGAGACCGGCCTGAAGCCCTGGGACATGGCCGCGGGCATGCTGCTGGTGACCGAGGCCGGCGGCCTGGTCGGCAACTACGCTGGCGAATCGCGCCACATGGAACAAGGTGAAGTGCTGGCCGGCAACCCCAAGGCCTTCGCGCAGATGGTGCGCCTGCTGTCGCCGTTCTCGCTGGACAACGCCAAGCCTGCCGCCTGACGGCGCCGCACCGCTGGCGCGCGCAGCCGCTGCGGCGGCGCGCGCCGTGGCAATTGCAACAAGATGCGCCAAGCGACCCGTTCGGGTTGACATGGCGCCTCATGACTCTTACACTCCGCCCGTCTTTTCATCCAAGGGAATTTCCGTGGGCTCTGCAACCAGTGACAGTAGTCGATCGCGCATCGGCATCGCTGCCTGACAGGTACGGAATCTCTTCTCTCTTCCGCGCCTGATCCCTCCAGGTAGCGGTGTCTTCCCGCCAGCCCTCCCGGCCGGCCCCTCGCCTCGAATACCGTCTCATCGTCCGTGTGTCCGCCAGCCTGACGGCCGGCTCGACGCGCCTGTCCCGCGTTGCCGATGGCAACGCACGGTCGCCGCTTGCCAGCGCGCGGCGACCCGGCGGCCAGCGGACGGCATCCCGCGCCTCGCCCTCCGGAGCGAAAGGCCATAGCAGCCCGGGCCGTGCCCGCGCTATCCGCCTTACCGATTGCAACAAAGGGAGCACGCCATGCGCTTTCTCCACAAGCTGATGCCCGCCACCCCTGCCGCCACGGCCGCGGCCGCCGCCGGCGCCTGCCCGCCGCCGGCGATGCCCGCGTCGCAACTGTTCCAGGTCGTGGTGCTGTGCCGCGACGCCGGCGAGCGCCGCATCGCACAGCAGATCCTCGACGAGCTCGACGCCAACCAGATGACGCTGCGCAGCCTCCACGCGCGCAGCCTCGCGCAGCGCGAGCTGACCGAAGTCCGCGTACTGCTGCAGTGCCCCCAGGACGCCCGTGCCGCCATGGTCCGGCTGGTGCAGGTGCTGGGTTTCACGCCGCTGGTGCGCTCGGTGCGCTGGGAAACCGTGCCGCAGCCCGCGCGCGCGCTGGCCGCCACCACGCACTGATCCGCACCGGCGCCACGCTGGCCTCACCAGGAGACCCCATGGACCCCGACCCTAGTTGCCATCCCTTGCGCCGAAGGTGCGGCGCGCCCGGCCCCGCCTGATCCTCCGTCCCGAGCCTTGATGCCGGCGGATCGGCCCCACCGGACCCGCACGGCCATTCCCGCCTGAGCGCAGCCCCGCCCCGCAGGGCCTGCCCGCCTGGAATCCCCGCCCCTTCGGCGCCGCGCCCCTCCGCGCGCAGCGCTTCGCACGACACAGCCTGCTCCCTCCAGAGACCCGTCCGGCCAGCGGCCGCCGGCCCGCTGGGGATTGCGCTCGTCCCTGCCACGCCAAGCGGCCTCGATGCCGCCTGCCCGCGCTGCCGCCCCACTTCACCGAACCGCATCCCGACATGCGTGGCGGCGCTCGATCGCCGCGCCCAGGAGAACCCATGCCGTACCCCGACTTGCACCGGCGGCGCCTGCTCGCCCTGGCCACCGCCTGCACCGCCCCCTGGCTGCTGGCCGCCTGCGAACCCTCCGGCCCGGCCCAGGCCAGGACAGCGGAAGCTCCGTCCCGGAGCGCCACCGACAAGATCCTCGAAGGCAGCCAGATCACCCTGCCGCCCGGCTCGCCGCTGCGCGGCCGGCTGGTCGTCGACACCGTCCGCACGCAGGAGATCGCGCGGCAGATCCCCGTGCCGGGCGTGATCGAAGCCGATCCCGCGCGCCTGGTCCGCATCGCCCCGCCGCTGCCCGGCCGCATCCTGCAGCTGCACGCCGGCCTCGGCGACGCCGTGCGCCAGGGCGAGCCGCTGGTCACCCTCGACTCGGCCGAGCTGAGCAGCGCGCAGGCCGAGGCCGGCAAGGCGCGCGCCGCCCTGCAGGAAACCCGGCTCGAGCTGGAACGCCAGCGCACGCTGTATGCCGAGGAAATCGCCGCACGCAAGGACCTGGAGCAGGCCGAACTGGCGCATGCCCAGGCCAGCCACGAAGCCGAAGCCACCGCGGCCCGCCTGGCCCAGCTCGGCGCCAGCAGCGGCAACGACCCGCGCGCACGCCGCCAGCTCGTGATACGCGCCCCGATCAGCGGCCGCGTGATCGCCCTGGACAGCGCGCCGGGCGGCTACTGGAACGACACCAATGCGCCGCTGATGACCGTGGCCGACCTGTCCACCGTCTACCTGGCCGCCAACGTGCCGGAGAAGGACATCGCCGCCGTCTTCGTCGGCCAGCGCGCCCGCATCGACCTCAATGCCTACCCCGGCGAGCCGGCGAGCGGCGAAGTGCGCTATGTGGGCGAGACCCTCGACGCCGACACGCGCACGGTCAAGGTCCGCGTCGCCATGGCCAACCGCGACGGCCGCCTGCGCCCCGGCATGTTTGCGCGCGTGACCTTCAGCGGCCGTTCGCGCCAGACCCTGGTGGTGCCCGTGTCGGCCCTGCTGCAGGACGGCCTCTACACCAAGGTGATGGTCGAGCACGGCGAGTTCCGCTACGCCGCGCGCACAGTGCGCACCGGCGACGTGGTTGACGGCATGGCCGAGGTGCTCGACGGCCTGCGCGCCGGCGAGCGGGTGGTGGTGAAGAACGGAGTGCTGCTCAATGATTGACCGCCTCGTCACCCTCTGCTTCCACCGCCGCGGCATCGTCTGGCTGGTGTTCGCCCTGGTCGCGCTGTACGGCCTGGCCAGCTGGCGCCAGCTCCCCGTGGAAGCCTACCCCGACATCGCCGACGTGACCTCGCAGATCGTCACCCAGGTGCCCGGCCTGGCAGCCGAGGAGGTCGAACAGCAGATCACCATTCCGCTCGAACGCGCCTTGCTGGCCACGCCCGGCATGCACGTGCTGCGCACGCGCAGCCTGTTCGGGCTGTCGCTGGTCACGGTAGTGTTCGAGGACGGCACCGAAGGCTACTGGGCACGCCAGCGCCTGCAGGAACGCCTGGCCGAAGTGGACCTGCCCTACGACGCCAAACCCGGCCTCGACCCCTACACCTCACCCATTGGCGAGGTCTACCGCTACACGCTGGAATCGCCCACGCGCGACCTGCGCGAATTGTCCGACCTGCAGGCCTGGACCGTGATCCCGCGCTTGAAGAAGGTGGCCGGCGTGGTCGACGTGACCAACTTCGGCGGCCTCACCACCCAGTTCCTGCTCGAACTGGACCCGGCCAGGCTCAACCAGTACCACCTGACCCTGGCGCAGGTAACCGAAGCACTCAACGCCAACAATGCCAATGCCGGCGGTGGCGTGATGGACCGCGGCGAACAGTCCTACGTGGTGCGCGGCGTCGGCCTGCTGCACTCGCTGCAGGACATGGGCAACGTGGTGGTCACCAGCAAGGATGGCATCCCGGTACTGGTCAAGGACCTCGGCACGCTGCGCTACGGCAACGTCGAGCGGCGCGGCATCCTCGGCAAGGACGGGCAGGCAGATGCCGTCTCCGGCATCGTGCTGCTGCTCAAGGACTACAACGCGGCCCAGGCGCTCGCCGGCATCCACGCCGCCGTGGCCGACCTTAACGGCAAGCTGCTGCCGCCCGATGTCAAGCTGGTGCCCTATCTCGACCGCAGCCACCTGATCGAGGCCACCATGCGCACGGTCGGCATGACCTTGACCGAGGGCATGGTGCTGGTCGCCGTGGTCCTGCTGCTGTGCCTGGGCAGCCCGCGCGCGGCGCTGATCGTGGCACTGACGATCCCGCTGGCGCTGCTGATCGCCTTCATCTTCATGCGGCACTTCCATATCCCGGCCAACCTGCTCAGCCTGGGAGCGATCGACTTCGGCATCCTGGTCGACGGCGCCGTGGTGCTGGTGGAGAACATGCTGCGCCGGCGCGAGCGCCAGCAGGACCTGCCGCTGACACCCGCCGATGCCATTGCGGCCACGCTGCAGGTGGCGCGGCCGATGTGCTTCGGCATGCTGGTGATCGTCGCCGCCTACCTGCCGCTGTTCTCCTTCGAGCGCATCGAGTACAAGCTGTTCGCGCCCATGGCCTACGCGGTGGGTGCCGCCCTGGGCGGAGCATTGCTGGTCGCGCTGACGCTGGTCCCAGGCCTCGCCTGGCTGGCCTTCCGCAAGCCGCGTCCGGTCTTCCACAATCCGGTGCTCGACTGGCTCGGCCGGCACTACCAGGCCTTCCTGGCGCGCAGCGTCGGAGGCCGGCGCTGGGTGGCGGCCGCCTGTGCCGCCGCGCTGGCCGGACTGGCCGTGCTGGGACTGACCACCGGCCGCGATTTCCTGCCCTACCTCGACGAAGGCTCGCTGTGGCTGCAGGTACAGATGCCACCCGGCATCACGCTGGAACGCGCGGCCGGGATGGCCGACGAACTGCGCCGCGTCACGCGCGAGTTCCCCGAGGTGTCCTACGTGGTCACGCAGACCGGCCGCAACGATGACGGCACCGACTACTGGACGCCCTCGCATATCGAAGCCAGCGTCGGCCTGAAGCCCTATCGCGAGTGGCCGGCCGGCATGGACAAGCAGAAGCTGATCGGGCGCCTGGCGGCACGCTACGCGCAGATGCCCGGCTACTCGGTCGCCTTCATGCAGCCGATGATCGACGGCGTGCAGGACAAGCTGTCCGGCGCGCACAGCGATCTGGTCGTCAAGGTCTTCGCCGACGACCTCGCCGAGGCGCGCAGCGTGGCGGGCCGCGTGGCCGGCACGCTGCGCGGCGTGCACGGCGCGGCCGACGTGGCCGTCGATGTCGAGCCGCCGCTGCCCAACCTGAAGATCGAACTGGACCGCGCCGCGGCCGCCCGCCACGGCATCAATGCCGCCGACGTGGCCACGCTGGTCTCCACCGGCATCGGCGGCGCCCCCATCGGACAACTCTATGTCGGTGAGAAGAGCTATGACATGACGGTGCGTT
>JABLTH010039677.1_pt1 | contig 10631 bp, 10 predicted proteins | sample 7875711 | NCBI WGS metagenome assembly JABLTH01 (sample SAMN14941262, study PRJNA633318) | bioreactor metagenome | isolation source: bioreactor | place: China | collected 2019-03-05 | reverse complement strand
CGGCGGGCTGGCTGATGCTCGGCTTCGGTCGCAACGGGTGGATCCGCTGGCTCGACGCGGGGGAGTCGCCGGGCGACGAGCCCGTTCCCGAAGTCGCCCGGATCGTGCTCGACGACGGCGCGGCGATGCGGATCGTCGACACCGGCGACTTCCTCGGCGTCACGCTCTCGGTGGTCGACGTCCCGCGCGATCTGTCGGGGATCGCCGCGCTCGGACCGGATCCGCTGTCCGAGGACTTCTCGCGCGAGGAGTTCGATCGGGCGCTGGGGACGCGCCGGAAGCAGATCAAGGCCCTGCTGCAGGAGCAGTCCTCTCTGGCCGGCATCGGCAACGCCTACTCGGACGAGATCCTGCATCGCGCGCGGATCGCGCCCGCCGTGCACGCGGCGCTGCTCGACGACGACGAGCGGGAGCGGCTCTTCCAGGCCACCGTCGACGTGCTGCGCGGCGCGGCCGCGGATCGGCGCGGGGTGCCGCCGCACGAGCTCAAGCAGGCCAAGGTCGCCGCCATGGCCGTGCACGGACGCGGCGGTGAGCCCTGCCCGGTGTGCGGCACCACGATCCTCGACCGCACGTTCGGCGGTGCCTCGGCGCAGTTCTGCCCGCACTGCCAGCCGGAGCATTCCGCGGCATGACGCGGCGCGCGGGATAGCATTCCGGGGTGAGTCGGCTTCCCCTGCACCATCGCTGGCGCGTGCGCATGGCCGTGGCTGTCCTGACCGGCGTCGCGGCCGGCTTCCTCGTGACCCCGTTCCTGGGGCTGGCGGCGGGCCTGCTCGCGGCGTGGGGCGCGCTGTCCCTCGTCAGCACCGTCTGGATCCTGCTCGTCACCTGGCGCATGGATGCCGCGCAGACCCGCACGCACGCGACCGAAGAGGATCCGGGCCGGCGGATCGCCCGCCTGATCGCCGTGACCGGCAGCTTCGTCAGCATCGCCGCGGTACTCGTCGTGGTGCTGCAGGCCCGGCATGCGCACGGATGGACGCAGTTCGCACTCGCCGGGATCGCCGTGCTCAGCGTCGCGGCCTCCTGGGGCCTCATCCAGACCGACTACATGCTGCGGTACGCGAAGCTCTACTACGACGGATCCCGCGGCATCAGCTTCAACCAGGACGAGGACCCGCAGTACACCGACTTCGCGTACTTCTCGGTCGGACTCGGCATGACCTATCAGGTCGCCGACACGAACGTGACGCGCAACACGATCCGCCGGATCGTGATCGCGCAGACGACGATCGCCTACGTCTTCGGCGCGCTCATCCTCGGCACGATCATCAACCTCGTCACCGGGCTGGGCTGACCGCGGGGAGTTCCTCGCGCAGGCGCGGTTCGGTGCGACGCTCGGGGCGCACGCCGGCCTTGTCGGCGTAGAAGGCGCGGATGAGATCCATATCGGCGCCCACATCGCCGGTGAGATCGAGGGTGGGGCCCAGACCCGTGGTCATGGTCGTGCGATCGACGAACCCGAGCGTCACCGGCATGCCGGTCTCGCGGGCGATGCGGTAGAAGCCGCTCTTCCAGTGCGCGTTGCCGCCCCGGGTGCCGTCGGGCGTGACGACGAGACCGAAGACCGATCCGCTGCGGATCTGCGCGACGACCTCGCCGACGACGCGCGCCGGATCCGTGCGGTCCACGGGGATCCCGCCGAGACGGCGCATGATCGGGCCGCGCCAGCCGCGGAACAGGCTCTTCTTGCCCAGCCAGTGCACGTCGATGCCGAGTCGCCATGCGATGCCGAGCATGAGCACGAAGTCCCAGTTCGAGGTGTGCGGAGCGCCGATCAGCACGGTCGGGCGCGACGGCGCAGGCTCGCTCTTCAGCGTCCAGCGGCTGAACGTCCAGAACACGCGGGCGGCGAGGCGTTTGAGCATCCGTCCACCGTAGGGCCCGGCGTATGCCGTCCTCCGCATGAAGAGGGCCCGGGCGGACGAGAGGATCGTCCGCCCGGGCCCGGGGCGCAGGACCGTCAGACGGCCTGCGGCAGAAGGGAGAACGACACGGCGCCCTCCTCGTTCACGTTGGCGTCGAGGACCTTGTCGTCCAGGACGATGGCGGCCTCCCCTTCCAGGAAGACCGGGGCGCCGGGCAGATCCAGGATCTGATCGTCCGGCTCCGGCGCGACGACCACGTCGGCGGCGAGGCGGGGTTCGCCCGTCGCTGCCGGTGCATCGGCCGTGTGGATGCGCAGACCCGCGCCTTCCGTGTCGGTGCGACGACGGACGAGCGTGGTGACGAGCGCGGTGGCGTTGTCGGTCAAGGTGAGCACGAGGCACTCCTTCCGGTTGCGGACATGCCGCGGTCACGACATGTCCGGGCCACGATTCCTCGTCCGCGCCGACCTCTCAACCGCCCTGCGGCGTTTCGGCCCGATTCGGAGGCTCTTCCCACCTACGGGGAGATGTAAGAACCGTCGTGATCGGCACCGCCCCGACCGTCGTGCGCAGGCGTACCATCGAAGGATGACCACCGCAGCCGGATCCGAGCAGCACACCCCCGCGGACGCCGAGCGTCCGACCCTGGGGAGCGCTCCCGGGCTGACCCTGCTCCCCGGCCTCGACGTCGATGCGGTCGGCCTGTGCACCGACGGCTACTGCCGCCTCCCCGGCGCGAAGGATTGATCCCGCGCCGGGGAGAGCCTGGCGTCAGTGCATCGCGGGTGCGGAGCCCTCGTCGTCCGGCGCGTCGCCGTGCGGCTGGTCTTCCGGCTTGCGGATGATGAACGCGCCGAGGATCGTCACAGTCGCGATGACCGCTCCGATCACGAACGTGCTGCGTGAGCCCGCAGCGACCGCGTCGGCCACCTCGGTGCCGCCGTTCGCGTTGACGATGAGCGTGAACACCGCGATCATCACGGCGATGCCGGCGGCGCCCGCGACCTGCTGCACGGTGCCGATGACCGCGCTGCCGTAGGAGTAGAACTTCGGCTTCAGCGAGGCCAGCGATGCGGTGAACAGGGGCGTGAACGACAGGGCGAGACCGATCGACAGCAGCGTCTGCGCGACGAGCACGATCCACACGGAGGTGGTGGTGGACAGCGTCGTGTAGAACCACAGCGTGGCGGCGGTCAGGATCGAACCGGGGATCAGGAGGACCTTCGTGCCCCGGGCGTCATAGATGCGGCCGATGACAGGTCCGAGCAGACCCATCGCGAGCGCACCCGGCAGCAGCACGAGGCCCGCCTCGGTGGTCTCGAGACCCAGCGCCTTCTGCAGGAACAGCGGGATCACGGTGAGCGTGCCGAAGAACGCGAGCGACAGCAGGAACATCTGCACCATCGAGAGGGTGAAGTCGCGCGAGGCGAACACCCGCAGGTCCAGGAGCGCGTCGTCCTTGCGCTGCAGGATCACCTGACGCCAGAGGAACGCGATCAGGCCGAGCACGCCCACCACGAGCGCGATCACCAGCGGCGCGGCGGTGCCGCCGCCACCGGCGAGCGCGCCGATCTGGCTGAGACCGAACACCAGCCCGCCGAAGCCGAAAGCGCTCAGCACGATCGACAGCACGTCGAGCGGCGCGTCGGTGCGCTCACCGACGTTGGTCAGCCAGCGCCAGCCGATGAGCATCGCGGCGAGGGCGATCGGCAGCACGACCACGAAGATCGCGCGCCAGCTGAAGTGGTCCAGCAGGAAGCCCGACAGCGTCGGACCGATCGCCGGGGCGAGCGAGATGACGATGCTGACGCGGCCCATCATCCGCCCGCGGGTCGCCGGCGGCACGAGGTTCATGAGCGTGGTCATGAGCAGGGGCATCATGATCGCGGTGCCGGAGGCCTGCACGATGCGGGCGATGAGCAGCACGGTGAAACCCGGGGCGAGCGCGGCGATCAGCGTGCCGGCGGAGAACAGCGCCAGCGCGCCGAGGAACATCTGCCGGGTGGTGAAGCGCTGCAGCAGGAAGCCGGTCGTGGGGATCACGACGGCCATGGTCAGCATGAACGCACTCGTGACCCACTGGGCGGCGAGCGGCGTGATGGAGAGATCGTCGATGAGGTGCGGGATCGCCATGCTCATCGTCGTCTCGTTGAGGATGGCGACGAACGCTGCGGCGAGGAGCACCCAGATGACCGCCATGTCTCGGCGGGGGATGAGGGCGGACCCGGCGCTGGTCGGCACGGATCCGGTTTCGATGGCGGACATGTGTTCCTCCGGCTCGGCGGGGGCGAAAAACAGGGGATGTGGTGCTGCAGAGAAGCAAGCGACTCTCAGCGTAACCACAGGGTCGGACATTCCATTCCCGCGGGGGGTCGGCGCTGCTCTCGGCAGCGTTGCGCCTTGAGCGGACGAGGACCACGGCGGCGCCGCCGCGTCGGTGCGGGGACGTACGCTTGCGAGGTGCCGCGGGTGCCCTCGACCCCGGCAGGCAGGGGTAGCGGATGAGCATGATGGCCAGGATGGGCGGCGCGCGCGGCGGCCGCCCGGTCGACGAGGCGGCGCAGCGACGTCAGAACGCCGAGGCCCCACGCATCCCCGATCTCGGGCGCAGGGTGGTCGCCCTGTTCCGTCCCTATCGGGGCCGGATCCTCACGACCGGTCTGCTGGTCATCCTCGGCGCCGCGCTCGGCGTGATCCCCCCGCTGCTGGTGCAGCGCGTGTTCGACGACGCGCTGTTCCCGCACGGCGGGACCGGTCCGCAGCTCGGCCTGCTCGTCGTGCTCGTGGTCGCGATGATCGGTCTCTACCTGCTCTCCTCGGGGCTCGGCGTCGTGCAGACCTGGCTGACCTCGACCGTCGGCAACAGTGTCACGGGCGACCTGCGCGTGCGTCTCTTCGAGCACCTGCAGGCGATGGAGCTGGGCTTCTTCACCCGCACCAAGACCGGCGTCATCCAATCCCGGCTGCAGAACGACGTCGGCGGGGTCTCCGGCGTGCTCACCAGCACGGTGACGAGCATCCTGGGCAACACCGTGACCGTGATCGCCTCGCTCGTGGCGATGATCCTGCTCGACTGGCGGCTGACGATCATCGCCGTCTGCGTCATGCCCATCCTCGTGCTGGTGCAGCGCCGCGTCGGCCAGGTGCGCGCGCGGATCGCGGGTGAGACGCAGGAGTCGCTGTCCGAGCTCACCGCCATCACGCAGGAGACCCTGAGCGTCTCCGGGATCCTGCTCTCCAAGTCGTTCAACCGGCAGCGCTCGGAGTCGGCGCGCTACCAGGCGCAGAACCGCACGCAGATCCGCCTGCAGGTGCGCACGGCGATGAGCGGGCAGGGCTTCTTCGCCGTGGTCTCGGTGCTGATGTCGAGCGTGCCGGCGATCATCTACCTCGTCGCCGGCTTCCTCGTCGCCGGAGGCACCGGATCCATCACCGCCGGCGCGATCGTCGCCTTCACCACGGTGCAGGCGCGCCTGCTGATGCCGCTGATCGGCCTCATGCGCGTGGCTCTGGACGTGCAGACCTCGCAGGCGCTGTTCGCCCGCATCTTCGAGTACCTCGACATGGTGCCGCAGATCGCCGACGCCCCCGACGCGCTGCCGGCGACCGAGGCGCCCGGGCCGCGCGGACTGCTCGAGTTCCGCGACGTGCGCTTCCGCTACCCGGATGCGTCGTCCGCGGCCCGGGACACGCTGCAGGGGATCTCGTTCACCGCGGAGCCCGGCCAGCACGTCGCGTTCGTCGGACCCTCCGGGGCGGGCAAGACCACGATCCTGTATCTAGCGCCGCGACTCTACGAGGCGACCGGGGGAGCGGTGATGTTCGACGGCGCCGATGTGCGCACGCTCACCCAGGAGTCGATCATCGACGAGATCGGCATCGTCTCCCAGGAGACCTACCTGTTCCACGCGACCATCCGAGAGAACCTTCTCTACGCGAAGCCCGAGGCCACCGAGGACGAGCTGATCGCCGCGTGCACGGCGGCCAACATCCATCACGTGATCGCCGGCTTCGAGCAGGGCTACGACACCGTGGTCGGCGAGCGCGGGTACCGCCTTTCCGGCGGCGAGAAGCAGCGGATCGCGATCGCGCGCGTGCTGCTGAAGGACCCGCCCGTCCTGCTGCTGGACGAGGCGACCTCGGCGCTGGACACCGTCTCGGAACGCGTCGTGCAGGAGGCGCTCGACGAGGCCGCACGGGGCCGCACGACCCTCACGATCGCGCACCGCCTGTCGACGGTGATCGGCGCCGACGTCATCCACGTCGTGCAGGAGGGACGGATCGTCGAGTCCGGCACCCACGCCGAGCTGCTCGCGCAGGGCGGGCTCTACGCCGATCTCGCCGCACAGCAGGTCGCCGCGGCGCAGATCGACACCGACGTCCGCTCCGCCTGACCGCCGCTGCTCCACGCGGCGACCAGGCGGTCGCGACGGCTCAGTGCGCGCTCAAGCCGCCGTCGACGAACAGCGAGTGGCCCGTGACGTACGCGGATCCGGCGCCCGCGAGGAACACGGCTGCTCCGGCGAAGTCGGAGGGCAGCCCGTTCCGGCCGATCATCGTGCGGGCCGCGAGCGCCGCGATCTGCACAGGGTCCTCCTGGAGACGCGCGTTGAGGGGCGTGAGCACGAACCCGGGCACGAGGGTGTTGCTGGTGACGCCTGTGCCGCCCCACGCCTCGGCCTCGGAGCGCATGAGCGATTCGACGGCGCCCTTCGAGACGCCGTAGATCCCGCTGCCGACGAAAGCGCGATGCGCCTGCTGCGAGCTGATGTGGATGAGGCGCCCGTAGCCGCGCTGCGCCATGCCGACGGCGTAGCGCTGGCCGAGCAGGAACGGCGCGAGCGTGTTCACCGTCATCGTGGCGTCCCAGTCGGCCTCGGTGATGTCGGCGAACCGGGGGCGGATGTTGATGCCGGCCGAGTTCACGAGGATGTCCGGCTCGCCGAACGGACGTGCCGCCGCCTCCGCCGCGGCATGGATCCCCTCACGGGTGGCGAGGTCGCCGACGACCCCCGCGGCCCGGCAGCCGGCGTCGGCGAGCTCCCGCACGGTCTCGTCGATGCGATCGGCGCCCCGGGCGACGATGACCGTCGCGGCGCCCGCACGGGCGAGGGCGGTCGCGATGCCGCGGCCGATGCCCGAGCTGCCTCCCGTGACGATCGCGGTGCGCCCCTCGAGGGAGAACAGGCCGGAGAGATACGCGTTCATGGTGATCCTGATTCTGGACCGACCGGTGCGCTCAGGGCGCGCCGGTCGTCCGGGCCGGGCCGCGGCTACCAGCGCAGCGCGGCGGCGAGAGTGGGGTCCACGCGGGCGTCGGCGAACTCGGGGAGTGCCTCGAGCTCTTGCACGAACGCTCGCACCGCCGCGGGATACGCGGAATCGGTGTGGGTGCCGGCGATCTCCTGGAGCGGCGGCAGATCCATCGCGAGGATGAGCTCGAGCCTAGCGGTCACCGCGGCGTGCGCGCCCGCCTGATGCAGCACCTGGATGCCCCCGCGGAGCGCCGCGAGGTAGTCGCGCAGCACCCGGAGGCGATGCTTGCCCTGCGTGATGGAGGATCCGTCCTCGCGCAGCCTCCAGCGCACGACCGTGTCGGGGATGACGTCGAAGGCACGCGCCGTCGTGTACATCCGCTGCGCCACGATCTGGTCCTCGTACGCGACCCCCTCCGGGAAGCGGAGGTCGTGCCAGAACGCGGTGCGGCTCACCTTCGACCACGCGACGATGTTCGCCGAGGCGGCGGGGTGCGCGAAGATCGTCGTCCCGAGACGTTCGGGCGCGGTCGCCGCCGCCACCCACGGCTGCACCCGGCCCGGCGCGTACTGGGTGCCGTTCCACCGGGAGCGCACATACGCCCCCGCGACGAAGTCGCTTCCGGTCTCGGCGAGCGTGCCGGTCAGGCGTTCGAGCGCGGCGGGCGTCAGCTCGTCATCGCCGTCGAGGAAGCCGAGGTACTCGGTGTCGACGAGTTCCAGCGCCGCGTTGCGCGCGCCGCCGAGCCCGCGGGCCTCGGTGTGCCGCAGCACGGTGAAGCGCGGATCCGCGCTCGCCGCGGCCTCGAAGATCCGGCCGGTATCGTCCGCGGATCCGTCGTCGACGAGGATCGCCCGCCAGACGGTGGTCGTCTGCGCGCGCAGCGAGTCCAGGGCGGCGGGGGCGTAGGAGGCGATGTCACGGCCGGGCACGATCACGGTCACGAGCGGGGCGGGCACCTCGCCAGTCTAGGAGCGCGGACGAGGCGCGGGGGCGGCGCGGCCCTTCCTCTCGCTCGGCGCGCGGACGAACCGAGCGCGCGCGGCCCGTGCCGCTACGCGCGCACCGCGGTGACGGCGTCGGCGACCAACGCTGCGAGCCGTTCCGGGCCGTCGCCGGCCAGGCCCGTCCGGCCGAACGTGAAGCGCACCGACGTCTGCGCGACGGCCGGCGCCAAGCCGCACGCGAGCAGCACGTGGGAGGGCTCGTCACTGCCGGCGGCGCACGCGGAGCCGCTGGAGGAGACGACCCCGCGACGCTCCAGCTCGAGCAGCACGGCCTCCCCGGACACCTCCGGGAACACGAAGCTCGCCGTCGCGGGCAGGCGCCGCACCGGGTCGCCGGTGAGCCGCGCCGAAGGCACCGCGTCGAGCACGCCGGCGATGAAGCGCGCGGACTGCGCGCCCACCCGGGACGCGGCCTCTGCGCGCTCGGCCTCGGCCAGGTCCAGCGCCGTCGCCAGGGCCACGGCGCCCGCGACGTTCTCCGTGCCGGAGCGGCGCCCGCGCTCCTGGCCGCCGCCGTGCACGAGAGGCTCGAGCGGCACGCGACCGCGCACGGCGAGCGCTCCGATGCCCTTGGGAGCGCCGAGCTTATGGCCGGCGATCGCGATCGCGTCCGCGCCGAGCCCGTCCAGCGGAAGCCATCCGGCGGACTGCACCGCGTCGACGTGCACCGGGATCCGGCCCTGAGCCGCCGCGGCGACGATCGCCGCCACATCCTGGATCGTGCCGATCTCGTTGTTCGCGTGCCCGACGGCGATCAGGGCGGTGCCGGGGCGGATCGCCGCGGCCACCTCGGCGGGATCCACGCGGCCCGCGTCGTCCACGGCGACGAGCGTGGAGACGACGCCGTGGAAGCGCTCGAGATAGCGCACGGACTCCAGGATCGACTCGTGCTCGATCGGGGTCGTGATCACGTGTGTCGGCTCGTCGGATCCGTCCGTGCGGGCACCCGTCGGTGATCCGCCTGCGTGGGCGGCGAGGACGATCCCCTTCACGGCGAGGTTGTTCGCCTCGGTGCCCCCGGCGGTGAAGACCACGTCGCCGGTGCGCATGCCGAGCACGCGGGCGACCCGCGCGCGGGCGTCCTCCAGCGCGGCGGCGGCGGACTCGCCGACGGTGTGATGGCTGGAAGGATTCCCGAAGTCGCGCGTCAGGAAGGGAGCCATCGCCTCGAGCACTTCGCCGCGGACCGGCGAGGTCGCGGCGTGGTCGAGGTAGAGGGAGGTGCTCACGGGCCGTCGATCCGCACGTCGAGTCCGAGGTCGAGGGCGCGTGCCGAGTGCGTGAGCGCGCCCACCGAGATGACGTCGACCCCGGTGCCGGCGATCGCGCGCACGGTCTCGAGGCTCACCCCGCCCGATGCCTCCGCGGTCGCGCGACCGGCGATGAGCTCGACGCCGGCCCGCAGGTCCTCGAGCGAGAAGTTGTCCAGCAGCACCGTGTCGGCCCCGCCGTCGAGCACCGCGGGGATCTGATCGAGCCGGTCGACCTCCACGACCACGTGCACGGTGTGCGGCAGCGTCGCGATCGCCTCGCGGAGGGCGGTCGCGATGTCGCGACCCCCGCGCGTCAGCACGGCGAGGTGGTTGTCCTTCGCCATCACGGCGTCGGACAGCGAGAAGCGATGGTTGCGGCCGCCGCCCGCGACGACCGCGTGCCGCTCGAATGCGCGCAGCCCCGGCGTGGTCTTGCGGGTGTCGGCGATCCGCACCTGCTTCCCGTCCGGTCCGGCACCCTCGACGGCGGCGACGTACGCGGCCGTGAGCGTCGCGATGCCGCTGAGCCGCTGGGTGAAGTTGAGCGCCACGCGCTCGGCGGTGAGCACGCTCCGGGCGGATCCGGTCACGCTCGCGAGCACGTCGCCGGCTTCGAACGCATCGCCGTCCGCGACGTGCAGATCCACGACGGTCTCCGGATCCGTCAGCGCGAACGCGGCGGCGAACACGTCTCCGCCCGCGAGCACCCCTGGCTCGCGCGCCACGAGATCGGCGGTGGCGGTCGCCTCGGCGGGGAGCAGCGCGGTGCTGGTCAGGTCGCCCCAGGGGGCGTCCTCCTCGAGGGCGGCGCCGACGACGCGGTTCAGGACGGCGGGGGTGATCATCGGGCTCCGATCAGGGCGGGGGAGGGCTCGTCCACGGCAAGGGACGACGACGCGACGACATGGTGTGCGCCGAGGGAGAGCGGGCGTGCGAGGGCCGCGACGACCATGCGGTCGGCGACCTCGAGCAGGTTGACGTCCTCGATCGCCGCCCGCGACGTGCACGACGCAGGAGAGACCGCGTCGGATCCGGCTCCGGGGCGCGGCAGGGGTGGGATCTCCTGCGTCGTGTCCGTCCAGGGGGCGCGCCCGTCCACCGGGGCGGCGGCAGTCCGGGCCGCACGCCAGGCGCGGATGGTGCTGAGGGCTTCGAGCAGGCCGTCGTGGGAGCGCAGCGGTCCGACGCGCTCCCACATCAGCCGCTGCAGGGCGGCGCGGGAGAACGGGCCGGCCTCGGACCGG
>JABLTH010034525.1_pt1 | contig 10635 bp, 6 predicted proteins | sample 7875711 | NCBI WGS metagenome assembly JABLTH01 (sample SAMN14941262, study PRJNA633318) | bioreactor metagenome | isolation source: bioreactor | place: China | collected 2019-03-05 | reverse complement strand
CGGATTCGGTGCGGATTCGGTGCGGATTCAGGGGGCGGTGCCGGCGGCGGGCCCGGGGGCTCAGGGCTTGAGGTCGGCGAAGTCCTCTTCCCAGTATTCGCCGGGCATGCGCTGCGCGGTCTCGTCGCCGCGCGCCATCTCCTGGCGCCGCAGCTCCACGCGGCGGATCTTGCCGGAGATGGTCTTGGGCAGCTCGGCGAACTGCAGCCGGCGGATGCGCTTGTACGGCGCCAGCCGCTCGCGCGAGAAGCGGAAGATCTCGCGCGCCAGCTCGGCGCTGGCGACGTGCCCCTGGCGCAGCGAGACATAGGCCTTGGGCACCGACAGGCGCACCGGGTCGGGGCTGGGCACCACCGCCGCCTCGGCGATGGCGGCGTGCTCGATCATCACGCTTTCCAGCTCGAACGGGCTCAGGCGGTAGTCGGAAGACTTGAAGACGTCGTCGGCGCGGCCGACGTAGACGTAGTAGCCGTCCTCGCGCCGCAGCGCGATGTCGGAGGTGCGGTAGTGGCCGTCGCGCATGGCGTGCGCGGTGGCGTCCGGGTTATTGGCATAGCCGCGCATCAGGCCGGCCGGGCGCGTGGCGCCGCCGTCCAGCGGCAGCGCGATCTCGCCTTCCTCGGCCGGCTTGCCGTCGGGGTCGAGCAGGGCGATGCGGTAGCCCGGCAGCGGCCGGCCCATCGAGCCCGGCACCACCGGCTGCCCGGGCGGGTTGCCGATCATGCAGGTGGTCTCGGTCTGGCCGTAGCCGTCGCGGATGGTGATGCCCCAGGCGTGGCGCACGCGCTCGATGATCTCGGGGTTGAGCGGCTCGCCGGCGCCGACGATCTCGCGCAGCGCGGTGCGGTAGTCGGCCAGCGGCTGCTGCACCAGCATGCGCCACACCGTGGGCGGAGCGCACAGGGTGGTGACGCCGCAGCGCACCAGCGTGTCGAGCACCGCCTGCGGCTCGAAGCGGGCGTAGTTGTAGGCGAACACGCAGGCCTGGGCGTTCCAGGGCGCGTAGAAGCAGCTCCAGGCATGCTTGGCCCAGCCCGGCGAGCTGATGTTCCAGTGCACGTCGCCGGGTTGCAGGCCCACCCAGTACATGGTCGACAGGCTGCCGACCGGGTAGGTCCGGTGGGTGTGCTCGACCAGCTTGGGCTTGGAGGTGGTGCCTGAGGTGAAGTAGAGCAGCATCGGGTCGTCGGCGTCGGTGGCGCCGTCCGGCACGAAGTCGGCGGGCGCGGCGTAGCCGTCGCCGAAGGTGTGCCAGCCGGGGCGCGGCGCGCCGGCCACGAAGCGGGTCAGCGGCAGCTCCAGGCCGTCGAACTTGGCGGCCTCGTTCTCGTCGACGATGGCGAAGCGCGCGCCGCCGAGCTGCACGCGGTCGCGCACGTCCTCGGCCGACAGCTGCGTGGTGGCGGGCAGCACCACCGCGCCCAGCTTCATCGCCGCCAGCATGGCGTCCCACAGCTCGACGCGGTTGGGCAGCATCAGCAGGATGCGGTCGCCGCGGCCGACGCCGGCGCCGCGCAGGTAGTTGGCGACGCGCGCCGAGCGCTCGGACATCTGCGCGAAGGAGTACTGCGTGCCCGCGCCGCCCTCGGCGCCGACGATCCACAGCGCGGGCTTGTCGTTGCCGCGCGCGATGGCGTCGAAGTAGTCGAGCGCCCAGTTGAAGGCGCCGAGCTGCGGCCAGCGGAAATCGCGGCAGGCGGTATCGTAGTCGGTACGGTGGCGCTGCAGGAAGTCGCGCGCCGCGAGGAATGCCTGTGCAGTCATGGTGTCGTCTCCATCCGTTCTGCGGCCGGGCGGCCGCGGCAGCGCGTGCCGCTCACCGGTGCATTGCCGGTGCGTCGTCGGGGTATCGTGGGGAATCGCCGGTGAACCGTCGCTGTTACGCTTGCGCGCGGCGCATCACAACTGCCGCGCGATCACCATCCTCTGCACTTCGCTGGTCCCCTCGTAGATCTGCGTGATCCGGGCGTCGCGGTAGTGGCGCTCGACGTCGTAGTCGGCGAGATAGCCATAGCCGCCATGGATCTGGATCGCATCCGAGCATACCGCTTCGGCCATCTCGGAGGCAAACAGCTTGGCCTGGGAGGCCTCCGACAGGCAGGGGCGGCCGGCGCTGCGCAGCCGCGCCGCGTGGTGCACCAGCAGGCGCGCGGCGTTCAGGCGGGTGGCCATGTCGGCCAGCTTCTGCGCGATCGCCTGGTGCTCCATCAGCGGCTTGCCGAACTGGGTGCGCTCGGTGGCGTAGACCTTCGCCTTCTCGAACGCGGCGCGGGCGATGCCGACCGCCTGCGCGGCGATGCCGATGCGTCCGCCCTCCAGGTTGGACAGGGCGATGCGCAGGCCGTCGCCGCGCGCGCCGAGCAGGGCGTCCTCGGGGATCGCGCACTGGTCCAGGGTGATCGGACAGGTATCGGAGGCGCGGATGCCCATCTTGTTCTCGGGCTTGCCGACCACGAATCCCGGCGTGTCGGTCGGCACCAGGAAGGCCGACAGGCCGCGCTTGCCGGCCTCGGGGTCGGTCACGGCGAAGACCACGGCCAGGCCGGCGCGCGCGCCGTTGGTGACGAACTGCTTGCTGCCGTCGAGCACCCAGCGGCCGTCCTGCAGGCGGGCGCGGGTGCGCAGGTTGTGCGCCTCGGAGCCGGCCTGCGGCTCGGTCAGGCAGAAGGCGCCGACCAGTTCGCCGCGCGCCAGGCGGCCCAGGTAGCGGTCCTTCTGTGCTTCGGTGCCGTAGTGCAGGATGGGACCGCAGCCTACCGAGTTGTGCACGCTCATCAGCGTGGCGCAGGCCGCGCAGCCGGCGGCGATCTCCTCGATGGCGAGCGCGTAGGCCACGTAGTCGGTATAGGTGCCGCCCCACTCCTCGGGCACGATCATGCCCAGCAGGCCGAGCGCGCCCATCTCCTGCACCACCTCCGGCGGCAGCGCGCCCGCCTCGTCCCACTGCGCGGCGCCGGCGGCCAGCCGCTCGCTGGCAAAGGCGCGCGCGGTGTCGCGGATCATGATCTGTTCTTCGGTGTAGTCGTGGGGCATGGTGGAGCGCTGGGCAGGTTGGCGCGCGGCGGCGCGCATCGATACGGGGCAGTGTAGGAAGCGTGGCCTGCCGCTCCTATGCCAAAATCCGCCAATCTTGCTGAACTCCCAAGCCACTGCCCCGCGCCCGGCCGCCTCCGCCGGGCGGCGGCCGGCCCGGCTCTGCTCCGCCACCCATGGAAAAAGGCACCGTCGCCATCTGTTTCGTCCATCAAGCCATCGCCGGCCTGCGCGCGCGCGGGCTGCCGCCCGAGCCCGTGCTGCGGGCCGCCGGGATCGCCCCGGCCCTGCTGGAGGCGCCCCAGGCGCGCGTGTCGGCCGACAGCTACAGCGCCCTCTGGCTGGAAGTGGCGCGCGTGCTCGACGATGAATTCTTCGGCCAGGACTCGCGCCGGATGAAATGCGGCAGCTTCACCATGCTGTGCCACGCCGTGGCCGGCAGCCAGACGCTGGGACAGGGGCTGGAGCGCGTGGCGCGTTTCTTCGGCCTGCTGCTGGACGATATCGGCGTGCGCCTGGAGCGGCCGAGTGCGGCGGCAGGCGCGGCCGCGCTGGTGCTGACCACGCCTTCGGCGCGCCGGCCGGGCGTGTTCGCCCAGGAGACGCTGCTGATCATGCTGCACGGGCTGATGAGCTGGCTGGCGCGCCGGCGCGTGCCGATCCAGCAGGCCAGCTTCGCCTACCCGGAACCGGACTACAGCGCCGAGTACCGGGTCATGTACTCGCGCCGCCTGGCCTTCGGCGAACCGAGCACGGCGCTGTGGTTCGATGCGGCCTGGCTGGCGCACCCGGTGCGCCACGACGAGCGCAGCCTCAAGGTGTTCCTGCGTGCTGCGCCGCACAACCTGGTGGTCAAGTACTCGGACCGCGCCGGCATCGTGGCGCGCATCCGCCGCTTGCTGCGACAGTCGCGCCCGGAGGCCTGGCCGACCTTCGAGCAGCTCGCGCAGGACATGCACCTGTCGGCCTCCTCGCTGCGGCGCCGGCTGATGGACGAGGGGGCGACCTACCAGCAGCTCAAGGACGAACTGCGCCGCGACCTCGCCATCGAGGCGCTCAGCCATTCGACGCAGCCCATCGTGGCCATCGCGGCCGAGCTGGGCTTCGCCGAGCCGGGCGCCTTCCACCGCGCCTTCCGCCGCTGGACCGGCTCGCGGCCGGGGGCCTATCGGGCGGTACCGGCGCCGTAGCGGCACCGTAGCGGCGCGGCGCCAGCCCTGCCGCTACAGCGGCGGCCGGCCGGCGGGCTCGGGGAAGGCCGGAGAGGCCGGGGAGGCCGGGGAGGCCGGGGAGGCCGGAGAGGCCGGAGAGGCCGGAGAGGGGGACGGCCGCGGCGACGCCCGCTGCGCGGCGGCGTCGGCCAGCCACTGCGACCGCATGCCGCCCAGGTCGGCGCCGGACGGTGCCTGGTACAGGCGCAGGCCCATCTCCGGCAGGATCGCCAGCAGGTGGTCGAAGATGTCGCCCTGGATGCGCTCGTACTCCATCCACGCCGTCACCGCGGTGAAACAGTAGACCTCGACCGGCACCCCCTCGGAACCCGGCTCCATCATGCGCACGTTGAGCAGCAGGTCGTGGCGGATCTCGGCATGCTGGCGCAGGTAGGCCATGGCATAGGCGCGGAAGGTGCCGAGATTGGTCAGGCGGCGCCGGTTGACCGGCTCGTCGGCCGAGGCGCCCAGTTCGCGGTTGGTGCGCTCCACCTCGGCCTGCTTTTCTTCCAGGTAGTCGTGCAGCAGGCGCAAGCGCATCAGGCCGGCGATCTCGTCGTCGCGCAGGAAGCGCACGCCGCTGGCGTCGATGCGCAGGGTGCGCTTGATGCGGCGCGCGCCCGACTCGAACATCTGGCGGTAGTTGCGGTAGCTCTCCGAGAACAGCTTGTAGGTGGGCACCGTGGTGACGGTGTTGTCCCAGTTGCGCACCTTGACCGTGTGCAGCGCGATGTCCTGCACGAAGCCGTCGGCATTGGACTGCGGCATCTCGATCCAGTCGCCGATGCGCAGCATGTCGTTGGATGTGAGCTGGGTGCTGGCCACCAGCGACAGCAGCGTGTCCTTGAACACCAGCAGCAGCACCGCCGACAGCGCGCCCAGGCCGGACAGCATCCACAGCGGCGAGCGGTCGAGCAGGATGGACAGCACCAGCACGCCGCAGATCAGGGCGAGCGCCAGCTTGCCCATCTGGATATAACCCTTGATGGAACGGGTCTGGGCCCGCGTGCTGCCGGAGTAGACGTCCTGCCAGGCGCTCAGCAGGCTGTGCAGCGCCATGAAGACGCAGATCCAGGCGCCGGCATGCGCCACGCGCTCGATCAGGTGGGCGCTGTGGTCGAGGTGAGGTACCTCGCCGATGCCCAGCGCCACCACTGCGAACGGCGTGGCGAACCACAGCCGGTGGTAGGCGCGGTGGCGCAGCAGCGCCACGTTCCAGGCGCCGTGGCCGCTCAGGTCGAGCAGGCGGTGGGCCAGGTAGAGGATGGTGCGCGTCACCACCCATTGGGCCAGCACGGCGGCCAGCGCCAGCAGGCCGAGGTTGAGCGCGAGTTGGGCCCACGGATGGCGGGGCACCAGGTTCGTCAGGGTATCGAGCAGGACTTCCGGATTCATTGACCTTGCGAAGGAACGGCGGAGATGGCGGGAAGGGCCGGGCCGGCACGCGCCGGTGGCGCACGAGGTGCAGCGGGCGCGCAAGGCACGCCAGGCGCACCCCGGGATTCTAGCCGGTGGCGGCAGCCGCCCTCCGCCGGGCAGCTCAGTGGGGCTGCGGCGTGCGCGGCTGCGCCGGCGCGGAGCCCGCCGTGGCCGGGCGGGCCGCCGCCGGCGTGGCGCTCGCCAGCATGCGGTTGCGGCCGGCCAGCTTGGCGGCGTAGAGCGCCGCATCGGCGCGCCCGGTCAGGCGCGCCAGCGACTCGCCCGGCAGCCAATGCGCCACGCCGCCGCTGATGGTGTAGTGCAGCGAGCCGAAGCTGCCGTCGACGCGGCCGGCCTCCGCGCGCGCGCGCAGCCGCTCCGCCACCAGCAGGGCGTCTTCGAGCGCGGTGGCCGGCAGCAGCACGGCGAACTCTTCCCCGCCCAGGCGGCCGATGCGGTCGCCGGGGCGGACGGCATCGCGCGCCATGGCGGTGAAGGCGCGCAGCACCTCGTCGCCGGCGGCGTGGCCGTGGTTGTCGTTGACCGCCTTGAAGCGGTCGATGTCGAGCAGCAGCAGCGCCGGCGCGCTGTCGCCGCGGGCGGCGCGCGCCAGCTGGCGCGTGGCTTCGTCCTCGAAGGCCTTGCGCGACAGCACGCCGGTCAGGAAGTCGGTGTTGGCGATGAGTTCGAGCCGGTGCACCAGGCGGTCGTGGACCATCAGCACCGCGCCCATGGTCAGCGCCGGCACCGCCAGCGCGCCAAGCAGCAGGAACAGGATGTGCATGCCCGGCGGGCTGGCGCCGGGCGTGCCCTGCAGCGCCGCCTGCAGCGACAGCGCGCCGCGCAGCGCATGCGCCGCGGCGAAGAACAGGGCGAAGACGGCGGTGGTGACATAGTGGCCGCCGGCCCGCCCCGGCAGGCGCGCGCGCAGCAGGGTCCATCCGCAGGCGGCGCACAGGGCGGCGTGGAAGACCGAGACGATCGCCACCCGCACGTTGAAATCGTCGAAGTGGAAGTGCCACAGCGCCACCGCGGCAGCCAGCGCCAGCACGCCCGCGACCAGCGCGCGCCAGGGTGGCGCGCGGCCGCAGAAGCGCTGCACGCCTGCGTACATCTGCGCCATCGCCCACGCCAGCAGGGGATTGCCGAGGCCGATCACCAGCCCGTCGGGCAGCCGCCCGCGCAGCGCGAACAGCACCAGCGCCAGCGCGGCGGCCAGGTTGGCGTAGAACCAGTGCCCCACCCCGGGCAGGCCGCAGCGCCGCAGCGACCAGATGATGGCCAGCATCATGGCGCCGAGTGCGGCGGTGACGATCTGCATGGCAAGCGCGGCTTGCATCGGCGCGGGGATTCTCCGGATGGGGCGCGGGCGGCCGCGCGGCGGGACAGGGAAGCGGCGGGCGCGCGGCGGCGCATCGCCGGGCTCCATGATACGGCGCGGCCCGGCGATGCGCGAGCGGCCGGGGGATTGACGGGCGGTAAAAGGACCGCCGCGGTGGGGGGAAAGAAGAGGGGTAAGGCGGAGGGGATGCCGCGCGGGGCCGGCTGGCCGGCCCGCTGCACGCATGCCCCCTGGCGTGGTCCGCCGCGCGCTTACCAGCTGTAGCGCGCGCTCGCGATCACGGTGCGGCCGTTGCCGTAGATGCAGCGCGTGGCGTCGTAGCAGCCCGAGATGTACTCGCGGTTGCCGAGGTTGGTGCCGTTGAGGGCGAAGCGCCAGTGCGGGATGCGGTAGGTGATGGCGGCATCGAACAGCGCGTAGCCGGGCACGTGCAGCGAGTTGTCCGGGGCGCCGGCGGTCGGGCTCACGTAGCGCACGCCGGCACCGAAGCCCAGGCCCGCCAGCGGCCCGCCGCGCAGCCGGTAGTCGGCCCACAGCGCGGCCATCTCGCGCGGGATGGGAATGGCGATCGGCCACTTGTTGAGCGTGTCGTCGTTGGCCTTGGTGTTGCGCACGTCCTGGTAGGTGTAGCTGGCGATCAGGTTCAGCCCCGGCACCACCTCGGCGATGGCCTCCAGTTCGACGCCCTGGGAGCGCACTTCGCCCGCCTGCGTGCTGTGCGCGCCGGTGGGATCGGCCAGATCCGGGGTCAGCACGTTGCGCTGGTGGATCTGGAACAGCGAGGCGGTCACCGAGAGCTTGCCGTCCGGGCGCGTGTACTTGACGCCGGCCTCGACCTGCCGGCCCTGGGTGGGCTTGAAGGCCTGGCCGTTGCGGTCGGTGCCGGAGGTGGGATTGAAGGAGGTCGAATAGCTGAGGTAGGGCGCGAAGCCGGACGGCATCAGGTAGACCAGGCCGACGCGGCCGGTGAAGGCGCTGTCGCGCTGGCTGCTGGAGCTGCCGGCGAGCTGGTCGGTGGTGCGGGTCTCGGTCCAGTCCTGGCGTCCGCCCAGCGTGACCACCCAGCGCTCGGCCAGCTTGATCTGGTCCTGCAGGTAAAGGCCGACCTGGCTCTGCGTCTGGCGCACGTCCTGCGGATAGGCGCCCGCGCCGGTGAAGATGGACAGGTCGGTGGGGGCGTAGACCGGGTGGTAGAGGTCGAGCGAGGAGGTCAGCGCGTAGTTTTCCGGGTCGAGCGTGCGCTGGCGCTGGTAGTCGAGGCCCAGCAGCAGGGTGTGGCGCAGCGCTCCGGTGTCGAATTTCGCCTGGGCCTGGGTATCGACGTCGAAGCGACCGTAGCTGGGCTGGGCGATGCCGGCATAGCGCAGCATGGTGCGCTGGGTCGGGTCGGACGGGTCGAGGCCGACGCCGTAGCTCATGCGGTCATCCAGGCGCAGGTGGTTGTAGCGCAGGTTCTGCCGCACCGTCCAGGTATCGTTGAAGCGGTGTTCGAACTGGTAGCCGAACGAGTACTGTGTTTTCTCGTAGCTGTCGAAGTCGGGCGAGCCGGTGAACAGGCGCGACGAGATGTGTCCGTTCGGATTGGGCAGGATGGTGCCCTGGGCGGGCAGGAAGTTGTCCGAGGAATTGGTCTTGTCGCGCAGGTAGCTCGCCATCAGCGTCAGCGAGGTGTCGGCATCGGGGCGCCAGGTGAGCGAGGGCGCCACCATCAGCCGCTGGTCCTTGAAGGGGCCGAAGGGGAGGTTGCCGTCGCGCGCGAGCGCGGTCAGGCGGTAGGAGAACTTGCCGTCCTCGTCCAGCTTGCCGCCGAAGTCGCCGGCGATCTGCTTGCGCGCGTGGGTGCCGTACTGGACCTCGAGCTCGCGCACCGGCTCCAGCGTGGGCAGCTTGGAGACCATGTTGATGGTGCCGCCCGGATCGCCCTGGCCGTACAGCACCGAGGCCGGCCCGCGCAGCAGCTCGACCCGTTCCAGCTGCCAGGGGTCGACGCGCCAGCTGGCGAGATTGATGGTGTTGGGCAGCTGCAGCCCGTCCAGGTAGGTGCTGGGCACGAAGCCGCGCACCGCGGTGTACCAGTCCGAGCGCGTGCCGGCGCCGTACGACGATACCGAGGCGGTATAGCGCAGGGCCTCGTTGACGCTCTGCGCGCCCTGGGCCTCGAAGCGGTCGCGCGTGACCACGCTGATGGACTGCGGCACTTCGTCGAGCGACGCATCGGTCTTGCTGCCGGTGGCGCTGCGCGTGGCGATGTAGCCGATCACCGGGCCGTTGGCGGTCTCGCGCTGGGCCGCGGCGCTGACCGTCACCACCGGCAGTTCGGCCTCGCTGCGCGGTGCCTCGGCCGGGCCGATGGTGAAAACGTGGTCGGCCTGCCGGCGCGCGGCCAGGCCGCTGCCGGCCAGCAGGCGGTCGAGTGCCTCGCCGACGGTGAAGTTGCCGTGCAGGCGCGGGGCCTGCTTGCCGTCGGTGATGGCGCTGGCGAAGACGATCTGGGTGCCGGACTGGCGGGCCAGCGTCTTCAGCGCCTGCTCCAGCGGCGCCGCCGGCAGGTCGAGCGCGACCTGCCCGCCCTGCGCCAGCGCCGCGCCGGCCAGCAGCATGGCGGCGGCCAGGGCGGACAGGCGCGCCAGCGGCCGCAGCGCGGTGCGCCGGGGCCCGCTTGCGGCGGGCATGCCGGTGCGCCTGGCGGCGTGGTGTGTCGATCGATGTGTCGTGTCGTGCTGCGTTGCGTCCGTGGCGGCGCCCGCGCGGTGGCTGCGATTCACTGCGTCACTCCCCTTCATTGTGTGTGGCTGTCGAAGGGAATGACGAGCGGGCGCGGCAGGTACCCTACCTCGCCACGCAAAAAAGTTCAGGGTTCGGCGCGGGCGCGCACCGTGACCGTGTCGTCGGGCGCGCGTGCCACGGCGACCGGCAGGATGGCGGGCAGCAGGTCGAGCAGGACGTCGGTGCCGGCGCTGTCGAACACGCCGGAAATGCGCAGGTCCGCCAGGCGCGCATCGGCCAGCGTGACCGGTGCGCGCCGGTAGCGGGCGATTTCCGCCAGTGCCTCGGCGAGCGGGGTTTGCGTGAAGACCAGCTTGCCGTCCTTCCATGCCAGGCGGCTGGCGGCCTGCTCGGCGCCGACCGCGGCGACGGGCTCCAGGCGCCCGGGCGCGGCCCAGGTCGCCTCGCCGGCGCCCAGCAGCACCGAGTGGCCGCCCTCGCTGACCTGCACGCGTCCGCGCAGCACGGTGACGCCGACGCGCTCGCGCTCGCGCCGCACGTCGAAGGCGGTGCCCACCACGCGGATGGCGGTGCTGCCGGCCTGCACCAGGAAAGGCCGCCAGGCGGCGTGGGCGACGTCGAACAGCACCTCGCCCTCCTGCAGCGCCACGCGGCGCGAACGCAGGTGCCAGCCGACCTCCAGCGCGCTGCGCGTATTGAGCACGAGCTGGCTGCCGTCGGGCAGCGTGACGGTCTTGCGCGCGCCGGCGGCGGTGGCGTAGCGGGCGCTGTGCAGCGGCGGATCCAGCCACAGCAGGCCGGCGGCCAGCGCGACGGCGAGGCCGGACAGGCCCGCCAGCGTGGCGGCGCGCGCGCGGCGCGGCCGGCGCGGCGGCGCGCCGGCGCCGGGGCGCGCGAAGCGTT
>JABLTH010030381.1_pt1 | contig 10643 bp, 8 predicted proteins | sample 7875711 | NCBI WGS metagenome assembly JABLTH01 (sample SAMN14941262, study PRJNA633318) | bioreactor metagenome | isolation source: bioreactor | place: China | collected 2019-03-05 | reverse complement strand
TTCACAGGGCGGGAGAACGTCTACCTCAACGGCACAGTGCTGGGGTTGACCCGCGCGGAGATCGACGCGCGCTTCGACGAGATCACCGCTTTTGCGGACATCGGCGACTTCATCGAGCAGCCGGTGAAAAGCTACTCCAGCGGCATGTACGTGCGACTGGCGTTCGCTGTCGCCATCCATGTGATGCCGGACATCCTTGTTGTCGACGAAGCGCTCTCGGTTGGCGATGAAGCCTTCCAGCGCAAGTGTTTTGCGCGCATCGAAAAAATTCGCGACGCTGGCGCCACCGTACTGTTCGTGTCGCACGCGCCCAGCACGGTGCTCGAGTTGTGCAATCGCGCCATCCTGCTTGATCGTGGTGAACTGCTGGCCGACGGTTCGCCCAAGCAGGTGATCTCCCGGTATCAGAAGATGCTTTACGCGCCTGCAGACAAGGCTGCGTCCATTCGCGAAAAGCTGCGCCATGAGTTGCAGGTCGCGTGTCATGGAGAGGCCGCGTTGGTGGCTGAAGCACCCGCTGTGGCGAGCCTACTGCAAGCCGAGGCCGCCCAATCGCAAAGCGATGTGGAGGCGGCCTGGTTCGATCCAGGGCTTGTTTCCCAGAGCGTTGTCCGTTTCGCGACGCACGGCGCGGTGATCGAGGAACCGCACGTGGAGACGCCAGACGGACGGCGCGTGAACGTGCTGGTGCCGGGGGACGACTTCTTCTACACCTATACCGTGCGATTCGAACGCGCCGCGGTGGCGGTGACGTTCGGCATGCTCATCAAGACCATCTCCGGCGTCGAGCTGGGTGGCGCCACATCCTCCACCCAGGCGGATGCTATCGGTGTGGTCGAAGCCGGTTCTATCATCAGGGTGAGGTTCAAGTTCCGCTGCCTGCTCGCACCGGGAACTTATTTTCTCAACGCGGGGGTGCGCGGCCGCGTTGACGGTGAGGAGACTTTCCTCGACCGGGTGATCGATGCAGCGCTCTTCCGTGTTCAGCCCGAGCCGGGGCGCATCGCCACGGGGTTTGTCGACTTTCACGTCCGTCCGAACGTTGAGACAATCGTCGAAGAGCCGGAGCTGCGCCATGAACTCAAGTAGCACCCCCGTTACGCCCGGGCGCACCGCCATCCTCGTGCTTGGCATGCACCGTAGCGGTACATCAGCGACCACCCGTGTGCTTAACCTTCTCGGCGCCGAGCTTGGCGCGAATTTGCTGGAAGCGCAGGCTGACAACGCCAAGGGCTTCTGGGAGCAGGCCGACGTGGTGCAGATCCACGAGGAACTGCTTGCTGCCCTGGGGCGCACCTGGCACGACGTTCGCGAGATGCCGGAGGATTGGCTGGAACAACCGGCCAGTTACGCGGCTATCGACAAGCTGGTTAAAGTGATCAGCCGGGACTTTGCCGACACGGCGCTGTGGGCAATGAAAGATCCGCGCATGTGTCGACTCGTGCCGCTCTGGCGAGAGACGCTCAAGCGTGCGGGTGTTAGCGCGCGCGCTGATCGTGATGCGCCCTCCTGACGAAGTGGCTGGCTCATTGGCCGTACGCGAAGGCTGGAGTGAGCAGCACTCGGACCTGATGTGGACCCAGTACACGCTCGAGGCTATTCGCCATACGCAAGATATGCCACGTTCGATCATGAGCTATGACGAACTCATGGTGGACTGGCGCGCCGTCATGCGTCGCGTGAGTGAGCAGCTCGACGTCCAGTGGCCCAACACTGATGAAGAACACGCGCGACAGATCGACGAGTTCGTGACCCCCGAAGACCGTCATCATCGCAGCGCGGATGCGGCGGAACCCGCAAAGCCATCGTCGGTGGCACCGCGTTCGTTGCCGCGACAGATCTATGCACTGGGCGTCGATGTGGCAGCGGGGAGGGCGAATTGGGCTGAGCTGGCGCAGATCCACCCGCGCTATGTGGAAACGGCTATTCTTTTTCGCGAAGTCGTTCAGCAGAAATACGAGATCGACTCGTTGGCCGCCCGGCAATACACGCACATACAAGAACTGGAACGTGAGCTGCAGGCCGCCAGCGGTCTGGCGACCGAGCGCGGCAATCACATCCAGTTGCTGGCAACACAGCACCACGGGGAGATGCAGGCGTCGGTTGAGCTGCGCGAGCGTATAGCGCAGCTGGAAGGAATGGTTGCCGAGCGCGATATTGCGCTGACCGCTGCGCAGTCTTTGGCCACTGAGCTTGCCGAGAAATGCGAGTTGGAGTCGCAATCCAATGAGGCGTTGTCTCGCCGCTGTCTAGAGTTGGACAACGAGTTGCGCGAGGAGCAGGCACAGGAGGCGAACGCGAATGCCGACCTGGAGAAGCTGCGCCATCGTTGCGATGAACTTTCGCAGGCGCTCGCGTTGACGTTCAGTCGCCGCTGGCTGATGCGACGGCTCTGGGAAGTCATTTCAAAAGGCAGTGCGGCCGGGAAGCCAGTCGCCTGAGCGCGCTCTAGGCTGCGGAGCCGCTATCTTTCCGGTCGGGTTTTCATGATGTTATTGGCGTGGCCGGCGAGCGTGACCTGACTTTTGACACATCACCACCTACGGGAAATGAAGGGTAACGTTCATCATGAATGACGTTTCACAGGTAGCGTTGCCTGCCGATCCGCACGACACGGCTATCAATCGGCCGCGCCCGCTGACCATTTATCCATTGCAGTATCTGCGCGCATTTGCGGCGTTTGCGGTGGTGATGTGTCATGCGTCCTACTACATCATGCAGTCGCGCGGCGATGGTTCGATGTGGCAGCTGTTCGCCAGGGCCGGCGGCTTAGGTGTGGTGCTGTTCTTTGCAATCTCGGGTTTTTTGATGGCCGAGCTGGCTACCAACACGCCGCCATTGAAATTTCTCGCGCATCGCCTGATTCGTATCTATCCAATTTATTGGCTTTGCGTGCTGGTCGTGGTGTTGCTAAGTCATCTTGGCTCCGCACCGATAAGGCCCGACCTGCTTTCCTTGCTACTCGGTCCCGGTGGCACTCGCGCATATGTTCTCGGCGTGGAGTGGACGCTGCCGTTCGAGTTGACGTTCTATGTAATCGTCTTCGCCATCATCGCTTCGCGGCTGCAGCGGTGGTTGCCGGCCATCGCTGCGGTGTGGGTGGTCTTGATCGAGGTCCTTGCATGGGCGTGGCCCGGACTGCAGCAGGGGCAGTTCCCGCTATTGTTCAACCTGCCGTTCTCGCAGTTCAGCCTTGCCTTCGCCGCAGGTCTGCTGGTGCCGAGAATGATCGAACGCGGGCTCATTGGCCCGGCGACGCCCCTGCTCGCATTAGCCATGATCGGTTGTAGCGAGGCTGCTGGCGGCTTCAGTCCGATTTTGTCATCGAGTTTGATGGGGTTCGGATGCGTGCTCATGGTTGCTGCAGCGGTGAACGCGGGCAAGAAGGGTGCCGCCCAACCGGCGGGATATCTGGTCGCCCTTGGCGACTGGAGTTATGCGTTGTATCTCATCCATGTTCCGGTCATTCGCGCGCTATGCGCACTCGCGCCCGCTTCGGTGCCGACGATGACGTTGTGGGTGGCTTGCCTCAGCGTGCCGCTGGCGACAGCGGTGCTGTTCGGCAAGATCGACCTGCGGATGTACAAGGCGTTGAAGTTGCGTGTCGACGGGTCCGGTGATCGCCTGCGCCTGGTCCTCGCGCTGGGGTTTGGGCTGGCGGTGGTGGCGGTCGCTGGAATGAGCTATGTGCGTGTTTACCGGACGCGGATGCTGTCGGAGGACGTCGCGGCGGTGGCGGCCAAGGTGGAAGCGGGCTTGAACGGCGACCTGTCCCGGTTGCCCGTGGCTGCGAACGCGGCCGGTCTGCGGTCGGATGATGCTGTCAAGGGTTACCTTGACGACGTGTTCTTCTCGTCCGAGGGCATGCAGGTGCAGGGTTGGGCCGCTGATAGTTCGGCGGCGCATCGCAAAGTGCGTGTCCTGGTGTTCTACTGCGGTCGCTTTGCCGGCGTGGCACCCGTGCAGGACATTCGCCCTGACGTGGCAACCCTGTTCCAGGCACCCACCAAAGATCTGGGCTTCAACGCCACCCTGCCGCTGCACGCGCGCTGCGAGGCACCGGTCGTGAAAGCCTTGCTGATCGTCAGTGACGGCAGCTTTACCGTCCTGGAAAAGAACGTTCACTAGAGCGGCGGTTAGCGATGTGCGGTGTGCCAACGGGCGCGCCGCACATCGCTCAACTCATAGCTGTCCGTCGATCCAAGCGCACAAAGTGGTGACGCCCTTGCGCACGTTCCACTGCGGTTCCCAACCAAGTTCCTTGCGGGTCCGCGAGATGTCGGCGGACGCGGCTCGCACGTCGCCATTGCGATAGGCGCCGTTCACCACGGGCTGCGGCGCATCGTAGATCGACGCAATGATCTCTGCCAGTTCGCGAATCGTGGTGCCGCTGCCGCAGCCGATGTCGTAAGCTCCGCCGGACGGCACGGTGCCGGTAGCAATCCGGGTAATTGCGGACGCCACGTCCTCGATGAACACGAAATCACGAACGATCTCGCCGTCCTCGTAAAGCGGAATGGTCTTGCCCGCCTTGGCCAGCTGAGCAAACAGCGAGACGATGCCTGTGTATGGGTTGCTCAGCGACTGGCCGGGTCCGTAGACGTTCTGCAGGCGCAGAAGGCCAACCTCGACGTCGAAGGAGAGCGCCCAGGCTTTCAGGATCAGCTCCTGCGCATACTTGGTCGAACCGTAGATGCTGGTGGGGCGCGGCTCAGTGCGCGTGGCCTCGAACGGCAGGCAGCTCAGGCCCGGGAAATCCCATTGCTTGGCTTCCAATTGCGCGCGTGAGCGTTGGCCCGGGTAGCTCACCTTGCCGCTTGCATCCCGCCATGCGCCCTCGCCGTATACCGCGCGGCTGGACGTAAGCACAACGCGCCGCGGAATGGCTTCGTGGCGGACGAAGGCATCCAGCATCTGGGTGGTGCCCACGACGTTGACGTTGGCATGGCGCGAACCTTCCGTCAGCGACTGGCCAGTACCTGTCTCCGCAGCAAGATGAATCACCACATCGGGCCTGAACCCGGGCAGCAATGCATCCCACGTTTCGCGCAGGGTCACATCGCCGATGACGAGTTCAACCTTTTCGTGCAGTGCGGCCGGGCGCGCTGGTGTGGTGTGAATCTGCGGATGCATATTGTCGACCGCCACGATCCGGTCGAAATGCTCTGCGAGCACCGGGGAGATAGCACAGCCGATGAAGCCGGCGCCGCCGGTGACGAGACAGGTTTTAGACACGGGCATTACTCCAAGAATTTTACGGCGTACGGGTTGACGTGCCGGCGATTGCTCGCTTCAGCGATTGCAGTGCTCGCGTAAATCGCGGTGCACGATGGGCCAGTGAGCGTTTCAACGCCAACACCAACTCACGGATGGCCTGACGAAGAGGGATGGGCTGCCTGGCGGAATCGGGCATGAGCAGGGCTCGATAGCCGGCCCGCTTCCACTCATCCAGCATGTGTACTTGGGAATTGAATTCCCCGTTGGGTAGAGCGGCAGACAGCCGCTGAAGCTTGTACTCCAGCATCGCGTAGTTCATGCTGGCGAGGTGGCTGCAGATTATCTGCTGCGTGGTATAGCGGGCGTCCTGCGCTACGTAGGTGATGAGGCGTTCTAACGCGTGGCCCAGGCTGCCGTCCAGCGGATAAGGCTCTGGCTCGAAATCGGTCCATTTCCATGGATGCGCGAAAAGCTTTCGCAGAGCCTTGGGACGGAACCAATACATGCCGCCAAACGCACCCACCGGCGTGTCCATATCCAGACGTACGTTAAGCTTGAGCTGCCGCGCGATCTCCTCCGCACGCGGCTTGTTGGCGTACCAGGCGTGGCCAAGCGTGCCGTACGAAATATGGATGATCGGTGGAACAGCTACTCCCAGCCATGGGCGATCCTGGAACAGGTCCAGCACGTTTGCCGTATAGCCTGGGCTGTTCAACAGGTTCTCGAACATGTGGCGCTTGAAGCCGCCCGCGCGGCTGGATGCCAGATGAGGCGTTTTCTTGGTGTGCAGGCGGCAGACGAGATCGTAATGGTCTTCGAGGAACAGGTCGCGGCACGTGATGAGCAAGGACGACATGTCTCTGCCACGATTCTGCTCGACAACACGCACGATCACCTTGTCCACGTTACTGCGCTTGCGGGCCTGGGCTTCAATGAACTGCTTGTTCTCTTCATTCGCAGTGGTGGCGACGAAGTCGTATGTCCCGGGCACGGTATCCCCCAGTGCCAGGATCTCATCCAGCATGTCCGTGTAGAACATGTGGACGCAGAGCGCCACGCGTAGCGATGACGAAGGTGCTCCTTGCTTGAGGCGAACATCGGGCAGGACGCTGGTGAGCGCAGCGTTCGTGTTGAGCGTGCGCAGCTCGGCAGAGCGGACAATGTTCTTCCAGATGAACGCAGCGTCGTAATCGGACGTCCTATCGACCAAGTCCACCGCGCGTGGCAAATCAACGCTGTAATGCTCAAGGAAGCGTGGGTCGTGAAAAAACTGGCGGCGCTTCAGCAGTGGACTGCGGTCGACGATCGTTTCATCGATGTCGATGAAAGCTGGATAGTGAGAGCCGTATTTAGCGCAATCGAGATAGCACTCGCAGACGTAGCCGAGTTTGGTGAAGTACTGCGTAAAAATGGTCTCATGGCTTTGTACGGCCGTTTCGTAGGTAAGACTGCCGCCGATCCTTTCCCAGTATTGACGGAATGACCGGGAGCCCAGCATGTCCTTGCGCACGACGATGAAGTTGGAGTTGAGATGGTAGGGAAGCGTGCCGGTCCCGGTGAACGGGTTCGGTGTCAACTCCATGTGGGCGGTGACGCCCCAGAAGTCGCACTTGCGGCGCGACATTTCATGAAACAACTCGTCGAACGGAAAGATCGGGCCATAGCACGTATGGTTGACCATCAGCACTTCGTCGAAGTGGCCTTCGCTATTGAAGTCGATCTTCTGTAAGCCTTCCTTATAGGGAAGAATGTCGAAGCCTTCGTTGGCGCGCAGGATCACCTCGCTCGTCACGTCGCGCAGGGCGGTTTCTCCGTCACGAGTAAGCGGGCCGTTGGAATAGAAGAGGATGCGCTCGACGTGCCGTCCCATTTCCCGGAGGAAATGGATGACGTAATCATCCACGACGCCATCGGCATCGTAGAAGGAGAAGATACAAAGACGGCGCATGGCCGAACCCGGCGCGGAAAGTTGTTCTTGGTTGGAGGTCATTGTCTGTCGGCGAGCAAACACACGATTGGGCTGCAGGCCAGGAAACGGAGAGACTGTTTCATCGTTTACCGGCAAGGCTGCGGTATAAGGGCCGCAGGACCTTGGTGACTCCTGGCGAGCGATGCGCGAGCGAGCGTTTCATGGCTAATACGACCTCCTGCCAAGCCTGTCGAACGCTAGGAAGCGATGACGCCTGAGGCACAACCGCCATGGCATGTGCTGGTGCAGCTTGATCGCGATAGCCCGCGGACTTCCATGAATCGAGCAACTGCACCTGCTGGCTGAAGTCACCATTTGGCAGTGACGCGGACAGACGTTGCAGCTTGAATTCGAGCATCGCGTAATTCCGTGCCGCCAGATGCGAGCTGATGATCTGCTGCGTACCATAGCCTTCGCTTTGCGCCGCATAGCAGATCAAGCGTTCCAGCACGTGGGCGAGGCCGCCATCAACGTGGCCGGGCTCGGCGTTGAAGTCAGTCCATTTCCACGGGTGCGCGAACAGTGGTCGCAGGGCTTTCGGACGAAACCAGAACATGGTGCCGAAGGCGCCCACCGGCGTATCGCGGTCCATGGTCACCTTGATGCCAAGCAGGTGCGCGAGCTCGTGCGCGCGCACGTCGTTGTGGAACCATACATGGCCCATGGTCGGGTAGCCGATGTGGACAAGCGGGGGCACCGCGACACCGACCCAGGGCTTGGCATGGAACATGTCAAGGACGTTGGCCGTGTACCCCGGACTGTTCAAGAGGTTCTCGAACATATGTCGTTTGAAGTTGTTGGCCTGGCCGGCCGCCACTTGCGGTGACTTCTTGGTGTGCAGACGGCAGACCAGGTCATAGCGATCTTCCAGGAAGAGATCGCGGCAGGTGATGAACAGCGAGGACATGTCGCGTCCGCGGTTCTGCTCCACCACGCGTACGATCACGTTCGAAATATTCCTGCGACCGCTGACCTTTTCTTCTATCGCGCGCTTCGTCTCTTCGGTTTCTGTGGTCGCAACGAAGTCGTATGCGCAAGGAATGGTATCGGTCAACGCCAACAACTCGTCGAGCATGTCCGTGTAGTAGACATGGGCGCATACCGCGACGCGTTCACGCCCTTGCGGATAGGCTCCTTGTGCCAGACGCACGTCTGGTAGAACGCTGGTCAACGCGGCGTTGGTGTTCAGCGTGCGCAATTCGGTAACCCGGCCGGTGTTTTTCCAGATCAATGCGGGATCGTAATCGACGCCTCCGCCATGATGCGCAGAGCGCGCGGAAGGTCTACCGCATTGTGTTCGAGTGTTGTCGGATCATCCAGAAACACGCGGCGCGGAATCATCGGATTGCGGTCGGCAACGGTCTCGTCTATGTCGTAGACGGCCGGGTTGCGCGTGCCGTACTTGGCGCAATCGAGGTAGCTCGCGGAGGTGTAGCCGAGGTTGTTAAAGTACTGAGTGAAGCTTTGCTGGCGGTTGCTTGCCGATACGACGTACGGGCCATTTGAACCAGACGCTTCCCAGTAGTTTCGAAAGGCAAGCGATTGAAGCATGGGCTTGCGCACGGCGATGAAATGCATGTCGAGGTGACAAGCCGGTGCTCCACCACCGCCCGCTTGCTTATGTGCAGTATCGACGCTGGCCGTGATGCCCCAGAAATCGCAGGTCCGGCGCGCCATGGCGGAAAACAATTCCTCGAAGGGGAAGATGGGGCCATAGCAATCATGGTTGACCATCAGCACTTCGTCGTAATGCCCAGCTTCGTCGAAGTCGATGTGAGCTAGGCCCTCCCGGTACGCGGACACGTCTCCGTCGGTTGGCTGCAGCTGCACCACCTCGTGACCGAGTGCGCGCAGTGCGATCTCCGAGTCGCGGGATAGCGGGCCACTGGAGTAGATCAGGATGCGCTCGACATGGCGAGCCAATGCCTGGAGCAGGTAGACGACGTAGTCGTCCACTATCCCGTCGGCATCATGAAACGAAAAGATGCATAGTCGGCGGGTGGTTGACGACAAATCGGCCTGGCCTTCAGCCATATCTATTCCTCGTGTACGGCGATATTGACCCTGGGGCGCTTATGCGCACGAAGCCCGAAGGCGGATCGTTGCGCCTCAGCCTCCTCTTTGGGAACACTGGATTGTAATGCCTCAGGCTCAGGAACCCAATGCCAAGTCGCTGAAATTTCGAGCTTTCGCCTTCATAAATTGCCGTGGCCGATCGTGACGCCAGGGTGAACTATGCCGCAGCATTCTGCGGCTGCCGCGGCGATTCCCTCGTCGACGAACACGCGTGCCCGACGGATGCCTGGATCCAGTCCCTATGCCGTGGCCCTGGCCATGGGGCATTCAAGAGCTCTTAAAAGACAAATACTTATGGCCAATGAAGCTGGTCACTACCGGTACGGCGACGCCGAACGCGTGAGCCACCGTTTCCGGATGCCAGTTAAAGCCGGTGCGCGGGAACAACCACTCCACCAGCAGCAGGCTGATTGCCAGCGTCTGCAGCACCGCCGCCAGGTTGACCAACGTGAACCAGAACACCTGATGGCGCATGGAATGGCTAACCTGCTTGAAGACCAGCATTCGATTGAGCACGAATGCTGTGATCATGCCCAGCAGGTAGGCCACGACAATGGCCGCGCTGTAGACCAGCCAGTGACTGAGCAGCATGCGGGAGAAGAAATTGACGCAGGCGGCCAAGCCGCCCGCGATGATGAACAGCGCGAACTGCCGTTTGATCACGACGTACGCTCACTCAGTGCTGCCTTCGCCAGAGTCCGGGCGACTGCGATGCTTTCATTGATCGACCGGTCTTCCGGGTAGTAGTAGCCGGTGTCGGCCATGAAGAAGCCTTCCACGGGCGTCTTCATGCCGGGCAGCATGTCGTAGAACCCCGGCGGGCAGATGGTCTGGGCGAACTCATAGCGATGGCAGTGCCGGGCCAAAACCCAGTCTGGGCGAAATGCAGGATTGAGCTTCTGCAGATAGCCGATCACTTCCTCGATCAGCGACTCGTTGCTCTGGGCCCATTTCGGATGCGTCTTGGGCATGTAGAAGGGCGCATACAGAATCGACGGCGTCATCTTGTTGAGGTTGGAATATTCGATCACGCCCGGGATTGCGATCGAAGGGTCGTGGATGTTCATCCAGAAGTTTTCGCTCAACGGCTGCTTGAGTTTTAGGATCACGCAGGCGACCGGGATGTTCTTGATCGCCTCGATGCGCTTGACGAAATCGGCTGGCAAGTCGGGAACCAGCCGCGGAACGTACTGGATGGGCGCGGTGGAGATCACTTTGTCGCATGCGATGGATTTGCCATTGACGACAATGCCGGAGACTCTGCCGTCGCGTGTTTCCACGCGGTCGATACCCGACTTCAGATGGATGCGGCCGCCACGTTCGAGAATGAATTGCTGCATCTTTTCCAGCAGCACCTCCGAACCGCCATCGAGATACCCCA
>JABLTH010006090.1_pt1 | contig 10643 bp, 10 predicted proteins | sample 7875711 | NCBI WGS metagenome assembly JABLTH01 (sample SAMN14941262, study PRJNA633318) | bioreactor metagenome | isolation source: bioreactor | place: China | collected 2019-03-05 | reverse complement strand
GGCGATAAGCCTCATCTAGGATTTCGCGACCCATATAAAAGCCTCCGTGTGGTCGTTACAGAAAAGGCTGCTCAAAGTCCGTTGGAAAATTCTTCCAGTTGTGAAGCGCTCACCCAGCCGGCAGCACAATCCACGTATTGCCCTTGCTCCAGCCGGCATTTCCCTTGAGGGGCCGGCCCCGCCCATTCCACCTGCGGCGTTCCCGGATTACCGCAGATCTCCTTGCCTTTGCAGGCTTTGACGGATTCCGCAGGAATGGCCGTAACGTAGTACCAGACAGCCTCATCCACCTTTGCCTTGCGTGCGTCGGCCGCCAGGCAGACGAACTGCGCCTCGCGAAGCTTCGCCACCGGCTTGGCGGGGAAGGGCTCGAAGGCGCTCCGCAGCGTCACACCCTTCTCGTCATCGCTGTAGACACGGCCGTAGAAGCCTTCGCCGCTGCAACCTTGCGTGTAGACGCTGATCTGGTACTCCCCTGCGGTGCATTCCGGCGACCAATCCTTTCGCTTCTGAGTACAGGCAATGCCCGGTAGTTCGGCGACGGAGAGGGGTAGGGCGGCATGTATGGCGAAGCCTGTCGAAGACGCCATGGCAGGATCCGCGTTAACCATCGAACTCGCCGCGGGTGCCGCTATTCCTATGTTAGGAGGAGCGCTGTCTGAAGCACTTGTCGAAGCTGTCTGGGCGGGCTTGGCCTTTCCGGAGGGGGCGGGCAATTTGTCATTCGATGCCGGACTGCTGCATGCAGTCAGCAGCAAGCACGGCAGAAGGCGAAGGAGATGGCGGATGCGAACCATGTGGCGTACTCCTGGCGATCGGACGAACGACGGTGCAGAGGTTTGGACTGAGTAGTAGATAAGGGCGGCGGTTTCGGGCGCCACTCCGCTCCAACGGTAATTTCCAGGGGGACTTTGCGCAGTCGATGAAACATCCCGGCAAGACATTGGCCGGCCGGGATGGGATGCATCACCGTTGCGGTGTCACCTGAGCCTGCTGTTGTGGTGCCTCTGGCGAGAGCCCGCCCGCGGGCTGCTGCTGCCCGAGCCGCTGCATCTCGAGGCTGCTCTGCTCCAGCGACGTATTCACAGCTTGTTGCGTCGGCACCTCCGCCATCCGTTTGTGCGGCGAATTCAGATCGCCTTGCACGGCATAGATGCGGCTACCATCCTCACTCATCACTACGTGGTCGATGCGAGTGAGGCCGGCGCGCTGGGCTGCGACGGCCACCGAGCCGGCAACGTTCTGGCTGATCTGGTCAGGCGTGCGCTGCCGCTCCACATCGATCTTGTGCACGCCGTCGAGCGCCTGCTTGAACACGCCATGCGCAGGGTGCTCTGCATCGCCAAGATGTTGTGCGGCATGCTGCGCCTGCATTTTTAGCTCGCGATTGAGCGCGGCCTGCGTCTGTGGGCCCACCTGGCCATCGGGCTTGAGGCCATGATCCTGTTGAAAAGCCTTGATCACCGCCTCAGTCTGCGGACCGAATTGCTTGTCCGCGCTCACGTCGTAGCCGAGCCTGTGAAGCTCTTCCTGCAACTTGCCGACGGCCTTGCCGTGAGCGCCCTGCTTTAGCACATCCGCTGCGGTGTCTTGCATGAGGTCCGGCGTGTGCTTGCTGGGCGCACGCTGCATCAGTTGATCCAGTCCATCACGGTTGCGCGTGATGTCGTGCATGTAGTCGTAGTTGCTGGTGCCATTACTGTCGCGCATCACGCGGCCGCCGGTGGCGGCCGCGACGGCGCCGCCGTAGCCTGCGATATGGCGCGCCTTGAGGAAGCCGGCAATTTTCTCCGGCTTGTCTTCCTCATGTAGCACGCCGTTCTTAACCGCTTGCTGGTAAGCCTTGCTGCTGTTGATCCGGAAGGCGTCGTCCTGCAGCTCGGCGGAGGCCTTGTACTTCTCCAGGCTCAGTCCGTGCTTCCAGTTCGAAGGGTTGTTGAGGAATTCGGTCATGTGACCCTTCGATGCCCATGCCCATTCGCTGCGGTAGCCCTTCATGGCTTCTTGCAGCTTTTCCTTGTCGATATATCCGGCGTCCGCCAGCCAGCCTGCTCCGGCCTGGTAACGGCCGACATAGCCTTGCTTGTTGGTCACGCTGAGATTGCCGCCGCCACTTTCCGTCATGGTGACGGAAGCAATCAGTCGGCGGGTCATCGCGTCGTCCAAGCCGGCGATGTTGCCCTGGTGGTATGCCTGCGCAGTGGCCACTGCGTGCTCTCGTCTATCAGCCATTGCTTACTCCTTAGTGGATGACGATGCTGGTCGGGTTTTGGGTGGAGGTTTAAGTTTCCTTACAGCGCATGGCCTCCATCCGCTGCGCTGGTTTGTTCCGATAGAACACGAACGTGGTGTTGCCGGGGCCTTGGTTGCCGCCGTCGTCGTCGACATAAGCCTCGGCGAAGATCGGTGCCATATGGGGCCCGAGCGTGATCTGATAGAAGGCGTTCTGCTGGGTGTTGGCGGAGGTGGTGCCGAAGTCGAGCTCGCAGGACCCGCCAATGGGCCTGATCACGGTGTCGCCGGTGAACTGACGCTGCAGGATTTCCTGATAGTTTTCGCTGGGATAGAACTTCACCAGCGCGATTGACTGCACCGTCTTGGCATCGCCATTGAGCGTGACGCCGACATGGCCCTCATTGTCTCGCTTGGTGCCGGCCTCCTCGCCGACCTTGCCATCCGGTACGTCGACCATGCCGAAACCCGATAGCAGCAGGCTGCCGCTGCGGGAGCGCGACATGTCGGGACCCGTCGCGTCGGGGTTGTCCAGCGGCTGCGCGTCGCGCCACGTCACGCCATGCACGGCATCGAAAGCCTGCCACGCGGCGGCGGTAGGCGCGGCGAACACGGCTAGAAGGTTCTGCAGGGGAGACATGTCACTCTTTCCTTGAGTTTCGGCTTGGACGGGCGGCGCGGCAGCCGTTGCCGCGGCTTTCGGGACCGACGACGCGGTGGATACGTCGGAAGGCTGGGGCGAGCCGCATGCGCTCAGCGAGGCGAGCAGGGCGGTCAACAGGAGCTTGCGGCGGCTCATGATGTTGTGTCCTTTCTCATCCAGTCGCGGAAGCCGCGGCGTGATCCATTCGAAGGCCTTGTCCTGGCCCAGGCCGTTCTCGGCCCCATGCAAGAGTCAGCGGCGTATTGGAGCCGCTTCGAGATGCCAGGGCAAGTGCAGTTGGCCAGGCCCTTTCAAGATTACGGCGAGACGATCCTGGTGTAAGTAGGCGATCGCCTACCAAGAAAAAAGCGAAGAGGTCGTCCTGGCCGGCGTGGCCGGCCAGGATAGGAGGCGCAGGGAGTGGCCCTTGACGGTGCCAGATGCATCATCGGCTCGCGCGACTGGCCGGCCGCAATGTGGTAACCCCTGCGTCAGGATTCAGAGCATGCCCCCTAAACGTGCACGCGGCCGACGCGCATGTCCCCATCAGGGGAAATAGCCCCACTCCGTGATAATGGTGTTGAGGATGGCGAGGTTGGTAGCCACCTGAGCCCCGGGGCACGTCATCAGGAAAGCCCTGCGCGCGGCAGCGGTAGCCCCGCTATCGAATTCCGGGTCCCATATTTGGATGGCGTGGAAGGCTGCGATCGGGGCGGCGCATGCAGGCCCTCCGGTAGCGCCCACGCCGGAGATGCCGGCCATGCATACATAGACCGAGCACGGGTCGGTAGCTTGAGCGTGCACGGGAGCAACAGCTAGTCCGGTTGTGCTGATAGCAAGGGCGGCGAGTAGTGTGCGTGGGTTCATGGCGTGACTCCTGTCGTATCCGTGGGTGTATTACTGAAAGGCTTGGAAGAAAAAGCTCGATCAAACGGTCAGCACGCGAGAGCTGCTTGGACATACGCTGGTCATGGTCCAGGCCCCTGTAAAAGGAGGCAACGGCAACCAGCATGCGCGTGCTGGACCGACCTGGTAGCCATAGGTGCAGAACACGAAGGGGCCATTTCGCGGTATGGCGCGACCGATGTCTGGGCACTGGCAGGCAGGGTGAAGCCCAGGAGAAGCAAGACCGTCCATGACTTCTTCATTGGTTTGATCCTTGCGGAAAAGGCTAGATCACGGCGTCTTTTATCCGTTTTATCCATTGCTCATGTGCTAACTGATAGGCACAGAGGGAATCAGCGAAGCCACTGATTGGATTGCATGACGTAAATCAATGGGTGGTTCGGGGGATTGCAGTTAGCATACCGGTATCCGCATCTGTGACAGCTCCTCCTTGTCGATCAGCAAATTTCCTGGCTTAGGGAGCTTGCAGCTGTTATGAGATCGACTGCCCGTAGCTCGGATCTGGTAAGCACGCAAAAACCCCATTTTTGCCCCAGGGGTATCCTCCTGCTGGGCAGCCCCGGACTTGCATAATGAACGCCGAGACTCGCAGCGCTAGAACACATGACTGCCGGACGGATGGCTCCCCATAAATTAGCGAATAAGCTCGGGCGGGCTGCAGTTGGAGTAAAAAACCTTGCAGTTTTTATCCGCCGATTTGCACTGCTTCATGCTCTTCTCGACCGCTTCACTTTCTGAGTTGCCGTCTTGAACATTAAATAAATTGTCACCCAATACCATCGCCATGCATCCATTGGCGTTGGATATCTGGATCTTGCAGTCACTTCCGCCTTTGGCTCTGCAATCATCCAACGCCTGTTTTTCCGCAGCAGACCGGCTGACCATTCCTGACGACGCGCCCAAGGTCCCTGTATTCGCGTCCGTTGCCAGCGCTTCCCATCGGTCAGCCCATTTCATGGTTTGTGCGGGTTGCTACTGCTGTTGGTTTGGCTGCTGATAGCTGGGATCTGGCAGGCATGTAAACACCCCATTTCCGCTCCATGGATAGGTTCCAGCAGGGCAACCTTGGGCATGCAAGGTGAACGTTAAGACTTGCAGCGTGAGGACAAGCGGCCCGAGCAAAGCTCTTCTAGAGGGGCGGTTTAGATTGGTAAGAATGGTCATGCGTAAGGCTTCTTCACATCAAGATTCGCGGGGGGGGTCGTTCCTGCAGTGACGCGAGCACCATGGTTCGGGGTATGAAACGATCCGCCGGCCTGGTTGCCTGATGAGGTATGCCCAGACGCGCTTGTCGAGGGCGGAGGGGTCCAACCGTAGGACCCAGGGGGCTGTCCCTGCGGCCCGGGCCGCGCTCCGCCACCAGCTGCTCCACCATTCATCTGGGCATAAGGGATGAACTGTCCCAGCGTTCCGTTGAACAACATCCCTGCCATTGGAGGCGCGGAAATGATCAGGACGGTCATCAACAGGCCGACGCCACCTTGCTGCAAGGCCTGACTGTTAAAGCCTTCGGACGAGAGGTTTGTGATGGCAAGGATCGCGCTCGACGACCATAGTGCGACAGCTGTATTAATCGTGGCCTTGAGCGCAATGGCTACAACGGCATTGAGCACCGCCATGGAGAACAGGGTGCTGATGGTGAACATGACCCATCGCTTGAACAGGTCCTTGGTCTGCTCGAAGATCAAGCAAAGTATGAACAGTGGCGCCAAGCCCACGATCAGCGCCATGGCGACCTGATAGAGCAGCAACATCGCGCCGGCTGTCATGGCTGGGCCCGCGGTGCCAAGCGTAGCTACGAGAAGTGAGCGCGCCTTCTCGTTGGCGGTATTAGCGTCGCCATAAGGCACCTGCACTGAATCGATAGCTGCATTCGCGAGCTGGGTATACGCGAGATTTGTGTCGATGGTTTCGGTCATCGAGGAGGATGAGCCATTGACCATGTAGTTGATGGCGTTGCTCATGTCCGTCGTGATGAACGTACGCACGTCGTTGTTGACCAGAGATACCGTAGTCGCGAAGAACACCACGAGCGAGATCCGGATCATATGGCTGACCATGGTCATGGCCGGCTCGCGCGACTGGCCCGTGACCAGTCGGTAGCCCTGGAGGAACACCCATAGCGTGACCAACATCAGCGCGAAGTAGCTGATCCATTGCACGGTGTTCTGCACCATGTTCTGGCTCAGCTGGTCGATTTGTCCGCGCATCCAGCCATAGATCAGCCGGAAATAAGCGTAGTCAGCAAGATTGGTAGGGCTCATGGCATCCGTGCTCCGGTACGGAGTAACCCCAAGCCCGTGGCCGAGCAAGGGGCGTTATAGCGATCTGCGTTCATCGACGATCCGGTCGACATCAGGGCTGCGGGAAGGCGGCGGCAAATGCGCCGGCTTGAATGATCTGGCCGGCCAGGGCTGCGGGACCGGTGGCATTGCTGCCCTTCAGCGCAATGTTGGCGAGCAACGATTGCTGATTCTGCAACGCAGTAATGGTCGCATCGACGGCCCGCAGGTGCTGTTCGACATTGGCCATTTCAGCGGAAAGTGCGGTCTGGGTTTGGCTGGTCTGGTTCTGCAATGCTTCGCGGTTGCCGATCGCATTGCTGACAGCGCCAATCAATTGGTCTGCCGTGTCGTTCAGCTGCTTGAGGCCGGCGAAGTAGTCATTCATGTGATTGAGCATCTTCGCGACGGTGTTGTACTTATCCACTTGAAGCGTCGTGATCTTGGCGCAGATGGTTCGCTGCTGGGTCACGATCTGACCATCGATAATCGAACTGTCCATGCCCAGCATGTTCATGGCCGAGCCTATGATCGAGCTCGAGCCGGGGCATGCTTGCGCTACCTGCCCGGCGACGTCGGTTATCAACGGAAGCTGATTGTTGACCTGCAGCACGGTGAGGTTGAGGCTCTTGAGCGTCGTCAGCATTGACTCGTACTGGGTCACCATCTGAGTGTACTGCTGCAACAGCTGCGCCAGCTGGCTGGCCTGGCCTTTCTCATTGCTTGTGAGCAGCGTGGTATCGGTGACCAGCACCTGTGCATGGGCTTGGCCGGTCGCGAAGAATAGGACAACGAAAGCAGCGCATGCTCCGGCGAGCCTGTGCAGCATACGACGAAAGTTCGTGTGGCTCATGTTGGATTCCTTATTCCCTAAAGATGGATATTTCCTTGGCGCGATCCGGTTAGCTGGCTGCCCGGCGTAGCGTCGGGGAGGATTCTTGCTTCTGCTTGCCGCTCCCTTTGCGCTGTTCATAAAACGTGGCCAGCCACTGCTCCGGCTTGAGCGCATCGATCGACACTCCCTCCGCCTGGGCACGTTCTTCCAGGACGCGGTGCATGATGTCGATATTGTCAGTCGATGCGGAGATCACCGCGAGTGCGTCGTCCAGGCCGCGCAAGTTCAATTGGCATACCGCCGAAGCGTGCCCCTGTTTGACCAGGAAGCAACGTGAGCGCTCGTCCAGGCTCACCACGACGCGATACTCGGCGTCGGTCAGTTTCAGGCCTTCGACGTAATCCTCACGGCTCGCATTGGGATTAGGCAAGAGAATCATGGTGGCGGTCTGCTCGATCAGGGCTGCCGCGATATCGCTAGCGAGTGCATCTTCCGGGCTCTGCGTGGCGAAGATGCCCAGGCCGTTCTGCTTACGGATGGTCTTCTGTTTATTCTTGGCGAATTCTTTAAGGCCGCCGGCGCCGTCCAGAATTTTCCAGAACTCGTCCATTACGTAGATGAGCGGGCGACCGTCGATCAGTTCCTCCAGACGATGCAGCAGGTAGTTGATCACCGGCGCGCGCACTTCTGGGTTGTCGATCAGGTCCGTGTAGTCAAAGCCGATGATTGGCGCTTTCTTAAGATCGATCGTGTCCACCGGGTTGTCGAACACCCAGCCCAGAGAGTGGCCGGCGGTCCACTTGCGCATACGGATGAATAGACCATCGTCGCCCATGTTCGGAAGGCTCTTCTGGAAGTTGGTCATGCTACGCAGGTGTGGCGGAGTGTCGAGAATGTTCTCGACCGCGCGGTGGATGTCCTCCTCCTCGCGCGAACTATAGACACCCTTGCCCGCCAGCACTTTGACCAGATCGGCGAGGAACTGCACGTTGGCTTCGTTGCGCTCGCACTGGAACGGGTTGAAGCCCGTCGGCTGGCCATTCTCCAGTGCGAGGTAGTTGCCGCCACAGGCGCGCACGAAGATCTCCGCGCCCCGATCCTTGTCGAAGAAGAAGATGGTTGGCGTAGGCTTGAGTTTCTGCACCTGGCTGAGCAGGAAATTGATCAATGCAGTCTTACCGGTACCGGATTTGCCGATCACCATGGTGTTGGCGATGGCTTTCTCTCCCAGCGAATTCTCGCCCGGATGGGTGGCATGGAAGTTGAAATAGTAGGGCTGGCCATTGGTCGTCTGTAGCGTGGTAACGGCATCGCCCCACGGGTTGTTGGCCTTCTTGCCTGTGGCGAAGTTGTGGAGTGGTGCCAGACCCAAGAAATTAAGCGAGCTGACAGTGGCCAGACGGGTGCGGTACTTCCAGTTGCCAGGGAACTGCGCATAGAACGCAGCGGTTACCGCCAGGTCCTCCTTGACGGATACAAAGCCGGCGTTGGACAGCTCGGCGCGAGTGGCGGCCAGCTGCTGAGAGAGCTGCTCCTGGCTCGGGGCGTACACTGCCAGAGAGAAATGGTACTCGCCCAGCACGAAATTGCCGGAAGCGAGCTGGTCCATCGCATGGTCCATTTCGATAATTTGGCTGACTGCCTTGTCGCCAGAGGAAATCATCATGCCCTTGGTGCGCTCCAATGCTTTTAGCGCAGCCTGGCGCCCCATGGGGCTGAACGAGTGCGTGACGACGTATTCGAAATCTAGATATTTAAGGCCGTTGAGGATGCCTGGATAGGTGCCATCGGGGTATTCCTTGACGTTGAGAATGGCCCCAAAGTGATTAACGCCGTTTGGCGTGGTCAGCACAAAATCTCCGCTTTTGGCAGAGAAGCGCTGGCGGCTGACCGGAAGGTAGGCCGGCACCGGCGCGGCGAGCACGGGCACGGGTTCGTCGATGCGGTTGAGCAGATAACCGAACAGCTCCAGCGTTTCGGAGAACACCTGCCCGTTCTTGGCCTCATACATGCCGAGGCGGCTGGGTGCATAGTCCTTCAGTACAGCTTCAACGTTGCTGGCCAATTCGTTGACCGTGGCTACGGCGTGGGCCTGTTCGGCTTCGAGCTGACTGATGTCGGAGCTCTTTTCCGCCAGTCGTTTGCCTTCAGCCAGGGGGCGGTAGATGAGGGTCAGGTACAGCTCGTTCTGCATGAGCTTCTGCGACGACAGCGCATTGAAGTATGCGTCGGACATCTGCTGGTTGAATATCTGGCTGAACTTGCTGTGGTCACCGAGTCGTCGGCGACGGCGCACATCGTGCACCCAAAAGGCCACGTTGGTGAAATCGGGCGCGCGCAGGGTTTGCAGAAGGCGATTGAAGCTGTTGTGTCGGTGCTCCAGATCCCACTCTTCGCGTCCCACAAAGGGTAGACCTTCCAGGCGCCACGTCATCATGAAGTCGCCCCCCGTGGTCTTGACCACGGTGGGTGAGACATGGCTGGAGAGTGGGATGAAAGCGCTGATAGGTGCGTCGGGCGTGAACATGGTCGTGGCCAGTTGGTGGTACAGCTGAAAGCGTGGATCCGTCGATCGATGAATTTGTGCCGGTACTAATAGTCAAGCGCCTCACCTGGCAATGCTCGCGCGACGTACTCGGTACGTCGCACGAGTGCGCACCACCGTTACTTCCTCTTTGCGCCAGGTTCGCGGTAGCTGTTGGGGGTGAACGCCCACATCCCGTCATGCATCTGCTGGTTCCTGATGCGTGTGCGGAACTGCAGCCGTAGGCCGAGCAGACGAAAGATCATCTCGTCGCGCTTGGCCATGTGCCGCATCACCATGATGACCGGCGGGATCAGCAGCAGGAAAAGGATGTGGAAGTACATTGCCATCAGCATGCAGCCGCCCGCGCCCATGAAGAAGGGCACATAAGGCACCCCCATGAACATGGGGGGGCGAGTGCAACCGCGAAAGAGCGCGTTTTTATGCATAGTGCTGCAGGAATTGCGCGGCGGAGTGCAGATGATCCATCAGCATGGTGGTGTTGAGCGAGGTGGGCGCGCAGGAGCTGCTGCTGCCAGAGCCACCGATGACCATCTTGGCAATCTGCGCCGCAGCGCCGATGAGCACGCCGCCGATCAGGGCTGGAGCCACTTCGGAAATGCGCTTGTGCGCGAAGGCGATCTGATAACCGGAGAAGATGATGGCAATGGTGACGACGATGATAGAAGCCGCGTTGAGCAGTGTATTGACCGTATTCAGCACGCCGCAGATGTTGGACGTGGCATCTTCGGCGCCAGCCACGCCAGGAAGAACGACGGCGGCCGTCATGGCCATGACGATGGCGCGGTTGAACATTTGCTTGCGCTGGTCGGCGGAGGTGACAAAGGGTTTGATTGCCATGATGGACTTCCTTTTCGGACGATTGAGCGTTGAAGTAATGGGCCTGTGGTTCAGTTGCGCGGTGCCTCTGTCACGTCGCCCAGTTTGCGGTGGTGCTTTGAGTGCATGCCGGAGCGGTCCCGGCGGCTCGGTCGAAGAAACGGTGTAATTCGTGCGATAACGCTCCTCCCTCATCTCGTCGGCGCGGGCCAGTGTCAGAACACGAATGCGTCGTCCCGTCCCTGTAGCCGCAAATCGGCCTGGTCAGAGGGGGGGGGGCTGCTGCAGTACTTTGTTGTGCGGTGGATATGCTGTCGTTCGGCCCGCGTACTTGTGGGACGAAAACCTCGTTTGACGCCTGCGCCGCTACCGATTGGTTGC
>JABLTH010116838.1_pt1 | contig 10646 bp, 8 predicted proteins | sample 7875711 | NCBI WGS metagenome assembly JABLTH01 (sample SAMN14941262, study PRJNA633318) | bioreactor metagenome | isolation source: bioreactor | place: China | collected 2019-03-05 | reverse complement strand
GGTCACCGACAAGCCAACCCTGATCTGCACCAAGACCATCATCGGCTGGGGCTCCCCCAACAAGTCCGGCAGCCACGACTGCCACGGTTCCGCACTGGGCGAAGCCGAAGTGGCCGCAACCCGTGCCAACATCGGCTGGAACCACGAGCCGTTCGTGATTCCGAAGGACATCTACGAAGGCTGGGATGCCCGCACCAAGGGGCAAGGTTCCGAAACCCTGTGGAACAACAAGTTCGCCGAATACGCCAAGGCTTACCCGGCCGAGGCTGCCGAGTTCAAGCGCCGCATGGCTGGCGACCTGCCGAAGAACTGGAAGGAAACCACTGCCGCCTTCATCAAGGCGACCAACGAGAAGGCTGAAACCATCGCCACCCGCAAGGCTTCGCAAAACGCCATCAACGCGCTGGCTGCCGTGCTGCCGGAATTCGTCGGCGGTTCCGCCGACCTGACCGGTTCCAACCTGACCAACTGGACCGGTGCACACCACGTCCATGGCAAGAAGCCGGGCAACTACATCTCCTACGGCGTGCGTGAATTCGGCATGGCGCACATCATGAACGGTATGGCACTGCACGGCGGTATCCTGCCGTTCGGCGGCACCTTCCACATGTTCTCCGACTACATGAAGTCCGGTATCCGCATGTCGGCGCTGATGCATCAACGCGTGGTCTACGTGCTGACCCACGACTCCATCGGTCAAGGCGAAGACGGCCCGACCCACCAACCGGTTGAAAACACCGCCGGCCTGCGCTACATCCCGCGTCTGGATGTATGGCGTCCGGCTGACTCCACCGAAACCGCGATTGCCTGGGTGGCTGCGGTTGAGCGCAAGGAAGGCCCTGCAGCGCTGGTGCTGTCGCGTCAGAACGTGCCTGGCATCAAGCACGACGAAGCGCACTTCGACCTGGTCCGCAAGGGCGGTTACGTGTTCTCGGACTGCGCCGGCAAGGCCGACGTGATCCTGATCGCCAACGGTTCCGAACTGGATCTGGCGATCAAGGCAGCCGCCGAACTGACCAACGAAGGCAAGAAGGTGCGCGTGGTTTCCATGCCATCCACCAACGTCTTTGACCGTCAGGACCAGGCCTACAAGGACAGCGTGCTGACCCCGGGCGTGAAGCGCGTGGCGATCGAAGCCGCGCATCCGGACTTCTGGCGCAAGTACGTTGGCCTGGAAGGTGCAGTCGTCGGTATCGATACCTTCGGCGAATCCGCTCCGGGTGGCGTGCTGTTCAAGCACTTCGGCTTCACCGTTGAAAACGTGGTGAAAACCGTGAAATCCGTGCTGTAACCCGTGTTGTAAAATTATGCAGTAGATTTGAAAGGGGGCCAGTGCGTTATTGGCCCCCTTTTGTTTTTGACTAGAGGGGTGTTGTGATGGCTATCAAAGTTGGTATCAACGGCTTCGGCCGTATCGGTCGTATGGTGTTTCGTGCCGCAGTCAAGGATTTTCCCGAGATTGAAGTGGTGGCGATTAATGATCTGCTGGAGCCGGATTATCTGGCCTACATGCTGAAGCACGATTCGGTGCATGGCCGTTTCAAGGGTGACGTGTCGGTCAGCGGCAACAACCTGGTGGTGAACGGCAAGAACATCCGCCTGACCGCGGAAAAGGACCCGGCCAACTTGAAATGGAACGAAGTTGGTGCGGACATCATTATCGAATGCACCGGTTTTTTCCTGACCAAGGAAACCTGCCAGAAACACATTGATGCGGGCGCCAAGAAGGTGGTGCAATCCGCGCCGAGCAAGGATGACACGCCGATGTTCGTTTATGGCGTGAATCACGGCACCTATAACGGCGAAGCCATTGTTTCCGCTGCTTCCTGCACCACCAACGGCCTGGCGCCGGTGGCCAAGGTGCTGAATGACACCTTCGGCATCAAGCGCGGCCTGATGACCACGGTGCATGCCGCCACGGCGACGCAAAAAACGGTGGACGGTCCTTCCAACAAGGATTGGCGCGGTGGGCGCGGCATCCTGGAAAACATCATTCCGTCCTCCACGGGCGCCGCCAAGGCCGTAGGCAAGGTGATTCCCGCGCTGAACAAGAAACTGACCGGCATGGCCTTCCGCATCCCGACCTCGGACGTTTCCGTGGTGGACCTGACCTGCGAACTGGTGAAGGAAGCCAGTTACGAGGACATCTGCAAGGCGATGAAGGCCGCTTCCGAGGGCGAATTAAAAGGCGTGCTCGGCTACACCGAGGACAAAGTGGTGTCCACCGACTTTCGCGGTGAAACCTGCCCGTCGGTGTTTGATGCCGATGCCGGCATCGCGCTGGACCCGACTTTTGTCAAGGTGGTGGCCTGGTACGACAACGAGTATGGTTATACCTGCAATCTGATGCGTCTGGTGCGTCATATCGCATAGCCAACAATAAGGGCCGGAGGCCGCTGGTCTCTCGGCTCCAGCTTCTGATATTGAGGGGGTAAAAATGTCCATTATAAAAATGACCGATCTGGATCTGAAGGGCAAACGCGTCCTGATCCGGGAAGACCTGAATGTACCGCAGAACGACGACGGCAGTGTGGCCGACGACACGCGTATTCGAGCGTCATTGCCTACCATCAGGCACGCGATGAATGCCGGTGCGAAAGTGATGCTGATGTCGCATCTGGGACGCCCCAAGGAAGGCCCGACGGAAGGTCGTTATACGGACAAGGACAGTTTGCGCCCGATTGCAGAGCATCTGACCAAGTTACTGGGCAAGGAAGTCAGGTTGTATCAGGACTGGCTCGGCAATGGCATTCCCTATGTGCAGCAGATGCGCGACGGTGAAGTGGCCGTGCTGGAAAACGTGCGTTTCAACATTGGCGAGAACAACAACGAAGATCGTTTGGCTTGGGAAATGGCGCAGATTTGCGACATTTATGTCATGGATGCCTTTGGCACCGCGCACCGCGCCCAGGCATCCACCCACGGCGTCGCCAAATTTGCGCCGATTGCCTGCGCCGGCCCGCTGCTGGCAGCTGAGCTCGACGCGCTGGGTAAGGCGCTGGAGCAGCCGAAGCGGCCGCTGGTGGCTATTGTCGGCGGCAGCAAGGTTTCCACCAAACTGACCGTCCTGGATGCGCTGTCGAACATCGTCGATCAGCTTATTGTGGGCGGCGGTATTGCCAATACCTTCATCAAGGCGGCCGGTTTTAATGTCGGCAAGTCGCTGTATGAGGCCGATCTGGTGGATGAGGCGCGGCGCCTGATCGAAGCGGCAAAAGCCAAGGGCGGCTCCATTCCGGTGCCTACCGATGTGGTGGTGGGCAAGAAGTTTGATGCCAACGAGCCGGCCGTGGTGAAAAAAGTGCAGGATGTGGCCGACGATGACATGATTTTCGACATCGGCCCTGAAACCGCAAAGAACTACGCCACCTATCTGAAAAATGCCGGCACCATCGTCTGGAACGGCCCGGTTGGCGTGTTCGAGTTCGACCAGTTCGGCGAAGGTACCAAGGCACTGGGGAATGCCATCGCCGATAGCGCGGCGTTCTCTATTGCCGGCGGCGGCGATACGCTGGCAGCCATTGCCAAATACAACATTGGTGACAAGGTGTCCTATATTTCAACCGGCGGCGGCGCATTCCTGGAGTTCCTCGAAGGCAAGAAATTGCCGGCGGTGGAAATCCTGGAGCAGCGATCCGCAAACTAATGAGGCGCAGTACGGATTCAGCCTTTGCCGTCATGGCGGCAAAGGCTGAATCTCGCGCGACGCAAACACAATGACCACAAGACGCAAAACAAAAATTGTTGCAACGCTGGGGCCGGCTTCCAGCAGCCGCGAGGTTCTGGAACGCATGATTGCCGCCGGGGTGGATGTGGTGCGGCTGAATTTTTCGCATGGTACGGCGGAGGATCACATCCAGCGCGCCGACCTGGTGCGCGAGATAGCCGCCGGATTGCGCCGCCCGATCGGCGTGCTGTGCGATATGCAGGGGCCCAAGATTCGCATCGGCAAGTTCGAGAACGGAAAAATCTCCCTCTCCGTCGGCGATAAATTCATCCTCGATGCCAACTGCCAGTTGGGCAATCAGGAACGGGTCGGCCTGGACTACAAACAATTACCGGACGATGTCGAGCCGGGCGCGGTGCTGCTGCTGGACGATGGGCGCATGGTGATGACGGTGGACGACGTGCGCGGTTCCGAGATTTTCTGCACCGTGAACCAGAACGGCGTGCTGTCCAACAACAAGGGCATCAACCGCCAGGGTGGCGGCCTTTCCGCGGCGGCGCTCACCGAAAAGGACCGCGAAGACATCAAGACTGCGGCAAAGCTGGAAGCCGATTACGTCGCCATTTCGTTCCCGCGCAGCGCGGCCGACGTGGAACTGGCACGGCGCCTGGTGCGCAAGGCCGGCGGCTACGCCAGCATCGTGGCCAAGATCGAACGTGCGGAAGCCGTGTTGGCGCTGGAAGAAATCATCGATGCATCGGACGCCATCATGGTGGCGCGCGGCGATTTGGGGGTGGAAGTGGGTGACGCGGCCATTCCCGGGTTGCAGAAACGGATGATCCGCGAGGCGCGGTTGCGCAACAAGCTGGTGATTACCGCCACGCAAATGATGGAATCCATGATCACCAACCCGATCCCCACGCGCGCGGAAGTTTCCGATGTGGCGAACGCGGTGCTGGATGGCACGGACGCGGTGATGCTGTCGGCGGAATCGGCGGCGGGCAGCTACCCGGTGGAATCGGTGGCTGCGGTACACCGCGTGTGCATGGAAGCGGAAAAAACCACGGAAAACCATATTCCAAAACACAAGGAGCGCGAATTCATCGACCGTGCGGATGAGGCGATTGCCATGGCCGCGATCTACACCGCCAGCCGGCTCAAGGTGAAAGCGATTGCGTCGCTGACCCAGACCGGCTCTACGGTGAAGCTGATGTCGCGCGCCAATACCATCCCCCCCATTTATGCATTAACGCCGGAAAAGGAAACCCGCCGCAAGCTGACGCTTTACCGCGGCGTGTACCCGTTCCCGTTCGAGGAAGAAAGCCTGGACCGGGATGTGGTGCTGCAGGCTGCCGAAAATGAATTGCGCCGCCGCGGCGCCGTGGATGACGGCGACCTGATCCTGCTCACCATCGGCGAGCCGATTGGCGTCCCCGGCGGCACGAATACCCTGAAAATTGTAAAAGTCGGCGACTAAGGAGTTTCAATATGGCACTTGTATCACTAAGACAGTTGCTCGATCACGCGGCGGACAACGGCTACGGCCTGCCCGCCTTCAACGTCAACAACATGGAACAGATTCGCGCCATCATGCAGGCGGCGGACGAAGTCGGCAGCCCGGTGATCCTGCAAGGTTCGGCCGGCGCGCGCAAATACGCCGGCGAGGCGTTCCTGCGGCACCTGGTGCAAGCAGCGGTGGAATCCTACCCGCATATCCCGGTGGTGATGCACCAGGATCACGGCGCGTCCCCAGCCATCTGCATCCAGGCCATCCGTTCCGGTTTTTCCAGCGTGATGATGGACGGTTCGCTGGGCGAGGACGGCAAAACGCCGTCCAGCTACCAGTACAACGTGGATGTAACGCGCAAGGTGGTGGAAATTGCCCATGCCGTGGGGGTGTCGGTGGAAGGCGAACTGGGCTGCCTGGGCTCGCTGGAAACCGGCATGGCCGGTGATGAAGACGGCCACGGCGCGGAAGGCGTGCTGGATCATTCCAGCCTGCTCACCGACCCGGAAGAAGCGGCGGATTTCGTCAAGCAAACCGGGGTGGATGCGTTGGCCATTGCCATCGGCACCTCGCATGGCGCCTACAAGTTCACCCGTCCGCCCACTGGTGACGTACTGGCGATTAGCCGCATCAAGGAAATCCATGCGCGCATCCCCAACACCCATCTGGTGATGCACGGCTCATCCTCGGTACCGCAGGAATGGCTGAAAATCATCAACGACTACGGCGGCGACATGGGCGAGACCTACGGCGTGCCGGTCGAGGAAATTGTCGAAGGCATCAAGCACGGTGTACGCAAGGTCAACATCGATACCGACCTGCGCATGGCTTCCACCGGCGCAATCCGCCAGTACATGGGGCAGAACCGCAAGGAATTCGACCCGCGCAAGTATCTGGATGCCGCCACCAAGGCGATGCAGGGCATCTGCAAGGCACGTTTCGAAGCTTTCGGTAGCGCCGGGCAGGCGAGCAAGATCAAGCCGGTTTCCTGCGACGTGATTGCGGAGAAATACAAGAAGGGCGAGTTGGCCTCGGTCGTGAAGTAGGCGGCTGGAATGAGCAACAAAAAAGGCGACACAAGGTCGCCTTTTTTGTTGCTGCGGGCAAAGACTTATTCCAGATTGGCGTGGATGGCGCGCATCTGCTCTTCGGTCAGGCCCTTGTCGTGCACGATCTTGGAAACCACGGCTTCCAGGAAGATCAGGGTGGACAGTTCGAACACGGTGCCCATCGGCATGCCTTGCACGGTGACAAAGCTGTATTCGTTTTCGCCGCCGATTTGAATCACATGGTCAGCCAGTTCAGCCATTGGGGACTTGGCCTTCATGGAAATGACAGCCACTTCGGCGTTCATCGACTTGGCTTTTTTCACCAGGGGCAGCAGGGTTTCGGTGCCGCCGGAGCCGGATACCACGATGAACAGGTCGCCAGCCTGGATGCTGGGGGTGACGATTTCACCAACCATGTACACCGTGTAGCGACAGTGCATCAGGCGCATGGCGAAGAAACGGGAAACCAGGCCGGAACGACCGGCGCCGGTGATGAAAATGCGCTTGGCCTTGTCGACTGCGCCAACCAGCTTGTTAACGAGCGCTTCGTCCGTGTCGTTGAGGACGCTGGAGATTTTGTTCAGGATGAGTTCTTGATGCATGTCTCTACCTTTCAGGATGTTGTACTTCGTCATAAAGAAAATCCCGACCCATTGCTGGACCGGGATCCGGTATTTCCTAGTACTTAACTTCCAGATTAACCGTGAGCGATAGCAGTGATCTCAGCAGCAGCAGCAGCAGGATCAGCAGCACCGTAGATGGCAGCGCCGGCTACAATGATGGTAGCGCCAGCATCTTTAACTTGCTTGGTGGTGGAAGCCTTAACGCCGCCAGCCACGGAAACTTCAACGCCCAGGTTCAGGCCGGTGACCAGTGCCAGGTCGGCAAACGGGGTTTGGCCAGCAGCTTGTTGGTCCAGACCGGTGTGCACGCCGATGATGTGGGCGCCGATAGCAGCCACTTCCTTGGTCTTGGCAGCCTTGTCAGCCACGTTGATCAGGTCGACTTGCGCCTTCTTGCCGTACTTGTTGGCAACATCGATCACACCCTTGATGGTGCCGATGTCGGAGGTGCCCAGAACGGTGGTGATGTCAGCGCCAGCCTTGAAGAAAGGCTCGGCTTCGTAGTAACCAGCGTCAGCGGTCTTCAGGTCAACCAGGATCTTGTTGTTCGGGAACTTGGCACGCAGGGTTTCCAGCAGCTTGATGCCGTTGTGCTTGATGCAAGGAGTACCGATTTCCAGAATGTCAACGTGCGGTGCTACCTTCTCAGCCAGCGCAACAGTTGCGTCGAAATCCAATGAGTCTAGTGCCACTTGGGTTAATGCCATGATGTTTTCTCCGTTTGAAAATTAAAATCTTGAGTTGCAGCGGTCGCTAATCTTAGGTTTGCATAGCCCGGCTAATGTAAAGCAGTCGGTTAGTTTGTGTCAAGTCGCAAGCAGGTAGGGCGGTATGCGCGGATAGCATCGGCAATTCAATGATTTGGATTGTCGTTTTATGCGGCGGTCAGCGCGTTAGGAGACGGAACATTACTGCCTGTCGTTGGGCTGGCTCAGGTTTCCAGGATGAATGTCGAGGCCTCTGCCAGCAGAAAATCCTTGAACGCCTGAGCCACGCTGGTCAGACGTTTGCCCTTGCGGTGAATGACGTACCAGTGGCGCTGAATTGGGAAATGTTCCACATCCAGCACGATCAGCCGCTGCAGTTCGAGTTCGAGCTGTACGGTATGCAGCGACAGGATGCCCAGCCCCATGCCAGCCTGCACCGCCTGCTTGATGGCTTCGTTGGTGCTCATTTCGGTACCGGTGGTTAGCCGGATATTCTGGTCGGCAAAAAAACGTTCCATGGCAATGCGGGTGCCGGAACCTTGCTCACGCACCAGAAATGTTTCTTCGGCCAGGCGCGACATCGGGATGTGCCGCTCGTGAGCCAGCGGATGGTGGGCCGGGGCGATGATCACCAGGCGGTTATCCATGAACGGCGCTGCTTCCAGTTCCAGCCCTTCCGGCGGACGTCCCATGATGGCCATGTCCATGTCGTTGTGCGCCAGGCCTTGCAACAGGATTTCCCGGTTGCTGACATTCAGGCTGACTTTGGCCTGGGGGTAGCGCTTGCAGAATTCGGCCAGCAACTGCGGGGTGAAGTAACCGGCGGTGCTGACTACGTGGATATTCAGTTTGCCGCTCATGCCCTTGAGTTCGGTAAACATGGTGTCGGCGTCGCTCACCTGCTGCAGGATGTTGCGGCAATAGCTCTGGAACTCACGGCCGGCCTCGGTCAGATAGACCTTTTTCCCCAGTTGCTCCAGCAGCGGCAGGCCCGCGCTTTCCTCGAGCTGCTTGATTTGCATGGAAACGGCAGGCTGCGTAAGATACAAGGCTTCTGCGGCGCGCGAATAGGACAGGTGGCGCGACACGGCGTCGAATATCCTAAGCTGGCGCAGGGTGAAATTTATCATAAGTAAAATATTATCATAATACTAAAAAATACTGACTGTTGCTTATGGTGATGGCTATGTATAGTTTCTAGCGAAAGGTGAACGGAAACACCACGCCACCGGATAAATTAACTACATATATTTGAGGAGAACCAACATGGATCAATCAGCACGTTATTCCGATCTCAGTCTCAAGGAAGAAGACTTGATCAAGGGTGGCAAGCACATTCTGGTAGCGTACAAAATGAAGCCGAAGTCCGGCCATGGTTATCTGGAAGCCGCCGCACACTTTGCCGCCGAATCCTCCACCGGTACCAACGTGGAAGTTTCCACCACCGACGATTTCACCAAGGGCGTGGATGCCTTGGTCTACCTGATCGACGAAGCCACCGAGGAAATGCGCATCGCCTACCCGCTGGAACTGTTCGACCGCAACGTCACCGACGGCCGCATGATGATTGTGTCGTTCCTGACGCTGGCCATCGGCAACAACCAGGGTATGGGCGACATCGAGCATGCCAAGATGTATGACTTCTACGTGCCGGAGCGTGCCATCCAGTTGTTCGACGGCCCATCCCGCGACATCAGCGACATGTGGCGCATTCTCGGCCGTCCGATCAAGGACGGCGGCTACATCGCCGGTACCATCATCAAGCCCAAGCTGGGCCTGCGCCCCGAGCCGTTCGCCAAGGCCGCCTACCAGTTCTGGCTGGGCGGCGACTTCATCAAGAACGACGAGCCGCAAGGCAACCAGACGTTCTGCCCGATGAAAAAAGTGATCCCGCTGGTGGCCGATGCGCTGAAGCGCGCGCAGGATGAAACCGGCCAGGCCAAGCTGTTCTCCGCCAACATCACCGCTGATGACCATTACGAAATGTGCGCCCGCGCCGACTACATCCTGGAAACCTTCGGCCCGGATGCCGACAAGGTGGCGTTCCTGGTGGACGGCTACGTTGGCGGCCCCGGCATGGTCACCACCGCCCGTCGCCAGTACCCCGGCCAGTACCTGCACTATCACCGCGCCGGCCACGGCGCCGTGACTTCGCCTTCTGCCAAGCGCGGCTACACCGCCTTTGTGCTGGCCAAGTTGAGCCGCCTGCAGGGCGCTTCCGGCATCCACGTCGGCACCATGGGTTACGGCAAGATGGAAGGCGAAAATTCCGATAAGATCATCGCCTACATGATCGAGCGCGACGAATGCCAGGGCCCGGTCTACTACCAGAAGTGGTACGGCATGAAGCCGACCACGCCGATCATCTCCGGTGGCATGAACGCACTGCGCCTGCCCGGCTTCTTTGAGAACCTCGGCCACGGCAACGTCATCAACACCTCCGGTGGTGGCGCTTACGGCCACATCGACAGCCCGGCGGCCGGCGCGATTTCCCTGCGCCAGTCCTACGAGTGCTGGAAGTCTGGTGCCGACCCGATCGAGTATGCCAAGGAGCACAAGGAATTCGCGCGTGCCTTCGAGTCCTTCCCGGGTGACGCCGACAAGCTGTATCCGGGCTGGCGTGAAAAGTTGGGCGTACACCGCTAAGCAGGTCGTTGTTGCTGTAAGCAAAAGCCCCTGCACCGAATCATCCGCAGGGGCTTTTTTTCAGGCCATATCTTAGTAATTTAGTCGGATTTTATGGGTGAACATCATGAGTGAGCATTTCGACGTCAAACAGTATCTCATCACGCAGGAGCCGTTCTACCAGCCCACCGGCAACGAAGTCGCGCTGTACGAAGCAGCTTATGCCGCCCGGTTGCCGGTGATGCTGAAAGGCCCGACCGGCTGCGGCAAGTCGCGCTTCGTCGAGCACATGGCGTGGAAACTCGGCAAGCCGCTGATCACCGTGGCCTGCAACGAGGCCATGACCGCCTCCGACCTGGTGGGGCGCTACCTGCTGGACGCCAACGGCACGCGCTGGCTGGATGGGCCGCTGACGCTGGCGGCGCGTTACGGCGCCATCTGCTACCTGGATGAAATCGTCGAGGCGCG
>JABLTH010082297.1_pt1 | contig 10649 bp, 9 predicted proteins | sample 7875711 | NCBI WGS metagenome assembly JABLTH01 (sample SAMN14941262, study PRJNA633318) | bioreactor metagenome | isolation source: bioreactor | place: China | collected 2019-03-05 | reverse complement strand
CCCTGCACGATGCCGGCCGCCGCCTCCCGGGGCGACACCTTGGGCCGCTGCACGCCCGCGGTCATCTCGGTGTCGATCAGCCCCACGTAGACCCCCATCACCCGCGTGCCCTGAGGCCGCAGTTCGAGCCGCAGCGACTCGGTGACGGCCGCCGCCGCGTGCTTGGAGACGCAGTAGCTGGCGTTGAAGGGCGACACGAACCACGACACGACCGACAACAGGTTGACCATCGCGCCGCCGCCGTGACGTGCCAGGACCGGCGCGAAGGCGCGCGCCATCGCCACCGTGCCATACACGTTGACGTCGATGTCGCGCTGCATGGCCGCCACGCTGCCGGGGTCCAGCACGCGCAGGCTCGACATCACGCCGGCGTTGTTCACCAGCAGGTTCACGTCGGCGCAGTCGCGCGCGGCGGCCTGCACGTCCTCGGCGCGGGTGACGTCCAGCCGCAGCGGCGTCGCCTTCGGGTGCTGCACCGACTGCGGGTCGCGCGCGCCGGCGTAGACGCGCGCCGCGCCGGCGGCGAACAGCGCTTCCACCAGCGCCTTGCCCAGACCGCGGTTGGCGCCGGTGACGAGGGCAACACAGCCTTGCAGTTCCATCGTCGATCTCCCTGCGGCGTCAGGCCAGGCGCTCGCGCAACTGCCGCTTCAGCACCTTGCCGTTGGCGTTGCGCGGCAGCGGCTCGTCGAGGACCGTGATGGTCTCGGGCACCTTGTAGTCGGCCAGCCGCTCGCGACAGAAGGCCAGCAGCGCCTGCGCGTCGACGGCGCCGCGGCCGACGACGAAGGCATGCACCCGCTCGCCCAGCACCGGGCAGGGCCGCGCGACGACGGCCGCCTCGGCGACGGCGTCGTGCGCCGTGAGGGTGCTCTCGACCTCGATGCTGTAGATCTTCATGCCGGCGCGGTTGATCATGTCCTTGCGGCGGTCGAAGACGTGCACGTAGCCGTCGGCGTCGACGAGCCCGAGGTCGCCGGTGTGCCAATAGCCCGCGGTGATCTCCTGCGCCGTGGCGGTGGGGTTGTCCCAGTAGCCCTTGACGACGGTCGGCCCCGCGATCCAGATCTCGCCGCTTTCGCCCCGCGGCAGCTCGCGCCCGGTGGCTTCGTCGACCACCAGCAGGTCCACGCAGGGCAGCGGCACGCCGACGCTGGCGCCGCGCAACGGCGTCTGGCCCGGCGGCATCATCGTCGCCGGCGAGGTGGTTTCCGTCGCGCCGTAGACGTTCATCAGCGTCAGGCCCGGCAGCCGCGCGGCGACGGCGTCGATCGTGGCCCGCGGCATCGGCGCGCCGCCATAGGCGCCGACGCGCCAGGCCGACAGGTCGTGCGCCTGCATGTCGCCCTGCAGCACGCACAGGTTGTACATGGCCGGCACCATCAGCGTGTAGGTGATGCGTTCGCGCGCCGCCAGCGCCAGGAACTCCGCGGCCTTGAAGGCCGGCACGACGACCAGGGTGCCGGCGCAGCGCACCATGGTCATGATCATCGCGACCATGCCGGTGACGTTGCCCAGCGGCACCACGCAGGCGCAGCGGTCCTGCGCCGTCAGCGCCATGGTGCTGGCGAAGTGCATCGCCGAGTGCACGATGCCCAGGTGGGTGAGCACGGCACCCTTGGGCCGGCCCGTGGTGCCGGAGGTGTACAGGATGGCGCCCGCGTCCTCCTCGTCGACGACCGCCGCCGCCACCGGCGCCGCCTGCTGCAGCGCCTGCCAGGGCAGCGCCGCGTCCAGCGCCGGCACGGCCACCCGGTGCTCGACCGACGGCGTCGCGTCAGCCGGCGGCATCAGATGCGCCAGGCCGGCGTCGAACACGACGACACGCGGCGTGCAATGGTTGAGCACGTATTCCACGCCCGGCATCTGTTCGCGCACGCTGATCGGCACTGAGACCGCACCCAGCCAGACCGTGGCCAGCACGGCGACGACGAACTCGTTGCGGTTGGCCACCAGCACCGCCACGCGGTCGCCCTTGCCCACGCCGAGCGCCGCCAGGCCCCCCGCGCAGGCCTGCACGCGGGCCATCAGCTCGTGCCAGCGCAGGCGCTCGCCCTCGCAGACGAGCGCTTCCCCTTCAGGGTTGGCCTGCACGGCCTCCACCAGCATCTGCGCCATCGAGGTGGGGCGCTGTTCGAAGCAGCGCACCATGCGCCCGCCGTAGTGCAGTTCGTGCCGCATGGCTGGCGGCTGCACCTTCCACGCCGTCGCCGTACGCACGTCACTCATGGCGGAACGCCGGCTTGCGCTTGGCCAGGAAGGCCGCCATGCCTTCCTTCTGATCGGCGAAGGCGAAGGCCGAGTGCATCGCGCGCCGTTCGAAGACCAGGCCTTCGGCCAGCGGCGACTCCGACGAGCGGTTCACGCATTCCTTGATCATCGAGACCACCGGTCGCGAGTACTCGGCGATGGTCTGCGCGGTGGCCAGCGCGTCGTCCAGCAGCCCGGCCAGCGGCACCACGCGGCACACCAGCCCGGCACGTTCGGCTTCTTCGGCCGACATCATGCGCCCGGTGAGGCACAGCTCCATGGCCTTGGCGGTGCCGATCAGGCGCGGCAGGCGCTGCGTGCCACCCGCGCCGGGAATGAAGCCCAGCTTCACCTCGGGCTGGCCGAACCTGGCGTTGTCGGCCGCGATGATGAAGTCGCAGGCCATCGCCAGCTCGCAGCCACCGCCCAGCGCGTAGCCGGCGACGGCCGCGATCACCGGCTTGCGGCAGGCCGCCACGTGTTCCCAGTTGCGGGTGATGAAGTTCTCGCGGTAGGCCTGGGCAAAGGTCTTGTCCTTCATCGCCGCGATGTCGGCGCCGGCCGCGAAGGCCTTGTCCGAGCCGGTGATGACGATCGCGCCCACCTCGTCGTCGCGCTCGAAGTCGCGCAGCGCCTCGCCGAGTTCGTCCATCAGGCGATCGTTCAGCGCATTGAGCTGGGCCGGCCGGTTCAGCCGGACGAGACCGACGGCACCGCGCCGCTCGATCTGGATGCAGGTCGTTTCCATGGTGCCCACGTCAAGCGATCTGCGCCCGCTCCAGCTCGATCCGGTGGATGTCCTCCAGCGCGCCGACCACCGGCGGCAGCAGCAGCGCACTGCCCTTGCCGACGACATAACGGGGGTGCGGTTCGACGTCGGTGGCGGCTGCCAGCACCGCGTCGACGACCGGCGTCAGATCGGTTTCAGCCTCGGCGACCCGCTGCTGGAACTTGCGGCCCAGCTCTTCCGACACGGGCTTGTAGGCATCGCCCACCGGGATCTGCACCATGTTGCCGCCGATCGCCGTCTTGAACTGCCCCGGCAGCACCGACGAGACCCGGATGCCGAGCGCCCGCGCCTCGACGTCGAGCGCGCAGGTCACGGCGTCCAGTGCATGCTTGGACGCGCAGTACGCGCTCAGGAACGGCGAGCACAGCAAGGCGCCGATCGCCGTGACGTTGACGATGCGGCCCGAGCGCTGGCGGCGCATCACGGGCAGCACCAGCCGGGTCAGCTCCACCGGGCCGATGAAGTTGGTGTCCATCAAGCTGCGCAGCTGCTCCTCCGGCGTGTCCTCCACCGAGCCGCGCAGCGCAACGCCCGCGTTGTTCACGAGCACGTCGATGCGGCCGAAGTCCGCCACCACCCGGGCGACCGCCGCGCGCCTGGAGCCCGCATCCGTGACGTCGAGCGCGACGACCGGGATGCCGGCGCTCTTCAGCGCGTCACTCGCCTTCTCCGGCTTGCGCATGGTGGCGACCACGCCGAATCCGGCGCCGGCCAGCCCCAGCGCGATGGCCTCACCGAATCCGGTGCTGCAACCGGTCACCAATGCAATCTTGCGGTCCATGCCATCTCCAGTTCGTCAATGCCCCGCGATGCCCAGCAAGGATGCGATCCTTGAGTCATCGCCCTGCAGTTCTTCCGAGCGCCCCTCGTAGACGGTCCTGCCCCGGTCCATCACCAGGCATCGGTCCGACAGGTCGAGCGCGATGTCCACGCGCTGCTCGACCAGCAGCACCGCCATCGAACCCTCGGCCGTGATGCGCCGAATGCTGCCGACCAGCATCTCGACGATGATCGGCGCCAGCCCTTCGAAGGGCTCGTCGAGCAGTAGCACCGCCGGGTTGCCCAGCAGCGCCCGCGCCAGCGCCAGCATCTGCTGCTCGCCGCCGGAGAGCTGTGAACCCAGGCTGGCCCGGCGTTCCTGCAGGCGCGGGAACAGTTCGACGACGCGTTCGATCGTCCAGTCGCCCGGCTGCGCCGCGATCAGCAGGTGCTCCCAGACCGTGAGGCTGGGGAAGACTTCCCGGCCCTGCGGCACGTAGCCGATGCCGAGCCGGGCGCGCGCATGGATGGGCAGCGCACCCACCTCGCTGTCGCCCACGCGCACCGAGCCCGAGCGCCTTGCCGCCCGGCCGACGATCAATTCCAGCAGCGTCGACTTGCCGACGCCGTTGCGGCCGAGCAGCGCCACCTTCTCGCCACGGCCCACGCGCAGGCTGACGTCCTCGATGACCAGCGTCGGACCCCAGCCGCCGTGCAGCTTCGAGACCTCAAGCATGGCCGCCGCCTCCCTGGAAGCGCCGCATGCCGGAGGTGCCGAGGTAGACCCGCTGCACGTCGGGGTCGGCCATCACGGTGGCCGGCGCGCCCGACGTGAGCACGGCGCCATGCACCAGCACCACCACTTCGCTGGCGAAGCGGCGCACCATCTCCATGTCGTGTTCGATCATCAGGACGGCAATGTCACGCGGCAGGCTGGCCACGGCGTCGAGCAGCAGGTCGAGTTCGGTGCTCGGAATGCCGGCCGCCGGTTCGTCCAGCAACAGCACCTTCGGCTCCAGCGCGAGGGCCAGGCCGATCTCCACCAGGCGCTGGCGGCCGTAGGCGATCTCGCCGACGCGGCGGTGCCGGTCGTCGCCGAGATGCAGGCGCTCGATGAGCGCGTCGGCGCGCGCCACCAGGTCGCGCTCGCGTTCGGCCGAACGCCAGAACCTGAATCCCCGGCCCGCCTGCTGCACCAGCACCATGTACAGGTTCTCGAATACCGTCAGGTTCGCGAACAGGCTGGTGATCTGGAAGGTGCGCACCAGGCCGTGGCGCGCGCGCACGTGCGCCGGCGCACGGGTCAGGTCGACACCGGCCATGCTCACCGTGCCCCCGCCGCAGGGAACGACACCGGACAGCAGGTGCACCAGCGTGGTCTTGCCGGCGCCGTTGGGGCCGATCAAGGCGGTACGCGCGCCCGGCATCAGGCGCAGGTCGACGTTGTCGGTCACCTGCAGCGCGCCGTAGCGCTTGCTCAGGCCGCGGGCCTCCAGCGCCGGGACGCCGGTCGGTGCCACGGAAAGGGCCGGCGCCACCGCAGGATCCATGATGCGGTCCATCACGGCGCCCTGCGCCGCCAGAGCCGACGCTTCGCGTCCTGCAGCAGGCCGAGCACCCCGCCCTTGCCGAGCAGGACGACCAGCATCAGCAGGCCGCCGATGGCGAACATCCAGTACCCCGGGCTCCACTGCGCCGTGAAGTTGCGCAGCATCATGTAGATCGGCGCGCCGATCAGCGCACCGTACAGGCTGCCGACGCCGCCCAGCACGAGCATCACCAGCACGTTGATCGAGTTCTCGAGGTTCAGCACGCCCAGGCTGACGAAGGCCGTGGTCTCCACCAGCAGCGCGCCGGCCATGCCGGCGACGCCGGCGCTGATCGCGAACGCGGCGGTCAGGTGCGACAGCAGGCCGTTGCCGGCCAGACGCATGCGGCCGGGGTTCTCGCGGATGCCCTGCAGCACCACGCCGAACGGGGACGAGGTGATCTTGCGCAGCAGCACGTAGACGACGAACAGCCAGGCCAGCACGTACAGGTACTGCGTCGCCCCACCCAGGCCGAAGCGGAAGATGCCGAGGATGGGCGCGAAGCGGATGCCGTTGAGGCCGTCGTCGCCGCCGGTGATGGCGGTGGCCTTGTGGGCCGCCTCGTAGACCAGCACCCCCAGGGCCAGCGTCACCATCAGCAGCGGCATGTGGGTGAGCCTCAGGATGAACGGGCCGGTGAGGAGCGCGAGCAGCGCGGCGCCCAGGCCGCCCAGCACCACGACGCTGAGCGGCTCGGTCCAGCCGGCCAGCGACAGCCAGCCGGCGATGAACGCGCCCAGTCCGAAGAACACGGCGTGCCCGAAGGACAGCACGCCGGCGAACCCCAGCAGCAGGTCGTAGGACAGCACGACCATCACCATCACCAGCACCGACGTGCCGAAGCTGCGCTGGTCGGGGAAGACGAACCACGCGGCCAGCGCGACCGCCCACCAGGCCCATTCGGCGGCATGCCAGCGGCCACGCGCGAGGATCGAATCCGGAGGGATCGGATGCATCAGATGCTCCTGCGCGGCGCCAGCAGGCCGTCGCGGCGCCAGACCATCAAGGCGATCAGGACCAGGTAGACGAAGAAGCCGCCGAACTGCGGGAATGCGTAGCGCCCCCCGGCTTCGACCAGGCCGACGATCAGCGACACCACCACCGCCGCACGGATCTGCCCCTGCCCGGCCAGCGCCACCACCACCAGCACCAGCACCAGGTACTTGAAGGGCCAGGTCGGCTCCATCGGCAGCGTGTAGGCGCCGAGCGCGCCGCCCAGCGCGCCGAGCCCGCAGCCGAGCGCGAAGGTGCCGGCAAACAGCCGCGGCACGTTGATGCCGATGGCCTGCGTCATGGTGCCGTTGTCGACCGCGGCGCGCAGCACGGCGCCGATGCGCGTGCGCTCGAAGGTCCACCACAGGATCCCGATCACCACCAGGCAGACGGCCATCGTCACCAGGCGGTAGCGCTCGAACTCGCGGAACCCGAGGTCGACGTTGCCTTTCAGGTAGGCCGGCAGCGGCAGGTCCTGCAGGTTGGGCCCGAAGGCCAGCGTCAGACCGGCCACGACGACGAAGTTGGCCCCGATCGTGACCAGGACCTGGTCGAGCTCGGATCGCCCGTAGAGCCGCCGGAACAGGATGCGCTCGAGCACGAGGCCGAGGGCCGCCACCGCGATGACCGAGATCAGCACCGCCAGCGGAAACGGGACGCCGGCTCCCGTGACCAGCGCGACCGCCAGATAGCCGCCGATGGCGGCGAACGCCCCATGGGCCAGGTTGACGACGCGCATCAGCCCCATCGTGATGACCAGGCCCAGCGAGATGAGGCACAGCACGAGGCCGTACGACGCGCCATAGAGCAGGACGAAGCTGACTGAAGACATCGCGTCCACCGTGTTGGAGTCCACCCCTTTCGTCCGCCCTCCACCGGGCCGGCGCGAAAGGGGTGCGGCCGTCGGTCAGCGACCGAAGTTCGGGGGCACGTTGTCCCAGGTCTTGATGATCTTGTTGCGCTTCTTGCCGTCGGAGCCCATGACCACTTCACGCGCGTAGTACTTCTGGGTCACCTCGCGCGTCGGTCCGAGCGTGATGGTGCCCCGCGGACCGTTGAAGGTGTAGTTCTGGATGCTCTTCATGGCGGCATCCCCGTCGAAGGGCTTGCCGGCCTGGTCGGCGATCATCTTGTAGGCCACCTGCATCGAATCCCAGGCCCCGATCGTGAACGAGTTGGGGCGGGCGTCCGGGCCTACGTTCTTCTGCAACCAGGCCGTCAGGGCCTTGGTGTCGGCGTTGTCGGCATACGCATCGATGTAGATGACCGATTGGAAACCGAGGATCGAATCGTCGAACTGCGGCAGTTCGCTGTCCTCGGCCTCCCCCTGGCCGATGATCAGCAGCTTCTTGTTCAGGCCGCGCGCCGCCAGCGCCTTGGCGAAGCTGACGGCCGCCGACCCTGGCGGGATGAAGACTTCCAGCACGTCGGGGTCGGCGTTCGCGATGCGCTCGGCGAAAGGCGCGAAGTCGGTGGTGTTCACCGGCATGCGCACGTTGCCGACCATCTTCCCGCCCTTGGCGGTGAAGTTCGAGATGAAGAACTGCTCCACCTGGTGGCCGGGCGCGTAGTCGGCCACCGCGACATAGCCGCGCGACTTGCCGAGCTGGCGGGCGTATTCGGCACCCAGACCGGCCGGCACGTTCATCGGCTGCCCCATGCGCACGAAGTACGGCGACATGCCCATCAACGCCGGCGTGGCCGCGTTCACCATCAGCAGCGGCGTCTTCGACTCCGTCGCCACCGAGGCCGCGGACGCGGCATCCGGCGTCAGGTAGAAGCCGGCCAGGATGGACACCTTGTCCTTGACCACCAGCTCCTCGGCGAGCCGCTTGGGCAGCGAAGGATCGGTGCCGCCGCTGTCGCGGTAGACGACCTCGACCTTGCGGCCCCCGACCGTGTTGCCCTTGGTCGCCAGGAAGGCCTCGGCACCGTACTTGAAGTGCGACCCGGCCGCCGCGAAGGGACCCGAGTAGGGCCCGACGAAGCCGATCTTGATCGTCTCCTGCGCCGAGGCGGGGCTGCCGGCCGAGATCAGCGCGGCCGCGCCGATGACTCCCATGGCCTTGCGGATGAATCGGTTCATGCTTGTCTCCGTTGTCGTGGGCGGCCCGTCGAAGCGCGCCGGCAGGGTGGGTTTCAGGCCTTGGCGGCCTCTTCGTCCGCCTTCTCGTACACGCGCATCTGCTTGGCCGACCCGCCCTGGATCAGGAACAGGTCCGAGCGCGAGGGCTTGCCGTCCTGCGACTTGCGGTCCTCCTCGCTGTCCTTCTTCCAGTCGACGCCCGGCTTGAGCTTCAGCGTCACGCAGCGCACGCGTGCCATCTCGGCATCGTCGACGTTGGGCGGCACCTCGTTGTGGTCGCGCAGGCGGGTGGCCGCCGCGATCAACTGCCGCCGCACCGTCACGATCATCGCGTCCGACGAACCCAGGTGCTCCTTCGTGCGGTCGTACAGCGGGTTGCCCTGGTCGTCGGTCATCAGCTCGGTCATCGCGCGGTCCTGCGTGTTGCCGACGAACGGGATGCCGACGAACATCTTCTCGTCGGCCAGCTTCTGGTCCCAATCGAAGTCGTTGCTCTTGTTGGCCTTGGTCAGGTAGTAGGTGCGCGGGTCGTTGGTGCGCTCGACGTAGCCGCCGATGTCCTTGAAGTGATTGCCGTAGGGCAGCTGCTCCGCCGCCGTGATGGGGTGATCGGGGTGCGCGGGCATCGAGATCAGCATCGCGTGGTGGTCGTCCAGCGGCACGAAGCAGCGCAGCGACACCGAACCGTTGCCCAGCGTGATCATCGTGAAGAAGGGAAAGATGAACTGGTTGACGCGGTGCCAGTCGTCGCCATCGGGCATGGGCCGGCGCGCCGAGTAGAAGGCGCCGTAGTTCGTGGGCACCACGTCCAGGATGGGCGGCTCGCCGGTCGGATTCCAGAAGCCCGGGTTGCCGACCTCCGGCGGGTCGCTGTCTTCCTCCAGGCGGCGGTGCACCCAGTCGAGGTGGGCGGAATCGATGTCGCCCTCCAGGTTCTGCATCCAGTTCGCCTCTTCCATCATGATCTGAGGCTCGCCGACGAACTCGTCGGGCACGGTGTTGACCTCGAACTTCGGGAACGGCGGCGGCGTCTCGCGCGGCCCCATGTAGATCCACACCATCTTGTTGACCTCATGGCACGGATAGGCGCGCGCCTTGATGGTCGAGGCGAACTTCTCGCGACGCTCCCGCTGCTCGGTCGGCACTTCGAGGCACTTGCCGTTGATGTCGTACTTCCAGCCGTGGTAGGCGCAGCGGATGCCGCCGTCTTCGCTGCGCGCGAAGGACAGGCTGGCACCGCGATGGGGGCAGAACTCCTCGAGTGCGCCCATGCGGCCGTTGCTGTCCCGGAACATCACGAGGCGCTCGCCGAGCAGCATCATGCGCATCGGCCGGCCGCCCGCCTTCGGGAACTCGCGCGACGGCAGCGCGGGGAACCAGTACTGCCGCATCAGGTTGCCCATCGGCGTGCCGGGGCCGACCCGGCAGAGCAGTTCATTGTTCTCGCGAGTCAACATGGGTGTCTCCTTGGTCGGGTGTCATGGACCGGTCGGTACCGTGCACTTTCGGATCTGAGGAAGGGTCGGCCCGACTGCGAAAGTGCAAGTTGGCGGGCAGCCTGCTAAGTAGTCCAGATGGTATGTTTAGCGTCGGGTCGTCTGCACAGGGTTTGTACCGGCCGCGCGGTGTGAAGGGCATCGCCTGAAGTGCATCGGACCCGCCGGGTTCAAGCCGCCGGCGGCCGCGGCGGCGGTTGCCGCCCGCCGGCCCAGGACAGCAGCAGCGCGCACAGCACGATGGCCGCACCCGCCCAGGCCAGCCGCTCGTAACCGTCGAACGCGATGAACCAGGCACCGGCCACGGCGCCGAGCGCCTGGCCGACGCTGATCGCGCTGGAATTCAACGGCACGGAGGCGGTCGCCAGCCACGGCGCGCCGAGGATCAGGCGCGCCTGCATGCCGGCATTGATCGCCAGCGACCCGATGCCCCACAACATGATCACGGCCACCGCCGGAATGAGCATCGTCGCCACCAGCGGCAAGACCACCATCGAGACGAAGGTCAACAGCAGCGCGGCGTCGGTCAGCCGGTTCGGGCCGCTGCGATCGACGATGCGCGCGAAGCCGAGCATGCCGATGCCGTTGGCCACGCCATAGGCCATGATGATCCAGCCCACGCCGTACGAGTCGACGCCGAGATGCCGTTTCAGCCACGGCGCCAGGTAGACGAAGAGCGTGAGTTG
>JABLTH010018271.1_pt1 | contig 10649 bp, 8 predicted proteins | sample 7875711 | NCBI WGS metagenome assembly JABLTH01 (sample SAMN14941262, study PRJNA633318) | bioreactor metagenome | isolation source: bioreactor | place: China | collected 2019-03-05 | reverse complement strand
GGAGACGGTCATCACCATGCTACCCGCCGCCGCCCACGGGCGCCACGTGCTGACGGCGGAAGATGGCGTGCTGGCGGGCATCGCGAAGGGCGTGCCGATCATTGATTCCAGCACCATCGACCCGGCCAGCGTGAAGGCGTTTGCTGCGCTGGCGGCCGAGCACGGCAACACCTTTGTCGATGCTCCAGTCTCTGGCGGTACGGGCGGCGCCGCGGCTGGCACGTTGACCTTCATGGTGGGCGGCAGCGCGGCGGCGTTCGAACAGGTGCGCCCCGTGCTTTCCGCCATGGGCAAGAACCTCGTGCATTGCGGTGACTCCGGCGCCGGGCAGGGCGCGAAGATCTGCAACAACCTCGTGCTCGGCATCACCATGGCTGGCGTGGCCGAAGCCATGTCATTGGGCGAGGCGCTCGGCATCGACCCGAAGGTGCTTGGCGGCATCATCAACACGTCGACGGGACGCTGCTGGAGTTCCGACACTTACAACCCGTTTCCGGGCGTGATCGAGACCGCGCCATCCTCGCGCGGCTACACGGGTGGCTTCGGCACCGACCTGATGCTCAAGGATCTGGGCCTGGCTGGCGATGCGGCAAAGTCGGTCCATCAACCGGTCTACCTGGGGGCGCTCGCGCAGCAGCTCTATCAAACGGTGAGCAGCAAGGGCGATGGCAAGCTGGATTTCTCCGCCGTCATCAAGCTGTATCGGAAAGACGGGGCAGCGTGATGATCGAACTGGAAACGCTGCATGACGGCACCATCGCGGTGCTGACGCTCAAGCGTCCGCCGGCCAACGCATTCACGCCGGAAGGTCTGCTGCAACTGCAAGCCACCGTCGAACGGTTGAACGCCGACGCGCGCGTGCGCGCCATCGTCGTCACCGGCGACGGGCCGAAGTTCTTCAGCGCAGGGGCGGATCTCAACACCTTTGCCGATGGCGACCGCGATGTGGCCCGCGAGGCGGCTGCGCGCTTCGGTGCCGCGTTCGAGGCGCTGCAGAATGCGCGGCCGGTGGGGATTGCCGCCATCAATGGCTTTGCGATGGGCGGCGGCCTGGAGTGCGCGCTGGCATGCGACATCCGCATCGCCGAGGCCCACGCCAAGCTGGCCGTGCCCGAGACGGCCGTCGGCCTGCTCTGCTGCGGTTGCGGCACGCAGACGCTGCCGTGGCTCGTGGGTGAAGGCTGGGCCAAGCGCATGATCCTGACCGGCGAGCGCGTCGATGCGCAGACCGCCCTGCGCATCGGCCTGGTCGAGGAAGTCGTGGAAACCGGTGCCGCACGCGAAGCCGCCATCGCCATGGCGCTGCGTGTGACCACGTTGAGCCCGCAGGCCGTCACCTTCAGCAAGCAGCTCATCCATCAGGCGCGCAATGGCGTGCCGCGCAGCGCGGCGCTGGCCGTGGAGCGCGAGCGCTTTGTCGACCTGTTTGACCATCCGGATCAACGCGAAGGCGTGAACGCCTTTCTGGAGAAGCGCGCGCCGCGCTGGCATGCCGCACACGAATCGGAGACGCTGCAATGAGTGCCGTCCAACGTCAGGCAACGCTGCCCGAGGCAGCCGCTGCCGAACCCGAGGTATTGATGCGCGTGGTAAACCGCGTGGCCATCATCACGTTGAACCGGCCAGCAGCCTTGAACGCGCTGTCCCATGGCATGGTGCGCCAGTTGGCGACGCTGCTGGAGCAATGCCGGCATGACGACGGCATCGTCGCGCTGGTGCTGCGCGGCGCTGGCCAGAAAGGCTTCTGCGCCGGCGGCGATGTGCGCTCGCTCTATCAGCTTGCGCAACAGGGCCGCATGGATGGCGACGACGGCTGGCTGCAATTCTTCGTTGACGAATATCGGCTCGACTACGCGCTGCATCAGTTCCCGAAGCCCATCGTTGCGCTGATGGACGGCATCACCATGGGCGGTGGCATGGGCCTGGGGCAGGCCGCACGTCTGCGTGTCGTGACCGAGCGCACCAAGATGGCGATGCCCGAGACGCGTATCGGCTTCCTGCCCGACGTGGGCGCCACGCGCTTCCTGAGCGTGATGTCCCCCGAGCTTGAGCTATATGTCGGGCTGACGGGCGTGACGCTCACGGGCGCCGATGCGCTGCATTGCCACCTGGCCGATGTGTGCGTGCCTGCGGAATGGCTTGCCTCCTTCGAAGAGCGCCTGCAACGCATGCCGCACGACGGCGACCTCATGCAGGCCCTGCGCCGCGTGTTCGAGCCGCCGTGCAACGTCGTGCCGCACGCGCCGCTTGCACAGGCGACACCGTGGGTGCTGCGCTACTTCGATCGGCGTTCGTCGGTCGATCGCATTGCCGCCACGCTGCGCGAGAGCCTGGAGCGCGAGCAGGCCCGCGAGCCGCGCCAATGGCTGCAGGGCACGCTTGATGCAATGACTTCACACTCGCCGACGATGCTGCACGTCACACGCGAAGCGCTACTGCGCGGTCGGCAGCTGTCACTGGCCGAGTGCTTTCAGATGGAGCTGGGCATCGTCGCGCGCGGAATCCAGGACGGCGATTTCTGTGAAGGCGTGCGCGCGCATCTGGTAGACAAGGATCATCGCCCCGGCTGGGCGCCGGCAACGCTGCCGCAAGTGCGGCCGGAGCGGGTGCGGCATTTCCTGACGTCGCCGTGGCGGGCAGAGGGGCATCCGTTGGCGGGGCTTGGTTGAGCCGGGCGATCAAACGCGCCGCTGCCGGTCTCCCCACCACGCATCACGCAGCCGGCGCTTAGCGATCTTGCCGTTGTCATCGCGCGGCAGGGCTGTGGTGAATTCGATGTGGCGCGGGATCTTGAAGCCCGCAATCTGGCCGCGCAGCCACTCGATCACGGGCCCCGCTTGCAGGTCTTCGCGTTCGGTCTGCACCACGGCGACAAGGCGCTCGCCGTATTCGTCGTCCGGCACGCCAAAGACAGCGCAGTCGACCACATCGGGGTGGCGCAGCAGCGCATGTTCGATCTCGGCCGGGTAGATGTTCACGCCGCCCGAGATGACCATGTCCGACGCGCGGTCGCACACATACAGATAGCCGTCGGCATCGAGGTAGCCCATGTCGCCCAGCGTGACGAGGCCATCGCGCTCGGCCTTGCGACGTGCCTCGTCGTTGCCGCGATAGGTGAAGTCCGGGTAAGCGGGCTGGCGGCTGTAGATCAGGCCGATCTCGCCCGTGTCGCATGGCGTGCCGTCGTCGTGCAGGATGCGCACCTGCGCGTCGCACACCGGGCGGCCGGCGCTGCCGGGGCGAGCGGCTGCGTCGCGCGGGTCCATCACCGTGATCATGCCGGTCTCGCTCGACGCATAGGTTTCGTAGATGACGGGGCCGAGCCAGTCGATCATCTTTCGCTTGATCTCCGGCGCGCAGGGTGCGCCGGTGGAGGCCACGAAGCGCAACGAAGACAGGTCGTAGCGGCTGCGTTCTTCGTCGGTCAGCTTGAGCAGGCGCACGTACATGATGGGCACGAGGTAGACGGTGTCGATGCGGTAGCGCTCGATCTGCTCGAGCACGCGCAGCGCATCAAAGCGCGCGTTCACCACCAGCAGCTCCGCCATCTGCGCGGCTTGCTGCGCGAATAGACTCGGCGCGCTGTGATACAGCGGCGCCGGCACCAGCGCACGGCAGCCGGGCACGATACCGAACGTGGCCGCCACCACGGCACGCGCCTTTTGCAGATGCGCGTCGAGCTGATCAAGCGGCACGGCCTGACGCACCACGCCCTTTGGCCGGCCCGTGGTGCCCGACGTATAGGCCATGTGCCCGCGCGGAGAAACCATCGGCCCGTCGTATGGCGTCTGCAGCGCGAGCCAGTTGGCATAGCCGTCGGCACGGTCGGTGCCTTCGGCGTCCACACGCAACAGCTGCACATGGGCAGGCAGCAGCGGTTCCACCGCATCGACGAGATCGCGATGGCCGATCAACACCTTGGCGCCCGAATCGCGCACGAGAAATTCCACCTCGGCCGGCGTGAAGTGCCAGTTGATGGGGCAGAAGTAGCACCCGGCGATGCGGCAGGCGTGCATCACGTCGATGTAGGCGGGCGCATTGCGCAGCAGCACCCCGATCACGTCGCCCTCCTGCACACCCATGCGGCGCAACCCACCGGCAAGGGCGGCACCCCGCGCGAGCAGCGTGTCGGCATCGGTCGGGCGATCGTCGAAGATGAGGCTGGCGGTCATGTGTGTCTCCTGTGGCGGGTCTCTATGTTGTGATGTTGCAGTCGGACGGCAGCTTAGCCTGCGCAGCATGCCGGATCGCCCAACGCTGAACAATCCGCCCCCGATTGCGCACACTGGTGAATGCGATTGGACAACCGGGCCTGTTTATGAATCCCGCGCGGGCCCGGGCTCCCCCACTGGAGCGGTGCCATCCCCCTCCAAATATCCCTTGCGGCGGTGGGGTCGGATGTGTAGCCTATGCCACAAAATTACACATGCCTATAAGAAGAAGTCGATTGAAGACGGGGGAAGGCGGGCGTTGAAAGGGCGGCGGACCGATCCTCTCACTTCCGCCAAGCCGAGGGCCGGGCAGCCACACCGGGCTTGCTTCAGTAGATGCGCCCGACCGGGTCCGATGTGCTGCGGCACCACCGTCGTCAGCCGCAAGTGCTGACGCGTTAGGTGTCTCCAGGCGCTGCTTCTGGCGGCGCATGGCGCAGTCTGTCGAGCCTCTCCAGGCCTCACTTCAATGGCTTCCTTGTGGTTCATCCCCAACGGCGGGCAGCCGCATGCGGGATGTCGCCTTGCCGCGCGCCGTGCATGTCGTCGCGGGCATCGTTCTGAATGCGGTCACCCGCTGGGCTCCAAATGAGCGTGTCGAAAAAGTTCTCAAGCAGGCTTCTGGCCTGCTGTGTCGTCCTGGGTCTTTCCGGTTGCGGGGGAGGGGATGGAGGCAGCACAACCGGCGCGGCCTCTGCCGGGCCTACGGGGCCTACGGCACCTACTGGGCCTACGGCACCTACGGCACCTACGGCACCTTCGGCACCTTCGGCACCTTCGGCGCAGGGCTACTCCATTGGCGGATCGGTGACGGGCCTGTCCGGCGCCTTGGTGCTCCAGAACAATGCCGCCGACGATCTCGCCATCGGCGCCAACGGCACCTTCACCTTTGCGACCAGCGTATCCAACGGCGCGGCGTATCACGTCACCGTATCGACGCAGCCGGCGACCCAGACGTGCACCGTGACCAATGGCGCCGGTACGGTTTCGGCCGCCAATGTCGGCAACGTGTCGGTGGTCTGCGCAACGAATGCATTCAAGGTCGGCGGCTCGGTTTCGGGGCTGAATGGCACCGTCGTCCTGCAGAACAACGGCACGGACAGCCTGAGCCGTTCCGCCAACGGCGCTTTCGCTTTTGCCACGCCTGTGGCGGAAGGCGGCGGATTCTCAGTCACGGTGCAGACCAATCCGGCTGGGCAGAGCTGCAGCGTTGCCAACGGCGCCGGCACCATGGGTACGGGCGACATCAGCACCGTTGCGGTCACCTGCACAACCAACGCCTATACCGTGGGCGGAACGCTCTCGGGTTTGAGCAGCGGCACGGTCGTGCTCAAGAATAACGGCGGCGACAGCCTCTCGCGCAGCGTCAACGGCGCTTTCACGTTTCCATCGGCGGTGGCCTACGGCAATCCGTACGTTGTGACCGTATCGAGCCAGCCCGCCAATCTGAGCTGCCCGGTGGTGAATGGATCAGGAACCATCAGCGGCAACGTGACGAACGTGTCCGTGTCCTGTTCGTGTGCGTCGGGTTATAGCGCTTGCAGTGGTGCGTGCGTCGATACCGCAACCGATTCGAACAACTGCGGCGGTTGCGGCGTGGTCTGCCCCGCCAACTTCGCCTGCAGTTCCGGCGGCTGCGTTGCCGCGGCTTGCACGACGACTGCCGACTGTACAGGTGGGGATGTCTGCCTGGGCGGCACATGCCAGGCGCCCACCTGCACCGATGGCGTGCGCGACGGTCAGGAGACCGACACGGACTGTGGTGGCGGCACATGTTCGGCATGTGCGGTGGGGCAGCACTGCGCAGCCCCGAGCGATTGCACTTCGGGCGTCTGTGCGTCCGGCGTCTGCCAAGCGGCAAGCTGTTTTGACGGCGTGAAGAACGGTAGCGAGACGGCAATCGACTGCGGCGGCGGTGTCTGCGGCGGTTGCGCGGCAGGGCAGGCTTGTCTGGTGTCGACCGACTGCCAATCCGGAGTATGCACGGCCGGCTTTTGCCACTGACCCGCGAGTTCTCCATCCATCTCTATGCAAGGAACGACATGAAGTTCTGGTCAGCCATCCTCGTCTGCGCCGCCAGCGCGCTCCTCTCGTGCGCGGCCTATGCCGACGCGCCCATGACCCAGCAACAAGGCGAGGCCATTCTCAAGGAGTTGCGCGAGATCCACCAGCTACTGACGCGGCAGGCGGCGCCCGCTGCGCCGGGCAATGCCGCGCCGGCACGCACGCTGTCCGTCAAGGCGCCGGCAACGCATGTGTTGGGCAAGGCGAATGCGCCGATCACGTTGGTCGCCTTTACCGATTTCCAGTGCCCGTACTGCGCGCGCTTTGAAGCCACTACGTTTCCCGAACTCAAGAAGAAATACATCGATACGGGCAAGATGCGTTACGTCTTGCGAGACGTCCCGCTCGACTTCCATCCCTTCGCGATCAACGCGGCGCAGTCGGTGCGCTGCGCGGGCGATCAGAACAAGTATTGGGAAATGAAGGATCTGGTGTTCAAGAACCAGAGCCGGATCGATACCGCTGCACTGGCCTCGTACGCCCAAGACCTGGGGCTCGACGCCGGCCAGTATCAGAAGTGCATGGCGGACAACAAGTATCTTCCTGAGATCAAGGCGGATAGCCAGTACGCGCATTCCGTGGGCATTTCCGGCACCCCGTCGTTTGTGGTCGGCAGGGTGGTGGATGGCATGGTGCAGGGCCGCCTGATCGTTGGCGCGCAAGGTCTGAGTGTGTTCGAGCATGCCATCGAGGAGATGCTTGCCAAGCCGTAAGGCGACAGTGGGCAGCACACCACGCGAGGCCAGATCGGCTTGTGCCCGTAGGCCGCCTTCAGGCACAATGCGCAACCTTGTGGAGATGGCATTCCTCCCTTAACCGCCGGTCTGCGGATCACGAAACCGGCTGATGATGCCTACAAGTTCCTGAACGAAGGAAGTTGTAGGCACACGCCCAAACGACGTTCTGTCGCTCAGGTTTGAGTTCTTCGAATCTGGTCATCATGAAAAAAACGCTTACACGCTCCGAGCCGATGCTCATGTTCGGGTATCTGCTGCGCTGGCTCTCGCTGGGCTCGCTCGTCGGCATGCTCGCCGGCTTAGGCTCTGCGGTGTTGCTGCTGGCGCTCGATTGGGCGACCAACACGCGCACCGCCCACCCGTGGCTGCTGTGGTTCCTGCCCGTGGCTGGGCTTGCCGTTGGGTTGCTCTATCACTACACGGGGCGCTCGGTGGAAGGCGGCAACAATCTGCTGATTGACGAGATCCACGACCCCAAGCGGGTCGTGCCCAAGCGTATGGCGCCGCTCATCCTGCTGGGCACCGTCGTCACCCACATCTTCGGTGGTTCAGCGGGGCGTGAAGGCACGGCTGTCCAGATGGGCGGCAGCTTTGCGGACTACCTGACGCGCTTGTTCTCGCTGGCGCCGGCGGACCGGCGCATCTTGCTGATGGCGGGCATCAGCGCCGGTTTCGCATCGGTGTTCGGCACGCCGCTGGCTGGTGCCGTGTTCGGGCTGGAGGTGCTTGCGATCGGGCGTCTGCGTTATGACGCGATCCTGCCGTGTTTCATCGCGGCCATTGTGGGCGACTTGGTGCCGCCGCTGCTGGGCGTACACCACACGCCGTATGCGATTCCGTTTGTGCCGCATCTCACGCCCATCGCCATTGGCCTGGTTGTGGTGGCCGGCATCATCTTCGGTCTGACGGGGATGACGTTCGCGGCGCTCACGCATCGGCTTGGCCGCCTGTTGAAGCATCACATTGCGTTTGGCCCGCTGCGCCCCGTGCTGGGCGGCAGCGTGGTCGTGGCTGCGACCTTGGCGCTCGGTACAGACAAATACCTGGGCCTCGGCATTCCCGTCATCGTGGATGCGTTCCACAACCCGCTTCCGGCCTACGACTTTGCCGGCAAGGCGGCCTTCACCATCGTGACGCTGGCCTCGGGTTTCAAGGGTGGCGAAGTCACGCCGCTGTTCTACATCGGTGCCACGTTGGGCAATGCGTTGGGTTATGTGCTGCCGCTGCCGTTTCCGCTGCTGGCCGGCCTTGGGTTCGTGGCGGTGTTTGCGGGTGCCGCCAATACGCCCATCGCGTCGACCTTGATGGCGATGGAACTCTTCGGCCCTGAAGTCGGCACGTTTGCCGGCATCGCGTGTGTGGTGAGCTATCTCTTCTCAGGCCACACCGGCATCTATCATGCGCAGCGCATTGGCCATGCAAAGCGTCCTACCGAAGCAGCGCCTTCACATCAAACACCGTAGAAGCGTTCGCACAACGCCGCACTTGCGCCGAGCTTGCGCGACAGTTCGGACGCCGCCTGCAACTGCTTCGCGACGACATCCCCAGCGGTGCGCGCCGCTTCCAGCCGGGAGGCTGCGCCCGACAGCGTCAGCGCGGCCATGAACTTGTCGCCGGAACCGAAGATGGGCGTGGCAAACGCCGCCGTGTGCTGATCGCGCGCGCCGGAGGTGAACAGCGGTAATTCGGGCACGCCGTCATACAACGCTTCACCCAGCCCCCAATAACGCAGCACGTGGCTGATGGCCGTGTCGTCCAGCGGCAGCGACGTGCCAGGCAGGCGGGTCTCGCGCAGGCCCTCGGACGGCTCGGCGCGGAACAGGCACAGCCGTCGGCCGTGATCGACGACGTAGTACGATGCGCTCTCTCGCGTGGCCGCCGCGAGCGCGTGCAGCACCGGCTCCACCACGGACGACAAGTGGAACGACTGCTCGTACAGCTTGCCGAGATACAGCAGGCGCGGCCCGAGCGAGTATGCGCCGGACTCGGAGCGCGTGACATAGCTCATACGCTCCAGCGAGTTCATCAGCCGATACACCGTGGTCTTGTGCATGCCCGACGCTTGCGCCAAGGCCGCGAGTGACAGGGCTTCCGCCCCTGGCTTGAAGCAATCCAGCAAGGCCAGCGCCTTTTCCACTGCGGCACCGCCGTCATTTCCCATTTCCGAATCCCCGAACTCCGAATGGCGAGATTGTACCATGTACAACTCCGTTGTATCTGACGGAAGGGTAAACGCTAGTGGATCGACCCGCCTGCCGTGGCTATAGTGGTTTCACTGAGTACACCAATGTTTTACACAGTACAACATCAAAGTCTGAGGCAGGTTTTTCATGAGTACCCTTTCGCACAACACTTCCGCCATCGTTCGCGATATCGAACGCGTTTCGCCCGCGCTGGTCGAGGCGGCTGCCCGTTTTCAGGCCGCCATCCTGGCCGACGTTGCCGGCCGCCGCGGCACCTTGAACTGTCGCGTCAAACCGCTCGCGCCGACCATGAAGGTGGCCGGGCCGGCCGTAACGGTGGAGGTTCGCCCGGGCGACAACCTCGCCATCCATGCCGCGCTGGCAGTCGCCAAGCCCGGCGATGTGATCGTGGTCGACGGCAAGGGTGACCAGAGTTGCGCGCTGATCGGCGAAATCATGGCCACGCAGGCGCAGGCAACCGGCATCGCTGGGTTTGTCATCGATGGGGCGGTGCGCGATTCGCACGAACTGGCGCACGGCACGTTCCCGATCTTTTCTGCCGGCTTGAACCCGTGCGGGCCGACCAAGAGCGTGGCTGGGCGCGTAAATCTGCCCGTATCCGCCGCCGGCGCGACGGTGCATCCGGGTGACCTGGTGGTGGGCGATGCAGATGGCGTGGTCGTGATCCCGCGTGCCGACGTTGAGCGCATTCTCGTGCTCGCACAGAAAAAGGTGGACGCAGAAGCGGCCCGCATTGCGGCGATCCGCAAGGGCGATACGCGCCCGGGCTGGCTCGAGAAAGAACTGCGCGCCGCGGGCATGCTGGCTGAAGGTGAGGCACTGTAATGAGCACGACTGCAACCAAGCCTGTCCTGCTCGTCACGGCGGCTGACCTGGCGCCGCAAGCAATGGAGATGCTGGGCGATTTCGAAGTCGTGTTTGCCGGCAAGCAACCCACCGAAGACGACATCGTCGCGCTCTGCGCACGGCACAAGCCGGTGGCGATCATCGTGCGCTACGGCAAGATCAACGCCTGCATCATGGATGCCGCGGCCGGTAACCTGCAGGTGATCTCCAAGCATGGCAGTGGTATCGACGTCATCGATCAGGATGCCGCCGCGGCGCGTGGCATTGCGGTGCGTGCAGCAGTGGGGGCCAATGCCGCCGCCGTGGCCGAGCATGCGTGGGCACTGATCCTGGCGTGTGCGAAGTCTGTCCCGCATCTCGACGTGCGCATGCATGCCGGGCATTGGGATAAAGCGACGCACAAGTCGGTCGAGCTGGATGGCCGCACGCTTGGCTTGGTCGGCTTGGGCGCGATCGGGCGCCGGGCCGCCGCGATCGGGCTGGCGTTCGGTATGCACGTTGTCGCATTCGACCCGTACGCCAAGGAGGCGCCTGCAGGCGTCAAGCTGGTGAGCCTGGGCGAGTTGTACGCACAGTCCGATGTGGTG
>JABLTH010041985.1_pt1 | contig 10652 bp, 12 predicted proteins | sample 7875711 | NCBI WGS metagenome assembly JABLTH01 (sample SAMN14941262, study PRJNA633318) | bioreactor metagenome | isolation source: bioreactor | place: China | collected 2019-03-05 | reverse complement strand
CTGAGCCGCGTTCAGCCCCGCACCAGGCGCGTCAGCGCTGCCTTCAGCGCCACCCCCGGCACGATGCCCAGCGCGCGCGCGTGTTCGTTCACGTGCGAGACCACGCCGCTGTCCCAGGTGTCCTGCGAATCGCCGATGCGCGCGCTGGTGTGCGCCACCGTGGCGCCGGCCACGCCGCGCGCCTGCAGCATGGCCAGCGCGGCGATGCCGGCCTCGTCCTTGCCGACGCCGGCGTCGTTGAAGAAGGCGCCGCGCAGCGGCACCGCGAGCGCGAACTCGCCCGAACTGGTGCCGCCGTGCGAGGCCGAGACCACCCAGGTGCCTGCGTCTTCGGGCGCCACCTTGGTGATCGAGTCCGTCACCAGCACGCGGCCGCCGGGGCCGGCGGCCACTTCCTTCTTCAGCATCTTCGCAACCCCGGGCGGCGCATCTGCGCCGGCGCGAGAGGCTAGCATCGCCGCATGAGCACGCCCGAGAACGCGGCGCTGAGCGCCGCCCGCCTGCTGGCCTTCCACTGGAAGGAGGGCCGCCACCTCGATGCGCTGCCCGAGTCCTGCCGCCCCGCCAGCGCCGCAGAAGGGCGCGCGGCGCAGGCGCTGTGGGCCGGCATCCTGGTCGACCGCATCGCCGGCTGGAAGATCGCCGCCACCAGCGTGGCCGGGCAGCAGCACATCGCGGTGAGCGGGCCGCTCGCGGGGCCCGTGTTCCAGCGCCACGTGCTGGGCAACGGCGCCGTGGTCTCGCTGGCGAACAACGGCATGAAGGTGGCCGAATGCGAGGTGGTCTTCCGCATGGGCCGCACGCTGACCCCGCGCGAGGCGCCCTACACGCGCGCGGAAGTGCTGGCCGCGGTGCAGTCGCTGCACCCCGGCATCGAGGTGCCCGACTCGCGCTTCCGCCAGTTCGAGAAGGCCGGCGAAGCGCAGCTCATCGCCGACTGCGCCTGCTGCAACGACATGCTGGTCGGCGCCGCGGTCGCGCCCGACGAGCGCGTGGACGCGCTGCCCGACCTGCGGGTGACGGCGCGCGTGAGCGACGGCCGAACGCCCGAAGGCCTGGGCCGCAACGTGCTGGGCGACCCGGTCGAGGCGCTCGTGTGGCTGGTCAACGAACTGACGTCCACCGGCCGCACACTGGCCGCCGGCCAGTTCGTCACCACCGGCGCCTGCGTGCCACCCATTCCCGTGCAGGCGGGCCAGCAGGTGGAAGCCGACTTCGGCTGGATCGGCCGCATCGGCGTGCGTTTCGTCTGAACCCTTTCCCTGGAGCAAGAAGACCATGAAGATCGGCCTCGTCGGCGTGGGCATGATGGGCCACGGCATCGCGCTGAACCTGCAGAAGCACGGCCACGCGCTCACGCTGCTGGAACACGCGGGCAACCAGCCGCTGGACGCGCTGAAGGCCGGCGGCGCGGTGGGGGTGGCGAGCGCGAAGGAACTGGCGTCGCGCGTCGAGATGGTGGTCCTGGTGGTGACCGGCTCGCCGCAGGTGGAAGCGGTGCTCACCGGTCCCGGCGGCGTGCTCGAAGGGCTGAAGCCCGGCAGCGTGGTCATCGACTGCTCGACCGCCATTCCGTCCTCGACCCTGCGCATGGCACATGCGGTGCAGCAGGCCGGTTCACGTTTTCTCGACTCGCCGATGACGCGCACGCCGAAGGAAGCCGCCGAAGGGCGCCTGAACCTGCTGGTGGGCGGCGACGCCGCGCTGCTGGAACAGGTGCGCCCGGTGCTCAAGTGCTTCGCCGAGAACATCACCCACGTCGGGCCGGTGGGCGCCGGCCATGGCATGAAGCTGCTGCACAACTACGTCTCGCTGGGCATGGTCACGCTGCTGGCCGAAGCGGCGGCCTGCGCGCAACGCAGCGGCGTGGCGCCGGAAGCCTTCGTCGAGGTGCTGGCCAAGGGCGGCGGCGGCGGCATCGCGCTCGAGCGCATCAAACCCTACCTGCTGGCCAAGGACACCGGCGGCCTGCGCTTCTCGGTGGCCAACGCGGTGAAGGACCTGGGTTACTACAACACCATGGCCGCCGACGCCGGCGCCGAACGCGAGGTGGCCGACGCCGTGCTCGCCACGCTGCAGGGCGCGCTGGCGCGCGGCGGCGACCAGGTGCTGGTGCCCGAGCTGGCATCGTTGCTGCTGAAGGACTGAAGCGCGGGCTGCGCACGCCGACCCCTGGAAGATCCCATGCCCAACAAGCCGCTCGAAGGCATCACCGTGGTCGCGCTGGAACAGGCGGTGGCCGCGCCCTACTGCACCAGCCGGCTGGCCGACGCCGGCGCGCGCGTCATCAAGGTCGAACGCCCCGAAGGCGACTTCGCGCGCGGCTACGACCACGACGTGTTCGGCGAGTCGTCTTACTTCGTCTGGATCAATCGCGGCAAGGAATCGGTGGTGCTGGACCTGCAGCAGGACGCCGACCGCCAGCGCCTGCGCGAGTTGATCGCCGGCGCCGACGTCTTCGTGCAGAACCTGGCCCCCGGCGCCGCCGCGCGGCTGGGCTTCGGCTCCGCCGACCTGCGCCAGCGCCACCCGCGCCTCGTCACCTGCGACATCAGCGGCTATGGCGAGGAAGGCCCGCTGCACCGGCTGAAGGCCTACGACCTGCTGGTGCAGGCCGAAAGCGGCCTCGTCGCGGTGAGCGGCGCGCCCGGGCCCTGGGGCCGCGTGGGCGTGTCCATCTGCGACATCAGCGCCGGCATGAACGCGCACACCGCCGTGCTGCAGGCGCTGCTGCAGCGCCAGCGCACCGGCTGCGGCAGCGGCGTGCACGTCTCGCTGTTCGATTCCGCCGCCGAGCTGATGGCGGTGCCCTACCTGCAGGCGCGCTACGGCGCCAAGGCGCCCGAACGTGTGGGCCTGAAGCACCCCAGCATCGCGCCCTACGGCGCCTTCACCTGCCGCGACGGGCGCGAGCTCGTGATCTCGATCCAGAACGAACGCGAATGGGCCGCCTTCTGCGCCGTGGTGCTGGAAGACGCCGGCATGGCGACCGAGCCGCGTTTCGCCAGCAACGCCGCGCGCGTGCGGCACCGGCCCGAACTCGACGCTGCCGTGCAGGCCGTGTTCGACCGCCTGGACCACGCCCAGGCCACCGAACGCCTGGGCCGCGCGCAAACCGCCTACGGCGCCATCAACTCGGTGCAGGACCTCATCGCCCACCCGCAGCTGCGCACGAAGCCGATGCCGGTGAACGGCCAGGTGGCGCAGGTGCCGGCCACGCCCTACCGCACCGAATGGGAAGACGATTCCTTCGCGCCCGCGCCTCCCAAAGGCGGGCCGCGCTGAACTTTCCTGCGGCCGAGATGCCCGCGGTGGTACACTGCGCGCTGGCGTTCGTGGTCTTGCAGTCCCTGCAGGCCGCCGCGGCGCCGAGATCGAGTGTTGATCTCCATCCTTTGCCAGACCTTCTGATTGCTTCGGCGGTCCCCTTGTTCTGGTTGCCCCTGGCCCGCGGCGAGTGACCCTGCGGATCCAGCCGCCGGACAGAGTTCATCCCGCCGCTTGCGCGCCCCGGCACGCAACTTCCAGACAGTCAGACCGGCTGCCGCCCGTCACGGCAGGCAGCCACCGAAGGACCCTTCATCCATACATCGCTACAGGTCGGCAAGTACCTCGTCTCGCCCCTGACCCGCCTGAACGAAGGCGGCAGCTACCAGTCCGCCGTCTCCATCCGCAGTGGCCGCGGCAGCATGACGCACGACCGCGTGCTGCGCTTCGTGCCCGTCTTCGATTCGCACGCCCAGGCGGCCCGCTTCGCCACTGAACAGGCTCTGGCCTGGATCGGCACGCCCGCGGCCGCCCACGAACACCTCAACCCAACCCAGGAGTGACGCACATGGCCAAGGAAGAACTCATCGAAATGCATGGCGTCGTCGACGAGATCCTGCCCGACTCGCGCTTCCGCGTGACGCTGGAGAACGGGCACACGCTGATCGCCTACACGGGCGGCAAGATGCGCAAGCACCACATCCGCATCCTGGCCGGCGACAACGTCTCGCTGGAACTCTCGCCCTACGACCTGACCAAGGGCCGCATCACCTTCCGCCACCTGGAACGGCGCGGTCCTTCGGGCCCCGCGCCCGCGTCCTCGCGCCCGGCGCGCCGCAACTGAGCGCATTCACCTGCACACGACCCCACCCATTCATCAAGACTCAATCGGCCTCCACGTCAGGAGGCTGTTGACCCGCACCGGCGATAGCTGGGGCATTTTTTCAACGCATCCAGCAAGGATAGACAACATGACGACTGAAACCGGAACCGTGAAGTGGTTCAACGAAGGCAAGGGCTACGGATTCATTTCCCCCGACAACGGCGGCAAGGACCTCTTCGCCCACTTCAAGGAAATCCAGGGCACGGGTTTCAAGACCCTGGCCGAGAACCAGCGCGTGGAATTCGAGGTGACGCAGGGCCAGAAGGGCCCGCAGGCCTCGCGCATCCGCGCCATCTGACGGCAGTGCCTCCGGGCGCTCAGGCGCCCGGAAACGCCAGCAGCACGCTGGTGCCGCCGCCTTCGCGGCGCGCCAGCGTGATGCGGCCCCCATGCGCTTCCACGATCTCGCGCACCAGCGCGAGACCGAGCCCCGAGCCCCCGCGCTTGGTGGAATAGAAGGGCACGAGCGCCTGCGCCAGCACGGCGTCGCTCATGCCTTCGCCGCGGTCGAGCACCTCGACCCGCCATTCGCCCGGCCGCGCCTCGGCGCGCAGCTCCACCGCCGCCGGGTCCGAACCCGATTCATGGGCGTTCTTCAAGAGATTGATGAGCGCCTGCTCCAGTTGCGCCGCGTCGGCCTGCAAGGGCCGGCTCGGCGCCGGGCCGGCGTTCGTGAACGCCACCTGCACGCGCAGCCGCTGCACGAAGGCCGGCCAGTCGATCGCCTCCGGCCGCGGCGCCGGCAGCTTGGCCACGTCGGCGTAACCGCGCACGAATCCTTCCAGGTGGCGCGCGCGTTCGCCGATCGCGCCCAGCACCTCGGGCAGGCGCGCGGTGTCGCCGCGCCTGAGCAGTTCGCGCGCCGAGAACGCCATCGAGGCGATCGGCGCCAGCGAGTTGTTCAGCTCGTGGCTGATGACGCGGATGAGCTTCTTCCAGGTGCGCACCTCCTGCCGCCGCAGCTCGGCGGTGAAGCGGCGCAGCAGCAGCAGCCGGTGCGGCCGGCCGTTGAGCACGAAGTCCTTGCGCGCGACGTGGAAGGTCTCCTCGCCGTCTTCGTCGCCGGCTTCCGAAGGCACGGTGCACAGGCCGTCGCGGCCGGCGCGCATGGCTTCGGCCAGCGCCGGCGGCTGCACCGCGGCCAGCACGTCCAGCGCCAGCCCTTCCACCGGCCGCCCGCCGTGCAGCAGGCGGCGCGCCGCCAGGTTGCCGAACGCGATGCGTCCGCCCTCGGCGGCCAGCACCATCGCCACCGGCGTGTTCTGCACCATCGTGTCCAGCAGCAACTCGCGCTGCACCAGGCCCAGGCGCTGCTCGCGCAGCGTCTGGCCGAGCGCGTTGTGCGCGTCCACCAGTTCGCGCAGCTCGTCTTCGTGCGGCCAGGCGATGTCGAAGGCGAAGTCGCCGTCGCGGTAGGCGGTGACGGTGCCGGCCAGCGCGCGGAAGAGCGACAGCGCCGGCGCCGCCAGCCATTCGAGCAGCAGCGCGCCGGCGACCGTGCCGCCCACGATGCCGGCGGCGCGCGCCGCCCAGGTCGATTCGGACAGCGCCGCCACCAGCAGCGCCAGCGACACCGAGACCGCCGCCACCACGGCGGCCAGCAGCCACAGGCGCAGGCGGATCGTCATGGCCGCTCGATGCCGAAGCGTTCCATGCGCCGGTACAGCGCTTGGCGCGAAAGCCCCAGCTCGGCCGCCGCCTGCGCCACCACGCCGCCGGCGCGCGCCAGCGCCTGCTGCACCGCTTCGCGGTCGGGCTCTTCGCCGTTGCGCGGCGGCACCGGCGCGCGCCGCGCCGGCAGCCCCAGCTGCGCCGCGCCCACGCGGCCCGGCGGCTGCAGCAGCACCACGCGCTGCATGGTGTTCTTCAGCTCGCGCACGTTGCCCGGCCAGTCGTGGCGCTGCAACGCGGCCGCGGCTTCCTCGTCCAGCTGGTGCGCCGCGCCCAGGAACGACAAGGCCAGCGGCACGATGTCGTCGGGCCGCTCGCGCAGCGGCGGCAGGTGCAGCTGGATCAGGTTGAGCCGCCAGTACAGGTCTTCGCGGAAGCGGCCCTCGGCGATCATGGCCGGCAGGTCGGCGTTGGTGGCGCTGATCACGCGCACCTTCACCTGCTGTTCGCGGCTGCTGCCCAGGCGGCTGAAGCGGCCGGTCTCCAGCACGCGCAGCAGCTTCATCTGCCCCGGCAGCGGCAGGTTGCCGATCTCGTCGAGGAACAGCGTGCCGCCGTCGGCCGCCTCGAAGCGGCCTTCGCGCGCCCTGGTGGCGCCGGTGTAGGCGCCGGCCTCGGCGCCGAAGAGCTCGGCTTCCACCAGGTCGGCCGGCAGCGCGCCGCAGTTCAGCGTGACGAAGGGGCCTTCGCGCACCGACGAATTGGCCTGGATGATGGCGGCGATGCGCTCCTTGCCCGCGCCGCTGGGCCCGGTGACCAGCACCGGCACTTCGGCGCGCGCCACCTGGCAGGCCAGCGCCACCGCGCGTTCGGTGGCGGCGTCGGCGAAGACGAAGCCTTCGAGCCGGTAGCGCGCGCGCAGGTCCTGCTGGCGGCGCTGGCGCTCGCGCGCGTCGTGGCGCTGGCGGCGCGCCAGCGCGCCCAGCTCCAGCAGGTTCTTCACCGTCGCCACCAGCTTGTGGTCGTCCCAGGGCTTGCCCAGGTAGTCGGCGGCGCCGGCCTTCACCAGCGCCACCGCGGCTTCGAGGTCGGTCCAGGCGGTGAGCAGCACCACCGGCAGGTCGGGGTGGCGTTCGCGCAGCGCGGCGAAGAGCGCGCGCCCTTCGTCGCCCGACGTGGTGTCGCGCTGGAAGTTCATGTCCTGGATCACCAGGTCCACGTCTTCCTGCGCCAGCAGCGCCAGGCCCTCGGCCGGGCCGGCCGCGCCCAGGGTGCGGATCTCGTGCAGCGAGAACAGCAGCGCCAGCGCGTCGCGCACGCCGGCGTGGTCGTCGATCACGAGCACCGTGCTCATGGCTTCAGGCGGCCCGCGTCGCTTCGGCCGGCGAGACGCGCGCCGCGCGCAGCGCCGGCCCCAGCACCGCCAGCGCGCCCAGCAGCGGCAGCAGCAGCGCGGCCGCGGCCAGCAGCGCCGGCGGCAGCGGCGGCAGCGGGGTCCAGCGCACCAGCGCCGTGTTCAGCGCCAGCGCGAGCGTCAGCCCCAGCGCGACGCCGGTGGCGGTGATGAGCAGGTTCTCGACCAGGAAGTGGCTCACGATGTCGGCACGCCGGGCCCCGAGCGCGCGCCGCACGCCGATCTGGCGCCGGCGCTGCGCGACCCACAGCGACGCGAGGCCGACGATACCCGCTGCCGTCATCAGCAGCAGCGCGCCGGTCACCACCCCCAGCATGCCGGCGAGCCAGCGTTCGCCGCGGTAACGCTGTTCGCGGATCTCGCCCTGGCTGCGTGCCCACAGCACGATGCGCCCGGGCACCGCCTGCTGCAGCCGCGCCACCGCCTCGCGCTGCACGCGCGCGCGTTCGCCGGGCGCGGTGCGCACGGCGTAGGTCTCGCGCTCGTTCACGCGCACCGAGGTGATGAAACCGCGGTCGCCGAAGCGGTCGCCTTCGAGCCAGGACACGCGCCCCCAGGGCGAGACCAGGCGGTCGACCACGCCCACGATCTCCATCGTCGGGTCGCTCGCCTCGTTGCCCATGCGCAGCGGCCGGCCCACCACGCGCGCCTGGCCGGGGTACAGCTGCTCGGCCAGCGCGCGCGTGACGATCACCTTGGCCTGCGCCGGCGGCCGGCGCGCCTGGCGCAGGTCCAGGTCGACCAGTTCGCCTTCGGTGAAGTCGCGGCCGTCCACCAGCCGCAGGCCCAGCGCCTGCACCAGCGAACGGCCGGCCGTGTAGTGCGCGGCCGCCAAGAAGCGCACGCCCAGGTCTTCGTTGGCGACGCCGGTGGATGAGCCGGCGCCCGACAGCGGCACCTGGTTGACCCAGGCCGCCTGCACCACGCCCGGCAGCGCGGCCAGCAGCGTTTCGGCGGCGCGCTGCTGGCCGAAGGGGTCTTCCTCGTAGCCGGGGCTCACCAGCTGGACGTAGAACAGGTCGTCCTCGGCCACGCCGGAAGGGCGGCCCACCTGGTCCAGCCGGTCGGCCACCACCACGAGCGCGTTGCACAGGATGGCCAGCGTCAGCGCCACCTGCGCGGCGATGAGCGTGGCGCCGGTCTTGTTGCGCCACAGCATCTTGGCGATGGGGGCCAGGTTCATCTGCCGTCTCCTCACTGCGACTTGAGCTGCATCGCCGGCCGCACGCGGCTGGCGCGCCAGGTGGGCCAGGCGCCGGCCAGCAGCGCGCCAGCCACCGAGAGCAGCACCGCCAGCAACGTCATGCTGCCGTCCAGCCGGGCCACGACGTCCATGTTGTCGCTGCGGCGGCTCATCAGCGCCAGGCCGCCCCAGGTGAGCAGCAGCCCCAGCGCCGCGCCGGCCAGCCCGACGACGCCGCTTTCCACCAGGAACTGCGCCATCACCTGCCGGCGCGATGCGCCCAGCGCGCGCCGCACGCCGATCTCGCCGGCGCGGTTGGCGAAGCGCGCCGCCAGCAGGCCCACCACGTTCACCAGGCAGGCGGCCAGGAAGGCGAGCGACAGCCCGGCCTGCAGCTTGGTGTCTTCGCCGACGACGCCCAGGTCCTTCGCCCGTTCGGCCATCGTCTTCAGCCACGCGCGGTCGGCATGCGTCATGCGGCCCAGGCGGCGCTGCTCGGCCACGTGGGCGTCGAGCCGCTGGCGGTAGGGCGCCACCTGGCCGGGGTCCAGCTCGGCCCAGAACTCCAGCCAGTTGCATTCGGCGGCCAGGAAGCTGGCCCAGCCGGGTTCGCGGTTGCCCGAGCAGCTGGTCCAGCCGTCGTTGGGCAGTTCGCGCGCCACCGCGTTGCGCAGCGGAATGAAGTACGACTCCACCGGCCCGATGGCCGAGCGGCCCGACAGCCGCCACAGCCGCGGCACCGGCCGCCAGGGCGCCAGCACGCCCACCACGCGGTAGGGCCGGTCGCGCAGCGTCACGCGCTGGCCCAGCGCTTCGGTGCTGCCGAACAGCTGCTGCGCGAACTCGGCCGAGAGCACCACCACGTCGCGCCCGGCCTCGTCGTCGGCGGCGCTCCAGGCGCCGCCGCGCGCGAAGGGCGCCTCGAACATGGCGAAGAAGTCGGCCCCCGTGGCCATGCCGCCTTCCAGGAAGGGCGCCAGCCCGGCGCGCGCCGGCTGCACCGTCATCGCCACGCCGTACATCGCGGCGCGGCGCTGCGCGCCTTCCAGCCGCAGCAGGCGCTGCACCTCGGTCCACGTGAGCATGAGCGCGGGGCCGTCCTCGCCTTCGCGGCGGTCGGGCGCGCTGTTGTCGAAGGCGGGCACGAACAGGCGCGCGCTGCGGCCCGGCAGCGGGTCGGCCGACAGCATGTGCAGGATGGTCACGCTGGTCATGCACGCCGCGATGCCGATGGCCAGGATCAGCACCGCCAGCGCCGACAGCACCGGGTTGCGGCGCAGGCTGCGCAGCGCCAGCCGCAGGTAGTAGGTGGCCACGGCGTCAGTCCACCAGCGCGGCCAGGTCCGCCACCTGGCCGTCGACGATGTGCAGGTGGCGCTGCGCGCGCCGCGCCAGGTCGGCGTCGTGCGTGACCATCACGATGGTGGTGCCGTCGGCGTTGATGCGCTCCAGCAGTTCCATCACGCCGCGCGCCATCTGCGTGTCCAGGTTGCCGGTGGGCTCGTCGGCCAGCAGCAGGCGCGGCCGGCCGGCCAGCGCGCGCGCGATCGCCACCCGCTGCTGCTGGCCGCCGGAGAGCTCGGCCGGGTAGTGCTTCATGCGCGAGACCAGCCCCACCTGCGCCAGCGCCTGTTCCACGCGCGTGCGCCGCTCGGCCGCCGGCAGGCCGCGGTAGCGCAGCGGCACTTCCACGTTGTCGGCCAGGTTCAGCTCCGGGATCAGGTTGAAGCCCTGGAAGATGAAGCCGATGGCGCGGTTGCGCAGGCGCGAGCGCGCGTCGTCGTCGAGCGCGGTCACGTCCTGGCCGTCGAGTTCGTAGCGGCCGCTGGAAGCGTCTTCCAGCAGCCCGGCGACGTTGAGGAAGGTGGTCTTGCCCGAGCCAGAAGGCCCGGTGACGGCGACGAACTCGCCTTCGCGCACCTCCACGTCCAGCCCGCGCAGCGCGTGGGTCTCGATGCGTTCGGTGCGGTAGACCTTGCCCAGGCCGGTCATCTTCAACATGGACGTCTCTCTCCTCAGGGCCGCACGCGCACGCGCGCGGCGTTGTCGAACCGGTCGCTGCCGGCCACCACCACGGCTTCGCCGGGCTGCAGGCCCGCGGTGACTTCCACCTGCGCCGTGCCCAGGGCGCCCAGCGCCACCGCGCGGCGCACCGCGTGGTCGCCTTCCATCACGTAGGCGGCGTGGCCGCCCAGCGCTTCCACGAAGGGACCGCGCGCCAGCGTCAGCACGCCGTGCCGTTCCTCGATGACGATGCGCCCGGCCACGCGCTGGTTCTGGCGCAGGCCTTCGGG
>JABLTH010035937.1_pt1 | contig 10652 bp, 11 predicted proteins | sample 7875711 | NCBI WGS metagenome assembly JABLTH01 (sample SAMN14941262, study PRJNA633318) | bioreactor metagenome | isolation source: bioreactor | place: China | collected 2019-03-05 | reverse complement strand
TGGGGGTAGTTCTTCTTGACCCAGCGCACGCGCTCGGTCACGCCCTGGCTGTGGCCGTGGGCGGTGTCCACCACCAGCACGTCGACGCCGGCCTTCACCAGCAGTTCGACACGCTCCTCGGTGCCTTCGCCCACGCCCACCGCGGCGCCCACGCGCAGCTTGCCGTGGCCGTCGCGCGCGGCGTTGGGGAAGTCGGTCTGCTTGGTGATGTCCTTCACCGTCATCAGGCCGCGCAGTTCGAAGGCGTCGTTGACGACCAGCACGCGTTCGAGCTTGTGGCGGTGCATCAGCGCCTTGGCCTCTTCGAGGCTGGCGCCTTCGCGCACGCTGATGAGGCGTTCGCGCGGCGTCATCACGTCGCGCACCGGCACGTCGAGGCGGGTCTCGAAACGCAGGTCGCGGTTGGTGACGATGCCCACCACCGTCTTGCCTTCCAGCACCGGGAAGCCCGAGATGCCGTGCTGGCGCGCCAGCGCGATCACATCGCGCACGGCGGTGTCGGGGCCCACCGTGATGGGGTCGCGCAGCACGCCCGATTCGTAGCGCTTGACGCGCGCCACCTCGGCCGCCTGCTGCCGGGGCGTGAGGTTCTTGTGGACGATGCCGATGCCGCCTTCCTGCGCGATGGCGATCGCGAGGCGCGCCTCGGTGACCGTGTCCATCGCCGCCGAGACCAAAGGCAGGTTCAGGCGGATGTTGCGGGTGAGCTGGGTAGCGAGTCTGGAGTAGCGGGGCAGGACCTGCGAGAAAGCCGGCACCAGCAGCACGTCGTCGAAGGTGAGCGCTTTGCCGAGGAGGCGCATGCTGTAGAGAGACTCCGGACGCAAAAAGCGATTATACGGAGGGTCACACTTGCGCGCCGCGGGCCGTGATGGAATGCACGGCCCCCCGGGGCGACCCCGGCACTACACTTTCGCGATGCGAATTCCGCGCCTGCGCCTGTTGCCCGCCCTGCTGGGCGCCGCCGTGCTCCTGGGCACCACGCTGCCGAGCCAGGCGCAGTGGGTCTGGCGCGACCGGGAGGGCCGCGTCACCGCGAGCGACTTGCCGCCGCCGCGCGACGTGCAGGAGAAGGACATCCTGCAGCGCCCCGACACCAGCGCGCGCAAGCCGCCGCCGGCGCCCGCCACGGCCGCTTCCGGCGCCCTGCCCGCCTCGGCCGCCCGCCCCGCCGCGGACCCCCAGCTGGAAGCCAAGCGCCGCGCCGCCGACCAGGAACAGCAGGCCAAGGCACGCGCCGAGGAAGAGAAGAACGCCCAGCAGCGCGCCGAGAACTGCCGCCGTGCGCGCGGCCACCTGGCGGCGCTGGAAACCGGCCAGCGCATCGCCCGCACCAACGAGAAGGGCGAACGCGAGATCCTCGACGACAAGGGCCGCGCCGAAGAGATGCGGCGCGCGCAGGAAGTCATCGCCTCCGACTGCCGCTGAAGGCCTTCAGCGGCCGGCTGCCCGCGCCGCCAGGCGTTCCTTGTGCTGGCGGTAGCGCAGCCGGCGCGCTTCCTTCGGGTCCACCGTCAGCGGGCGGTACAGCTCCACCCGGTCCTGGTCGCGCAGCGGCGTGTCCGGCGGCTGCACTCGGCACCAGATGCCGGCACGCACGGTGGCGGCATCCAGCCCGTGACGCTGCAGCACGCCGCTGGCCGCCAGCGCCTGCGCCAGGGTGGCGCCGGGCGCCAGCTGCAGTTCGGTGCGGTCCACCTGGCCCGGCCGCGGGCAGTAGAGCACCTCGACGCGCATCAGCCCTTCAGCGGGGGCCATAGACGCCTTCGGCGCGCTTGACGAACGAATCGACGAAGGTGTTGGCGATCTTGTCGAACACCGGGCTCACGACGCGCTCGAGCGCACCGCTGGAAAAGCCGTAGCGCATCTCGAATTCGATCTTGCAGCCCAGGATCGCCGCGCCTTCGGCGCCCAGCGGGCGGAACAGCCAGCTGCCGTCGAGCACCGAGAAGGGCCCGTCGACGAGGCGGATCAGCACCGATTCGCCGGGCCGGTTCTCGTTGCGGGTGGTGAAACTGTGGCGCACCCCCATGTAGGCCAGGCCCAGGCGGGCGACGAGGCCGTTGTCGAACTGCTCGACGACCTGCGCCTTCTCGCACCAGGGCAGGAACTCCGGGTAGCGCTCGAAGCCGTTCACCAGCTCGTACATCTCGAGCGGCGTGTAGCCCACCAGGACCGACTTCTTGACCTGCTTCATACAATGCCCGAATTGTAGGTGCGGCCTTCCGCACCGGCCCCTTGATCCATGTCCAACCCGAACATCGCCGAGAACCGCCGCGCCCGCTTCGAATACCACATCGAGGAGCAGTACGAGGCCGGCATGGTGCTGGAAGGCTGGGAGGTCAAGGCGGTGCGCGCCGGCCAGGTGCAGCTGACCGACGGCTACGTGGTCATCAAGGGCGGCGAGCTCTACCTCATCGGCTGCCGCATCAACGCGCTGCGCAGCGCGTCCACCCACGTGCACCCCGAGGCCGACCGCACGAAGAAGCTGCTGATGAAGAAGGCCGAGATCCGGCGCCTCATCGGCAAGGTCGAGCAGAAGGGCTTCACCCTCGTGCCGCTGAACCTGCACTACCGCGGCGGCCGCGTGAAGGCCGAGATCGCGCTCGCCAAGGGCAAGGCGCAGCACGACAAGCGCGAGACCGAGAAGAAGCGCGACTGGGAACGCGAGAAGGGGCGCCTGATGCGCCACAAGGTCGCGTCGAACCCGTCGTCCTGAGATCCGGACCCCCATTCGAAACCCAGCGGAGAACCGAACGATGTCGATCCCCTACCTCTTCCACGCCGGCGAAGCCACCGTGCTGGCCAAGGAAGGCCAGTTCACCGACGCGATGCCCGAGATCCTCATCGGCCGCACCGACGGGCCCGTGGGCCAGGCCTTCGCGAACATGATGGCGCAGAGCAAGGGCCACACCGCGATGTTCGCCATCCGCGCCTGCAACCAGATGGTGCGGCCGGCGACCATCATCGTGCCCAAGGTGACGCTGAAGGACGCGATCAACATCGACCTCTTCGGCGGCGTGGTGCAGAGCGCCACCGCCGACGCCGTGGTCGACTGCCTGATCGACGGCACGATCCCGAAGGACGTGGCCAACGACCTGTGCATCATCAGCCTGGTCTGGATCGACCCGCGCTGCGCGAAGGACCCGAACCTGGACAAGAAGGACATGTACCGCACCAACCACGAGGCCACGAAGCTGGCCTTGAAGCGGGCGCTGCGCAACGAGCCTTCGGTCGACGAACTCATCGCCAACCGGCACAAGATCAGGCACGACATGGACGACTGGAGCTGAACGCTCCGGTCCCGTGCCGCGGCCTTCAGCCGAAGGCCGCCGCCAGCGCCTGCTCCAGGTCGGCCTGCAGGTCGGCCACCGCCTCGAAGCCGATCGAGAAGCGCACCAGGTGGCCGCGCAGCTGCCCGTTCGGGCGCATCGCCTTCAGGTCGTAGGGCACGACCAGGCTCACCGGGCCGGCCCAGGAATAGCCCAGCTTGAACAGGCGCAGGCTGTCGCAGAAGCGGTCGACCTGCGCAGGCTCGTAGCGTTCGTCGAACAGCACCGAGAACAGGCCCGCGGCCTGCGTGCTGACGGCCTTCCAGTGCTCGTGGCCGGGTGCGCCCTCCAGCGCCGGGTGGAGCACGCGCGCCACCTCGCGCCGGCCGCCGAGCCAGCGCGCCAGCGCGCGGCCGGCCTCGTCCTGCGCGCGGTAGCGCAGCGGCAGGGTGGCCAGCGAGCGCAGCACCAGTTCGGCGTCGTTGCCGGCCACGCCCAGGCCCAGGTGCATGTGGGCCAGCTTCAGGCGTTCGTGCAGCGCGTCGTCGCGCGTGGTGACCGACCCCATCAGCACGTCGCCGCCGCCGCTGGGGTACTTGGTCAGCGCCTGCATCACGATGTCGACGCCGAGCGCGAAGCCGTCGAAGGCGATGCCGGCGCCCCAGGTGTTGTCGAGCGCGGTCGTCACGCCGTCGTGCTTGGCGCGCGCCACCAGGCCCGGCAGGTCCGGGAACTCCATCGTCACCGAGCCCGGCGCTTCCAGCCAGACCAGCTTGGTCTTCGGGTGGATGGCCGCTTCCAGCGAGGCCGGGTCCATGGGGTCGTAGAGGCGGTGCGTGATGCCCCAGCGCGCCAGTTCCGTGCGCGCGAACTCGCGGCTCGGGCCGTAGACGTTGTTCGGCAGCAGCACCTCGTCGCCCTGGGCCAGCAGCGCCATGTCGACATGCGAGATGGCCGCCAGGCCGCTGGGGGACAGCAGGCAGTGCCGGCCGCCTTCGAGCGTGGCGATGCGCTCCTCGAGCGTGAAGGTGGTCGGCGTGCCGTGCAGGCCGTAGGTGTAGCCGTTCTTGTGGCGCCAGTCGCGCGAACGGATGGCGGCCACGTTGGGGAAGATGATGGTCGAGGCCTTGTGCACCCCGACCTGCGGTGCCTCGAAGCCGGCCGGCGGCTGGTAGGGGTGGTGGATGAGTCCGGTGGCGGGATCGGGCTTCAAGCGGGGGTCCTCGTGTGCTTCAGACGGGAACGGCCACGAGGTCGTGGCCCTCGGCGGCGACGACGCGGGCGCGCGTGAACTCGCCCACCTTCAGCGTCTTCGACGCCTTCTCCGGCGGCAGCAGGCGCACCGTGCCGTCGATTTCCGGTGCGTCGGCGTAGCTGCGGCCGCGGCCGCCCTTGCGGCCGAGCGCGGGTGCGTGGTCCACCAGCACCTGCAGCGTGGCGCCGACGCGGCGTTGCAGGCGCTGGACCGAGACTTCCTCGGCCACAGACATGAAGCGGGCACGGCGCTCTTCGCGCAGTTCGGCGGGCAACTGGCCCGGCAGATCGTTCGCCGCCGCGCCGTCGACCGGCGAATAGGCGAAGCAGCCGGCGCGGTCGATCTGCGCTTCGCGCACGAAGTCCAGCAGGTGCGCGAACTCCTCTTCGGTCTCGCCCGGGAAGCCGGCGATGAAGGTGGAGCGCAGCACCAGTTCGGGACAGGCTTCGCGCCAGCGCTGCAGCCGTTCGAGGTTGCGTTCACCGCTGGCCGGGCGCTTCATGCGCTTGAGCACGTCCGGGTGCGAATGCTGGAACGGCACGTCCAGGTAGGGCAGCACGCGGCCGGCGGCCATGAGCGGCAGCAGTTCGTCCACGTGCGGGTAGGGATACACGTAGTGCAAGCGTACCCAGGCACCGTGCGGCTCGGCCAGCGCGCCCAGCGCTTCGCACAGTTCGATCATGCGCGTCTTCACCGGCCGGCCGTCCCAGAAACCGGTGCGGTACTTGACGTCGACGCCGTAGGCGCTGGTGTCCTGGCTCACGACCAGCAGTTCCTTCACGCCCGACTCGAACAGCGCCTGCGCCTCCTTCAGCACGTCGCCCACCGGGCGCGAGACGAGGTCGCCGCGCATCGAAGGAATGATGCAGAAGGTGCAGCGGTGGTTGCAGCCTTCGCTGATCTTGAGATACCCGTAGTGCTTCGGCGTCAACTTGACGCCGGCGGCCGGCACCAGGTCGGTGAAGGGGTCGTGGGGCTTGGGCACGTGGGCGTGCACCGCGTCCATCACCTCCTGCGTGGCGTGCGGGCCGGTGACGGCCAGCACCTTGGGGTGCACCTGGCGCACCAGGTTGCCGCCGTCGGCACCCGCCTTCGCCCCGAGGCAGCCGGTGACGATGACGCGGCCGTTGGCGGCCAGCGCCTCGCCGATGGCGTCCAGGCTTTCCTTCACCGCGTCGTCGATGAAGCCGCAGGTGTTGACGATGACGAGGTCGGCACCCTCGTAGGTCTTCGAGGTCTGGTAGCCCTCGGCGCTGAGCTGGGTGAGGATGAGCTCGGAATCGGTCAGCGCCTTCGGGCAGCCGAGCGATACGAAGCCCACCTTCGGGGCGGGGTCGTTCATGCCTGAATTGTCCGCCATCGGCCCGCCGCGGGCCCGCGACTCAGCGCTTGGGCGTCGGGAAGCCGGGGAATGCGCTGCCGGCCTTCTGCAGCTGCTCGTTCAGCTGCTGCAGGTACTCGCCCATCATGTTCTGCATCAGCGGCGCCTGGCCGCTGAGGAAGGTGGTCCAGACCTCGGGCGTGAGCTTGGCGGGGTCGTAGAGGCCACGCGCCTGCTCGGCGAAGCGCGCCTGCACGTCGGCGAAGGCCTGCAGGTTCTTCTCCAGCAGCGCGCCCATCATGCCCTGCATCGAATGGCCGTAGAAGCGGATGATGTTGGCCAGCACGGGGGTGCTGAACATGGGCACGCCGCCCGATTCCTCTTCCAGGATGATCTGCAGCAGGATGCTGCGCGTGAGGTCTTCGCCGCTCTTGGCGTCGCGCACCTCGAAGTCCTCGCCGGCCAGCACCATGCGCTTCACGTCGGCCAGCGTGATGTAGCTGCTGGTCTGGGTGTCGTACAGGCGCCGGTTGGGATACTTCTTCAGCGTGCGCTTGGCCGGGGGAGAAGCGCCTTCCGGGGTGGCGGCCGGGGCACGGCGGGCGGTGGGCATCGAGGGTCGGCTCCGGCTCTGGGCGTGAGGGCCGATTCTAGGAGTCGCCCCCGAGCGCCCCGCTGCGGGCTTTCCCCGCCGGGTATCCCAGGAAGTCGTCCACCGCCTCGGTCAGCGCGCCGGGCAGTCCCAGCTGCAGGTTCAGCTGCGCATGGCCCAGCGGCAGCGGCAGCACGCTCGCCTGAGCGCCGAATTCGCGCGCGCGCGCGGCGAAGCGTTCGTTCTGCAGCACAGAGGCCGGCCGCTGCGACGAACAGGGCAGCAGCAGCGGCGGCGGCACCGCGCGCAGGCGGTGCCAGGGCGAGGCCTCGCGCCAGCGCGCCGGGTCGCGGCCGAAGGCGCGTTCGTGCAGCGGCAGCGGCTCGCCTTCCATCACCTGCACCACGTCGAGCGCGGCGCTGTCCACCAGCACCGCTCCCTGCAGCGGCGCGAGGCCGAAAGGCTGGCCGATGGCGGGGTCGGCCAGGACCAGCGCCGCCAGGTGGGCGCCGGTGGAGTGGCCCAGCAGCCACACGCGAGCGCCGTCACCGCCCCAGCGTTCGACCCGCCGCTGCACCACCGCCAGCGCCTGCGCCACGTCGTCGGCCTGCTCCAGCGGGCCGGCCAAGGGCAGCAGACGGTAATCGACCGAAACCACCACCCAGCCGCGCGGCACCCAGTGGCGCACCTTGGCATCGATGAACTCCGGCTGCGCCTTGTCGCCCAGCGCCCAGGCGCCGCCGTGCACCAGCACCAGCACCGGCCAGGGCCCACGCCCTTCGGCCGGGCGGTACAGGTCCAGCCGCTGCGCCGGGCGGCGGCCGTAGGGCAAGTCGCTTTCGACGGCGATGCCGGCCGGCCAGTCGATGCCGCCGCGCCGCCGCAGCGCCGCCAGCCAGGGCCGGTTCATGCGCGGCGCGGGGTGCGCGCGAAGTGCACTTCGCAGCCGCCGCGCGGGTTGTTCACGTAGCGGTTGCCGTTGAGCGGCATCACCTTCGGGCCGAAGGGGTTGGCCGTGCCCAGGAACATGCCGTGCGGCGTGGACACCAGGTTGCGCAGGCCCATGTTGTACGGATTGCCCATGCCGTTGTTGGTGACCGGCACCCAGTTCTCGCCGTCGAAGCTGCGGTACAGGTCGAAGCCCGAGTGGTGGTCCAGGATGGTCTGCGCCCCCACCCGGTTGATGATGTTGACGAAGGCTTCCGGCCAGCGCCTGCGATTCGCGTAGCCCAGCACCGTGCTCCACTCGAAGGTGCCCATGTAGAGCCAGCCGTCGTGTTCGCACATGCGCCAGAAGTAGCCGTTGAAGAAGTTGTTGAAGCCGGCCATGTAGCCCGACAGCGGCGCGCGCAGGCCTTCCGGCGAGTCGCGCTCGTCGCCCACCAGCAGGTCCCAGCGGCCGTCGGGCCACAGGCGGATGAGTTCCGGCGGCGCCGGCCCCACCTTGTTCGCGGTGTCGATGCCGCCGCCCTGGATGCCGCTGCCGATGTACAGCGCGCCCTTGAACGGCGTCATGCTCAGCACGCACTGGTTGAGCCGCCCTCGCCCGGCGCCCTTCTCCAGCATGCGTTCCCACCTGTAGGGCCGCTCGCCTTCGCAGGTGCTGCGCCAGACCTGGAAGCCTTCCAGGTTGAAGGTGCCCACGTAGAGGTGGTCGCCCATGGCGCACATCTCGAACACGGTCTTGTTGCCGGCGTCGCCGAAGCCGAAGTCGCTGCAGGGTTCCCAGACGCCGCGCGAAGGGTCGACGCTTTCGTAGACCACCGAATGCGCCGAGACGTTCGGGTTGCCGCCGCGCGAACCCGCCGGCGTGGTGTAGAGCCGGCCCTTGAATTCGCACACCGTGCGGATGGTGGTGACCGGCAGGCCGGTGAGGCCGGGCTCGCAGCTGGGCGTGAAGGTCAGGCCGTCTTCGCTGCGCAGCAGCGTCGGGCCGGGGCCGCGCGCCGGGCTCCAGGTGCTGACGAACAGCGCCGGCGGCTCCACCCCGCGCCCCGAATAGACCAGCATGCCGCGCAGCCCCAGTTCGCGCGGGATCGGCTTGCCGTTCGTGCCGATGATGGTGGGCGACTTGAACACGCGCTCCCAGGTGTCGGCCAGCGGGTCGTAGCGCCAGATCTCGGCGTGCATGTCGATCGAGTACGGGTCATCCGGGCATTCGACCGGCCAGACGTCCATGCCGATCGGCAGCCGCGCCTTCATGAAGGGGAAGTTGCCGCGCGTGGTGCCCACGTAGAGGTGGCCGCGGAACCAGGCCATCGAGTGCGCGTAGGCGTTGTTGCCGTCGCCGAAGCCGTTCTGCGCGATGCAGCGGAAGTCCTGGCGCGAGAGCCCGGGCCAGATGCCCAGCCGGTTGGCTGCCGCCATGCCGCCTTGTCCGTTCAGGCCGCGGCGGGCACGGCCACGCCGGAGACGTAGCGTGCCAGTGCGTCGTGCGCCTCGTCGGGGGTGGCGAAGGGGCCGATGCGCTGCTTCTCGCGCGTGTTGAAGTGCCAGCCGCCTTCGGCCTTGAAGACGCGGTCGCTGCGGAAGTGGCGCCGCAGTTCCTCGCCCGTGCGCACCACCGGCCGGCGTGCGTAGTCGCCGCGCCAGAAGCGTTCGCATTCGAGCATCACGTCTTCCGGGCGCGAGGCGGGGAAGAAGTGGCCGGCGTCGCGCACGCGGCGGAATTCGGCATGCGGCCACACGTCGAGCAGCTCGCCGCCGGTGAGCCGCGCCTGCGAGTGGTCGCCGTAGAGCGCGAGGATGGGGAACATCAGCCGCCGCAGCGCTTCCAGCGCCAGGCCGTCGTCGCCCAGCAGCTGCGCTTCGGCGTCGGTCTCTTCCATCAGGCGCAGCCACTGCTGCGCGCTGCGCTTGCCCTGGCGCGCCATCAGCGGGCCCACCAGTTCGGCCAGTTCGGGCGCCACCTCCTGCTCGGCGGCCTGGCGCTGCGCGACCTGGGTGATGAGGCGGTAGCCGAAGTAGGGGTCGTGGGTGTCCAGGCGCAGACCGTGGCGGTCGACCAGGGCCTGGATGTGGGCGCGGTTGCCCCATTCGCGGCCCGGCTGGTGGCGCCGCACCGCGGTGATGTGGGTGTCGCACAGCACCAGGCTGGAGATGCGCGCCGGGTCCAGCAGCGCCAGGTTCAGCGCCACCACGCCGCCGAAGCTGTGCGCCACGAAATGCGCGCGCGCGATGCCCAGGTGGTCCATCAGCGCGTGCAGGTCGAGCGCCAGGTTCTGCGGCGTGTAGCCCGAAGGCGTCATCTCCGAGCGGCCGAGGCCGCGCAGGTCGAACAAGGTGACGCGGTAGCGCTTGGCGAACACTGGCGCGTACGGCAGGTACCAGAAGGCCATGTTGGTGGCCAGGCCGTGCACCATGACCAGGTCCTCGAGCGGACCCGCGCCGGGTTCTTCCACCTGCAGGTAGTTGAGGCGGACGCCGTTGACCAGTGCGCTGGGCATGCCGCGGCTACTCCATGTAGCCCAGCATCTGCAGCTGCGCCATGATCATGCCCTTCTCTTCTTCTGACATCGCGTCGGCCGTGAGGTCCTTGCGCGCACCGGTGGTCGGCGCGCCGATCACGACCGGCCGCACCGCCTTGTGCTCGGCGGTGAACATGGCTTCGGGCACCTGGCCTTCGAAGTCCGAAGGCACCGGCAGGCCCAGGCTGTGCAGCAACGTGGCGCCGACGTCCATGATGCGGCGGCGGCCGATCTGCTTGCCCTGCGCCACGCCGGGGCCGTAGCCGATGAACACGCCGTCGGGGTGGTGGGTGCCCGCCGCCTCGGGGCGCGGCTCCACCACCGGCAGCCGGTTCTTGATGGAGACGAAGCCGAAGTCGCGCAGCACCAGCAGCAGGTCGGGCGCGTCGGCCATGGCGGCGCCGGCGAAGACTTCCTCGCGCTTGTGGATCTCGGTGATGATGCGTTCGCCGGTCGCTTCGTCCTTCAGGTCCTCGAGGTCGCGGATGAGGCGGTTGCGCGTGGCTTCGTAGTCCTCGGGTCGGATGCCGGGCTGCCCCGGCTCGCGCGCGACGCGAATGTTGATGCCGTTGGAAGAAGGCGTGCGGCAGTAGGCGACCGTCTTGCTCCAGTCGAGGAAGGCGAACATGCTGTCTTCGCGCCGCTTGCCTTCGGCGGTGTCCGGCACGTCCTTCCAAGCCAGCCAGCCCTTTTCGCCCAGCCAGGTGTTGATGCGCACCACCTCGGTGGTGGCGGTGAAGCCGTG
>JABLTH010153522.1_pt1 | contig 10662 bp, 10 predicted proteins | sample 7875711 | NCBI WGS metagenome assembly JABLTH01 (sample SAMN14941262, study PRJNA633318) | bioreactor metagenome | isolation source: bioreactor | place: China | collected 2019-03-05 | reverse complement strand
CCACGAATCACGACATTCGTGACGAATGTCAGCGCGGCTCAGAGGTGCAGTTGACCGCTCGCGGCGACGATGCCGGAGCCGGTCAGCGTCACGCGCGGGCCGTCGACGGTGACCGTCAGCAGGCTCGGCCTGCCGAGCGCGCGCCCCTGCTCGATACGCACAGGGTCGCCCGCGGCGGCGACCCCGTCGCGCACCAGCAGGGCGGCCAGCGGCCCCGCCGCCGTGCCGGTCGCCGGGTCCTCCGCGATCCCGACCGTCGGGTTGAAGAATCGCGCGTACGCGTGGAGGCCGTCCCGCGTGTCGAGCGCGTAGAGATAGCAGCCTTCCCCTCCCGCCTCCGCCAACACCGCTGCGAGAGCCGCGCTGTCGGGGCGAGCCGCATCCACTGCAGCACCTTCCGCCACCCGAACGAGGAGGTGCCCGGCGCCTGTCGAGCCGACCTCCGGCACCGACGACGCGACGAAGTCGTCGACCGCCACACCGAGCGCCGCTGCGAGCAGTGCGGCATCGACCGGAGGCGTTCCGGGGAACACCGGAGGCGACTGCCGCATCGACACCACCGGCCGGCCGTCATGCGCACGGGAGACCGTGACCTCCAGGAGGTCGTCACCGATCTGCTGCAGGTAGCCGTCGCGCCCCGGGTCGAGCCGCCCGGACCCGGCCAGCCAGATCCACGCGCCCATCGCGTTGTGGCCGGCGCCGCCGACCTCCACCCCCGCTGGGGTGAACGAGCGGAGGCGCACCGCGGCATCGGCCGTGGTCGGGGCGCAGAGGAACGTCGTCTCCGACTGGTTGAACTCGCGAGCGATGGCACGCAACTGCGCGTCGGTCAGCTCGTCCGCGTCGGGCACGAGCGCGAGCGGGTTGCCCTCCAGGGCGCGCTCGGCGAACACATCGATCCAGAAGAACGGCACATCCATGCGCCCATAGTGCCGCACCGGTCCCGCGCCGGGCTCAGGTTACGGCGCATTGCGGCCGAGCCGCGGGAGGTCGACTCCTGGCGATAGCGTTCTGCGCAACGGAACCCGTCCCGAGACCCTCCCGAGGTAGCAGCATGCCCAGCGACACCGCCGTCAGCCCCGCGATCGCCCGCCAGAACGCGCCGGCCCACGTCATCGCCTCCGACGCGGAGGCGCGCGCCGCCGCCCGCGACTTCGCCGAGACCGTGCGGCCGTACGCGGCCCAGATCGACGCGGAGCGACGCATCCCGATCGAGGTGGTCGACGCGTTCAGCGCGACGGGACTCTGGGCCATCACCATCCCGCGCGAGTTCGGCGGCGCCGAGGTCTCGCACGCGACCCTCGCCGACGTCATCGCGACCGTGTCGGCGGTCGAGCCCTCGCTCGGCCAGATCCCGCAGAACCACTTCTGCCTCGTGGAGGACATCCGCCTCTCCGGCACGCCCGAGCAGAAGGCCTTCTTCTTCGGGCTGGTGCTGTCGGGCGCCCGCTTCGCGAACGCGTTCTCGGAGGCCGGCGGCAAGAACGTCGCCGAGATCCAGACCCGGCTCGTCCACGACGGCGACGAGGTCGTGGTCACCGGGCGCAAGTTCTACTCGACGGGCTCCGCGTACGCGCACTGGATCCCGGTTCTGGCCGTCGACGAGGACGGCCTCGAGCAGCTGGTCTTCACCGAGCGCGACTCCGCGGGGCTCACCGTCGTGGACGACTGGTCGGCGTTCGGGCAGCGGGCGACCTCCAGCGGCTCCGTCGTGCTGGAGGGTCTCCGCGTTCCGGCCGAGCGCGTCTTCCCGATGCACACCGAGTACGAGAACCCGACCATCGCCGGCCCGTTCGCGCAGCTCACCACGGCTGCGGTCGACCTCGGGATCGCGCGCGGTGCCATCCGCGAGACGCACGAAGCGGTGCGGGCGGCACGGCCCTGGATCGACAGCGGCGTCGACTCGGCGGCGAAGGACCTGCTGACCCTGGAGCGCTTGGGCCGCCTCGACATCGACCTGGCCGCAGCGGAGGCGCTCACCGAGAAGGCGGGCGAGGCCATCGACGCGGCCAAACCGGCGGCCGACGAGACCAACGTCGCCGCCGCCTCCATCGCCGTCGCCCGTGCCAAGGTGCTCACCACCGAGCTGTCGCTGGAGGCCTCCACGCGGCTGCTGGAGCTCGGCGGCACCCGCTCGGCCCTCGGCGCGAAGGCGCTCGACCGCTATTGGCGCAACGCGCGCGTGCACACGCTGCACGACCCGGTGCGCTGGAAGCCGGTCATCATCGGCGACTACGCGCTCAACGGGACGCTGCCCGCGCGGCACTCCTGGATCTGAGCGGCGGCGACGGCATGGCCAAGCAGATCCGGCTCAACGCGTTCACGATGAACACGGTCGGGCACCTCTCGCCCGGCCTCTGGAGGCACCCGCGCGACGAGTCGCGCCGCTACCTCGACCTCGACTACTGGATCGAGCTCGCGCAGACCCTGGAGCGCGGCCTCATCGACGCGGTGTTCCTCGCCGACGTGCTCGGCGTCTACGACGTCTACGGAGGCAGCAGGGACGCGGCCCTGCGCGGGGGAGTGCAGGTGCCGGTCAACGACCCCCTGCAGCTCATCCCGGCGATGGCCGCGGCGACCGAGCACCTCGGGTTCGGCGTGACCGCGAGCGTCTCCTTCGAGCACCCGTACCCGTTCGCCCGCCGGATGTCGACGCTCGACCACCTGACGAACGGCCGCATCGGCTGGAACATCGTCACCTCCTACCTGAACAGCGGAGCCCTGAACCTCGGCGTGAGCGGCCAGGAGGCCCACGACCGCCGGTACGAGATCGCCGAGGAGTACCTCGAGGTGGTCTACAAGCTCTGGCAGGCCAGCTGGGACGACGACGCGGTGGTGGCCGATCCCGTCTCCGGCGTCTACGCCGACCCGTCCCGGGTGCGGCCGATCGCGCACGAGGGCGAGTTCTTCCGCGTGCCCGGCATCCACCTCAGCGAGCCCAGCCCGCAGCGCACGCCGTTCCTGTTCCAGGCCGGTGCTTCGGCGCGCGGCCTCGCCTTCGCGGCCAAGCACGCAGAGAACGTGTTCGTCGCCGCGCCCAGCCGCGCGGTGCTGACCAAGCAGGTCGCCGGACTCCGGGAGGCCGTCGCCGCTGCCGGGCGGGACGCCGCCTCCGTCGCCGTGATCAACCAGCAGACCGTCATCGTCGCCGAGACCGACGCAGAGGCCCAGCGGCGGTTGGAGGAGTACCTGGAGGTCGCCTCCGCCGTCGGCGCTCTGACCCTGATGTCGGGGTGGACCGGCATCGACTTCAGCACCCTCGACCCCGACGCGGTGCTGCGCGACCAGGACTCCAACGCCATCCAGTCGGTGGTCAAGGCCTTCAGCGCGGCCGACCCCGACCGCGAGTGGACCGTGCGCGAGATCGCCGAGTACGCGCGCATCGGCGGCGACGGGCCCGTGATCGCCGGCTCGGCCGCCACCGTGGCGGACGCGCTCGAGGAGTGGGTGGACGAGACCGGCGTCGACGGCTTCAACCTCGCCGCAGCGGCCGTGCCCGAGACCTTCGAGGGCGTGGTCGACCTGCTGGTGCCCGAGCTGCAGAAGCGCGGTCGCTACCAGACCGCGTACCGGCCGGGAACGCTGCGCGAGAAGCTCGGAGGCGCAGGCGCGCGACCGTCGGAGCCGCACCCTGCCGCACGGATCACCCTCGACGAACCGGTGGCCGCGCCCGTCGGCTGACGCCTCGTCGCCGGCCACGCCGCCGACCGCGGACACATTCGGTAATCCTTCGCGACACGGGACTGCCCGCGTCGCTAGTGTCTGCTCCACCCGCCCCGCCCCGCTTCCTTCTTCCTCCCCGAAAGAGCCCTCATGGCCATCGAAGACCAGACCAGCGCCGTCCCCGCCTCCTCCACTGCCGCCGCCCCGGCACGCTCGCGCCTGCGCGGCAACCTCGGCGTCGCCTCGATCGTGTTCATGGTGGTCGCCGCCGCGTCGCCGCTCGGCGTGATCGGCGGACCTGTGCCGCTCGGCATCGCCATCGGCAACGGCACCGGCTTCCCGTTCACCTTCGTGATCGCGACCGTCGTTCTCCTGCTGTTCGCCGTCGGGTTCACGACCATGACCCCGTACGTGAAGTCGGCGGGCGCGTTCTACTCATACGTGGACCGCAGCCTCGGCCGCGCCGCCGGCCTCGGCACCGGGTTCGCCGCCCTGCTGTCGTACATCACGCTGGAGGCCGCGGTCTTCGGGCTCATCGGCCCCGGCGTGAACTCCCTGCTCGGGTCGTACGGTGTGCCCAGCCTCCCGTGGTGGATCTACGCGGCCGTCGCGTTCGGCGTCGTCGTGTTCCTCGGATACCGCAACATCGAGCTGTCGGGCCGCGTGCTCGCGGTGCTGCTCGTCGCCGAGGTGCTCATCGTGCTCGTGCTCGACGCCGTCATCGTCTTCGGCGGCAACACCCCGGAGGGCCTGTCGACCGGGATCGTCACGTCGTCGGCGATCCTGTCGGGCGCGCCGGGCATCGGCATCCTGTTCGCCATCCTGAGCTTCATCGGCTTCGAAGCGACCGCGGTGTTCCGCGACGAGGCGCGCGACCCTGACCGCACCATCCCGCGCGCCACCTACCTCTCGCTCGTGCTCATCGGCGTGTTCTACGCGCTCTCCAGCTGGGCGCTGATCAGCGCGGTCGGCGACTCGAAGGCCGTCAAGACGGCGACGGACCACGGCGGGACGCTGCTCGCCGACGTCACGCAGCGGTACCTCGGCACGGTCGGCGAGCACATCATCCAGGTGCTGTTCGTCACCAGCCTGTTCGCGTGCATCCTGTCGTTCCACAATATCGTGTCCCGCTACGTGTTCACGCTGTCGGGCCGCTCCGCCCTTCCGCAGCGTCTCGGTCACGCGCACGCCCGCCTCGGCTCGCCGCACCGCGCGTCGGTCGCCACCGGCGTCGTCGTCGGGGTGCTGCTGCTGGTCGGCGTCGTTACCGGTCTCGACCCGATCAACCAGTTCTACACGTGGCTGGCCGGCTTCTCCTCGGTGGGCATCGTGCTGCTGCTGGGCATCACGAGCGTGGCGGTGCTGGTGTTCTTCGCCCGCAACCGCGGCACGGGCGTCTCGCTGTGGCGACGCGCGATCGCGCCGGCCCTCGGCCTGGCCGGACTGCTCCTGTTCCTCGTGCTCATCCTCCAGAACCTGCCGACGCTGGTCGGCGGCAGCCTCCCCCTCGCGATCGGGATCGTCGTGCTGCTGCTGGCCGCCTTCGCGCTCGGACCTGTGGTGGCGCGGCTGCGGGCCCATGCAGGTGTCGCTGCCGACGACGAGGAGTCCGCGCCCCGCGCCTGACCGTCGCCCCGCGTGACGAATCGGGGGCGCGGCGGTCTACGGAGTATGGATGATCGCACGCCCCCGCTCACCGGCGTCTCGGTGGTGGTCCCCACCTTCAACGAGGCCGGGTCCATCGCGGAGCTCCTCCACAGGCTCTCGGTGCTGCTCGACCCCGAGTACAGCGAGGTGCTGGTCGTCGACGACTCGACAGACGACACCGTGCGGGAGGCCACGGCCGAGGCCGAGCGCCTGCCGAACGCCATCCGGATCATCCACCGCTCGCACCCCGACGGCGGCCTGTCCGGCGCGGTGATCGCCGGGATGCGGCTGGCGGCGCGGCGTTGGGTGGGGGTCATGGACGGTGACCTCCAGCACCCTCCGGAGGCCGTGCCGCTGCTGGTCATCACCGGTCGCGAGCGTGACGCCGGGATCGTCCTGGGCTCCCGCTACTGCGCCGGAGGTCACGCTTCGGGACTGGACGGGCGCTTCCGTCACGCCGTGTCGTCCGCGAGCACCGTGGCCGCCCGCGCGCTCTTCCCGCGTCGGCTGCACGGATGCAGCGACCCGATGTCGGGGTTCTTCGCGGTGCGGCTCGATGCGCTCGACCTGGACGCGCTGCAGCCGCGCGGCTTCAAGATCCTGCTGGAGGTGCTCGTGCGGCACCGCCTCACCCTCGTGGAGGTGCCGTACGACTTCGGCGCGCGCCATGGCGGCGTCTCGAAGGCGTCGCTGGCGAACGGCGGCGCCTACCTCCGCCAGCTCCTCTCGCTGCGCTTCCGCCCCGCCCCGCACTAGCGCCCGCGACATTCGTCACGAATCGCGACATTCGTGCCACGAATCGCGACATTCGTGACGAAATGTGCGCGGGCTACGAGACGCGGTAGGCGGTGTAGACGACCTCGCTGCGGCGGCGCGCGCACGCCGCCCCGAAGAGCCGGTTGGCCACCTCCGGACGAGCGGACGACACCACCCAGACCGTCGTGCGGAAGTAGTAGCTGCGTGGATCGACCTGCTCGCCGCGGCCGAGCGCAGCGAGCACCTCGGCCGGACCGGTGCGCAGCCCGATCGCGCGGATGTAGAGCAGGGCGCCGTCGTCGCTGCGCGCCGAGTAGCGCGAGTCGATCTCGATCGTGCCGTCGTCGCGCACGACCTGCCAGTCCGCACCGCCGGGGAGGATCGTGCCGGTGAAGTCGCCGCCCACGCTTCCACCGACGATGGGGACCACCCGTCGGTGGCCAACGGCGGTGCGGCCGTGGTCCTCCGGCTGCGCCAGCTCGACGCGCACGTGCAGTGACGGGACGAGGGCGGGGATCGGGAGCGTCTCGGTCATCCGTCGTCCCCGTCGATCGCGCGGCGGCGCCGGTCGGCGAGCGCGTCGCCCAGGCGCTCGAGCGCGGGAATCGCGGCACTCAAGGCGGCGAGGTCGTCCGCCGGGAGGTTCGCAGCGGCCTGCTCGAGCAGCAGGGCACTGGTCGCGTCGAAGCGGTCGAAGATGCTGAGCGCGTGCGGGCTGGCCAACACCTCCACCCGCCGGCGGTCGTCGGGGCTCGGGCGCCGCACCACCAGCCCGGCGGCCTCCATCGCGGTCAGGAGGTTGCTCATCGTCGACTTGCGGAGGCCGAGTCGGCGGGCGAGGGCGCCCGGCGTGCTCACGGTGCCGCGGGGGAGCGCGCGCAGCACCTCCACCTGCGAGTCGGGGACGTCCGGCAGCCCCGCCGTCTCCCGGCTGAGAGCCAGGAGGTTGCGGCGCAGCGGGGAGATGAGGGCGGCGAGCCTGCGGGTGTCGACGGGGTCGCTCATGCGCCCTGCCCCAGCCGCGCGTCGAGCGACGCCCGGGTGTTGAGCGCCTCGGGATGGAATCCGGCTGTGCGCTTGTACCCGTCGGCGATCTCCTGCAGCTCGGCTGCCGGGATGACGTCCTCGATGTCGGCGAAGCCCTCCGGCGCCCGCTCGTGCGCCAGCACCATGACGCGCTCGGGACCCTGCTGCCGGGTGAGCGCGAGGAGGTCGGCCGTCGCCGGACGCCTGGCGTCCTCGTAGCGGCGGAGTCCCTCGGCGAGGTCGCCCGATGTGGCGAGCGAGTACGCGACGGTGCGCGCGTCGAGGATCGCCTGCGAGGCGCCGTTCGACCCGTTCGGGTACATGGCGTGCGCCCCGTCGCCGAGCAGTGTCGAGCGGCCGAACGTCCAGCGCGGCAGCGGGTCGCGGTCGACCATCGGGTATTCGAGCAGTTCGTGTGCGTTCGCGATGACGGCGGGGACGTCGAGCCAGTCGAACCGCCAGGCGCTGAACAGCTCGGCGATCGGGTCGATCGGCACCTGGCGGTTCCAGTCGGCGGTCTCGGCGCGGGTCCCGTCGGAGCGCTGCTCTGCGATGAAGTTCACGGTCAGCGACCCGTCGGCCTCCCTCCGCAGCGGGTAGGCGACGAACTTGAGCTGGTCGTCGCCGGCCATGATCATCGTGGCTCCGTCGAGGAAGGCCGGGACGACCGCCGTGCCGCGCCAGAGCGTGAGGCCGTTCCAGCGCGGCGCGCCCTCGTCGGGGTAGCGCAGCCTACGCACCGCCGAGTGGATGCCGTCGGCGCCGATCACGAGGTCGGCATCGACGGCTGCCTCGCCGCCGGGGGTCGCGAAGACGGCGCGGGCGTCTGCCTCGGTCGTGTCGAGCCCGGTGAGTCGGTGGCCGAGGCGGATCGTGTCCGCGCCGAGCCGCGTGCGCACGGCCTCCACCAGGACCGACTGGAGTTCGCCGCGGTGCACGGAGAGCTGCGGCCAGCGGTAGCCGGCAGCGGTTCCACGGGGCTCGCTCCAGATCGGCTGGCCGTAGCGGTTGTAGTAGCTCAGCCGGCGCGGAGCGGCGGCGATGGCCTCGACGTCGTCGCGCAGCCCGAGCTCGGTCAGCTCGCGCACGGCGTGCGGCAGGAGGTTGATGCCGACGCCCAGCGGCCGCAGCTCCCGCACTCGCTCGTAGACGCGGATGTCTTCGTAGCCGGCGCTGTTCAGGCTGAGCGCCGTCACCAGCCCGCCGATGCCGGCCCCGATGATCGCGATGGTCATGGACGACTCCTCTGTCGTGGATCCCGCTGCCGCGGAAGACTATCCACATAGTACGTGGACAAAACCATTGACGCCAGAGGTGCGGCGTGATCGGTCAGAGCACGCCGACGAAGACGATCACCGCCAGCGGCACGGCGACGAACACCGTGCCCAGGTACACGGCGACGACCCACTTGTGGTGGGAGGCGATCCGGGCGAAGGTCTGCGCGAGGAACAGCGGCACCGGCCGCAGAACCGGGATGACGTAGATCGCGACGATCGCGAACACGTTGTAGAGCAGGTGCACGAACGCCGCCTGGAGGCCGATCCGCGCGTCCTGGCCGACGACGGCGAAGGCCGCGAACACCACCGTGAACGTGGTCCCGAGGTTGGCGCCGACCGTGACGGGGTAGATCTGCGCCGGGGTCAGGATGCCGGCGCCGGCGAACGGCACCAGCACCGACGTGGTGATGGTCGACGACTGGGTGACGACGGTCACTGCCATCCCGGAGCCCATCGCCAGGTAGGGGTTGCGGCCGACCGCCTTGATGAGGATGTCGCGGGCCCGGCCCACCATCAGCATCTTCAGGAGCTTGCCGAGGTACCGCACCGCCACGAAGATCAGGGCTGCGCCGATCACGATGGTGAACACCGGCCCGACCGCGCCGGGGAGGCGGGAGGTCAGGCCGGTCACGACGTCGACGACCGGGGTCGTCATGGCGCGGATGATGTTGAACCGGGACGGGTCGGGCAGCCAGCCGGTGCCGTACAGCTCGTACGTGATCGCTCCGCTGAGACGCTCCAGTGGATGCCAGATCAATTCGATCGGGAAGAAGATGAGCAGCGCGAGCCAGTTGTAGAAGTCGTGGATCGACGACGCCGCCAGTGCGCGGCGGAACTCGTCCCGGTTGCCGATGAAGGTGAGCGCGACCAGGGTCGTGGTGACCGTCGTCCCCACGTTCGCGCCGAGGATGATCGGGATGGCGCCCTGGATGGCCAGCGCACCGGAGCCGACGGCGGTGACCGCGATGGCCGTCGTCGTGGTCGACGACTGGATCAGCACGGTGCCCAGCACCCCGACGAACAGCCCGACCCACGGGTTCGCCGCGAACGCGAACATGCTGTGCGCGGCGTCCGCGCCGAGACCGGCGAAGCCGCGGCTGATGATGCTGACAGCGCAGATCAGCAGGTAGATCAGCGCGGCGACGCCGCACCAGCCGAGCACCTTGGTCCAACCGGCCGGCCCCGCGCCCTCCCCGCCCGCCGGGGCGCGGACGTTCCCGGCGTCGTGCTCGGTCGCTGCGTCCTCCATGCCTGCACCACCGGGGCGGAGCTCCGCCGCCCGGCCTTCCCCGGCCTCCATGCAAGCACCGGGAGGGCGTGCGCGTCCAGAGCGGATGCGCCGCTGAGCGCCGCCCGCTGAGCGCTACCCGCTGAGCGCGCCGACGATGGTCTGCGCCGCATCCCAGTACTGCGCGTAGTACCCGGGGTCCGCGTTGACCTGCACCGCGTGCGCGAGGGCGGAGGGGTCCATCGTCTGCCAGCCCTCGACGGTGGTGAGCTTGTCGAAGAAGTGGGTGGCTGCGGTGTAGGGGTCCATCCGGTCGGCCAGGGTTCCCCACGCCCCGTTGTCGCGTTGCTGGAAGAGCCCGCGGCTGTCCGGGCCGGCGGCGTCTCCGTAGTCGAGGTTGCGGAGGCCGGACTCTCCGATCGCGGTCATCACGCCGACGGCCTGGGTGTGCGTTCCGATGCCCTGGTCGCGGGCGGCGTTCATGATGTGGGCGGCCATGACGAGCTCGGGCTGGCAGAATCCCGCGACCGGGCCGGCCGGCACGACGATCGTTCCGATCGTGACGGGTGGCGCCGCCGGGCAGGTCGGGGCGGAGGCGGTGTGCGCGCCCGAACCCGACGCGCCGGCGGTCAGCGCGGGGGCGACGTATGCGGCGGCGAACCATCCGCCCACGAGGACGAGCGCGGTCGCGATCACCCCGACGAGTAGCTTGCGCATCGCCGCCCTCCTTTCTCCCAGTGTCGGCCGGTGCCGCGACCGTAGGCGGGCAAGCTGCACGCGGATTGTGTGCCGGCTGAGTGCGCGCCGACCCGCGCAGTGCATCTTTCTTAGCGGCCCCTTGGTGTGCGGACCCTAGCGTTCGAAGAGTTCCGACCCGATCAGTCGATCCGATCCTCGAAGGGGAGCCCCATGACCGAGCCGAACCGCCCCGCTCTGCGCGAGAACAAGGTGCCGGAGCCCACCGTATCGTTCTGGGCCATCAAGATCCTCGCCACCACCGTCGGCGAGACCGCCGCCGACCTGCTTTCCTCCAGCCTCCACCTCGGCACGCAGCTGACCAGCGTG
>JABLTH010107087.1_pt1 | contig 10667 bp, 8 predicted proteins | sample 7875711 | NCBI WGS metagenome assembly JABLTH01 (sample SAMN14941262, study PRJNA633318) | bioreactor metagenome | isolation source: bioreactor | place: China | collected 2019-03-05 | reverse complement strand
TCGCCTTGCTGTCCAGCCTGTCCATCTGCACCGTGTCGCGGGCCCTGAGGGGACTTCCCAACGTGTCTGAGGACGCCCGGCGCCGTGTCGAGGACGCAGCCGCCAAACTCGGATACCGCGCCTCATCCGCCGCAGCGCGACTGGCCGGTGGCAGAACCGGATCCGTGGCCATCATCGTCCCCCGGGCCACCACCTGGTTCTTCGCCCAGGCGGTGGAAGCGGCCGAAGAGGTGTTCGCCGACAGCGGCCTCGACTCCGTGCTCATCAGCCTCCGCGGCCGCGCTGACGTCCGGGAGAGGATCTTCGGTGATCTCGACGCCCTGGCTCAGCGTGTGGACGGCGTGCTGCTGCTCGGCGTCGACCTCGGCGACGATGAGGTGCAGGCGCTGGCCGCCTCGCCTCTGGAGGTGGCGAGCATGGGACTGAGCGGCGTACCGTGGGACACCGTAGGGATCGATGACGTTCAGGCGGCCCACGCGGCGACCAGTCACCTCCTCGGCCTCGGGCACGGGGAATTCGCCATCCTGGCGGCCGACGAGGACGATCGCGGGACCGTCGGCACCTCGGGCGACCGGCTCGCAGGGTTCACGCAGGCCCTGGCGGAGCAGCATCTCGAGGTGCACCCTGACCGCATCATCAAGGAACCGTCCAGTATCGAAGGCGGGTACCGGGCCATGACCGAACTGATCGACAACCGGGGCCTCCCGGAGGCCGTGTTCGCGGCCTGTGACGAGGCCGCGTTCGGAGCGCTCAAGGCACTCCGCGAGCACGGGCTGTCCGCGCCGAAGGACGTCTCGCTCATCGCCATCGACGACCACCCGATGAGCACCGTCCTGGGGCTCACGACCGTCGCGCAGCCCGTGGCGGACCAAGCGGCGTTCGCCGCCGATCTGCTCACCGAGCGTCTTCAAGGACGGTCCGGGGCCCCGCAGGACCATCGCCTGCCCGTCGCCCTCATCGAACGCAAGACCACCCGCCGCCCCCGACGTCAACCCTGAGGACCCCACCATGACCACATCACTGAACACGTCGATCTGGGACGGCACCGAGGCGCTCCTTTTCGACCTCGACGGCGTGCTGACCCCCACCGCTCTCGCTCATGAGCAGGCGTGGCGCACCCTGTTCGAGGACGTCCTCGCCGTCGAAGGGGTCGGACCGGAGTACACGGATGCCGACTACTACGCCCACATCGACGGACGGCCGCGCTACGACGGCGTCCGCGAATTCCTGGCCTCCCGGGGCCTCACCCTGCCTGAGGGCCAGGACGACGACGCGCCGACCGAACGCACCGTCCGCGGCCTTGGAAACCTGAAGAACCGCCTGTTCGTCCAGATCATCGAGGACGGCATCGAGCCGTACCCCGGTTCGTCCCGCTTCGTCGCGGCTGCCCGTGAACGCGGCGTGAAGCTCGCCGTCGTGTCGTCATCCCGCAATGCCCCGGCCGTGCTGGAGGCGGCAGGGATGGCGGATCTGTTCCCCATCGTGGTCGACGGCAACGTCGCGGCCCGCGAAGGGCTGCCCGGCAAACCGCATCCGGCCACGTTCCTGCGAGCCGCCGAGCTGCTCGGAGTGGACCCCACCGCTGCCACGGTGGTGGAGGACGCCGTCTCCGGAGTCGAGGCCGGCGCGGCCGGCGGATTCCGCGCCGTCATCGGCGTGGACCGCGGGGCGGGAGAAGACGTCCTGCGCTCCGCCGGCGCCACGCTCGTGGTGTCCGACCTCGACGAACTGCTCCCGGCCTGATCCTCAGGCACCCCACCCCACACTCCGCCAGGACGCTTCCCCCACGTCCCGGCGCCCCCGATCGATCCAGCGTCCGAAAGCCTTCCCATGTCTCTGATCTCCGCTGACCGCACCCGATTCCCCGCCCACCCCTGGGTCCTGCTCGAAACGTCGTACGCCCCCGGTTCGGAAGGCGCCCTGGAGACCGTCTTCGCCCTCGGCAACGGTCACCTCGGCGTACGCGGTGCTCATGCTTCCGCTGCCGACGCCTTCCTGCCGGGCAGTTTCATCAACGGTTTCCACGAGACCTTTGACATCCGTCACGCCGAGAACGCCTACGGCTTCGCCAAGCAGGGCCAGCGGATGCTGTACGTCCCCGATGTGCAGGAGACACTGCTGCGCGTGGACGGCGAGGAACTCTCGCTCGGCACGGTGCCCGTCCTCGACTACCGCCGCACCCTGGACTTCGCGAGCGGGATCTACGAGTGCACCGTCGTCTGGCAGTGTGCCTCCGGTGCGGTCGTCACCACGGTTGAACGCCGGGTGCTCGGGCAGAGCCACCGCGGCTCCCTCGCCGTCGAACTGCGCCTGAGCGCGGACCGGAGGATCGTGCTCGATGCCGTCTCCCAGGTGGTGAACCGGCAGGATCAGCCGGCCGAGGATCATTCGGACCACGACCCCCGTCGCTCGGGACGTCACGCCGGCCGAGTGCTCATGCCGGCGTTCAGCGACGGCGCCAAGGGCTCCCTGCGGCTCGCCTGGACGACGGCGGCCTCCCGCCAGAGTGTCGCCGTCGCGGTCGATCACGTGGCGCCGGGCGCCCTCCCGCCCTTCTCGACGGAGACGGACGCCGACCGGAGCGCGGTCCGCTACGTCCTGCCGGTCGACCCGGGGGAGGAGTTCGTCCTCGAGAAGCGCGTCTCCTACGCCGTGGGTCCGGAGACGCCGGAGACGCTCCTGGCCCGCGCCGAGGAGTCGATTCTCAGTTTCGAGGAGCTCGCCGCGGAATCGGCCGAGCACTGGGCGCAGTATTGGTCCACCGCGGACATCGAGCTGCCAGGCCAGCCGGAGCTCCAGCAGGCGGTCCGCTGGAACCTCTTCCAGCTCGGCCAGGCGACCGCGCAGGCCGGCGTGTCCGGGATCCCCGCCAAGGGCGTCAGCGGTTCGGGCTACGAGGGCCATTACTTCTGGGATCAGGAGGTGTACCTGATGCCCTACCTCAGCTACACCTCCCCGGACGCCGCCCGGAAGGTGCTGGCCTTCCGGCACTCGATGCTGCCCGCCGCGCGGGCCCGTGCGGCCGAGCTCAGCGTGGACGGCGCCTTGTTCCCGTGGCGCACCATCAACGGCCAGGAGGCCAGCGCCTACTACGCCGCCGGCACCGCACAGTTCCACATCAACGCCGCGGTCGCCTTCGCCGCGGCCCGGTACGTCTGGGCGACGGGCGACGACGAGTTCCGCACCGGGGAGGGCGCGGAGATCCTGTCCGAGACCGCCCGCATGTGGGTCTCCCTCGGCTTCTTCGGCAAGGACGGACGGTTCCACCTGCACGGGGTCACGGGTCCGGACGAGTACACGGCCGTGGTCAACAACAACCTGTACACGAACGTCATGGCGCGGTTCAATCTCCGGGCCGCGGCCGCCGTCGAGGGGCACTTCGCCGGAGTGACCGAACGGCAGCTCTGGTCCGAAGCCGCAGAGCGCATGACCCTGCCCTACGACACCGATCTGCGCGTCCACGCCCAGGACGCCGACTTCATGACCCTGGAACCGTGGGACTGGGATGTGCCGCGGGACAAATACCCGCTGCTGCTGCACTTCCACCCGCTGGTGATCTACCGGCACCAGGTGCTCAAGCAGGCGGACACGGTGCTGGCGATGTTTCTGCAGTGGCAGGACTTCAGCGCCGAGGAGAAACAGCGCGCCTTCGACTTCTACGATCCGCTGACCACCGGCGACTCGACGCTGTCGGCGTGCGTGCAGGGCATCATGGCGGCCGAGGTCGGGTATGGGGACGTGGCGCTGCGCCACTTCACGACGGCGGCGTTCATCGACCTGGACGATCTGCACCACAACACGGTGGACGGCGTCCACACGGCATCGGCGGGCGGGGTCTGGGCCGCGCTCGTCAACGGTTTTGCCGGCTTCCGGGACCAGGGGGAGCGCCCGCTCTTCGACCCCCGGCTGCCGGAGGGCTGGGAGGGCCTCGCCTTCCGCCTGCGGATGCGGGGTTCGGTGCTCGCCGTGCGCTTGGCGCCGGGCGAGATCACGCTCAGCGTCGAATCCGGCGGCCCCTTGGACATCCAGGTCCGGGACCAGCTCGTCCACGTCGGATCTGATCCGGTGCGGGTGGCCCTCGCGGCGGTGCCGTCCCCGGCGCCGAGCGTCTTCCCGCAGTCGCCCGCCACGGCCGGCCTGCAGACGGTGCTGACCCGCGTCTGAGTGAGCGGCCGACGACGGCGGGGGACCGCCGTCATCGGCCACTCGGCCCGAGTGGGTGGCCAGCGCCGCCCTGGACGGTGTTTTCTCCATCACTTTCGGCCCGAGTTCCGGGGTTTGTTACGGATGATGCCGCCTCGGTGGACGGTGCGCACGGTACCGTTTTGAGCAGGCCATCATCGTTGAGAAGGAGCACCAGGATGCCGGAGATCATCGTCGTCGGAGTGGACGGAACCGAGACCGCGGCACGGGCCGCCGAGCAGGCCCTGCGCCTCGCCCAGGGTTTCGGCGCGACCCTGCATGTGGTCACCGCGTATGAGGGCACCAAGGCGTCCCTGCACGGTGCGAACTACGAGCGTGCCGTGATCTTCGGAGACCGCCAGGAGAAAGCCGCGGAGACCGCCCGGACTGTCGCCGGGAGCCTGCCTGCGGACGGTGTCCAGGTCGAAGCCTTCTCCGTGGTGGGAACCCCTGCCGAGGCGCTCATCGCTCACGCCGAGGAGCACGACGCCAGCGTGATCGTGGTGGGCAACCGCCGCATGAAGGGCCTGGCCCGCGTCCTGGGCAGCGTCGCCAACTCCGTGGCGCACGAAGCCAAGTGCAACGTCTACATCGCGGACACCACCGACTGATCCGTCAGGAACCCTCGACTGCTCTCCGGTAGCGCTCGGAGAGCAGTCGGAGGCGGGGGATGAGCTCGGGCGGGCTTTCCACGGTGAAATCCATCATCAGCATGCCGATATAGGCTGCCACGGTGTCCAGGCTGTCCGCCCCCGTCACCAGCACGCAGTGCTCCGCATCGATCGGTTCGACGACCCCAACCGTGGGGTTGATGCGGTCCAGCACACTCTGAGCCGAGGCATCGATCCGCAGCCTGGCGTGGACCTTCCATCCGCTCGCCGCGATGGTGCGCAGAGCGAACGCCGCGTAGTCGCCGCCCGGCAGGGGACTGGGCGTGAACAGCCGATGGGTCGGGTTGCCCAGTGCCATCCAGTCGACGCGGTAAGTTCCCCAGGTGCCCTCCCGGGGATCGCGCGCCACAAGGTGCCAGCGTCGCTGCCAGCTCAGCAAGCGATAGGGCTCGACCAGTCTCTCGGCGCCGTCATAGTCGAACCGCAGACGTTCAGTATCCCGGATCGCCGCTGCCACGGAGCGGAGCACCCGGGGGTCGACCTCCGGATCCGGGGCGTCCGTGTCGATGTTCTCCTGACCGCGGTCGATGGCCGTGCCCAGGGCGTCGACAATGGGCCGCAGCCGTGCCGGCAGCACCTGTTCGATCTTCGCCAGCGCGTGCGTGCGTACCTCCTCAATGCCGCTGATCCCGGCTGCCGCCTGAAGGCCGACCGTGACGGCGACAGCCTCCTCGTCGTCGAGCAGCAGCGGTGGCAGGCGTCCGCCCGCTCCCAGACGGTAACCGCCCACGGGTCCTCGGACCGCCGTCACGGGGTAGCCGAGTTCCCTCAGCCGCTCGACGTCGGCGCGCACGGTTCGCGGGCTCACCCCGAGGCGCTCCGCCAGTTCGCGTCCGGTGCGCCCTGCGGGAACCTGCAAGAGGGGGAGGAGAGCGAGAAGCCTGCCCGCGGGACCGGTCATGGGATCCTCCGAAATTCGTGAGGTTAAGAGGAACGTTTCCAGCCTAATAGGTCCGTAGCGTGGGAACCATGAACACCACAGCACCCCTCGACATCCAGCCTTTCACCGTGTCCGTCAGCGACGCCGACCTCGCCGATCTCCAGGACCGCCTCGCCCGGACACGCCTGCCCCAGCCGGCTCCCTCCGACGACTGGCGCACCGGAACCCCCAACAGCTATCTGCGGGAGGCCGTCGCGGCCTGGCAGTCTTTCGACTGGCGTGCCGCCGAGGCCCGTCTCAACGCTGTCCCACACTTCACCACTCGGATCGACGGGCAGCTCGTGCACTTCATCCACGTGCGCTCCGCCCATCCCGGAGCCACCCCGCTGCTGCTCGCCCACACCTACCCCGGGTCATCGGTGGACTACCTCGATCTCATCGACCGCCTGGTGGACCCCGTGGCGCACGGCGGGCGGCCCGAGGATGCGTTCGATGTCGTCATTCCCGACGCTCCCGGGTACGGTTTCTCGCAGCCCGTGACCGAGTCCGGATGGACCGTCGGCCGCGTGGCACGGGCCTACGACGCGCTCATGCGGGGCCTCGGCTACGACGGCTACGGCGTTCACGGCTCGGACAACGGGGCGATGATCGCAAGGGAACTCGGTCTGCTCAATCCCGACGGGTTCCTCGGCCTGCACGTCCTGCAGCTGTTCTCCTTCCCCTCCGGCGATCCGGCGGAGTTCGAGAAGCTGGAACCCGCGGACTACGCGGGTCTGGAACACATGCAGTGGTTCCAGTCCGTGGGCGGCTACAACACCATGAACGCCTCTCGGCCTCAGACGGTGGCGGTCGGTCTCAGTGACTCACCCGTCGGCCTGCTCGCGTACAGCGAACTGTTCGAGTCCTTCGGCAATGGCACCTCGCTGGTCCCTTTCGAGAAGGTCCTGCTGGAGGTCAGCGTGAACTGGTTCGCCAACGCGGCCGCCGGGATGAGCCGCAGCTACTTCGACAACGCCCAGGAACAGGCCGAGCCGCAGGTCAATCACGCTCCCACGGGCGTGGCCGTCTTCAAGGACGATTTCCAGACGATCCGCGTGTTCGCCGAACGGGACAACGCGAACATCGTGCATTGGAGCCGGTTCGAGGAAGGCGGGCATTTCGCCGCACTGGAGCGGCCGGAGATCCTAGCCGAGGACATCCGGGCGTTCTTCACGGGTCTGCGCTCGCAGGCCTGACGAGATGCTGAGCGAGGTGCCCGGCTGGGTGGCGGCGCCGACGTCGGGGGCCCGGTTTGGAAGTGCGGGCTGCAGCCCGTGATCTCGGCGGGTTCCCCCGAACTCGGCAGCGGAACCCCGCGTGACGGGCCGGAGCGCCCTAGGATCGAGGCATGGAAACAGCAGCCTCGCCCTCCGGTCTGAGCGCGCCCGAGCACGCGGCCGCGGGCCTCTCCGCCAATAAGGTGCGTCTCCGCCTCGCCTTCCTGTCCGCGCTGGGCCACGGCTTCCTGGAATCCGGCCAGACCACGCGCCAGACCGAGGAAGCCCTCGGGAAGTATGGGCGCGAACTCGGTCTGGACGGCCTCGTCCTCAACTCTTTCGGCCGGATGCTGTTGTTGGAGGCCGTCACGCGCGACGGCGGCACGGTCTCCCTCTCCGGCGCGGCCCGGTCGCTCGACGCCATCGACTGCACCAGGGCCCGCGCGCTGGAGAGACTCGCTGAGCGCACCGTCGAGGAGGCCCGGACCTGGGCCGATTCCGCCGCGGCCCACGACGGTCTCACCGCGGCACGGCAGGAGGTCGAACGGCTCCGGGACACGGCCACGCCGTGGTGGGTCGTCACTCTCGGGCTGACGCTCCTGGCGTTCTTCATCAGCATGCAATTGGGCGTCAGCTGGCAGGCCTGGGTGGCCGCGGCGCTGGTGCAGGCCGTGACCTCCCTGGTCGGAGTGGCGATCGGCGGGCTGCGACTGCCCCGGCTGTTCGCCATCGCCGTGCAGAGCTGCGCGGCAGGCGCCTTCGCCACAACGCTTGTCCAGCTCGGATTCGTGGACCCGGTGGGCGCGGCAGCGGCGATCGCGGTGAACTGGCTCCTGTTGATCCCCTTACCCCAGGTCATCGGAGCGGTCACGGACGCCATCGAAGCCGACCATCTGTCCGCCATGACCCGCGTGGCGAGCGTCGCCATCGCCGCCGGAGGGATCGCGATCGGCGGAGGATTCACCTTCGCGCTGGGGGAGGTCCTCGGCATGGCCCATCCACGACTCGACGCCTTGCCCACCCTGCCCTGGTATCTGGTGCTGGTGTTCTCCGCTCTGGGCGCCGTGGCGAATGCGTTCGCCAACGGCGGGAGGCTGGCGCTGGTGGCACCGGCGGCCTTCCTGGGCGTCGTCACGGGCGCCGTCAACCAGGTCTTCCTTCACGTGACCGGCCTGTCCGCGGTATGGGCGAGTTCGCTCTCGGCCGTGGTCCTCGGCCTCCTGAGTGCAGCCCTGTTGAAGCGCACCGGATACCCGTACCAAGTGCTCGCGCTCATGGGCATCACGGGCGCCCTGCTTCCCGGAATCCCGGTGTTCTTCGGCATCCTTCAGGCGATGGGCGGCGGCAATGCCGCGGAACACTTCGGCACGGCAGCGGCCATCAGCCTGGGTATCGGGACGGGGGTCGCGCTCGGCGTGCACCTCGCGCGTCTCAGGTGGCGCACGCGCTGATCCGTCCGCGCGGTGCGGGGGCGTACGATGACCGCATGTCTGATGTCGTCTTGATCACCGGAACCTCCTCCGGCATGGGCCTGCATGCCGCCGTCGACCTGGCACGCCGGGGTCTCACCGTGGTCGCCACGCTGCGCGACACCTCCCGGGCCACCGCCCTCCACGCCGCCGCCCGCGACGCCGGGGTCGAGCTGGACGTGCGGGAGCTCGACGTCGTGGATCACGGCGCCGCCGAACGGGTGGTGCGCGGCGTGCTCGCCGACCATGGCCGCATCGACGTGCTGATCAACAACGCGGGCCGCGGCAGCGTGGCGACGGCCGAACAGCTGTCGATGGAGCAGATCCAGGCGCAGCTGGACGTCAATTACCTGTCCCCCGTGAACCTCACCAAGCTGGTCCTGCCCGGCATGCGGGAACAGGGCAGGGGCCGGATCCTCACCGTGACGAGCGTGGGCGGAGCCGTGGGCCAGCCGTTCGCCGACGCGTACTGCGGGGCGAAGTTCGCGGTGGAGGGCTTCATGCAGTCGCTCGCGGTGGTCGCCGAACGGTTCGGCGTGCAGGTGGGCGTGATCGAGCCCGCCGCGGTGGCCAGTGAGTTCGTGGCGAACGTCGCGCGGCCCACGGACGTGGGCGCCTACGGGCCCCTGCTCGACGCCTATATCGGACGGACCGCCGGGGCGTTCTCCCAGGCTCAGTCCGCCGAGAGTGCCGGAGCGGCGATCGCGGAGATCGCGACCGCGGCAGGCTTCGCCTTCCGGAACCAGACGTCGGACGCCGCGCGAGACTTCGTGGGTGTCTCGCTGGCAGACTTCGACGGCGAACGCGTCCTCGGCTTCACCCGCCCCTGGATCGCCTGAGGACAGACAGTCCGGACCGAGTCAAGACGGGCCGTCGCCCCGGGCTGAGCGGCAGCCCGCTCAGCTCATCGGGTCGTACATGAACTCCCGCAGTTCCTGCGGGCAGCGGCAGGACGCGGCGATCTTCGCCGCCCACGCCTCCGCGGATGCGCGGTCCGGCAGCTCGAGGATTGTGAAACCGCCGCGGATGTCGAGTCCCGGATACGGTCCTGGACTGATCGTGCCGTCAGCCCCGACGCGCACCGGCTCCACCTCCTCGTTGATCCCGCCACCGAAAACGTAGACGCCTGCGGCCTGGGCCTCCGCGATGACGGCGTGGGACTCCGCGACGACGGTGGGGAAGTCCTCCTCCGAGACCACCATCGCGTCGCTGGGGAAGGAAATCAGGTATTTGGTCATAGGCCGATCCTGGCCCCGCCAGCGGGTGGGCGCAAGGGGTGGGTTCGCCGTCGGTCCCTCCTGGACGTCGCGCGACGGCGTGCCGGTCACGGCCGTTCAGCCTTGCCGGCAGCGATGGATCCGGCCGCAGCCCGCCCGTGGGCCAGCCCAGTGGGAATGCCGAGGAACGCCGGTTCAGGGGTGCGGCAGCAGGACTCGGTGTCGGTTTCCATGTCCTGGCCTGTGGGGGTGTCGCAGCTGGTTCCGGCGTCTGCGGAGCAGACCCCCGTTTCGGGCAGGACGAGCTGTACGTCCTCTGCGGCCGAGCTGTCCCCGGCCAGGGCCGCGGTGATGGAGCGTACTTGTTCGTAACCGGTGGCGAGGAGGAAGGTCGGGGCGCGGCCGTAGGACTTTGAACCGACGATGTAGAAGTCGTGCTCGGGGTGGGCCAGGTGCCGGGCGCCGTGGGGTGGGACGGTGCCGCAGGAGTGGAATTCCGGATCGATCAGCGGTCCGAGCCGGGTGGGTGCTTCGACGATGGGGTCGAGATCCAGGCGGAGCTCGCGCAGCATGTCCAGCTCCGGGCGGAACCCGGTGGCCGGGACCAGGACATCGGCTTCCAAGGCGCGCCCGTCCACCGCGCTGAGGACCAGGTGGTCGTCGGTGGCGTCGATACGTTGGGTGTGGAATCCGGCGGTGAGCTGAATTGTGCTAGCCTCGACGAGGCGGCGCAGGCGGGTGCCGAGCTGCCCGCGGGCGGGGAGTCCGTCGGCGTCCCCGCCACCGTAGACGCGGTTGGCGGTGTCGGCCCGGATCGCCCAGAGAATCCGGGTCCCGGGCTCGTCCCGGGCCAGAGTGGCGAGGTTGATCAGGGTGTTCGCTGCGGAGTGTCCGGAGCCGATGACGAGGACGCGACGGCCGGCGAACCGGTCTCGGTCGGCGCCCAGCGCGTCGGGCAGAGGCGACGCGATCCGGTCCGCGGCGGAGTCTTC
>JABLTH010053496.1_pt1 | contig 10670 bp, 10 predicted proteins | sample 7875711 | NCBI WGS metagenome assembly JABLTH01 (sample SAMN14941262, study PRJNA633318) | bioreactor metagenome | isolation source: bioreactor | place: China | collected 2019-03-05 | reverse complement strand
TGGCTTTCATCGCCTCGGACAGCCGCCCCAGTTCGTTGGCGCGACCGTTGAGCGCATCGAACTGGTTGAGCACCGCCTTGAAGCCGGGCGACAACTCCTGCGGCACTGGCTTCACCTGCTCGGCCTGCGCCGCATTGGTGGGCGCGGCATCGGCGAAGGTCTGGCGTAACTTGGCCACGTCGTCCGCGTGCGCCGGCGTCGCCGCCTTCGGTTCGGTGGGGGCGAACTGGCTGACGTCGACCACCTGCTGGGTGGGTAGCACGTTCATGGGTCTTCTCCTGGCCCGGGGCCGGATTACTGCTTGCGTCCGAGGGTTTCCAGCGCCTGGCCGACCGCGTTGTTGGACGTGGCGGCGTTGGTCGAAAGGAACTGCATCTTCAGGCTCTCGGCGGTCAGCTGGGTCATCACCGACGGCTGGTCGGAACCGTTCTCGCTGACCTGCGCGGACAGCTCGGTAACCTTCGACGCCTGATGGTCGAGTGCGTTGCCCCAAGCCTTGGCCATGGCCTCGAACCAGCTCTTGGACTGTTGATCGGTCACGCCGCGACCTGCCGAGGCGGCGCCGCCGGCGATGGTCGTGTTGAGCGTGGGAAACTGGGTGCCGCTGCCGTTGATGGGATTGTTGGTGCTCATGCTCGTCTCCTGATGTGCAGGTGGGGATGGCGGAAACCTACCCGCCGCTGCTCGCCTCAATGCCCGCCTCCGGCCTGGGTCTTCGCCCCGACGGCGACGACCGGCCTGGCCGGAAGAGTGGGCTCCGATGCCGGTGCCGCGGCGGAAGCCGCGGTGTCCGGCTCGGCCGGCGGCAGCAGCACTGTCGCAGCCGCTTCATCGAGCGGCTGCGGCGTCTGGTAGTCGTCGGCCTTGTCCAAGTGCATGTAGCGGTTGTCCGGCATGCGCAGGAGGATGCTTCCCTCCGCGCTGACGGCGAGGAACACGCCGCCTTGCGGCAGCTTGTTGCCCACGTAGTAGCGCGACTCGTCGCGCGTCACGAGATAAGGGTCGCGTCCGCCGACCACGTGGCGGATGCGCTTGCCAGGGTCGGGCTTGACCGGTTCGGGCGCGTGCTCGTCATAGTTCTTGAGGGCCAGCGTGAGGCCCAGCGCTTCGGCGTTGAGGCTCTGCATGTCGGCCGAGCCCAGCACTTCCTTCTTTACTTTCTCCGCCTTGGCCGTATCGCCGAAGTGGCCGTCGACTTCAATGCCGCCCGTGTCCAGCAGCTGGGTTTCGACCGTGTAGCCGTGCATGGCGAAGATGTCGTTGACCTGCCTCTTCACGCTGGGCCAGTCGCGCACGGTCAGCTCGGTGAGCAGCCCCGCATCGGACAACTTCTGCTTGAGCTGCGGTAGCTGTGCCGCGTTGCCGACCAGCCCGCGCACCACGACCCGTCCACCCTCACCCGCGCCTGCGCTCACATGGCGCAAGGCCAAGCCGTGCAGGATCGCGCGCACGCGATCCAGCTGATCGGATACGCCGGCTACGCGCACCGGCACCGCCGGATGCGTCACTTTCCAGCTCCCGACCAGCACCAGTGCGGCCACGGCAAGCAGCAGCCCCGCCATGGCGAGCACGCCGCGCCGTCGGCCGACGAGCTGGCTTTCGGTCAGGGCGGGCAACGCGTCCTCGCCGTTGTCCGCCAGGCTCTGCCAGCGTTCGCTCCAGTGCGGCCCGACCGCGAACCGCACGTCGCCCAAGCGCACCGTCTCGAAGTGCTCCAGGCTCACGTTCTCGCCTACCGCGATGCGGCCGTCGTGCGTCTCGACCTCGCCGTCCATCGCGCGCAGCAGCACCTGGTCGCCCACCACCGTGAGCACGCAGTGGTGGTTGGCGATACCGGCATCGCCCAGGATCAGGTCGCAATCGTCTGCCTGGCCGATCATCAGGATGCCCCGCTGCGGGAGACGCATCTCCGCTCCCGCATGCAGGCCGCTGAACACGCGCAGGGCCAGCTGCACCTTGGGTGGCTGGCTGGCGCGTGGACGGGCGGCGGGCAGGGCGCTCATGCGATCACTCCGGGAGGCGCTTCTTGGTAGGAGCCGGCGCAGCATCCGTCGGCACCTGCTGCACGATCACCGGCAGCGGCGCGGGTTGCTGCACCTGACTCTTCTTGTGGTTCCACCACGCCTCGTCGTGGGCCTGTTTCTTGTCCAGCTGCTCCTGGCTTTCCATGCTCACCTGCGGCGAGCTCGGCGTCTGCGGCCCAGTAATGTGGTTGAGCATCACCAGGCGCGGGGTGATCAGGAACAGGCGCTCGGTATGCGAGCGCTGCTTCTGTACCGTCTTGAACAGATAGCCCAGCAGGGGAATGTCGCCGAGCACCGGAATCTTGTGCTCGTCGTTCTGCGATTGGTCCTGCACCAGGCCGCCGAGGAGCAGGCCCTGGCCGTCCTGGATAACCGCCTGCGTGTTCACCGCGTTCTGGCTGACGATGGGGTACTGGATGTCCTGCGCGTCCTTGGGCGAGTACGTGATGTTGCCGTCCTCGATCTGCACCATCATGCGGATGTGCGGCGTGTTGTTCTCCATCACCAGATGCGGGGTAACGCGCAGCGTGGTGCCCGCGGTCACGTTGTACAGATCGGAGTTGTAGGCGCCGGACACCGGCACGTAAACCGACTGATTGCTCTGGATGACCGCCTCGGCATCGTTCATGGTGATCACCTGCGGACGGGTGACCACGTGCGCTACGCCGTCATCTTCCAGCGCGTTGATGTTCGCGACGAACTTGGCCGGATTGCCAAGAATCGTGCCGATCTGCAGCCCGCTGTTGAACAGCGGTGGCAGTCCGCTGGTATCGCCCAGGCCGAGCGCGGCCAGCAGCAGCGCCTTGCTGGCGAGACCGTCGGCTTGCGTCTGGTTGCCGCTCAGGAAACCCACCGTGGTGCGATGGTTGCGATAGAACCAGTTGATGCCGAGCTGGCGCGCCTTCTTCTTGTCGACGTCGAGGATGGTCGCTTCGATTTCCACCATCTGCGGCGGCACGTCGAGCTGGCGGATCAGCTCGTCGTACATCGGCAGACGGTCGGGCGTATCGCGCACGATGATCGCGTTGCGGAAGCTGTCGGCCACAATGCGCGTATCGCCGCCACCGGCGATCGCCGCGACGCTGCCGCGCTGCGCGGCCGGCGTCAGCGGCGCGTTGGGCGGCGTCAGGCCGTCGTCGTCCTGCGGCGGGACGGTGTAGTTGCCCAGCGGCGGCGGGGGCTGCTGGCCGGAACCGGCGAGGCCCTGCCCGCGCAGGCCGTGCTGGCGCGCCGACATCAGGCGCTCGCTGGCACCGCCAAACTGGCCGTTGCCGGCATCGCCCACCAGCGCGCGCAGCACGCTGGCGACGCCTGGCACGGTGACCTGGCGGTTACCCAGCGTCATGGTGGTGTCGGCGGCCCAGGCGTACTTGAGCGAGTAGAACTTGAAGCGGGTGGTCTCGCGCTGACCGAGGCCGGAAATGGTCTGCGACATCTGCTTCACCTGTTCGGCGAAGCGCTTGGTGCCGGTAATGGTGACCAGGCCGGTCGTGGGTTCCAGCCGCCACACATTGCCGCTGGCGGCGTCGGCCCAGTTCACGCTGTTCATCGCGGAAATGAACTGCTGCTCCACCGGCAGCGGCACGCTGGTGTAGTCGGTGACGCGCTCGGAATCGAGATAGACGTAGACAGCGGAACCGTCCCAGTAGGCGAGCAGGCCGTTGCTGTCGGCGATCCGGCGCCACACCTGCGCATAAGTGCCCTTGAAGCTGCCGTTGATGGTGCCGTTGCGCGCGGCGACCTGCGGGCTCATCACGACTTCCAGGCCCTGGTCGTGAAAGAAGTCCGGGAGGATCTCACGCAGCGTCTTGTCGGTCTGAATCTCGGTTGTGCTCTTCTTGAATGGAATCGTGGCTGCCTGCGCCAGCGCGGCGACCACCATCAGGCCGAGCGCCGCCATGCAGACCATCGCCTGCCTGACGCCCCTGCCGACCCTCTTGCCCCTGTCATGACCCATCGTTACGGATTCCTTCGCCTGTCGAATCGGCCGTCGTCAGACAGCCAGTTGTCCCACCGGCACCAGACGCAGGTCGGGTACCAGCTCCTGATAAGAAAGCACCGGGATGTCGGCGTACTCAGCCTCGGTGAGCTTGCGCAGGTGGCGGCGCACGTCCATGGAGCTGAGCAGCACCATGGAAGCGCCATGCTCGCCGCGCGCGTGCTCGCCGATCTGCGCCAGCAGGCGCGCGGCGAGATCCGGCTCCACCGCCAGCTGCGTGCCGGCCGGCCCGGTGTGCACCGAGCGGCGCAGCCGCTCTTCCAGTTCGGGCCGGGCGACCAGCACGCGCAGCACGTGGTCGTCGTCGGCATAGCGGTAGCTGAGGTGACGGCGCAGCGCCATGCGCACGTATTCGGCCACCAGCACGATGTCCTTCTCGCGGCTGGCCGCATCGGTGATCGCCTCGAACACATCGCGCAGCTGGCGAATCGGTACGCGCTCTTCGACCAGGCGCTTCAATACGTCGGCCACGCGCTGGGGCGATACCACCCGTAGCATCTCGCGCACCAGGTCGGGGTAGTCGCGGCTCAGGCCGTTGGAGAGATTGGACGTCTCCTGGATGCCCACGAACAGCGCGAGATGGCGCTCCAGCGCCATGCGGATGTGCTCGTGCAGCATCTCCGGCGCCTCCAGCGCCTTGGCCTGGCGCGCACCGTCGCGCGCCACCCATCGGCCGGGAAAGCCGCTCACGCCATCGGGTACCAGCGCACCCGCCTCGCCGGATGGCGCCGGGGGCAGCGCCGCGCGTCCTGGCAGGACCAATTGGCCGGGGCGCAGCACGCCATACGCAATGCGCACACCGTAGGCGTAGAGCGCATAGCCCTGCTCGGGCAGCTGCAGGCCGGCCCGCAGCGCGGGCTTGGGCAAGGGCACGCCGTACTCTTCGCGCAGGGTGCCCACCACCTGGCGGAACAAATTGCGTACCTGGTTGCTGCCCAGCGCCTGCAAGGCCGTCATGTGCACTTCGAGCATGAGCGGCGCCGAGGGCAACAGCACGTCGCTGTCCGCCACGTCCGGCGGCAACAGTTCCGCCTGGCTCTCCGGCACCTTGAACAGCCGGCGCAGGAAACCCACCCGCTCGCGCATGCGCCAAGCGGCGAGGCCGACCAGCGCCAGGCCCAGCGGCAGGAACACCACCATGGGAAAGCCCGGCACCAGCATCATGCCCAGCGCGATGCAGCCGACGATCATGGTCACACGCGGTTCGCCGGAAATCTGGCGGGCAATGATCGCGCCGAGGTTGCGGTCGTCCTCTTCGCCCGCGGTGCGGGTGACGATCAGGCCGGCGGAAATCGAGGCGAGCAGCGCGGGAATCTGCGCCACGAGGCCGTCGCCGATGGTCAGCACGCTATAGGTATGCACCGCGTCGCCGAGGCCCATGCCGTGCATCATCACGCCTACGCCGAGGCCGCCAAGGAGATTGATCACGATGATCACGATGCCGGCGATGGCATCGCCCTTGACGAACTTCATGGCGCCATCGAGCGAACCGTGCAGCTGGCTTTCGACCTCCAGCAGGCGGCGGCGGCGGCGCGCCTCATCCTTCTCCAGCAGTCCGGAGCGCAGGTCCGAGTCGATCGACAGCTGCTTGCCCGGCATCGCGTCCAGCGAGAAGCGGGCCGCCACCTCGGCGACGCGCTCGGCGCCCTTCGCCACCACGATGAACTGCACCACGGTGATGATGAGGAACACCACCAGGCCCACGATCAGGTTGCCGCCGACCACCATGTTGCCGAAGGTATCGATGATGTGACCGCCGTCGGCATTGAGCAGGATCGATCGCGTGATCGCGATCGACAGCGCGAGGCGGAACAGCGTGGTCAGCAGCAGCACGCTGGGGAAGCTGGAGAAGGCGACGGGCGCGGGAATGTAGATGGCGATCAGCAGCAGGCCGACGCCGATCAGCATGTTGAGCGCCACCAGGGCGTCGATCGCCACCATCGGCAGCGGCAGGATCATCAGGCCGATGATCGCCACCACGCCGGCGACCAGCACCAGGTCGCTATAGCTGCGGGAGTGGCCGGCGCCGGGCGCCAGCCTCGAAAGAATCGCTTCAAGCGCCATGACGCACCGATCCGGACCCCGCGCGCGCGCAGCCGACCGCGGCGACGCGATCACCGGCGACACGCCACTTTGCTGGTCCTGCCACGCTAGCCACGACACCACTCCGGCAACCGGACACACTCGTCCATTGAGCGAATGGAAACGCCCTTTTCCACTGCCGTTGCCGATGACGCCGCGCACATACAGGCGCGAACCACTTCAGCCTTACGCCCCCTGTCGGCGCTCGGTGAAGTGGGAACCTACCAGTAGCCCAGAAAATCCGGACCTAGGGAAAACCCTAGGTTTTTAGGATTCACTTTTGTGAATATCGAATTCACATCCGGATATAATCAAAACATACGCTTGAATCACGGCGCTCGCGTGATATTCATCACGTTATTTCGCATTGTCATCACGCCGTAATTCGGCGATCAATTCCACCCGGTGCGCCGTGACCCCCAGGACCAGCCGGCGCTCCTGCGCATCGACCACCACGACGCGCTCTCTGGCGCCTACGGCCACGGCCTGCACGACTGTCAGGGGGCCGCCGGGACCCCGCAGGGACTGGCCCTTGCGCAACCACCACAGCCACCCCAGCAGTGCCGCGCATACCGCAATGAGCGGTAATAAAAGGCCAAACCAGAGACTGCCGCCGACGGGCGTATCGGCAGCGAATGCGACGGCGGGCCAAGATAATCCGGCCATGACGTTGCGCAGTAATCTCTTCATGGCATTATTCCTATTCAATACGACGCACTAAAAACTTGGCCGCTGTGTCATTCGTTGGGGGACGAATCGCGACACGCCTGATCGAAGGACCGTCACGATGCCTGTGACCCGGATTCACCGCAAGCCGGCGCCCGCACGGAAAGCGGCCGTCGACGCAGCACAGGGATTTGCTTGGATCGACGCGGTGCCCTGGCCCTGCATCGTGTTCGACCAGGGCGGCGGTGCGGCGCTCGCTTACAACGATGCTTTCCGTCACGAGTTCCCACAGTTCGACTACGGCACGTCCGACTACGGCACGTCCGACCACGGCGCGGCCGATGACGGCCCTTCGCGCGAGCGCTTCGACGAAGCGTTCGAGTGGACCAGCGGCCAGGGCGGGAAACCGATCTATTACGCGGCGCAGACGCGGCGCTGGTACCGCATCGAGAACGGCCAGCCGCCGACGGGCATGCCCGCCGAGGCGCTGTTCATTACCAATATCAGCGAGTGCATCGACCTGCTCCGCCGGCATCAGGCGCAGCACGAACAGCTGCTCTCGACCTCGCGCATGATGACCGTGGGCGAGATGGCCACCACGCTGGCGCACGAACTCAACCAGCCACTGGCCGCGGCGGTGAATTACCTCGCCGGCTGCGAGCAGCTGGCGGGCGATGCCGCCGAGGGCAGCCACCTGCTGCAGGGCATCCGGCTGGCGCGTCGCCAGGCCGAGCGTGCGGCGCAGATCATCGGCAGCATCCGCGAGTTCGTGCGCAGCCGCGAGCCGCATCGGCAGAACCTGGACGCGCATGACCTGGTGCACGGCGTGATCGAACTGCTGCGCCTGGAGGCCGAGCAGTTCCAGGTCGCCATCGTCAACGAGCTGCCGGCCGATCTGCCGCCGATCTTCGCCGACCGCGTGATGATCGAGCAGGTGCTGCTCAACCTGATCAAGAACGCGATCGAGGCCATGCGCGAGACGCCGCCGGCGCGTCGCAGCATCCGCGTCCTTGCGCGGCTGGACTACGACGGGATGGTGGAAATCCGCGTCATCGACCAGGGGTGCGGCCTCGGCGCCGCCGACATGCAACGGCTGTTCACGCCGTTGTACACCACCAAGCCTGACGGGCTGGGCATCGGCCTGGCCATCTGTCGCTCGATCATCGAGTACCACGAGGGACGCCTGTTCGCCGAACCGAACCCGGAAGGGCGGGGCGGCTGCGCCATGGCGTTCACCGTGCCACGAGGGACCGTTGCATGACATCCGCCCAAGGCACCCGCATCTACCTGGTGGACGACCACCAGGAATTCCGCGATTCCTGCGTCTGGATCCTGGAGCAGACCGGCTTCGAGGTGCACGCCTTCCCCAGCGCCGAAGCGCTGCTCAAGGAACTCGCGCGCAGTCCCGCGCCCGCGCGCAGCTGCGTGGTGAGCGACCTGCGCATGCCCGGCATGAGCGGGCTGGAGTTGCAGAGCGAATTGGCGCATCGCGGACTCTCGCTGCCGCTGATCTTCGTCACCGGTCATGGCGATGTGCCACTGGCGGTGGACGCCATGCGCCATGGCGCGGCCAATTTCATCGAGAAGCCGTTCGACGCGCCGTTGCTGATCGAGGCGATTCAGTCCGCCCTGGCCGCGCATGCGCCGCAGGCCGCGTCGGGCGCATTGGCCCATCTGACCCGGCGAGAGCGCCAGGTGCTGGATGGCATCATGAGCGGCAAGCTCAACAAGGTGATCGCCGACGACCTGAAGATCAGCCCGAAGACGGTCGAACTGCATCGCGCCAACCTGATGGCGAAGCTGGGCGCGCACAACGTGGTCGAGCTCACCCGCGCCGTCCTGGGCCAGGGCTGATCCGTGGCCGCCATCGAGGCCGTATCGGCCATACCTCCGCCAGGCGATGGGCTGCTCGCCGCCGCTCGCGCGCGGTTGGCGCGCGGCAACACGCTCTCCCACGCCGGCGCCGCAGGCGTGCTGACCCTGCATGCCGGACGCGGCCAGCGCCACGCCGCCGGCTTGCCCTGCGTGCGCCTGGACCACGCCTACGGTTCGCTCTGGCTCGCCCTGGAGCGGGAGCAGGGTGACAGCCCGCTCGGCGACGCGCGCTGGCAGGACTACGACGGCGACGCCCGCCTGCTGGCCTGGTCGCTGACGCACGAAGCGCTGATCGACGCCCTGAACGCCCTGATCGGCCAGGCGCTGCTGCCGGCGGGTTTTCTGCCGATGGGCGGTGAGCGCGACAAGTTCTGGCTGGCGGTGGAATGGCAAGGCCACGACGGCGTCGCCGCGAGCGGATGGGTCGGCCTGGCCGAAGCGGACGTGCACGCGCTGGCCGCACGAGCGGAATGGCGCCGCGATACCGCGTACCCGGCCATGATCGGCGACGTTGCCTCGGTCTCCCTGCGCTTGCTGCTGTCCGGCCGCGTACTCGATGCCGAGACCCTTTCCGCCCTGGCGGCCGGCGACGTGCTGATCGTCGGCCAGGAAGCGGATGTCGAGGGCCGGCTGCAGCCGGACGAAGACACCGCCCGCCCTGTGTTCGGCCTGCCCGATGGCTGGCCGGTGCAGCGGCGCCAAGGCGAATGGACGGTATCGAATCGCCCGCTGCTGGCCTTCGGCCACGATGCGGCGCGCCCGCTGTTCCTGGTGACGCGCTTGAACATGAGCCTGGACGATCTCGGCGCGCTGCGTCCGGGCAGTCGCCTGCATGCCGACGACGCGCTGATCGGCGCGACCGTGGGAATCATGCTGGGCGGCCGCCGCTTCGGTGAAGGAACCGTGGTGCGGCTGGGCGAGTGGCTGGGCGTACGCATCGTGCAGAGGGAAGGTGAGCATGGATTTCAATAGTTTTTCGCCGGCGCTCGTCATCACCATGGTGGTGGCGCTCGCGATGGCGCCGTTCGTCGCCGTGATGGTCACGTCGTTCACCAAGATCGTGGTCGTGCTGAGCCTGCTGCGCAACGCGCTGGGCTTGCAGCAGGTGCCGCCCAACGTCGTGATCAACGGGTTGGCGATCATCCTGTCGATCTACGTGATGAACCCCGTGATCATGGACAGCTACCGCGACGTGCAGACACAGATGAGCACGCAGGCGCCCGGCCCGATGACCATGGAGAAGCTCGGCCAGCTCGTGCAGTCCGGCAAGGAACCGCTGCGCGGCTTCCTGATCAAGCACAGCAACGAGGGCGAGCGCGCCTTCTTCCTGCAGAGCGCCAAGCGCCTGCTGCCGCCGGACCGGCAGGCGGAGCTGACCGCCGAGGACTACCTGGTGATCGTCCCGGCGTTCACCGTGAGCGAGCTGACCCAGGCGTTCCAGATCGGCTTCCTGCTGTTCCTGCCGTTCCTGGTGATCGACCTGGTGGTCTCCAACATCCTGTTGGCGATGGGCATGATGATGCTGTCGCCGACCATGGTGTCGCTGCCGTTCAAGCTGCTGCTGTTCGTGCTGCTCAGTGGCTGGGCGAAGCTGGTCCACGGCCTCGTCATGACGTACCAATAGGAGGCCGCCATGTACGACCAGGAAATCCAGCTCGCCCGCGAAGCCCTGTGGCTGGTGCTGGTGCTGTCCGCGCCGCCGATCATCGCGGCGGCGATCGCCGGCCTGCTGGTCGCGTTCCTGCAGGCGGCCACGCAGATCCAGGAGCAGACCTTCCCCTACGCCGTGAAATTCATCGTGGTGGTGGTCGCCCTGCTGGGGACGGCGGCCATGCTGGGCGGCACGCTGTACAAGTTTGCGGATCGCCTGTTCAGCGGCTTCCCCGGCATGCTGCATTAGGCCGGCGATGGCGAGCGCCTTTCCCGTCGAGTACCTGGGCGATCAGCTCACCGGCATCGCCCTGACCTTGCCGCGCATCGTCGCGGCCTTCCTGGTGCTGCCGCTGATGACCTCGGAGACCGTG
>JABLTH010084251.1_pt1 | contig 10671 bp, 8 predicted proteins | sample 7875711 | NCBI WGS metagenome assembly JABLTH01 (sample SAMN14941262, study PRJNA633318) | bioreactor metagenome | isolation source: bioreactor | place: China | collected 2019-03-05 | reverse complement strand
TCCCGCCGTACCCTGAAACCATGTGTGGAATCGTCGGATACGTGGGGCCGCGCCCCAGCCAGGACATCCTGCTCGCCGGGCTCGCCCGCCTGGAGTACCGAGGGTACGACTCGGCCGGCATCGCGGTCATCGATGACAACGGATCCCTCGGGATGCGCAAGAAGGCCGGCAAGCTGCAGGTGCTGCGGGACTCCCTGGAAGACGCCGCGCTGCCGGACGGCACGACCGGCATCGGGCACACCCGCTGGGCCACGCACGGCGGGCCCACCGACGCGAACGCGCACCCGCACCTCGCGGACGACGACCGGCTCGCGCTGATCCACAACGGCATCATCGAGAACTTCGCCGTGCTCAAGGCGGAGCTCGAGGCCGACGGCGTCGGCTTCCGCAGCGAGACCGACACCGAGGTGGCGGCCGCGCTCATCGGGCGCGAGTACCGTCGCACCGGCGACCTGCAGGAGGCGTTCCGCGCCGTCGTCAACCGCCTCGAGGGCGCCTTCACCCTGCTGGCGGTGCACAAGGACGAGCCGGGTCTGGTCGTGGCCGCCCGCCGCAACTCGCCTCTGGTCATCGGCCTGGGCGAGGGGGAGAACTTCCTCGGATCCGATGTCGCCGCGTTCGTCGACCACACGCGCCGTGCGCTCGCGATCGGTCAGGACGAGATCGTCGCGATCACTCCCGCCGCGGTGACCGTGACCGACTTCGCCGGCAACCCGGTCACGCCCGAGCCGTTCGACGTGTCCTGGGATGCGGCGTCCGCCGAGAAGGGCGGCTGGCCGAGCTTCATGGCCAAGGAGGTCGCCGAGGAGCCCGACGCCGTCGCCAACACCATCCGCGGCCGGGTGCAGGACGGCGCGGTCGTCATCCCCGAGCTCGACGGATCCGACGAGCTGTTCCGCGGCATCGACCGCATCATCATCACCGCGTGCGGCACCGCGTCGTACGCGGGCATGGTCGGCAAGTACGCGCTCGAGCAGTGGGCGCGCGTGCCCGTGGACGTCGAGCTCGCGCACGAGTTCCGCTACCGGGATCCGGTGATCGGCGAGAACACGCTCGTCGTCTCGATCAGCCAGTCCGGCGAGACCATGGACACGCTCATGGCGGTCAAGTACGCCCGCGAGCGCGGAGCGCGCACCCTGTCGATCTGCAACACGCAGGGCGCGACCATCCCGCGCGAGTCGGATGCGGTCGTCTACACCCACGCCGGCCCCGAAGTCGCGGTGGCTTCGACCAAGGCGTTCGTCGCGCAGATCACGGCGCTGCTGCTGCTCGGCCTGCACGCGGGACGCGTGCGCGGGACGGTCTCGGCCGCCGACGCCGCCGCCGCGGTCGCGGACCTGGAGGCGCTGCCCGCGAAGATCGCGAAGGTTCTCGCCGTCGAGCAGGCGCACGTCACGCAGCTCGCGGGCTGGATGGCGGACACCCGCTCGGTGCTCTTCCTCGGCCGCCACGTCGGCTACCCGATCGCGCTCGAGGGCGCGCTCAAGCTCAAGGAGATCTCCTACATCCACGCCGAGGGCTTCGCCGCGGGCGAGCTGAAGCACGGCCCGATCGCGCTGATCGAGCCCGGTCAGCCCGTGTTCGTGCTCCTGCCGTCGCCGCGCCACTCCGCGCTGCTGCACGCGAAGGTCGTGTCGAACATCCAGGAGATCCGCGCCCGAGGCGCCCGCGTGATCGTCATCGCCGAGGAGGGCGACGCGGCCGTGCTGCCGTTCGCCGACGAGGTCATCCGGATCCCGCTCGCCGGGGCCCTGTTCGAGCCGATCCTCGCGGTGGTGCCGCTGCAGATCTTCGCGATGGCGCTCGCCACGGCGAAGGGTCTCGACGTCGACCAGCCGCGCAACCTCGCCAAGTCCGTCACCGTGGAGTGACCCGGGGCGCACCCGGCAGGTCCACGCGCATCGAGGTGGCCACCGAGCGGGATCCGGACGCGCGGATCCCGCCCGGTAGTCTGAATCGGTGATCATCGGCACCGGCATCGACCTCGTGGACATCCCGCGGTTCGAGCGGACCGTCGCCCGCACGCCCCGGCTGATGCAGCGGCTGTTCGCCCCGTCGGAGCAGACGCTCCGACTGGCGTCCTTGGCTGCGCGGTACGCCGCCAAGGAGGCGCTCATCAAGGCCCTCGGCGGATCCGACGGAGTGCACTGGACCGAGATCGAGATCGCCTCGGAACCCTCCGGCCGGCCCTACTTCCTGCTGAGCGGCAGCACCGCCGAGGCGGTCGCGGAGCGCGGCATCACCACGCTGCACCTCTCGCTCACCCACGACGCGGGTCTGGCCGCCGCGTACGTCGTGGCCGAGGGGGCCGCAGCCACGACGGCGGGGGCCGTCGCGGAGGAGCGCGCATGACCGCGCCGTTCCGCGAGGCGACGATCGACCTCGATGCGATCAGCGACAACACCCGGCACCTGCGCCGGCTCACCGGCGTCGAGGTGATCGGCATCGTGAAGGCGAACGCATACGGGCACGGCGCCGCGGCGGCCGCGGTCGCCGCGCTCGCCGGCGGAGCGACCCGGCTCGGGGTCGCCACGGTGGAGGAAGGGCTGCAGCTGCGGCGCGACGGCGTGAACGCCCCGGTCCTGGCCTGGCTGCACGCGCCGGGGCGCCGGTTCGACGACGCCGCCGAGGCCGGCATCGAGCTGGGCGTCTCGTCGTTCGAGCAGCTGATCGCCGCCTCCGAGGCAGGACGCGGCGCGGATCCGGTCCGCGTGCACCTGAAGTTCGAGACGGGGCTGAGCCGCAACGGCATCGCCCCGGCCGATCGCGGCCGGCTGCTCGCGGAGGCGGCGCGCCTGGAGCGCATCGGGCGGATCCGCATCGTCGGCCTGTTCAGCCACGTCTCCAACACCTCGCCCGAGGACGACCGCGCAGCCCTCGCCGCCTTCGACGCCGCGTGCGCCGAGGCCGAGGCGAACGGGATCCGCCCGGAGCTTCGTCATCTCGCCGCCACCGCTGCGGCGATCGATCTGCCGGAGACCCGCCTCGACGCGGTGCGCATCGGCATCGGCCTGTACGGCGTCAGCCCCTTCGACGACCGCTCGCCGAGCGATCTCGGCCTGCGTCCCGCGATGACCCTGCGCGCGGCGGTGGCCGCCGTGCGGCGGGTGCCGGCGGGCACCGGCGTCTCCTACGGCTACACGCACCGCACGGCGGCGGAGACGACGCTCGCGCTGGTGCCGCTGGGCTACGCGGACGGCGTGCCGCGCCAGGCGTCGGGGCGCGGACCGGTGCAGATCGGAGGCCGGCGCTACTCGGTCGCCGGGCGCATCGCGATGGATCAGTTCCTCGTCGACGTGGGCGATGACCCGGTCGCGGTCGGCGACGAGGTCGTGCTGTTCGGCGACCCGACGCTCGGGGTGCCCTCGGCCAGGGACTGGGCCGACGCGGCCGACACCATCGACTACGAGATCGTGACGCGGATCGGGCCGCGCGTGCCGCGCCGGAGCGTCTCGTGACCGCCCTGGACGAGCTGGCCGGACGGCACGAGATCCGCACGGCGGAGGCGATGGAGGAGCTCGGACGACGGATCGGATCCGACCTCGTCGCGGGCGACGTCCTGATCCTCACCGGGCCCCTGGGCGCGGGCAAGACGACGTTCACCCGCGGGCTGGCCGCAGGGCTCGGCGTGCGAGGCCCCGTGCAGAGTCCCACCTTCGTGATCGCGCGCACGCATCCGTCCCTCATCGGCGGTGCGCCGCTCGTACACATGGACGCGTACCGGCTCGGATCCGCGGCGGAGCTCGACGATCTCGACGTGGACGTGCCCGGATCCGTGGTGGTGGTGGAGTGGGGACGCGGCATGGCCGAGGAGCTCGCCGACACCTGGTGGGACATCGAGCTGGAGCGCCCGATCGGGGCGACCTCCGACGACCTCGCCGCGGAGGACCTCGACGCCGACGCGCCCCGCATCGTCACGATCGCCCGCGCCGGCCGCTGAGCGAGATCGGCGTGCCACCGGCATGCCGATATGATGCTCACGACCGGAGCTGCAGGGAAGATCATGACCGAAGACGCCACGAAGACCGCCGTGATCATCGAGGACGATCCGGACGTCCGCTCCTTGCTGGACGAGGTCTTCCGCTCCGCCGGCTTCCGCACGGTGCTGGCGGGCACGGGGCTCGAGGGCGTCGCCGCGGTCGCCGCGAACCGGCCGGTCATCACCACGCTCGACATCAACCTGCCCGGCATCGACGGGTTCGAGGCCGCACGACGGATCCGGGCCGTCAGCGGCACGTTCATCATCATGCTCTCCGCCCTCGGCGAGGAGTCCGACGTGGTGCTCGGTCTCACCTCGGGCGCCGATGAGTATCTGGTGAAGCCGTTCCGTCCGCGTGAGCTCCGGGCGCGGATCGAGGCGCTGCTGCGCCGTCCCCGCAACCCGGAGCCGTCGCCCGCCACGACTGCCGGTGCGACCCCCGAGGCGAGCGACGCGGCGCCCGCGGCGCGCATCCCCTCCGGCGTCGCCCAGGGCGCAGCCGCGCGCAATCCCTCCGTCGCCGCGGCGCATCCGCCGGCGGGCACCGCCGGACGATGGCACGCGCACCGCGACATCAGTCTCGACCTCGACACGCACACCGTGCTGGTGGCGCAGCAGGAGGTGGATCTGACGCCCACCGAGTTCGACCTGCTCGCCACGCTGCTCGAGTCCAAGCGGCGGGTGCGCAGCAAGTCCGACCTCGCGCTGGTGCTGCGCGGAGAGGCGTTCGGATCCGCGTCGTACGTCGGCGATCCCGACAAGCGCGCGATCGAGGCGCACATGGCGAACCTGCGTCGCAAGATCGGCGACAGCACCGCCGTGCCCCGCTACATCGAGACCGTGCGGGGCGTCGGCTACCGTCTCACCGCGCACGACGATGCCGTCGAGGGCTGACGGCCGAGGGTGACCGTCGAGCACTGATCGGACTTCCGGTGCCCTCGGGTGCTCGGAGGGGTGCCGGGTGAAGGTCCGGCACCCCCGTCGGCGACATCCCGAGCATCGCCGGTCCTGGCGCGGGCCCCCGCCCGCGCCTCCCCATGCGGCGCAGATCCCTCGTCCGCGCCCCCCCGTCGGGGCGTCGTCCCGAGACGCGCCCCCTGTGCGGTCCCGGGAGCCGGTCCCCTTCGGCTCCCGGGACCACGGCCGGATCGAGTCCCGTCGATTCCGGCGACCGCCTCCGGGCAGGGTCCCGGGGCGGGGCGGCGCCTCCCGAAGGCGCCTCCGCTCCGATCCCGGTTACGGGTCCGGGCTCGGAACGGGAGTCGGGACCGGAGGCGCCGAGGAGACGGGCGGACTCGGGGTCCCCGAGTCCGCCGCGCCGTTTCCCCACCCGCGTCCCAGCACGTCTGCGAAAGCCTCATCCTGCTGCGGGATGCCGCTGCACGAGCCCGCGGCGGCATCGGCGGCCGGAGCGCCGACCGCGCAGGCACGGTCGCGGTTGGCCGACCACATCGACAGCCGGGCGAGACCGTGCTTCTGGGCGAACGCGTTCACGGTGGCCGCGTCGTCCAGCGCGAACACCGGCCCGTGCTCCGCCGTGCGTCCGATCGTCGGAGTGGCGCCCATGATCGTCCAGGCGTCGTCGGCGGGGAGCGACACATTCAGATCGTCGTACAGGCGGCCGAGCTGGTCGTGCACGGCCGTGAGCGCCGTGACGGCGTCGGCGCCCGTCGATGCTCCGTGCGCCGAGGCGTCGTCGCCTCCGGTGAGCGCATTGACGCCGGAGAGCTCGACCCCTGCCTGGAGCATCTGACGGATGCTGCGCAGGCCGTCCGTGCTGAGCCCGCCGTGCCCCGCGGGGAGCGTGAGCCACACGGCGAGCCGGGCGCCCCGGGCGCGATGGTTCGCCTGCAGCTGTGCGACCGCCTGCGCGCGGCGCTCACCGGCCACGGGATCGTCGAGGCTGCGGGTGCCGAGGTCGAGGTCCATGGTCGTCACGGCGTAGCGGTCGAGCACCGCCGCGTAGGCGCCTGCGAGAGCGCCGACCGAGCCGCAGGATCCGGCCAGCTCGATGTTCCCGGCACCGCCGAACGAGACGGCCACGGGGCGACCGTGCTGTCGCATCCGTGAGATCCGGCCGTCCAGATCCAGGGCCTGCCCCGCCTCCGCGAGGGAGTACGCGCCGCCCCAGCTCGGCAGGCAGGCATCCTGCGACGCCGACGCCACGAACGCGAGTACGACGGCGTCCGCGGCGGTCGTGCTCGCCATAGCCGCCGTCCCGCCTCCCGCGGTGACGTCGACGTAGCCGCCGAACCAGCGCGGCCCGGCCGCGGCGGAGGATCCGGGCGTGTCCTGCAGCAGGAACCACGGCACCGCGACGATCCCGATGGCGACGGTCAGCGCCACGAGCAGGCCGGTCAGCACCGTCCAGCCCCGGCGGGGCCGGTCGGGGCGGGTGGAGGAAGGAGCGGTCATCGCGATTCTCCTTCGGCGGGGGGTGACGGATCCGATGCGGCACGGGAGTGAAGGGTGTGCCGGATCCGCGTTCGGGCCGCGGATCCGGCGACGGAGGGGGGTCCGTCTCGAGCGATGCTATGCGGCGCGATATCCCGGTTGAACCGCCTTCGGGCGTTCTTTGGATAACCTTGCGGAAGCGTTGAGCGGCCGGGTTCCGGTCCCGGTCCGCGCGGCGCATCCGGCGTCGGCGCGGCGCCGCGCAAGAGAGAGGATCGGCATGTCCCGCAGGGCGTCGATCTGGCGCTGGCAGCTCATCTTCGTCAGCACCACGGTGGCGATCGCGGTGCTCGTCGCGGCCCTCAAACCGACCGTCTTCGCCACGCCCCTGTTCACCGCGGGACTCCTGCTGTCCCTCGTCGCCACGATCGTCGTGCTCGTGCTGCCCTGGGACCGGATCCCTCCTGCCGGGATCCTGGCGGTGCCGATGGTCGACATCGTCGCGATCGGCCTCACCACGCAGGCCCCCGACATCCGGCTGGGGTTCCTGTGGGTGATCCCGATCACGTGGATCGCCACGTACTACTCGATGATCGCCGTGTTCGGCGGCATCGCACTGATCACCGCCTTCCTGTTCACGATCGCGAACCAGACGGGGCTCTTCTCCGACGTCGTGCTGCGCGTGCTCATCACCGCCTTCGCGCTGGGCTTCCTGGGCACCACGATCCGGATCGGCGTGAAGCGTTCGCGCGCGTCCAGCAGGCTCCTGCGGCGGCGGTCCGAGCAGATCGACAGGATCGCCCGGCGCGCGGAGACGCATGAGCGCCGCGTCACCCAGATCATCGACGCGCTCGACACCGCGCTCGTGGCGCTCGGCGACGACGGCGTGATCCTGAAGATGAACGACGCGTATCGCCGGCTCTACGGCGTGGACGCCGACGGCATCGCCCTGCCGGCGCCCGCCGTCGAGTACGACGACCGCGAAGGAGAGCCCGTCCCGGTGCACCGCACCGTGCTCGCCCGCGCGAGCCGCGGTGAGCAGCTCGACGGGGAGCGGGTGTGGCTCTACGACGCGGACGGCGTGTGGCGGGCCCTCGAGGTGAGCACCCGGCCGATGGCGAGCGATGCCGACCAGGGCGCCGTGACCCTCGTCAGGATCGACGACGTGACGGCCGCGCTCGCGGCGGCCGAGGAGCGGCGGCTGATGTCCGCGATCCTCACGCACGAGCTGCGCAACCCGCTCACCGCGATCGTGGGGCACGTGGATCTGCTGCTGGAGCGCGACGATCTGCCCGCGCGCGTCGCCGACCAGCTCACCGTGGTCGCCGGCGCGGCCGAGCGCATGCAGGATCTGGTGACGACGGCCCTGGACGCCTCCCGCCCCGCACGCCGCGTGCTGTCGGAGCCCGTCGACCTGCACGCCCTCGTGCGGGCCTCGGTGTCCTCGTTCCTGCCGACGGCGACCGCGGGCCGGATCCGCGTCGACGTCACGGGCGCCTCCGCGCTGCTCATCTACGGGGACGCGTTCCGGCTGCGTCAGGTGATCGACAACCTCCTCAGCAACGCCGTCAAGTACACCGCCGCAGGAGGATCCATCGTGGTCTCGCTCGACGTCGCCGACGATGCGCTGGCCGAGCTGGTCGTCGCCGACACGGGATCCGGCATGGCTCCCGCCGATGTCGAGCGGCTCTTCGAGCCCTACTTCCGCGGCGAGCAGGCCGCGCATGGAGGCGTGCCGGGCACGGGGCTCGGACTGGTCACGGTGCGCGACATCGTGACGGCGCACGGCGGCACCGTCGACGTGCACAGCCGGCTCGGCGAGGGGACGCGCATGCGCGTGCGGCTGCCCCGGCGCCCAGAGAGGAACGACGCATGAACATCGCCACTGCTCCCATCGGGATCACCGTCAACACCTCGGCGACGCTGGTGGCGGTCGTCACGCTGTCCGCGGCGCTCGTGTTCGGGCTCGCGCTCATGCCGCGACCGAGCCGGGCCACGATCACGTGGTCGGTCGGCTTCGGCATCGCCATGCTCGCGACCTACGTGTGGGTCGCGGCGAACCAGTTCGACAGCGCGCCGCTGCGCGCGCTCTCCTCGGGGCTGATCGTGTGCTTCGAGCCGCTGCTGTGGCTCGGAATCCGCTTCTACGCCGGGCGCCGCGCGTTCTGGCCCGCCGCGGTCGCGTACATCGTGATCGGGCCGGCGCTGCTCACCGTCGCCTCCACCACGGACGCGTATCCGGTGGTCTTCCGCATCGTGTTCTCCGCGGGGGCCGTGTTCGCCGGCATGTCGGCGTGGGAGCTGTTCCGGCTGCGGGTCAGCGCACGCGACGTCGTGCTGCCGCTCGCCCTGGTCTCCTCGGCGTTCGTCGTGGTCGCCGTGTTCGGGGTCGCCGCCGGGATCGCCGGCGTCGGGGCCGCCCCGGGCGATCAGCTGCGTATGCTCCGCGACATCAACGGGGTCGGCATCATGCTCACCAGCCAGTGCGCGGCGATCACGATCGTGCTGCTGGCCCGGGGCGAGGCTCTGCTGCGCGGCGGCGGCAGGGGCGGTCAGGACGACCGCGCCGCCCTGGCGGGACGCCTCGCGCGTGCGCGGCAGCATCAGGATCCGGCGTGGTCGCTCCTGGACATCCGGCTGGACGATCCGGCCGACGTCCAGGAGGCCGTCGGCCCGGCGGCGTTCGCGAGCATCGTGCAGGCGTTCCATGAGCACGTGGTCGATGCCCTCCCTGTCGTGGCCGACGTGGAGCGGGCGGCGGACGGCCGCGCCCTGGCGCTGCTCCCCGGCTCCGACGACGAGGTGCGGCGGTATCTCAGGGCGCTCCTCGCCCGCGTGTCGACGATCGAGGACTCCGGGCCGCGCGCACCTCTTCGCGTGTCGGCGAGCATCGGGTGGGTCGGCGCGCGGGACGCCGACTACGATCTCGAGGCGCTGACGTCGGCCGCCGCCGAGGCCTCCGCCCTCGCGCAGACCCGCGGCGGGGACCGCTGGGAGCGGGCGGTCGTGCCCGTGCGCTGATCCAGCCGCGGTGCCCTCCGGATGAGGCCGACCGGGCCGTCGCGCACGCACGGACTACCCTGGAAGGGTGATTCTCGGCGTGGACACCTCCCTCGGCTCGGCCGTCGGCCTGATCGGCCGCGATGGTCGCACTGTCGCCGAGGTCTCCCAGACCGGGCACCTCGGGCATGCCGAGGCGATCGGCGCGCTGCTGGAGCAGGTGCTCGCCGCGGCGCCGTCCGCCGGCGCGGGCGCGGCGCCGACCGACGAGGCCGCCGCCGAGACCCTCACCCACGTCGCCGCGGGGATGGGACCCGGGCCGTTCACAGGGCTGCGGATCGGGATCGCCGCCGCCCGCGCCTTCGCGCTCGGCCGCGGCGTGCCCGTGATCGCGGTGCCCAGCCATCACGCGGCCGCGCTCGCCGTCATCGAGTCGGACGCCCCCGCCGAGCCCTTCGCGATCCTCACCGACGCGCGCCGCCGCGAGACCGCCGTGACGGTCTACGAGGGCATCGACGTCGACGGCATCCCGCACGCCGTCGTCGACACGGTGCTCGTGCCGCAGGCCGAGGTGGACCGCCGGCTCGGGGCGCTGCGCCGCATCGAGGTGACCGAGATCTCCGGCGCCGCCCTCGCACGTGTGGCGCGTCGGGCGGTGGCCGCCGGTCGCACGCTGACCGGATCCGAGCCGCTGTACCTGCGCCCGCCGGACGCCCGCGTGCCCGCGGCGCCGAAGAAGGTCGGGTCGTGATCCGCCCGGCGACTCCCGGCGACCTCGACGCGATCATGCTCATCGAGCGGCGCTCGTTCCCGACCGATGCGTGGAGCGCGGAGATGATGGCCGCGGAGCTCGCCAGCCCGCACGGGCGCTATCTGGTCGATGCGGAGTCCGCGGGCGAGAGCGAGCTCGTCGTCGGATACGGCGGAGTGCGCGCCCTGCGCGGATCCGCGGACGCCGACATCCAGACCATCGCGCTCGACGCGGCCCACCGCGGATCCGGCCGGGGGAGGGCCCTGCTGCGCGCGCTGCTCGCGGAGGCGGCGGGGCGCGGGGCGCGCGAGGTGTTCCTCGAGGTCCGCGCCGACAACCCCGTGGCCGAGCGGCTCTACGTCTCCGAGGGGTTCGTCGAGATCGGCCGCCGTGCGGGCTATTACCAGCCCGATGACGTGGACGCGATCGTGATGCGGCTGGACCTCCGCGGCCGTGACGCGGCCGTTCTCCGGGTGGGTTCGCCCGATCGGGCACAATCGGAGGGAGACGGCGCAGAGACGCCGAACCGGCCCGAGAACGGGAACAC
>JABLTH010074313.1_pt1 | contig 10673 bp, 9 predicted proteins | sample 7875711 | NCBI WGS metagenome assembly JABLTH01 (sample SAMN14941262, study PRJNA633318) | bioreactor metagenome | isolation source: bioreactor | place: China | collected 2019-03-05 | reverse complement strand
TGTGTCGCTCAAGGGCGTGACCGGGGCCGGTCACCTGGACACCGGTGCGGTGGCGGCCATGGTGCCGCGCATCCGCGAACGCGTGAAGGTGCCGGTCGGCGTGGGCTTCGGCATCCGCGACGCCGCCACCGCGAAGGCGGTGGCCGCGATCAGCTCGCCGATCGACCTGGCCGCCGGCGGCCACGCCATCGGTCGCGGCTTCAACCGGCTCGTCTACACGCGCATGTTCCTGCGCACGATGAAGCCCAAGGCACTGGCCAAGTGGCACCAGCACCCGGGCCTGTTCGACCGCGAGCGCCTGCTGGCCGCGCGCGACCTGTACGAGTTCGACAACCTGTTCACCGCGCCGCTGCACGGTTTCCGCGACACCGACGACTACTGGCGGCGCGCCTCGGCCAAGCCGCACCTGGCGGCGATCCGCGTGCCGGCGCTGGTGCTCAACGCGCGCAACGACCCCTTCGTGCCGGCGGCGAGCCTGCCTGCCGCGCACGAGGTCGGGCGCTTCGTCACGTTGTGGCAGCCGGCGCACGGCGGCCACGTCGGCTTCCCAGCCGGCCGATTCCCTTCCCATGTCCGGGCCATGCCCGACGCGGTGGCCGACTGGCTGCAATCTCGGGCATAAGACCGGCATGGACGAGATCGTCAAGGCCGCGCTGGCCAAGTGGCCGAACGTGCCGCACTGCCATGGCTGGCTGGCGCTCGACGCGCGCGGCGACTGGTACATGCGCGACGACCGCACCCAGGCGGCCGGGCCCTTCCCGCACCCCAAGGGCAGCCGCATCCTGCACGACAAGCTGCGCGAATTCATCGGCCGCAACTACGCGCCGGACGCGCAGGGGGCCTGGTTCTTCCAGAACGGCCCGCAGCGGGTCTATGTCGAGCTCGAGGCGGCGCCCTGGGTCTGGCGCCTGACGGCCGGTGCGGCCGGGCAGCCGCCGGCGGTCGCCAGTCACACCGGGCGCGCGGCCACCGTGCGCAGCGTCTGGCTCGACGAGGCCGGCCGCCTGTTCCTGGACACCGAGCTCGGCTTCGGCCTGGTCCACACGCTGGACACCGCACTGGCGGCCGATGCCATCGAGGCCGGCCTGTGGCAGCCCGGGGAACTACCCTTCGCGCAGATGCCGGCGCGCTTCGGCTACGTGACGCGCCCGGCCCCGCCGGCGCCCGCGGCCTGAGCGCCGGGCACGAAAAAGCCGCCCGCAGGCGGCTGTCGCTCGGAGCGCGGGCCGGCGCTTACTGTGCGGCGCTGGCCGCGGCGGCCGGGGCCTTCGGCTCGTCGAACTTGGCGCCCGCCTTGTTGGCCATGTAGACCACCGCGCGAGCGATCTCGAAGTCCGAGAAGTCGCCGCCGCCCTGGGCGCCCATGTTGCCCTTGCCCTTCAGGGCCGAGTTCCACAGCGCCTCGAAGCCGGTCTTGATGCGCGGGGCCCAGGCGGCCTCGTCGCCGAACTTCGGCGCCCCGGCGGCGCCGGTGGCGTGGCAGGCCGAGCACTGGGCCTGGAAGACCTGCTCGCCGGTCTTCAGCGAGGCGGCGTCGCTGGCGTCCTTGATCTCGATCGTGCCGACCGGCTGGATGCGCGCGGCGACCGCCTCGCCCGACAGCGCGTCGGTGCCGGCGGCCTTCTTCTCGCCGGTGGCGACGAACTGGGTCAGCATGATGATCAGCACGATCGGCACGACGAACGCGGCCACGACCGCCCACACCAGCTGCTTGGGCGTCTTGATCGGGCCTTCGTGCGGGCCGTCGTTGTGCTGATCTGCTTGGGCGTGAGCGTCGCTCATGAATTCCTCGGTCGCTGGGCCGGTTGGCGTGTGGGGAGGTCGCATCGCTTGCCCGCAGGCCGCGCGAGGCCTGGCATGGCAAAACCTCGAAATTATAGCCACCGCCCCCGGCGCCGCCGGTGCGCGCCGTCGGCCCGGCCGCAGCACTGCTAGAATGCCGGTCTTCCCTGCGCGGCGCCCGTAGCTCAGTGGATAGAGTACTGGCCTCCGAAGCCAGGGGCCGCTGGTTCGATCCCAGCCGGGCGCGCCACCTCCCGTCTTTCCCGCTGCCGTCGTCGAGCGGTCCCTCGCCGCCACGCCACCCGCGCGGCCCGGCGATCGCCGTCGCCCGACCACGCCATGCCGCCCTTTCTCCCGCTCCCCACGCAACGCCTCGCGCTGCGCCGCTTCGAGGCGCGCGACGTCGACCGCTTCGCCGCCTACCGCGCCGACGCCGAGCTGGCGCGCTACCAGGGCTGGAGCCCGATGTCGGCCGAGGCGGCCGGCGCCTTCGTCGCCGAGATGCACGCCGCCCCGGCGCTGGTCGAGGGGGCCTGGTTCCAGCTGGCGATCGCGCGGCGGCCCGGGGGCGAGCTGATCGGCGACATCGGCCTGTGCCTGGGCGCCGGCGGTGCGCTGGAGATCGGCTTCACGCTCGAGCGCCGGTCCCATGGCCAGGGCTTCGCCACCGAGGCGGTCGGCGCGCTGCTCCAGACCCTGCTGGCCCGCCCCGAGGTGCGGCGGGTGGTCGGTATCGTCGACGCCCGCAACCAGCCCTCGATCCGCGTCCTCGAACGGCTCGGCATGCGGCTGGTCGGCCGCGAGGACACGGTGTTCAAGGGCGCGCCCTGCACGGAGCTGCGCTACGAACGCAGCGCCGACGCGGGCCGGGCCTGACGGGCTGGCCACCCGCGCCCGCCACGGCGCTTCAAGCGCGCGCGGCTTGCGGTTATGGTTCGGCCATCGCCGGTCGCACCGGCTCCCCGGCCGCCGCATGCGCGCTCCTGCCTTCACTGTCCGCCGATTCCCCCTGCCGGCTGCGCCGACGCCCGGCGGCGCCGCGCTCGTGGCGCTGCTCGGTGCGATCGTGCTGGCCGGCTGTTCGACCACGCCTTCGGGCCGCGGCCCGGCGCCCGGTGCCGACGGCCCGCCGCCGCGCGGCGCCGAGGTGCCCGACCTGCAGAACCTGCCCGATGCCGAGCCGCGCGTCGAGCCGATCCGCCAGGGCGGGCCGAACAAGCCCTACGAGGTGCTGGGCCAGACCTACACCCCGATGACCGGCGACGAGCCGCTGGTCGAGAAGGGGCTGGCCTCGTGGTACGGCCGCAAGTTCCATGGCCGCCGCACCGCCAGCGGCGAGACCTACAACATGTACGCCATGACGGCAGCCCACAAGACCATGCCGATCCCGAGCTACGCCCGGGTGCGCAACCCGGCCAACGGCCGCGAGGTGATCGTGCGGGTCAACGACCGCGGGCCGTTCTCGGCCGGCCGGGTGATCGACCTGTCGTACGCCGCAGCGGTGAAGCTCGGCGTGCAGAACGGCGTCACGCCGGTCGAGGTCGAGCGCATCACCTACGAGGACATCCGGGCCGGCCTCGCCGGGCGGCGCGGGCGGGTGGCCGCCGCCGCCCCGGCCGTCGCCGCGAACGCTGCTGCGAATGCCGCCGCACCGGCGGCGGCACCGACCCTGCCACCGGCGCCGCCCCCGGCGCTGGCCGCGCCGGCCGCCGTCGTCGGCGAGGCCGCATGGCCGGAGGCGGCCACCGCGTCCCGGGCCCACACCCCGGCCGCCAGCGGCTTCTGGCTGCAGCTGGGCGCCTTCGGGCAGGGCAGCGGCGCCTACAGCTTCCAGCAGCGGCTGGCGCAGGAGCTGGACTGGCTGGGCCCCCTGCTGACGGTCTTCGCCGAGAACGGGCTGTACCGCCTGCAGGCCGGGCCCTATGCCTCGCGGGACCAGGCGCGCGAGGCGGCGGAGCGGGTGCGTGGCGCGCTGGCGCTGGTGCCGATGATCGTCGAGCGCCGCTGAGGCCGCCGCCGCTCGTCGCCCCTCGCTGCAGCCTGTCGGCCGCCGCCCGGCGCGTGGCGCGCCGGGCTGGCGGGCCGGTGCCGGCTCGCTAGAGTGCGTCCCATCGACGATTCCCTCGGCCCGCCTCCTGCCCCGGACCCCATGAGCAGTCTTCCCGCCACCCCCCCGCCCGGCTGGCCTGGCCGCTGGCAGCGCTTCAGCGCCGGCGCCGTGCGCGCCTTCCATGCCTACGGCTCCTGGCTGGCCAGCATCACCTGGTGGCGCTTCGCGCTGCTGTCGCTGCTGCTGATCATCTTCGCCAACATCCTGCAGGACCTGCCGCCCTTCACCTGGTCCTACACCGAGACCGTCGTCGAGCAGCCGCCGGCGCCGCCCAAGCCGCCGGCCGCACCCCGCGCCCACCCGCGGCCCGGGGTGTACATCGGCAAGCCGGCTTCGGGCAGCCGCGGCGCCGACGGGGTGGACATCTCGATCGACCAGCACGGCGTGCGGATCAACTCGCGCACCTCCGCGGCCAGCGCGGCCGAGGCGGCCGTCGCGGCGGCCAGCGCCGCCTCGGCCGCCGCCTCGGCCAACGGCTTCAGCGTCAAGATCAACGGCGAGCCGGTGGTCGAGATCAGCGCCGGCGACCAGGACGTGCGGATCGCGGTGCCGCCCGGGGCGAACTCGCAGGAGGTGCGCGAGGCCGTCGAGGAGGCCCGCCAGGCGGTGATCGAGGCGATCGCCGACGCCGAGCAGGCCCGCCAGGACGCGGCTCAGGCGCGCGACGACATCGAGGAGGCGCTGGCCATCGGCCCGCGCGTCTCGCAGCGCAAGGTGAAGTACGGCGAGAGCCTGCCGCAGCTGGCCGTGCTGTGGGTGCTGCTGTCGGCCATCCTGAAGGCCACCTACAAGGCGCGCATCCAGGCCGAGCGCAAGGCGGCCGTGGCCACCGAGACCGCCGAGGCCGAGCAGCTGCGCCGCCAGGTCATCGAGGCCCGCATGGCGGCGATGCAGGCCCAGGTCGAGCCGCATTTCCTGTTCAACACGCTGGCGTCGATCGATCACCTGATCGAGACCGATCCGGCGCGGGCCAGCCAGATGCAGCGCAACCTGATCGCGCTGCTGCGGGCCAGCATGCCGACGATGCGCGACACCGCCGACGGCGCACCGCGCGACCTCGGCCGCGAGCTGGCCGTGGTGCGGCCCTATGTCGAGATCCTGAAGGTGCGCATGGAGGAGCGCCTGGCCGCGACGATCGACGTGCCCGAGGGGCTGCTGTCGGCCGAGTTCCCGGCGATGATGATCCAGACCCTGGTCGAGAACGCGATCCGCCATGGCCTGGAGCCCAAGCCCGAGGGCGGCACGCTGACCGTCAAGGCCGAGATCGTCCACGGCAAGCTGCAGGTCGTCGTCGCCGACACCGGTGTCGGCTTCGGCAACGGCGGTACCTCGGGCACCGGCGTCGGCCTGGCCAACATCCGCGAGCGCCTGCAGCTGCTGTACGGCGACAAGGCCACGCTCACCGTCGCGGCGAACCAGCCCAGCGGCACGGTCGTGACGATCACCGTGCCCTACCGCAGCGTCGGCGCGCCGGGCGAGAGCGCCGGCGCCGGCCCGGCCCGCACCTGACCCCGGCAAGGAGGAGGCCCCATGCAAGGCAAGCGTTCTTCGGCGTGGCGCTGGCTGGTCTGGCTGCTGCCGCTGGTCGTGCTGGTGGTGGCGCTGGCCACGGTGATCTCGCTGGCGGCGGTCTTCAACGAGCTGCCGCCCGACCTGCAGGTCACCATCGACGGCGAGCGGCTCGACCTGCACGGCCTGACGGCCGCCCACGCCTGGCTGGTCTTCGGCTCGGTCCTGCTGGCCTGCGCGATCGCGGTGGTCGTGGTGCCGCTGGCGCTGCTGTTCGGCCTCGGCGTGCCGCTGCTGCTGGCCGCGCTCGGCGTGCTGGTCGCGCTGCTGTGTGCGGCCGCGGCGGTGGCCGTGGTCGGCTCGCCGCTGATCCTGCTCGGCCTGCTGCTGTGGTGGGCGATCCGGCCGCGCCAGCCCGCGTCGCGCGTGCCGCCCGCGCCGTCGGCGCCGCCGCCGGTGCCGATGGTCGGCCAGCACACCGACAACGCGACGCCGCTGGCCTGAGCGGGCTCCCGGGCGCTAGCATCGCGCGATGAACGACACCCACGACACCACCGCCGCCCCGCGGGCCGTGCTGGCCGACGACGAGCGGCTGATGCGCGAGCAGCTGCGCGCCCGCCTGGCCGAAGCCTGGCCCGAGCTGCAGATCGTCGCCGAGGCCAAGAACGGCGCCGAGGCGGTCGAGCTGGTCGAGCAGCATCGGCCGGACGTGGTCTTCCTCGACATCCGGATGCCGGGCATGACCGGCGTCGACGCCGCGCGGCAGATCGCCCAGCTCGATGTCGGCGAGGACGGCTTCCTGCCCGAGATCGTCTTCATCACCGCCTACGACCAGTACGCGGTCGAGGCCTTCGAGCAGGGGGCGGCCGACTACATCCTGAAGCCGGCCGAGCGCGACCGGCTGAAGCTCACCGTCGAGCGCATCGTCAAGCGGCTGGCGGCGCGCCGGGCCGGTGGCGCCGCAGCGGCGGATGCGCCGGTGCAGCCGATCCAGCAGTTGCTGCACAAGCTGGCGGCGCAGGGCGGTGCCCGGCCTGCCTACCTGAAGTGGATCCAGGCCACCGTCGGCCAGTCGATCCAGATGATCCCGGTCGACGACGTGCTGTTCTTCATCAGCGACGAGAAGTACACCCGGGTGCAGACGCCCCAGGTCGAGGCGCTGATCCGCAAGCCGATCAAGGAACTGGTCGACGAGCTGGACCCCGAGCGCTTCTGGCAGATCCACCGCTCGACGCTGGTCGCGGTCGACGCGATCGCGTCGATCACGCGCGACTTTCGCGGTCGCCAGATCGTCAGCGTCAAGGGCCACCCGCAGAAGCTCGAGGTGAGCCGCAGCTACACCCACCTGTTCAAGGGCATGTGAGCGCCGCGGCGGGCGGCCGCGGCACTAGCGGTTGACTTCGAGCGTGTAGGCGCCGTTGGCGCCGGCCGGGCCGGCCACCCAGCGCACGCGCAGGTACATGTCGACCGCGCTGCCGCCGGTGTTGGTCCAGCTCACGCTGTCGGTCAGGCCGGCGCCGCGCACGCTGCTCTTGGACACCGTGCCCGCCAGGTTGCGCAGGAACAGGTCGTAGTTCGCGGTGTCGGCGCTGATCAGCCGCGCGCTGACGGTCTGGCCGGGCCCGACGCTCAGCTTGTAGGTGTCGACATCGGCCGTCGTGGCCATCGTGCCGCTGACCTTCACCGGGAACGACGACAGCACCTGGGCCGCCGTGAAGGCGTCGTTGGGCTCGGCCTCGGCCAGCGCCGAGGGGGCCGAGGCGCCGATGTAGACCGCGTTCACCGCCGCGGCCGCATGGACGATGCCGCGGCCGCAGCCGACGGTGCAGGCCACCGGCAGTGCGCGGGCCGTCGACTTCAGCAGCACCTCGACCTCGTTGGGGGTCAGCCCCGGATGGCGGGCGAGCATCAGCGCCGCCACGCCGGCGACGTGCGGCGCGGCCATCGAGGTGCCCTGGTAGTACGCGTAGCTGTCGTTGCCGGGCGCGCTGTAGCCGTCGTTCAACGTCGACAGCACGCCGTTGGCCGCGCCGGTGGCCTGGTTGCCGCCGGGCGCGGCCACGTCGATCTTGGCCCCGTAGTTCGAATACGGCGCCCGCGCGCCGCCGCGGCCGATGGCCGCCACGGTGACCACGCCGGCGCAGTTGGCCGGCGTGTGCAGGCTGGCGTCCTGGTTCGAGTTGCCGGCCGCGACGACGACCACCGCGCCCCGGGCGCGCGCCTGGTTGATCGCGCTCTGCATCGTCGTCGGGCAGGCTGCCCTGCCGCCGAGCGACAGGTTCAGCACCCGTGCCGGCTGGCTCGGCGCGGCGAGGCCGCCCACCGCATTGCCGGAGGCCCAGAGCACGCCGTCGGCGATGTCGGAGAAGTAGCCGCCCCCGCAGCCCAGCACGCGCACCGGCAGGATCTTGGCGTCGTAGGCAACGCCGGTGCCGCCCTCGCCGTTGTTGGCCACCGCCGCGATCGTGCCGGCCACGTGGGTCCCGTGCCAGCTGGACTGCGCGCCGTTGCAGCCGTCGCCCGGGTCGTTCGCGTCGGCGTCGCGGCCGTCGCCGTCGTTGGACGCGGTGCCGCTGCTGACGAAGTCGTAGCCCGGCAGCAGGTTGGCCGCCAGGTCGGCGTGCGGCCGCACGCCGGTGTCGATGACGGCGACGACGACGCCCGCGCCGGTGGACTGGTCCCAGGCCGACGGCAGGTTCAGGCCGCCGGTCGGCTCGAAGTAATGCCACTGGCTGCCGTACAGCGGGTCGGTCGGCGTCGCCAGCGCGTGCAGCTTGCGGTCCGGCTCGGCATACAGGACCTGCGGGTCGTCGGCCATCAGCTGGCGCGCCAGGCCGTCCAGCTCGGCCACGGGGACCGCACGGTTCAGGTGCAGCACGTGCGAGCCCAGGCCGTTGCGGTGCACCTTCAGCGCCTGCAGGCCGGCAAGCTGCAGCCGCTGGGCGGCCAGTGCCGAGACGCGCGGCGATGCCTGCAGCACGGACTTGCGGCCGCTGCTGCTGCCGCGGTAGTGCACGATCATCCGGTCGGTCGTCTCGTCCGCCGCGGCGTGGCGCAGCCCCGCCCAGGCGGACTCGGCAGGCTCGGCGGGCTCGGCCACCACCCGCACCGGGCCCGTCGTCGCCCGGGCGTGCGGGCTCAGCAGCGCCGCCCCGACCAGCAGCGCGGCCAGCGCCGTGAAGGACCTGGCGGACGGCGGGGGCAGGCGGCGGGCGGCGGACAGGGATCGCATCGGCAGACTCCGGGCGGCGGAAATGGACAGAAGGCCCGCGGCGGAGCCTGCGGGCCTTCTGCATTTCGGCCAACTGGCCGGTCGAATGAGCCCTTTTTCGGCTCAAGTATGCGAACTACTTCCTGTATTACTGGCTCAGCCCCAGCGTGTAGGTGCCGCTCGCCCCGGTGGGACCCGAGTAGTACTTCACGCGCACGTACCAGGTGACGGCCGAGGTGCCGGTGTTGGTGCGCACCAGGCTGTCGACCTGACCGGTGCCCTTGAGGCTGCTGGCCAGCTGGCTGCCCGCGCTGTTGTACAGGTACAGGTCGTAGTCGGCGCTGGCGTTGGGCGTCAGCGTCGCGCTCAGCGTCTTGCCCGCGCCGACGACCACCTTGTAGTAGTCGGTGTCGCTGGAGGAACCGATGGTGCCGGACACCGTGGCCGGGTTCAGCGTCACGGCCTGGGCCGTCGACAGCGTGTTGTTCGACTCGACCTCGGCGACGTTGCCGCCGCCCCCGCCGCCACCGCCGGTGGCGGCGTCGACCGCGGCGCTGGCGTCGACGATGCCGGCGCCGCACTGGCTGCAGCTGCCCGGGAAGGCGCGGGCGGTCGACTTCAGCTTGGCCTCGACGTCGTCCGGCGTCAGCGCGCTGTTCTTGGCGATCATCAGCGCCGCCACCGCCGCGACATGCGGCGAGGCCATCGAGGTGCCCTGGTAGTAGGCGTAGCTGTCAGCGCCGGGCGAGGTGGTGCCGCTGTTCAGCGTCGAGTACACGCCGTTGCTCTGGCTGCCGCTCATGTCGCCGCCGGGCGCCGCCACGTCGACCACCGCGCCGTAGTTCGAGTAGTAGGCCCGCGCGCCGGTGCGGCCGGTGGCGGCGACGGTCACCACGCCGGCGCAGCTGGCCGGCGAGTAGTTGGCCGCGTTGGCGTTCGAGTTGCCGGCCGCCACGACCACCACGGTGCCGCGGCTGCGGGCGCCGTTGATCGCGGTCTGGGTGGTGGTGTCGCAGCTGCCGCTGCCGCCGAGCGACATGTTGATCACGCGCGCCGGGTAGGCGTTGGCCGGCACGCCGCTGACCGTGCCGCCCGAGGCCCAGGTGATGGCATCGGCGATGTCCGAGGTGTAGCCGCCGCACTTGCCCAGCACGCGGGCCGGCACGACCTTGGCGTTGTAGGCCACGCCGGCCACGCCGCTGGCGTTGTTGGTCACCGCGGCGATGGTGCCGGCCACGTGGGTGCCGTGCCAGCTCGAGTTCTGGGCCGCATGGGTGCCGCCGCATTCGTTGGCCGCCACCCAGTCGCCCGGGTCGAGCGCGCTCGAGTCGCGCCCGTTGCCATCGTTGGCGGTGGCGGTGTCGCTGATGAAGTCGTAGCCGCCGACGATGTTGGCCGCCAGGTCGGCATGCGGGCGGTAGCCGGTGTCGATGACCGCCACGACGACGCCGCTGCCGGTCGACTTGTCCCAGGCCGCCGGGGCGTTCAGGCCGCCGGTGGTCTCGTAGTAGTGCCACTGCAGGTTGTAGCTGGTGTCGTTCGGCGTCAGCAGCGCGTGCATGCGGCGGTCCGGCTCGGCGAACTCGACGTCGAGGTCGGCCTCCGCCACCGCCTGGGCCAGCCGCTTCACCTCGGCCAGCGTCAGCGTCCGGTCCAGCTTCATCACATGGGCGCCGAAGGCGTTCGAGCGCAGGTAGCGCATCTGCACGCCGGCGCGCTGGACCGCCTCGTGGGCCCGCGCCATCGCCTGCGCGTCGGCATGGGCGAAGGCGGCGGTGCCGCGCTTGTACTGGATGATCAGGCGGTCGGTGTGGCCGGCGATGGCGGCCTGCAGCGATGCCAGGTCGTCGGCGTCACCGCCGGCGAAGGCGGCCGGCGAGCAGGCCAGGGCGCAGGCCATGGCCAGGGCAGAGGCGATGAAGCCCCGTCGTGCAATCAGACTCATGAACACTCCTCGATCACTGTGATGATGTGACGGGCCCGGGGTGCGATGGGCCCCGCGGGCACCTGCCCTGATCTGGGCGCGCGATCATGAGTGCAAGGGCCGGACCCGCGGGGAGG